>Ga0114931_10009313_pt1 | contig 11782 bp, 7 predicted proteins | sample 2SBtaG_FD_89579 | JGI IMG/M metagenome (GOLD analysis project Ga0114931, IMG submission 89579) | Deep subsurface microbial communities from Kolumbo volcano to uncover new lineages of life (NeLLi) - 2SBTROV14_V59a metaG | ecosystem: Environmental > Aquatic > Marine > Volcanic | place: Kolumbo...
CATCGCCGCCATTGACCTTCGCGGTCAGCAGGAAACGCACGACCGCCGGGGAATCCGCGAACTGCCATGGCTCGTCGCCGCTCCTCAGACGCCGCAGTCCTTCCGAGATTGCTCCACGCGTGCCGTTCGGAAGTTCATTCAGCAGTTGCTCAGCAAGCTGTCCATAGACATCCCCTACAGCGACCTGCTCAAAGGTAGCAACCCCAAACGAATCCTCGGCCGATGCCCGAATGTTGTTCGGAACAAACACCAACAGCGGAGGGCGTTGGGTCCCGTCTGAACGTGGGTTTCGGAGTTCGACAAGCTTGGTGCTCGTCACTCCAAGCTGAGCGGGTACGCCGGACGCATGTCCATTCGTGAGCACCACAACATTCGCGCTTGGGACTTCCGCACGCAAGCGGCCACACACCCGAATCATCAGATCCAACTCTAGATCTGAGACTCGCATGCAATGCCCGGGGGCCCGAACGCGCAACTTTTCGGCGAGTGCGGGAACAAGGACCTTTTCCATTTCCTCAGCAAGCTCGTGGGCTTGCAGCTGCTTTAGTCCTTGGTGCGTCATGCTTCACCCTCCGAATCGGTTCCGGCTGCGTCTTCGGCAATCCGGTATCGCGGAGTGATGGTCTGCGTGATATACGCATCCGAGAGATCGTGGTAGAAACCTATCTCGCGGAGCCTCGATATGAAGGACTTTTCGTTCTCTCGTAAGGCCTTCTGTTCTTCAATGCTCGCTGATGAGAAGCCATCACCCGATGGCAAACGATCTATGTAGAGACCATATCGCTCTCGAAGAACAACCAGCAGCTCATCGACCCTAATGTCTCCAGTGTGATATCCGAGGTTTCCACCAGGCTGTAGCACAATGATCTGCAGCAGTACTTCCAGTAGGCGACTGTCAAGAACGAATCTCCTTGGTGCGTTCCTTGTGCGTCCTTGTGCAACCAAGGCTCCTGGATGGTTCTTCAGGAGTAACGAATCGATGCACTGGGTAATGTACTTCTGATGAAAACGCCCGCGGACGGCGACGAGCATCTCGATGTAGGTGTCGAATTCTGATAGTCCCATATCAATGACGGCTTGGACTTCGGGATCCAACTCCGAATCCTTGGCTCCGCTCGAATCCTGGATCAGGCCATAGACACGCTGTCCGAAGAACTTCTCTCTTTCACCGTCGTGCATCTTCTCCAACAGCTGTAGGACCTCACCAACGCTGAATTGGCCTGTGTCCGGCTTCGCTAGTTTTCCACGTTTCACAAGGTCTGTCGCAAACTCGTCTAGCTTCCGAGTCGCAAAGTACGCCTTTACGAAGCCCGGGATTCGACGGTAATGCGCATCTGCACTTCGCTCCGCGAGCCCGGATATTGTCGACCCTGGCTGTCCGGCCGCATCGACGAGGAACCCAACACGGTAAGGGCAGTCTCCGTGTGGATCGTCTGGGCTCTTTGGATTCATAGGGCACGCGCCCGTCGCACATATCGGATCCGCACTCTTCCGTCTCACCAAAGCAGGCAGAAGCTTGAACAGCCGCAGGTGGGTAATGGCCATATGGAACGACAGCAAGATCTTCAGGTAATCAATCATCACGGAGCGCGGGATGAACCGCTCGTAAAACAGCAACCGCTTGACGTCATCTGCCAGTAGATCGGCGGCACCAATGCAGAGCGGCGCGTGACTCTCTCGACCAGCTCCGGGGTCTGGCGCATCGTCCACTTGCTCGCCTAGATGCAGAAGTGCCTGCGTCTCTACATCGAGCACCTGCTGAGGTAGTGGTTTGCCAGTTACAGGATCGTATCCTTCGAAGCAGAAACGCTTGAGCTGTTCAATTGCCCCTTGCCCCCCCTCACCTCTCGCATGATAGAGAGACTCGTAAATCTGCTGATCGCTCCCATAGGCCCTGGAATGCCGAGGATTTCGGAAACGGTATGTGAATCCGTGGAGCGGACGCGGCGCGGCTATAGCCTGATTCGGCTTCCCGCGATTGACGATGTCGAGGAGATCTGTCTCCACCCACTTGCTGATGATCTCTCGATGCTCCGCGAAGTTGACGAATTTGTCGGGTTGCTCGCAGAACTCTGCGACAAAATCGTCCAGGGTCTTGTCTACGCGTTTCCGGAGTCGACTTGAGAAACCATTGTGCGCCAAACGCATGAATAGGGAGGTCATCAAGCGATCCGCATCGATCATTTTGAAGTCGAGATAACTGATTTTAGGGAGCCGGAATTCCCGATCACGTTTCGACAGTGCCATCAGCTCACCTCCGTCGAGACGCGACCCGCTTCGAGACGGCCGTCCTGGTGTCTCTCAATCTTGAAGAAGTCGTGTCCAGTCGTGGTCAGCAGCACCTCTTGATAGGGAGCAGACCCAAGTACATTCTTGAAGGCCGATAGGCTCAAGTAGTATCCCTGCTCGTCCCCCACACTCGGGTGATACCCCTCGTTCAATCGTTGCAACATCTCGAAGACGTCGAGATTGACAGGAAGTTCGGCCTCCGCATCGTCACCAATGCGGTAGCGAAGCACTAGTTCGTCGGGCATGTGCTCCACAAACCGTGCTCGAACTGCATCGTCGCGTACTGTTAGGGAGAACCGGTCTCGTGGATAGAGCCGATAGCTCCGGATCGTGCCTCTCTCAACCTCTCGTACCTGCAGGGCGAGGCTGCCACCAAGGCGTTCGGGGTCAGTGACCCCTTCGCCGCGATTTATGGCATGGAGTAGGTCTGGCAAGACGCGCGTTGGGAGCCTCTCGCCACTAAACAGTGCAAGCATTCGCTGGCCGGTGCGATACGGGAGCATACTCGTCCATCCAGAATCGCGCCTCTCAAAGAAAGCGCGCCGGCGCGCCATGGCCACGTACGACTGATGCATGTCTGCATGCTGAACAGCTGATTTGCTTCGGAACTCTCTCGGGAGGCCATCAAACAATCGCCTCAACACCTCCCGATCGTAGGTTCCTCTATCCGTGAGGCGGAACAGGCTCGCATCGTCAGATGGTGAGACGAAATCAAAGGCCCGATCGAGCTTGGGATCAGTGGCCACACCAACGTCCACTTCTTGAAGCATCGACAGTAAGCGGTCGGCGCTATCGTCTCCGCCGCCCATCCAGCTGTTGAAATAGAACGCTTCTGCAATGGCCGTTCGCTCTCCGTTACCATAGAGACTGTGAATGTCAGTGCAGTCCCGTGTTCCAACGAGCATAAAGGCGAGTGCCGATCGTAGGTCACGCAACGTAATGTGCAAACGCCCACGAAGGTGTGTCAGGGTGTAGAGCGCCTTGAGTCGTTCAACTACGTTTGGCCCCGCGGTTTCATCCTGGAACGTTTGCGCATTGTGAAACGCATAACACCGCTCCTTCAGATCACACGCATGACACGGCTTCCAGAACTTCTCATGGGTCATCCGCCGAATGAGTCGCTCGAGGATGCTGCCATCCAACCCTTGAGGATCGGCTACGACACTTCGCAAGTTCAGGTTGACTACCGCAACACCCCCAGCGGGCTCACCGGTCGCCAATCCATCTCTAACCATGCTGGCCAGCAGAGGAAACCGTTTCTCCTCGTCAGTAAGGAAGTCGACGAGCCTGCCCTCATTGATCGCAATGAGTCGAGTCTCGGCCTTCGGCCACTCATCGTCCGCTTCCCCGGCCAGCGCACCGAAGAACTCTCGAAGGACTTCATCACTACTTCGGTCACCTTCATCTTGGCTCCCATCGTAGTTGGTCGTGAAGACTCGCCCGCGCAACTCGAAGCGAGATCCGTTCGGAAGGTCGCGTTCCAGTACGCACTGCTCGGTTTCCGCCTTTGCCTCCAGCCTCTTCAGGAATGTAGTCTTGCCGTCACCCGCGTTGCCCGTGATCACAACAAGTTGGAATTCACCATCGAGAATTGCAGGGATTAGCTCTTGGTCCAAGAGGGTGGCCACGTATGTCTGGGCGGAGCCCGCATCCAAGTCGCGGGTCCCGACGTTACTTCGCTGGCTCTGGCTATATAGTGTCAGGAGGTGCTCGACATACGGATTGGTATTCGGCGGTACCGCTCCCCCTGCCCCAATACCGGGAACGCCCCAGCTCAAGGAGTCATCGGTAGAAGTGGTCAGCGCCCGGCGCGCGCTATCGATGTGCCCGAGCGCCGTGAGTAGCTCCGTTGCGGAGGAGAATCGGTCGGCTCGCTTCGGCGCGATCGCCTTGAGCATCAGTTCTACAAGTTCGGGTGCAAGATCGGCACAACCCGACCAGTCCCTCGGGTCTGGTGGGACTTGTCCCGCTGGCGGAACGGCAGTTTCCCACGGATATCGGTTCGTGACGGCCTCGAAGACGGTAAGGCCGAGGGCGTAAATGTCACGGTCTACAAGGTCCGTCGACTGTGGCGCCGCTGAAAGGTCAAGGTCCGGCGGCAAATAGCGACGTGACCCGCCGCCGCGACCGTTACCCACCGTGGCAAGGACCGAGACGTTGAAATCGATGATCTTCACGCCGGCGTCGGTCCAGAGCAAATTGCGTGGCTTGATGTCACAGTGGTACACGCCATGCCGGTGCAGATGTTCGAGCCCCTCCGCGACCTGTCGTGCCAAGTGGAGAGCATCTTCAGGCGTGAACAGATCAGAGTCGATCATCTCACCAACGTCCAGGCCCTCAACGAATTCGAACACGATGAAGGGTGGCCCGCCGTTAGGGAGAAGATCGGCATCGATGACTTTCACCACATTGGGGTGTTCCGGTGTACGGAGCAGAGTCTGATACTCCTTCTTCAGCCGCTCAACGGTGCTGTGGCGGTCCCGGAGAATGAGCTTCACGGCGCGCGATACATCGCCCAACGTATCGATCACCTTGTAGACAACGCCGAACGCGCCGGGTTTACCAAGCGGCTTCTCGACGACGTATTTCTGCGTCAGCGAAGCACCTGTGGTGAGCTTCCCATAGTCAATGCTAGTCGACTCAGGCTCGCCATCATCTGCATCGGAGTCACCTGCGTTTGGTTCTTCGCCCGCGGACGACTCCTTCGACCTGAGCACCTTGGTCAACTCCGTCATCGCTTTCGAAGCAGTTGCACGCTCTTCTGGATCAAATGCACAAAGGTGCTGCAGCCAGCCATCAAAGCCCGCGGGAAGATCGCTCCGGAGCTGTGAAGGCTTCGTCGCGAACTGCCCGCTTTGATCGAATACCTCTGTCGGACTGGAAAAAGGCGGTTCCCCGGTTACAAGTTCGTAGATGACAAGCCCCACACTAAAGATGTCCGAACTCGGCGTGGCGGCACCGGGCTCGCCGTGCAATTCGGGGGCAAGGTATGCCGGCTCCAGCTCGTCAACTATCTCATTAGCGATCGTGCGACTCCTATCGGAACCCGCGCGTGCAAAGTCGAACCCGGAAATGCGTGTTTGCCCGTCCGCCCCGACAAGTATGGTGCTCGGCGTGATGTTTCGATGAACAACACCGTGCTTGTGCGCATGCTCCAGCGCAGTGAGAAGATCAGTTGTGACCCGGAGCTTCTGATCCAATGTGAGCGCAAGGTTAGGCTTGTCGATGTGTAAGCGGAGTGCTTGACCAGGGATGTCCTCCGTAACGAGAACGTATCGATCCTCCGCCTCGGTCGGGAAGAAATCCCGCGCCCCGATAATGCCAGCGTGTCCTGGCATGCGGCTCAGAGCGGCGTAGGCGTTCGATATTCGTGCTCGCTGCGCCTCTCGTTCAGTCTTCGGCAGGTAAGGATCTGCCTGGTACGCTCGGAGAAGAACGGTTCCAGCGGCAGCGCCCGCGAAAGCGTTTACAGCTCGGTACTCTGTGTACAGATCCGTGGCACCCAACCGCTCCTCGACTTCCCAGCTACCGAAGCGGAGTGGGTCACTGCGGGCTCGCGCAACACCCTGCAACGCCTTAAGCACCATACTACGCATCGGGGCAATATTCTTTGAGAAGCGCCCCTTCACATGCGACGGGCTTTGAAAGAACGCGGCACATTTCTTCAGTGTCGTGACGTTCGGTCCGTCACGGCCGCCGGCATCTTGTATGACCGCATCTGGTGACGTCAGAAGAACGACACCGTCCACAAAGACACCTTGTAGGTCGCGCCGGTTTGGCTGACTGTCCGTGATCACCCCTTTGATGGTCCTTGCGTGACTGCGCAGCTTCAATAAAGGGGACGTATATGGCTGCCGCCCGTCCGGGTACCACTTGGGCCCGTAGACATCAATAAGACCGCGCGTGCCCTTTACATCCACCAGGTAGACCGCATGCGGGGCGACTACGGCCAGGTCCACTTCGAAGAACTCGCTGCCACGGACAACCTCGAAGTTGTGCAGTACGAGATAGCCTTCTGGTAGGCTGTCTCGCAAGTGGGCAATAGCCAGGCATTCGGCGTCATTGACAGGCTCACCTATGGGGATAACCTTCGCCACTAGGCCGCCTCCTCGATGGTGCGCTCCACGAGGACGCGGGCTTCTCTTTCATCAGAGCAAGCTTCGTCTCGAAGTCTTCGGGCCTCGATCGCGGGCTTTCCGATTCGATGCCTCGTTGATTCACTCGCCCACGGAATCACGAGCCTCTGAACGCGGCTCACCTCGATGTGGGGGATGCTCGAACCAGCCGCTTCGCGAGCAATGAGACGTACCCCGTATGGACTTGCGAGCACGGTGTACAGGTAGCCTGCATCGCGAACATCGTTCGGCGTCACCCGGACCATGTTGTTCGTGCACGCAAACCCATCAAGATATTCGCCCACCTGAACGGAACTACCTATCAGGCCACCCAACTGACCTGCTTCTTGGATAAGGATCATTCCCGACTTCAGCACCAATTGGTATTGCTCAGAAACTTTCCGCATCAGATACTTGTCGGAAGTCGGCACCACCTGAAACACATCTGCACCGGTAATGTACGGATACCCGTGCTTTGGATCATCGGCATAGCGGCGCTTGAAGATGCCCGGAATGAACACATTGGCCACTTCTTCCAACCGACACAGTCTGCATTTGGCATTGTCGAAACCTAACCGCGCCTCCTGATTGATGTCACAGTAGTAGAACGCGTCCAATCGCGATTGGACCAGACTAGCTCCAACTACCGATAGATGCGGACTCGTGTGATCAGCCTCTGGCCTCAGAGGTCCAATACCTACACTTGAAACGAATAGCTTGGTCGCTGTTTCGAGAAGTGTCGCTGCCCGGGCTCGCTTGTTGGCAGCCTCCTCCATCAACCGGTGCGCACGTTGCTCGATCTTCTTGCCGAGACGCGGAACATGTAAGTCAGCGATATGATTTGGCTCAATGTGTTGGATAATCGCCCCGTAGGTCCCCGATATCACCTGCGGGACTCCGAACTTGCTGCTGAGGTAGGCGTAGAGATACCCGGACGCGACCTTTGCGGAATCAGGAACAACTTTCATGACATCCTGAGAAGACCACATGCCATCCATGTCTGGTCCGACGTAGACCATGCGACCAATGGCGCCAGAACACGAGATAAGGGTTGTACCTTCAGAAAGCCGCAAATAAGACAACTTGTTCGAAGTCGCATCCTTCTTGCTAAGCAATGGCAGGACCGAAAGATCTGCCCGCAGCATCGAACCGCTGCTCACAAAGGGCACCCCGTTCGCGCGATCGTGAACATAGTTCCGGACGAACTGCGGCCCATTGTAGATACCCCCTTTGTGTCCGTGAGTCAGCTCGTCGAGCGGATCTTTTCTCGCCGCCATCTCCTTGAGGCGCAGCCGAGCCTCTAGGGCACCAGATAAGTATGGGCCAACGTCGAGACGACGTCCTTCGTGTCGCAACCACTGAATAGGGACTGACTTTGTTCTCATGCACCAGGCTCCTCATGTTCCTCGCGGAACTCACGAAAGGCCTCGCCTATCCGGGGCAGATCGTCGTCAACGATCTTCTTCTTTCTGCTGAGCGAGCGTGAGACGATTTTGCCACCAACGCGTATGCGCTCAACCTCTTCCGTCTCCTCAAGGATCTCCTCCCCGTCGGGGCTACGTTTGTGGAGTGTGTTGCCGCGGCGATCGAAGCCGACCTTTTCTGCCACAGCCATAAACACGGGGTATTCCTTCTTGGCACCAAGGTCTTCGGCCTGGATTTGGGCCTGGGTCTTTTTCTTGAGGAATAGGAGGCTCGTCAGAATGTTCACGTTGGCCTCGACGATGAACACCTCAACCGGTAGGTCGACGCTTGCGAGGACCCAACAGTGACGCAGTATCCACCAGCGGATGTACTCGTCCCCAGGATTGCCGATGATGCCGTCAGGCAATACTATGCCCATGCGCCCACCGTCCCGGAGCCAATCAATGCACCGCTCAATGAACAACACTTCGGGCGCGACGCTCCCCTGAAGCCGCCCAGTATTGCGAAAAGCTCCGTCCTCCGTGCGCTCCCAAACATGAGCCAGCTCGAAGTGTTGGAGAATGTTTGAGTCTGTGATGGGAATGTCGGATCCGAACGGAGGGTTCGTCATAACAACGTCCATCGTGCCGAGCTCCGCGACTTTCCTCGCAGGTTCGACGCCAGTCAGATGGCCTGCGGGAAACTCGAGTGAGTTCATGTGGAACAAATTGGCTTCGGCGTTGCTCGCCATCACCACGTTCATCTGCGCAGCTCGTACGAGAAACTGGTCGAAGTCAGCGCCGAACAGATTTCGCGAAACAAAGGCGCCGAGCTGATTCTGAATCGACAGAAACCCGTCTGTCGACTCCACCCCAATTGCGATCTTTGCTTCCGCGTGAAACATCTTGTTGAGATGGTCCAGGGTCGCGACGAGAAAGCCACCGGTCCCGCACGCTGGGTCAAGGATCCTTTCGTCGGGCTTTGGGTTAAGCATCTCCACCATCAGCTTGATGGCGCCGCGAGGCGTGAAATACTGCCCGCGGTCGCCGCGCAGATTCGTGCCTACGATCTCCTGGTAGGCCGCACCTTTCGCGTCGACATCGGTACGGCCTAGATCATACTTCGCAAGCTCAGAGACCATGAATGCGAGCGCTCGATCTGACAACTTGATGCGATCCGCTTCGTCGAAGATGTCGGCGTACTTGTCTTTGACCTCTTTGAAGAGCGGTTCGATGCGGGTACGAATAGCCTTGCGTCCTGCTTCATCGAATTGCTCGGTCCGTCCAGCCCAGAACCGGCGGTCGTCACCAGATTGCCGCTCGTCATGCATCTTGGCGAAGATGAGATAGAGAAACTGCCAAAACGCCGCGTCTTTCGGCATCCCTTCGTTGCCATGGATGAAGTTGTGGCAACGTCGGAACGCAATGCGGAGCATCTCAGGGTCCGCGCGGCGCATTCGCGCGTTGGAAACTACGTCTCGCGTTCCGATCGATTCGTCGGCCATGGGCCAGTCGCCCACCGGATCGAACTTCACATCAAAGCGAGTCTTGTCCCGACGAAAGAAGAAGAACTCGAGCCCGTTGGTCCATAGACCGTACTGGCAGTTGTCAGCTTCGGCCATGGCAGCGTGAAGCAGTCCGAATTCCTTTTCGGCCTGTTTGTGATCACGCATCTTGAACGCGCTTTTCTTGCCGTTCGTCGGTTCCTTCTGGCAAATGACGACGCGTCGAAGATTGTCTGAGGTGTGGTCTGAGTCGGGCGCAAAGACGGCGATGTCGATCTTCCTGTTCCGTCCATCCACCCTGAGCTTGAAGTCCGGCTCCATATCATCAACGGAGATCCCATACTCGTGAAACAGCGCACGCGCGATGCGCTGCCGGACCTGCTCCCTTGCGTTGTCTTTCACCGGATTCCCGGTGATGTAGTCGAGGAGCTTGCCTTCTTCTACTGCGGTGACCTCTTCGGCCAGCTTTCTCGGTGTGCTAGCCATTGTTCGACTCCTCGTCTGTCAGTTATCCGAAGAGGAAGCTGCGCCGCCGTCCCGGATCCATGCGTCTACGTCGTCCCTCTTGAACTTCCAGAAGCGGCCAACCTTGTGGCCTGGCATCCCCTTGGACGTCACCCACGTATAGACCGTGTCCTTGGAGACCCCGAGGTACTCAGCGATCTGATCTACGGATAGCCAGCGGTTTTCCATCGAGACCTCTTGGAAGTAAACGGACGTACCTTGAGTGAGAGAGGTTAGGGCTGCATTTGGTAGGTGTCAACCAGTTTTTCTTGGGTTTACTAGGGTTTAGTTGGGTTATACAGGCTTCAGAAGTGCAGGATCGGCCGCAAATCAAAGCGGGAAGCCCAGTTAGGACTCCCCGCTCGTCTCGATCGCCGCCCGACGCCCATCAGTGTTCGTGGATCATGAGCGCTGTATACGCGCCCGTTTCGTTCTGCTCGATGAACACCAGTGGGTGGTTGGTGACTGGATCTCGGAGAACTCCGTAGAACCAGTCTTCGCGCTGTTTCGCCAGAACGAGGAACTCCTCGATGGCGAGCTTCTGCTGCTCCTCAGTCAGCTCGCGAAGGAATCCCTGCGTCACATGGGAGACTCGAACGATTCGCTTCAATGTGCACTCCTCCTAACCTCGTCACCATGACGAGCGGAGGCGTCGATCTTCTGTTTGCGATGTGAAAGAGCAGGGTCGTTATCCACAGCCAGCGGGCTGACAGATTCGACAAATGGTCTAGAGTGACGGCAAGATCGTTAAACCCATTTCCCCTAATGATGAAGACCCACCGTGTTCGCCACACGCACACTCGGCTGATCGCTCACGCGCGCAACTGGCCGGCATGCCCAACCTGCGGTCTATCTCTCGATGTCGAGCTTCATCCGGGAGGCGCCGAAGTATCGGGAGATCACGCCTATGGATGTCCCGAGCTTGAGAAGGGAGTAGCGAGGCCCAAATAGAAAGCCCCCGGCGTACGTCGAGGGCTTGCTAGTCATATGACACCTCGCTCCTTGAGTGAGCATCAGCCATCTTTGCCGACGATGATGTGGTCGAGGATGCTGATACCGAGCATCTCGCCACACTTGACGATGCGACGCGTGAACTCGAGATCTTCACGAGACGGTTCAGGATCACCCGATGGATGGTTGTGAACCAGGATGATCGACGCGGCGTTGGCCTTGATAGCGGCATAGAAGATATCCCGAGGATGTACCAGAGAAGCATTGAGAGAACCCTTGCTGATCGTGACCTTCCTGAGAAGGCCGTTCTTGGTGTTCAGCAGGAGTGCCCTGAAATGCTCCTGACGGTACCGCGTCATAGGCTCGCACACGCGCGCCACATCAGCTGGGCCATTGACTCTGGTATAGCGGGAGTTCTTCGGTGGAGGCGAGGAGTCGGCAACGCAGTTGTGATAGTCGCGAATCCCACCAATCAAGCCGCGATCCTGAAAACGGTCGTATCAAACCTCGTGTTCGACGGCGCATGTATCACTCCTACATACATAAAACCGTTCGACGTACTCGCCGAACGGCCCTCATCTCAAAATTGGCTCCCCAAGGTCTGCCAAGTTAGAAGCCTGTGGGGGGGGTTAACAGAGGCATAGCGTAGCTATACTGTAAGAGTAGCGGGAGCAAGGAGATAGGCGCGTGGGGGCCTAATGTGCGGGGGAAGTCGGTCGACAGAGCGCCACTGACTGGGCATAATAATCGGGCAATGCTCGGGTGCGGTAGCAGAGTGGGGTCACGTCACAACGCTGGGGAGGGTGCGTTGTTCGTTCCGGCCAGAATCCCGAGACGTCTACTCTGGACGATGCTGGCGATATGCCTGTGCGTGCACATGTCGGGGTGTTCGAAGGCTGGATGGCGCCGGGTTGCTCGTTCTCTCAGCGCAGCCAGCGGGGGCGGAAAGAGAATTAGAGTTTGCGTGAAATACGAAACCGATACGGGCTGGTCGAGCGGATATAGTGTTGTCGGC
>Ga0114931_10009314_pt1 | contig 11781 bp, 11 predicted proteins | sample 2SBtaG_FD_89579 | JGI IMG/M metagenome (GOLD analysis project Ga0114931, IMG submission 89579) | Deep subsurface microbial communities from Kolumbo volcano to uncover new lineages of life (NeLLi) - 2SBTROV14_V59a metaG | ecosystem: Environmental > Aquatic > Marine > Volcanic | place: Kolumbo...
ATCTTCATGAAGTTCGGCCGGGCCCCGGCGACGCACATGATTTTAAATGACATAGTACTTACGATTGTTCAAAAGTTTAAAACTTGAATTTGTCGTGGTTTATTAGTCAGACTTTAACTCTTTGCTTATAATCTCAGCAATATGGCTGGCTGCGTGTCCGTCACCATATAGTTGTTTCCATTCACCAGTTGGTTTGGATTGGTATGCTGTAAGTATCTTGTCTGTTGAGGCTCCGGCAAGGGTATTCCAGCCTCCTTCCAACGTCTCCACCCATTCGGTTTCTTCCCGCAGGGTGATGCACTGCTTCTTCATCCAATACGCTTCCTTTTGCAAGCCTCCTGAGTCAGTCAAAATCTTTTCGCAGCCTTGTAATAATAAAATCATCCCGAAATAGGATACAGGTTTTATCGTAACAAGGTTTGACGGGAGCTTATAGTCTGCTAATTGTCCGCTGTTTCTCGGATGGACCGGCCAGACGACAGTACGATCAACTTCTTCGATAGCCTTGAATATGCTTTGTAACTTTTCCGGATGATCGGTATTTGCAGGACGATGGACCGTCATCAAAAGATATTCCCCGGGAACATCAGGTATCAGTTCAGAGCGATTGATTTTTCTGACTGCGATATCACTAAAAGTAACCTGGGCATCATACATCACATCACCGCTGACGAATACCCCTTTATCAATGCCTTCTTTTCGTAACTGTGAAGCACCAGTTTCGGAGGAACAAAACAACAGGTCGGAGCAGTGATCAGTAAGAACGCGGTTTATTTCCTCAGGCATCTTTCTATTGAAACTTCGAAGTCCTGCTTCAATGTGAATGACCGGGATGTGCAGTTTTGAAGCAACAAGAGCACCGCCAATTGTTGAGTTGGTATCACCATATAGTATTAGCCCATCCGGGAGTGTGGATTGGTCGAGTATGTATGACTCGAGTCGTTCCATAATTCGTGCGGTCTGCTGCCCATGTGAAGCAGACCCAACTTCAAGATTAACCGATGGAGCGGGTAAGCCAAGTTCTTCCCAGAAAACACCACTCATCTCCAGATCATAATGCTGGCCGGTATGAACGATGCTCTCCTGAATATCAGCATCATGAAAAGCGCGTGATACAACGGAAGCTTTTATAAACTGGGGCCTTGCCCCAACAACTGTAAGAAGTTTCATCGTGCTGCTACCTCGTTCAGAATTTCTGACAATTGCTTCGTGAGGGACTTTCGCAAGTATTCATCTGCCGATTTGGAATCAACCGTTAAATTATCATATTTAAAGGCGTGGTATAATTTCTTAATGACTAATTTCATTCGGTCGATGTCCTCATATCCAACCAGGTATCCAAGCTGTTTTTCCCGGATAATTTGAGCGATGTCGCTGTCTTCAGGACCGATACATAAAATGGGTCTTTTTGCAGCGATATACTCAAAAAACTTTCCTGATAAAATACCCTTTGCATTTTTAGATCTGTTCACAATCATTAGAAGAACTGAAGCACTGCATTGTTCAATTACAACCTCATCGTGTGGCATGTAATCAATCTTATCGATGTAATCATCAATATTCTGGTTCCGAATGGATTCAAAGATTGAAACGTCGACAGGACCTACCAGGCGTACTCTAAGTTCTTTTGACAACTCCGGATCTTCATCCTTAAGTTCTGCGATCGCTTTCCAAAGAACTTCGGGATTTCGGGAAGGCGGCATGCTTCCGATATGGGAGATTGTAAATTCCGGTCCGGGACCGGGAAGTTCTGATGGAAAATCATCAGCATCATAACCGTTTGTGAGCAGTTTTACAGTAGTCTTTGTTTGAGCCTGGAAATCGTTACGCATCGTTGGACTAACTACTGTGACACAATCCGCTTCATTCAGTACCGATGCTTCGAGACTATGATGTTTACGATCTGCCCATTTGCTCAGCCTCAGATCATCATAAAAATCGATATCAGTCCAGGGATCTCTGAAATCGGAAAGCCATGGGATATTTTGTTTCCTGTGTAATTGCCGGGCGATGAGATGCATTGAATGAGGCGGCCCAGTCGAAACGATAGCATCAACCGGATGTTCAACAAGATACTTTTCAAGGAATCGAACAGATGGACGAATCCAGTAGCGCCGGGCGTCAGGAATAAACAGGTTCCCCCGGATCCAAACTGATAACATTTCGGTGAGTTTGGGTTTGCTCTCCTCGGAAAGAAATCCAGTACCTATGCGTGCGTTTTCGTCTGCACCGATGAATTTTTTATAAATGCTGTATGGTTCCCAGATCTTCGTCTTAATTATCTCAAGGTTCTTGGGAACATCGCGCATCAAACCTGGATCATGAGCCGGTGCCTCCGGGTTCTCCGGAGTGTAAATAACTGGTTCCCATCCAAATTCACGAAGGTACTTAGTGAATTTGACCCAACGCTGAACGCCAGAACCTCCACTGGGCGGCCAGTAATACGTAATGACGAGAACACGCTTACGACTCATCCTCAGGCGGTTCGGTAACCGGATTTCGTCTGTAATACTGTACGATTCCCAAAATTCCGATCAGATAGATCAGGATTGTAGCTATCCACGTTACGGTTGTGCTGACTGTGTATGTGGTTGGATTGAACGTCAACGTGATGGTATGATTACCGGCCGGAATGGAAAGACCGCGCAGCACATAATTAGTTTTGACGATCGGAACTTCGTTGCCGTCAATCGTCGCTTTCCAGCCTGCCGGATAATAGATCTCACTGAGAACGAGGAATCCGTCAGTCTTGCGAGATGTCTTCATTTCGATCTCTCTCGGGCGATAGGTCGTCACCGATACACTGGCTGTTGTATCAGGATTTGCCTTCAGGTTTTGTGCTCCTTCGACCACCGCAAATTTATGGGGATCGAATGGCGATTTGATGGCATCAATAGCCTCTTGAGCAGAGTTTGCATACACGAGGGAATCAACATAGAATGCTTTTGGAAGAACTCTTTCGTTCTCAAGTACCACGCCATCTTTTGCGTTATATACCGTTTTGAATCCATCCAGTGGAATTTGACGATTTAGGGTGATGTATCGTGTATTCAACATATCCAACACCCCTGTGTTGATTCCTTTCGGTCCGTCGAACATCGCGTGGTTGATAAGATCCTGGTAATCGGCAAGTTTTGCTCCCGTGTAACCTCCGAGTGATGGATAGAAGTATGCAGGGACAGCATTATTGAAAGGATTTTCACTCATTGGCAATACGCGCCACGACCATGCTGTGGAATCCGACTTAACATGCTGTTCGAGAAACGTGTCAATCGGCTTTCGCATCCGTTCGACAACCTGTTGACGGTCGAAGGTATTAGGTACAAGACTGCTGTCATCATAATATCGAAAATCCACATTCATGAGATCGATGACGGCGATTAGCACAAGAAATAGAGATGCCAGGCTTACCAATATTTTATTGGTATAGGCTGCAATGATTAATCCGGCACCAATAATGACGAAGATCAGAAATCGAATGCTGTCGCTGGTCGCCAATGATTTTCGTTTTGGTACAATCTGCTGTTCCATGTACCTGTTTACAGCCTGCTGAACTTGCGGTGCGTTAGGCGAAAGCTGGTTTTGCTGAGCAACCTGCTGAGCGAGGGCCTGACGCTCACCGGGTTTTTGATATGACATGAATGAGTTGCTGGCTGTCAATAATATGATAGCCAGTCCAACGACGATTCCTAAGGGTACAGCGAGCTGACGTGTTGTTCCAAATTTTCTTTCAGTCACTTGCTTAATAAGCCAGTCGAGTCCATAAACAGCGACAATCGAGAAACTGAACTCGGTAACCATAAGCCACATTTCCGGAGCGCGAAACTTGCTGAAGAACGGTACGAACTCAAACATCAGACGGTTGAACCACATCAGGTTTTTACCGAGAGCAAAAAGCATTGCCAGCACTCCGGAGGCAACAAATACCCACTTTAAGCGATATTCTGATTTGGCGATTCCAAGGACTAACAACAATAAGGCAACAGCACCTAAGTAATGTGGTCCGCTTGTAAATGACTTCGGTCCCCAGTAAGTGCCCGCAGACGATGATCCACCTAAAAGTCCGGGTACCGCATAGGTAAATAATTCACCCCATCCCTGGGACCACTGGAAAGCATAACCAATTCCAAGCCCGGATGTCTTGTCGATGGCTGATCCACCCCGGATGGTATAATGAGCAAATTCATTGATGCTTAAGTAAGGTTGCAAATTCGCGAGAACGGCTAAAATACCGGCACCAACCAGCAAGCCGGTTATTTTCCCTATTTCGGGAAGTTTATTTTCCTTATACGCATTGTAAACATCATATAGCCACCATATTCCCATGAGGTACATAAAATTGTATGTAACCTGAGGATGATTGGCCCTGAGTTCGAGCGTAACAGCCAGGGCAAAAACAAAAAAGGCGAACCATTTGTTAATCTTCGATCGTGTGAGCAGCCAATAGCCAACCATAACCCATGGTATAAGGGTATAAGCCATAAACTGGGAATTATGCCCGGCCCCAATCACAATGGGTATATATGTCGTGAATCCAACAAGTATGGCTCCGAGGGTTGCTGAGAGGGGCCTCATTCCCTGAAGGATTAGTAGTAGGTAGACGCCCGCCAGAAGAATCCAGAACTGAGCCGCGGGGAAAATCCCACGAAAAAGGCTAAGAAAATTATCAATGTTTGGAACAGCTTTTCTGAAACTGATAAGATAGGCAGGCATTCCGGAAAACATATTAGCGTCCCAAAGAGGCTCGTTGTGATACTGCTGTCTTGCCTGAATGATTGCCTGAGCACCGGCACGCCACTGCACGATGTCGCTGCCTACAATTGTCTTATTCCCAATGACCGTCTGATGAAAAAGGATGGCGGGCAGGATAAACAGAAAAAGCAGACATATAATATGACGCGTTTTTATCGACAAGTTGTCCCAAAAAAATGTTTTTGGGGCCGGTTGCTGGCGTGCTCTGGACATGGTGGTTTATTCGATGACTTTGGGAACTCTGAAGTAGTCGGTGTCTGCATCTGGCGCGTTACGCAGTGCATCTTCGTGATCCAGAGGGGCTTCTGCTTTATCGACGCGGAATTCGGATTGCAGCTCGGTCACGTGATCCAGGGGGGGTACATTAGAAGTGTCCACTTCATTCAATTGATTGACATATTCCAGGATCTTGCTCAACTCGCCGGACAACTTTTCTTGTTCTTCATCAGTAAAGATGAGGCGGGCAAGATTGGCTATGTATGCGACTTCTTCTTTTGATACAGCCATATAAGAATGTTGAATTGAATAATTTCAGAACTGTGGCCGGAATTTAACAAAGATTTAGCTAAACACTAAAACGAGTTGCAGGTTTCCAGCTACGGGTTAACCGATAAGTACAACCGGCAACTGGAAACCCGCAACTCGCTGCTTCCCACTGATCCCACTATTTTTTTGTTTGATGATTATTTCCGCTGTTCGTATTGTATATCATTTCGTATTGAGAATGTTATTTTAATGCATGGTACGCAAAAAAATTGCCGTCAAAAATTCGTCCGGTATACATGCCCGGCCAGCTTCAAAATTAGTCAAACTGGCTTCTAAATTTCAGTCTGATTTCTTTATATACATGTACGGATATAAAATTAATGGTAAAAGTATCCTTGGTGTTATGACTCTTGCCGCCGAACAGGGGGCTGAACTTGAACTCGAAACTTCGGGTCCGGACGAGGACGAGGCTATGAAAGCAATTGAGGAGCTGATTCACAGTGGATTTGATGAAGAATAACTAATATAGCTGTTTTGAGACCGTAGATAATGGGATTAGCAAGTAACAATATCAAAGAATCTGTTATCGAGGGATTGGCTGCCTCCCCCGGTGTTGCTATCGGTACAGCTGTTGTAATTCAGCGCCGTACGGTTCAGGTAAAACCTGAAAAGATCGATGTTAAACAAATTGATAAAGAGCTCTCTGCTTTTGACACCGTTCGGGATGGTACTATTCGTGATCTTCAATCATATGATATTTCTGATTCCAGTAGACCTTATGGTGATGCGACTGAGATTCTGGATGCCCAGATAGAGATCGTAAAGGATCCTGATCTGCATCAATCGGTCCGTAAGTTTATTGAAAAAGATCATTATAAGGCAGACTATGCCGTATGCCTGGCATTCGATCAATACTTGAAGGTCATTGAAAAGTCGGGTAATCAACTGCTGATCGAACGTCTGGTTGATGTTCGAGACATACGCGACCGGCTCATTAAACGTATCCAGCGTCATCGTCCGGGACTTCATCTCGTTGGAAATACTGTTGTTGTCAGCGAAGAAATCAGCGCCACTGAGGTGATAGAGTATGCTCGTGATGGTGTCCGCGCCATTGTCTCCGACAGGGGAGGATTAACGTCTCACGCAGTCATTATCGCTAATTCATTAGGTGTTCCGGCAGTTGTCGGAACGAGAAGCGCATCCCGGAAAATATCAACCGGCGATTCATTGATTGTAGATGGCAAGCGCGGCAAAGTTTATTTAAATCCCGAAGAGAAGACACTCGAACGTTACGAACGCCTACTCAGCCGTATTCGTCGTGAAGAGGAAGAGATGGCGCGCATTATTGAGGAGCCATCAGTTACTAAATCGGGTGAATCATTCCAGATGGAAGCCAATGTGGAATTTGCCGAAGAACTCGGAAATGTTGTTCGGTTTAAGGCCATGGGGATAGGATTACTTCGCACCGAGGCGTTGTTGCTGGCCCAACGGGATCATGACGGACTCGAGGAGATCCAGGTTCAGCTTTATAAGAAAAGTGTTGAAGCCGTCAGCAAGGACGTGGTTACGATTCGCCTTTTCGATATCGGAGGCGACAAGTTTATTGAGGACGCGAGTAATGAGGTGAATCCGTTCCTTGGCTGGCGCGGGATCAGATATTTGCTTGATAACAGGCGACTTTTAGATGTACAGTTAAAAGCCATTCTCGAGACGGCCGGACAAAATCCCGGCAGGATTAGGATACTCGTTCTAATGGTTAGTACGATTGAGGAATTGTCTCAGGTCCGAGAGGCGGTCGATGCTGTCCAGCATCAGTTAGAAGATGAGCAGAAACCGGTCGATCCTGATATCAAAATCGGTATTATGCTCGAAGTGCCGAGCATGGTGTTGATTGCCGATCGCGTTGCAGAATATGTTGATTTCTTCAGCATTGGGACAAACGACCTGACGCAATATACGCTTGCCGTTGATCGCGGGAATACCCGAATATCCAAGCTGTATCAACAGATGCATCCCTCGCTGTGGGCTCTGATTCATATGGCGGCAGAAGCGGCCAATAAGAACGGAATAGGCATTTCTGTGTGTGGCGAACTCGCCGGTAAACCCTTTGCCGCCTCCTGTCTGCTGGGAATGGGAATTACAGAATTGAGTATGGCACCCACTGCAATACCTGCCGTCAAGAAAGCACTGGTTAATCAGGATATGGCGTCAATGCAGCAATTAGCAAATAAAGTTTTGGAAGCTGCAACGATGAATGAAATCCAGGAAATAATGCACGACTGGGAAAAGGATTTCAACGGCAGAGAGTAATGAGAATTATTCGGGAGCCCTGAAAGAAGCATATGGAACGAATGCCGTGCTTCATTTAGTTTTGAGGTTAACCGGACGAGTTTAGTAAAACTCAAAACTAACAATCTGCTACATATATGCATTAACTTATGAGATGGCTGTTTGTCATAGATATTCACTTTAAAACATGCAGCCTTGTCTCCGGTTTGCATAAAGCGGTATTTTAAAAAAAATTAACGATAACTATTGCATTAGATAAGAATTTAAACATGGAACCGTTTACATCTTATCATTATTACGGGATAACACTAATTATCCATTAATTAATTTTGTTTAGATAAAAAATAAACTAAATATTTTTAGATATATTTTGTTTTGTATTAAAAATATAAATTTTATATTTCAGATACCATTAACTCAAAATCAACCATGTAACCATGATCAGCAAAGTCTTCACCCCTAAACGCACGGTTTGTAAGGTAACATTTCATGTTCCTGCCGAATGGGCCCAAAAAGAAGTGGCTGTTGTAGGCGATTTCAATGAATGGGATCCAAAAGCAAACAAACTGAAAAAGAAAAATGGGGAATGGGAAGGCACCATTCGCTTTAAGCCTAACACAGAAGTCCGGTTCCGTTATTTTATCGACGGAAATAACTGGACTAATGATGAACAGGCCGATGCCTATGTGCCCAATAGTTTTGGAGGCGAAGATTCTCTTATTAAAATAGGAGAATAAGACACACTCTTTTTTTACTTCGCCGAAATGTGTAAAATAAAGGTCTCAACTCGAGACCTTTTTTATTATGAAGAATGGCCTGATTAATAAACAGGGCAACAAGGAACTTTTTCAGGTTGCCACTTTTCGCGCGTTGTGGATGTGCAACTGGCTCGGACACGATTTTCACTATTTTGAGGAAATCGACTCGACGAACTCATACGTAAAGCGCCTGAGATCTGAAGAAGTCTCACACGGCCTGGTGTGCCTGGCTGAGTACCAAACAGGTGGGCGGGGACAGTATAATCGTCCGTGGGTTTCAGAATCGGGTAAAAACCTCATGTTCACGATGGTCTTCAAGCCGTCGAACAAATTCCGTCTTTTTTCTCTTTCTATGGTCACAGCCCATGCCATCGCAGAGGTCATTGAACCGAAGATATCACAGCCTGTTTCGATTAAATGGCCCAATGATCTCTACATCGGAGACAGAAAATTCGGCGGTGTACTTACTGAAAGCATTTTTAATGGCAACGAGCTTGATCGTTTGATCATAGGAGTCGGATTGAACATTAATCAGGGCGCATTTCCAATGACAGCCGGAGGTAATCCGATTTCTCTCGCCCTGGTCGCAGGAAACAGGTTTAACAGGGAAGCATTACTGGCTCAAATACTGAGGAACATGGAGAATTGCTACATCGCATTGGAGGAGAATGACCCCGAACTCATAAAAAAGGTAAATCGGCGAATTATCGGCTATGGTAAACAAGTGAAGCTTGCCATCGACGGGAAAGTCACTGAAGATCCCTACAAACTGTTGGGTATGGATGAAAACGGCCACTTGGTGGTTCTTGATGAGGAGATGGACGTGATCACCTTTACCTGGCAACAAGTACGTGTGGTCGATGGTGCGTGATGCCGTTCGCCATGTATTAGAAAATTGCGGCATTACGGGGGAAGAACGTTTGGTTGTTGGGGTAAGCGGAGGTGTGGATTCTATGGTCCTTTTGCATGTACTGCATAGCCTAAAACAGCCGTTGGTAGTCGCTCATGTAAACTATCATAAAAGAGGCGCCGAGTCTGATGCTGACGAAATTCTTGTCCATAAATCAGCAGATTTGATGGAAATTCCATGTCATACGCGATCTGTACACTATAACCACGGTGATGGTAATTTCCAGGATTGGGCGCGCCGCATGCGGTACGATTTTTTTAAAGAGCTAAGACTGGAAACGGGAGCCACAGCAATTGCAACCGCTCACCAGAAAGATGATCAGGTCGAAACCATCCTTATGAAATTGATGCGAGGTGCGGGTCCCCTTGCATGGATGGGCATGCAGTACTGGGACGGCATCTATCTCAGGCCGTTGCTTGACGTAACCAGAGCAGAAATTGAGCAGTATGCAAAAGATCACGAAATCCCATACAGGGAGGATGCCTCCAACCTGGAATCCGATTATGCACGCAATTTCCTGCGAAATGAATGGACACCGGAATTGAACGAACGGCTACCCGGATGGCAGCAAAATATTCTCCGATTACGTGAGTGGAGTATTCAAACGGAAGAGGCTCTTGAAACAATTGTAAAGCAACTCCGGAATAATGATGGAAGCTGGAATTTTAGTGAATTTTGTACTCTCTCGAAAGGACTTCAAAAAGCCTTGATACGATACTGGCTGAAAAAGAACCGACCGGGTGAAGCGTTGATCAGCCACGGGAATATCGAAGAGGTAATTAATATCTGTCATTTACAAAGCGGTCAGTTTGTAACCATAGGGTTAGAAATCCAGTTATGGAGAGACCACGATACATTGGTTTTCAAGAGCGGGGAAAAGCCCAAGGGTGAAAAAGAATTTAAGCTTACAAAGGGTGATCTGGCGAACAATAAACGTATTGTTGAATTCGCCCGTTTTTCCCTTTCGAATGAATATCCGAGGGAGTATGGCAAAAAGCTATTTTGCCAGTTAAAAGATACTGACTGGCCTGTTACCGTCCGTAGTTGGAAGGATGGTGATCGGTTTCAGCCGTTGGGTATGAAGGGGCACCAATTGGTATCCGATTTTCCAACGAACCGAAAGGTCCCGTCCCACAGAAAAAATGAAGTGCTCGTGGTGGTTTCTTTTGATCAAAAGATCTGTGCCGTTATCTTTCCGCCTTCAGATAACGAAGTAAACAATGGCAGGGAGCCTGGTGGAATATCTGAAACAGTAAGATGTTCCGATGAACCCGCAGAAGTCCTGACTATTGAACCGATTTTTTAGAAGTTATGTCATTTTACACACCGGGAAAGGTAATTTGTAACGGTGATACATTTCGTGAGATGATCACCAAGGAAGAACTGCAAAGCAGGATTGCTGAGCTTGGGGATGAGTTGAGTCACGACTTTGAAGGTAAGAAACCGATCTTCATAGGTGTGCTCAATGGTGCTTTTATCTTTCTTGCCGACCTGATGCGTTATGTCACCATTCCGTGCGAGGTCGATTTTCTGAAGCTGAGCAGTTATGGAGATGCGAAAGTGTCATCCGGCGAAGTCACAGAAAAGAAAAAGATCGACGCCGATATTGAGGGTCGTCATGTGATTCTTGTAGAGGATATCGTGGATACTGGACTGTCAATCAACTATCTGCTGAATCTGATGAACCTGCATCACCCCGCGTCTGTCTCGGTCGTTACCTTGCTGCACAAAAGCCAGGCAACACGGCATGACGTTAAAATAGATTATATCGGTTTTAAAATACCTACCAAGTTTGTTCTTGGCTACGGACTCGATTTCGCGCAAGAAGGAAGAAATCTTGCCCAGGTTTACGTTCTTGATGAAAATTCTGACGAAAAGGATTGATCGGCAGTAGAAACTACTGTATTTTTAAAATCTATTAGGGAGCGATTTAGCGATCAGAAATAGAAATTTTTTTCGGAACAGTTCTTTGCTAAGATGGGACATACGTTTTTTGAATCGATGTTTTTTTACTTGTTTCCTCGAGAGTATTGATGGAATTAATTTCATAAAAAACGAACGACATAGTTTAACCGGAGAGGTGGCTGAGTGGTTGAAAGCGGCACCCTGCTAAGGTGTTGAGCCGGTTACCCGGCTCCGAGGGTTCGAATCCCTCCCTCTCCGCATAGTCCCGGGGCAAATTTGCGACATGACGCAGAGAGGGCCACAGAGTAAATACCTGATTTTCCCCTCAGTGGTTCTCGGTAGTATCTTTGTGTATTCAGTGTCCTTACAATGCTTGTGCAATCTCCGGTCAAAATCTGCGAAATCCGAAAATCCCGCTAAATCTGCGATCCCTCAATCGTCACTACCAGCGTTCTGCTATGACGCCGGTTTCGATACTCACATAAATAGAGTCCCTGCCACGTTCCCAGTTTTAATTGACCATTAGTGATCGGTACCGTTACCGAACTTCCCAACAACGATGTCTTGATATGCGAAGTCATGTCGTCCGGACCTTCCAGCGTGTGTTCGTACATCGACATATCCTCCGGTACGAGGCGTTTGAAAAATGTCTCGAAATCAGAACGCACCGTTGGATCAGCA
>Ga0114931_10009315_pt1 | contig 11781 bp, 8 predicted proteins | sample 2SBtaG_FD_89579 | JGI IMG/M metagenome (GOLD analysis project Ga0114931, IMG submission 89579) | Deep subsurface microbial communities from Kolumbo volcano to uncover new lineages of life (NeLLi) - 2SBTROV14_V59a metaG | ecosystem: Environmental > Aquatic > Marine > Volcanic | place: Kolumbo...
GAAGAAGGCATCGACGCCTATTGCCCGGAATGCAACAAAGTGTATTGCCACGGGCACTACTGGTTGAAGGAAATATGGGAAGAAGGGTTTTACGATTGCACCATCGGTGCCTGCCCGGAGGGGCACAAGCGGATTGTGGATGATTAAAGGGGGGGGAGCCACTATACTAAAGATAAGGAAAACAGAATGAAATGGATTGAAATAAAAAGGGAAATCAGAACAGAACTGTTATCTCGAAAATTGAAAACACCAAATAGAAGATTAAACGAATTAGATAATCTTGAAGACCTTTTTAGACAGCATTTTCGAGAATATATTGAGAATCCAAAAACAATGTTCGGCGGAATTGATAAAGATGAGTTTAAAAATAAAGTTTCGAAATTTAAATCAACTGGCAATTTAAATGCAGCAGAGAGTAGTTTGATAAACGAGATTTATAAACAAATCAAAAAATGAAAAAAGACGGGTTTAAACCAATAGTTGATAAAAAAACTGAAATTTTAATTTTGGGCACAATGCCTGGGGACATTTCAATACAGACTGGTGAATATTATGCGAATAGTAAAAATCAATTCTGGAAAATCATTTTTAAAATATTCAATAACGGACTTTGGGAAATCAGTTACAATAACAAGACTGAATTACTGCTAAAAAATAAAATTGGACTTTGGGACGTATTAACAAAGGCTGAAAGAGCAGGAAGTTTAGATTCAAATATTCATGGGGAAGAATTTAATAATTTTAAAAAACTATTTACTGAATTTCCAAAACTCAGAATAGTCGTATTCAACGGAAAAAAGGCTGCTGACTATTTTAAAGGTTTCAAATCAATTCCTAAAAACAAAGAATATTATATTTTACCATCAACAAGTTCAGCGAATACTTGGAAAACATTTGATCAGAAATATCAAGAATGGAAAGAAATATTAAAAAATACAGTGGCGAACAAAGGCTCATAAAGCATGGCGGGTGAAGTAGTAAAATTGAATTTTTAAAAACTTAATAAATATTAAATCGATTCTAATTTATCGTAGCAAAATTGCATGCCAGTTCCGCATTACCTGAAGGCGCCGTTAGTAATTGGACGGCAAATTTATGAAAAACTCCGAAATCATTTTATACACCACGCCTGCGGGTCATGTTAAGGTGGAAGTGTTGGTGCGGGAAGAAACGGTTTGGCTTATCTCAAAAATGATGACGGGACTTTTCCATACCATGAAACAAAACATCAGCCTGCATCTGCAAAACTCAAAGAGAATTAGACGCATTTCTGCCTCATGTAACATAAGTGGATAACAACAAACAAATCGCAATACTCAAAATTTGATGTTGCTTTTGTGGGGTATGCCGCTTAAAATATAAGAGATAGCCGGTATCATAATTTAAAAGAAACAGGTGAAAGCATGGGTAAGACCGAGTTAGAAAAGATGATTGTGGAAGAAACGAAGGATTTGTCATCTGCCACGCTCGTTGAAGTATTGGATTTCATACAATTCGTAAAAGCGAAAAAGAACAAGAGAACCAGAAAAAAATCTTATGAGAAAAAATTGATGAAGGAATTAACCGGTCTGAACAAAACTTCATTAATTCATTTAGAAGAGGAATTTTCAAACTATAAAGAGCTATATCCTCGTGAACAATAGTTATGCAACAGATACAATGGCTTTAGTTTTGAGGCTTGAAAAAAGGAGAATGGGGAAAAATGCTAAGGCGATTTATGAGGGTGCGGAAGGTGGAACTTTAAAGATATTTATTCCGGTAATGGTGTTGGCCGAAATTGGTTATTTATCCGAGAGAAATAGAATAGATTCGAAATTGACAGAAGTTACTGCTTATTGCCGGCAATATCCAACCATTCAGATAGAACCGATTACTGAAGAAATCATTCATAAGAGTTTTGAAATTGATGATATACCGGAATTGCACGATAGAATTATCGCAGGAACAGCTTACGCCAAGAATTTAATAATCATTACGAATGATCCAATGATCATCGATTCTGATTAAGTCTCTACTATTTGGTAAAAGTTTTATACTACGAACGGGTAAGAATTTTACTTTTGTAAATATGCTTTAGGAGATTCCTGCATACGCAGAGCCTGCCCCGGCATTCCGGGGAATGACAATAAAAACAACACGTTAACTGTCACTCCTGATGCCCCCCGATACCCTCATCTCCCAATACCCTCATACCCCGCAAGCTGCTCACGACCCGCTCTCTGTTTCTGCATAGTTTTCCAGCGGCGTGCGGCGCCATTTTCAGGACAATATTTTTCTGATCCGTTTTTCCTCCCCTTTTACAATGGAATATTCCCATGTTTCTTTGGCGGATTTTTATCCACTTTGTTGCGCAGTGTTTCCAGCGCCCGGCAAATTTTAGGGCGGGTCATTTGCGGTTCGATGATTTCATCGACAAAACCGTGTTCCGCGGCTAAGTAGGGATTGGCAAATTTTTCGCGATATTCGCTTTCTTTTTCCGCCAATGCGGTCGCCGGGTCGCCGGATTTGGCAATCTCTCGTTTGAAAATAATTTCCGCGGCGCCTTTTGGTCCCATCACGGCAATTTCCGCGGAGGGCCAGGCAAAATTGAAATCGCCGCGAATGTGTTTGGAACTCATCACGTCATAGGCGCCACCGTAGGCTTTGCGCAAAATAACGGTAATTTTCGGCACGGTGGCTTCACAATAGGCATATAGCAGTTTGGCGCCGTGTTTGATAATGCCGCCCCATTCCTGCGCGGTGCCGGGCAGAAAGCCCGGCACATCCACAAACGTGAGAATCGGAATGTTAAAAGCGTCGCAAAACCGCACAAAGCGAGCGCCTTTCAGTGAGGCGCCAATATCCAAAACCCCGGCCAGCATATTGGGTTGATTGGCGACAATGCCGATTGACTGTCCATTCATGCGGGAAAATCCAACTACCATATTCCGGGCATAATCCGCGTGTACCTCAAAAAACTCGCCGTCATCCACAATCATTTTAAGAACATCCGTCACATCGTAAGGTTTGCCGGGATTTTCCGGCACAATGGAAAGCAATTTTTCATCCATCCGCTCCGGCTTGTCCGTGGGGATACGGTAGGGCGCTTCTTCGGCATTGTTTAAAGGCAGGAAACTCATCAGTTTACGAATTTTGAGTAAACAGTCCACATCATTGTCGGCCACAAAATGACTCACTCCGCTTTTTGTAGCGTGAGTGACAGCGCCGCCCAAATCTTTAAAAGACACATCTTCGTGAGTTACGGTTTTGACGACGTTGGGGCCGGTGACAAACATGTAGCTTTTATCGCGTACCATAAAAATGAAATCCGTAATGGCCGGCGAATAAACCGCCCCGCCGGCGCACGGTCCCATTACCGCTGATATTTGCGGCACAACGCCGCTGGCAAGTGTGTTTCGCAGGAAAATATCCGCGTACGCGCCCAAGCTGACCACGCCTTCCTGAATGCGCGCGCCGCCGGAATCATTCAGTCCGATCACCGGGCAGCCGATTTTCATGGCCATGTCCATGATTTTACAAATCTTTGCCGCGTGCGCCCCGGATAAACTGCCGCCGAAGACCGTGAAATCCTGGCTGAATACGCAGACCAAACGGCCGTCGATTTTGCCGGTTCCCGCCACGACGCTGTCGCCGAGATACCGCTGTTCGTGCAAACCGAAATCATGGGTTTGGTGGCGTACCAGCATGTCGATCTCTTCAAATGTGCCTTCGTCTAACAATACATCGATTCTCTCTCTCGCGATTAGCTTGCCTTGCTCATGCATTTTTTTGATGCGTTTTTCGCCGCCGCCTTCTAACGCTTCCGCTTGTAATTTTCGCAAATATTCAATTTTTTCTGACATCGATGTCCACGGATCCACCTTTTTTTTTGCCACAATGCTGCTCCCTTTTTAATGGTTTAGCACCGGACACGTTATAATTTGGGTGAAGTTTTCTATAAATTTGAAGCAGAGCTTCGAAGAAAATGGCGTTACGAAGCAGAGCTTCGCAACGAGAGTCGCTCAAGTTCGAAGCTTCTTGCTCCCAAGCTCCTGCTTGGGAGCATACTTTTCTACAAAAGCTCCGCTTTTACGACAAAAATCCCCAAAAATCCGGTGCTGAATTTAACGGTCAATATGCCGGAGAAAAATTCAATAAAACAAAAATTAAGAAAACAATGCATCAGAATCACGGGAAGAATAAAAAAAGCCCGAACGCGGTGCATTCGGGCTTTTGAAAATGCCATTTAACATCATTCTTTCACTGCGATTTTTACAAATCACCGCCGAGAGAGAAATACCAAACAGGCTTGCTGGAACCGGCGAGATCGTATTGCCAGGCAACATCGATCCGCAGCAGAAAATAGAGAAAAAATACTCGTGCGCCAATGCCGTAGCCGCTGACCAGGTCTTTAAATGCGCGTTCGCCGTTTTCGTTAATGTATGTGGCCTGCCAGGGTTGTCCGGGCGTAAATGTTGTGCCGATATCGTAAAAAATTGCCCCACGGATATTAAAAAGGCGGATCGGCGGAAAGCCCAATCCCAGGAACTCGATGAGCGGAAACCGGAATTCGTTGTTTGCCAGCAGATACCGGGTGCCTTCCCGCTCGTAAAATAGCGCACCGCGCAACGGCGTGACAAAGCTGGAGAAGAATATATCGCCGATATCGTTTGTGCGAAATCCGCCGCCGGTACGCGTTTTGTAATTAATCCAGTTGTCGATGCCGCCGAGAAAAAATCGCTGTGGATCGCTGCCAAAACTGGCGGCGCCACTCAGGCGAAATGCAAAATTGTAGTTACGATTGACCATGTAATATTTGCGATAATCGAAAGCAATGGTTCGAAAATCACGGCTGTTACTTTCGTATTTGGGGCTGGCGGTAAATGTTAGCGAGTAACGGCTGCCATCTACCGGGCCGGTAAATCCCCACAATACGGAATCGTGAATATACGACAGCGTGGGCAATATGGTGCTGACACGCTCGTCGGGACGGTTGCTCGTCAGGTTCTCCAGCGAGATATTGTACCAATTCAGATTCATTTCTAAACGATCAAATTTGTTGAAAGGATACGCCGCTAAAAAATTCAAACCATAGTTCCGGTATCGCTGAAAATTAACCCCGTTAGACCGGAAGAACCAAGCCAGGTGGTATCCGCCAAACCCCAGGTTTATGCGATGTTTCAGGTTTAAATACAATACGCTTAAGTCGCTGTTTTTTAAGTCGGATACAAGATTCACATTGAGAAAAATTTTGTGATCCCCTAACAAATCGCTAAAGGCAAATGTGGTATATCCGGAAAACCCAAAGAAGGTGTTATATCCCGCGGAACCGGTGACAACATCCGGTGAAAATTTTAGCTTGTACTTGCGAACTTTGTACTCGCCTTCATTATTCTGGTACGTTTGTTCCGCAAGTTCAACTTTTTTCTTTTCCTTCTCCTTTTCCTTCATTTTATAGCGAGTGAAAACATAACCGCTAAAATCCGCCGGGGAATCACCTTCAACGTTTTTGTCAGACTTTGGCTTGTCGCTTTCGTCCGGTTGCCATTTACGGGCATAAATCGGCAGCTTTCCGCTTTTCATATCTTTCGCAAACTCCGTATCCCGCAATTCTTTTGCTTTTAGCTCAGTGGGATTATTCATCATAAATATATCAAAGCCGCCCTGGAAAAACGTGGAGAAAACCATTTTGTTGGCATTGCGATCCCAATTAATTTGTAACACACCGGAAATAATGTCCGTCACCGGGTAGTCGTTGAGCGGCTCCAGGGTGCTGAGATTGGCTTCGGTGGCTTCTTCGCCGGCAGTAATGCCCGGCTCGTCTTCGCCTGGCTTTTCATCTAAATCGAAGTGATGAATGTATAGATTAAAAATGCCGTTTTTATCAGAAAGATACGCCAGCGTCTTATTGTCCGGTGAAAAAAGCGGGTTGGCTTCTTCCCAGGGCGTATTGGTGATTCGCTGCATTTCTCCTGATTGAACATCCACGGTGTAGATGTCCCTTTTTTCATAATCATGCGCTGCCATTCGGAAATCTTCCGATAATTCAATATCATTCAAATAATCTTTGCGATCCGAGACAAACGCGATTTGTTTACCGTCATGAGACCAGGACGGGTGATCATCGGTGAAAACATCATTGGTTATTTGGGTAACTTCCCGGGTACCCAGGTCTAAAAAATAGAGATCGCTCTGGTTATTTTTGTTTCCGACGAAGGCAATCTTGTCGCCATCCGGCGACCAGGCAGCGGTAAATGCGCCGTCTAATTGAGGTAAATCATAACTTTTGATGTGACTGTTCTTGATCTCAACGGTGTAAATTGCATCATTGGCGCCGCTTTTGGCAGCAAAAGCCAGCTTTTTGCCATCCGGGCTGAAGCTCATTCCCGGGCGTAAGAAGTGTAATTCTTCGAAATTGCTGGAGCGTTGCCCTTTGACCAATGTTTTGATCACTTTGCCCGTTAGCGCAGACATCAGATAAATATTTTGCGATCCCCGGCGATCCGAAATAAAGGCGACTTTATCACCGTTAGGGGAAATTGTCGGGCTGACGTTCATAAAATTAGGCACTTTTCGATGATTGGTGAGCCGTTTTGCCATTTCCACCGGCTCTTTGCGATCAGAAATATCCGGCCAATATTGTTTCTTTAAATATCGATGCCAGCGTTGGGTAAATTCCTCCGAGCCAACCCCGACAGAAGATCGCAGCACCCGTTCAAAAGAGACTTTACCGCGCATTTTGTGGAGCATTTCACCAATTTTATTCCGCCCGTAGGTGCTGGAAATATAGCGAAACACCGAAGCGCCGCCCTGGTAAACCAGGTAATATTGCAATGTTTGTAAACTCGGCATGTAGTTGTTCAACACCGCGTCTCGCACAATCATGTCAGTGCGGTTATCCCAGCCTTGCGATTCAAATTCCGCCAGACCCTCCGAAAACCACAATGGCGCCGGGGTGACTTCGCCGACAATCAGCGATTGAATCGAGCCGCCGTAAATCATATCGTTCATCACAGCATGAACCAACTCGTGGTGGATAACATGACGAAATTGTTCGTATGACCCTTCAAATGGAACGACGATACGGTTTTTGTATAATTCGGTTACGCCGCCAATGCCCTCTTCAAGATATGAAATAACAACGTTGGTTTGCTGCCAGTCATTATGCGATTTGTAAACAACATAAACAATGCGCTCGCGAATATCAAAGCGGAAATCCCGCTTGAGTTGAATATAAGAGCTTTCCGCGATCTCTGCCGTGAACTCGGCGATTTCCTGCCCGCCTTCATAAAAATATACATCAAAGTGTTTCGACTGGAGATAATACCATTCGAAATTTTTATAAATCACTTTATTTTTGCCAAAGCCAAACGCATTCGCATTAAAAACGAATAACATGATGGGAATGACAAATAGCAGCTTAAAAAATCTCATTACAGAACTCCTAAAAAATTGTGGCAGATTTATAAAACCGTTGAAAATTTAAACCGAATTTTAAGATCAAAAGTTCATTTTTTTGACAGAGAATGATTAAATGATGATTTTTGTTGTTATTCAAAGTGATCTGAGGAGATAAATACCCATTCGTAAAATAAAAAGTGTGTCGTTAATGGGTGTTCGCGTTATTTTGATTTTTTTGCCGCCAAAAATCATCGGACGTTCCATTATAATATTAAGCATTGCTGTTGGATGATTACGTTAGCATTATTACATTTTGGAACAAACTTTGTTATATTCTGGTTGTAACTCTATAATACTCAGGGACAAGTTAAATGTTAACCCGGTTTTTTTTTGCTGTCGTGATCATGCTCACCGCGCACTCGCAATTGTTGGCGCAATCTGATAAAGCCGTTGTTGAAACGCCGGCCCCCTGGGATACGGTGCTTGCTGAAATTCAGGTTACTGAACAATTCAGCGCGGTTGATTCAATTAAGCGTCAGTTATTAAAAGACCTTTTTGATCGTTATCAAATTACAGCGCATGATTATCGAAAATTTTATAAAAATTTTATGAAGAAACCGCTGCAAACTCAACAAGTGTTTTTAGATCGCGTCAAATCTATTCTAATCGCGCAGGGCAAAAAGCCGAAACAGTCCGGTAAATAATAATAACTTAGATAATTTCTTTACGCTTTGCAATACCCATTACGGGTCATTTTGTTGAGCCGCGGTGAAAGTTTTTTTTGTCCGGTGTTGGATGAAACGCTAAAGAAACTTGTTCAATATCCGATAATATAAAAGTTTTCTCAAAAAAATCGTTCCAAAATTCCAAATTTTAAAAATATGATTCCCGACACTTATTTTTCCGTTTGCTATTCTATGTTTATTTTAAAGATAAAAAGGCAGCGCGTATTTCGTTTAGTGGAGTTGGCATAAAATTTTAACGATAAACATTCAGAGATAATATCATGCTTCAATGGTTTCGAAAACAACAGATCGGCACTTCCAAATTAAATGGCAATGGAAGTGACGAACATCTCGCTTTGATGCGAAAGCTTGTTGATTATTTGGAAGGTCAAATTTCTTCTCCCAAAAAGGCGACTTCTGTATTATCCCAAATTGCACGGTTTAAAGAATTGCCGCCCACCTATCAGGAAAAGGAGCTTCCGAGGATATATTTAAGTGTTGAAAATTATCTGTGCGAAGAAGATCCGCTCCAAAAATTCACCAAATCCCAGTTGCGAAAAACCGTGAAATATCGCTTTGAAGCATTAATGGAATTTGAGGATTTTAGCATTATCTTTGAAGATAAAACCGTTCAGGCGCTTTCGCTTTGCCAGGCATTTTTGAAAGATTTAATCAGCAAAGTGGCAACGCTGGTGCATAATTCAGATGAAGCCGAAATTAAAAAAGCCGCTGAGTGGATTAACAATGTGCCGGAGATTGTGCAGTTGGAGATGCCCTTTGGAATTACCGATAAAATTCCGGAAGATGCCGAAGCGTGGAATTCGACACTCAAAAAAGTTTCGGATGCAATATATGCTTATCTGCTAAAAAAAGTTGGCGAAGAGGGCGCTGCAACGCAATTTGAAAAAAGTTTTCAGGAAATAGCGGATACTTTTCGAGAGCTTGAGTCATTCCATTTTATTGTTGAAATGTTGCCGGATCACATTTTGGATGAATCGAAAATCGGTTTGCTGTCAGCGGATCAAATTCGGAGCGTTTTTTTGAAAAAACTGGCGAATTTGCAGCACACCAATGAATCGCTCGCCGTAAAAAATTATGAGTTGAAAGAGACCCAGGGAGATTTAGAGGCGGCGCAGGAGACGGCTTTGGAGTCTGTGAAGCTGTTTCATTCTGTATTGAATACCATTGATGAGGGTATCATTGCGGCGGATGCGGCCGGCAAAATTATCCTGGTGAACCGGCAGGCGCTCGATATGTTCGGCTATGAAGAGGAAGAGCTGGCTGGCAAGGATTTTACGGTGCTGCTCCCGGAAAAATATCGCGATCAACACCGCCTGGGAGAAAAAATTGTTGAAGAAACCGGGTTGGCGAGAGCTTTTGGCGAAAATCTTTCTGTTGAAGGACTGAAAAAAGATCAATCGGTTTTTCCGGTCGAATTACAATTTACAAAAACAGTAAATTCCGGACAGACGTTTTTTACCGTCGCGGTTCGGGATGTGTCGCAAGATATGCGCCATAAATCAGAATATAAAAAAGCACTCAAAAATTTGCGAGTGGCCAAAGACCAGTTTCGCACGCTTTTTGATGCGATGCCGGATACGATTTTCAAATTATCGTTAGACGGCAATTTTGTTCTGCTGAACCCGGCATTTGAAACCGTTACCGGTTGGGATAAAGACGAGTGGGTCGAAAAACCGTTTACCCAAATCGTTCATCCGGATGATTCAATGGATGCGTTAAAAGCTTTTCAGCGAGTGTTGCAAGAGGAAGAAGCGCGTCTCCCGGCGCTGCGGATTCGCAATAGCGCGGATGAGTTTCTCATTGGGAAGTTCGCCCTGATCCCGCAAATGCAAAACGGCAAGATGGTTGGCGTTTTGGGCTTTGCGCATAACATGACGCCGGAACATACTGCCGAGAAAGAAGCGGTGACGGCGAACCCCGGCGTTCAAAATGATGCTGTTGACGCGGATACGCATGTTGATTTTGCTTCGGCGGATGCAGCGGCCATTGATGAGCAAAAAGAGGTCGTGCAATCGCTGGAAAAAGCGTTGCATGAAAAAGAAGAAACGCTGGAAAACACGGAGTCATTGTTGCGCCAGAGTGATGACCGCTATTACAAATTGCTGGAATTTGGCGAGTCCGGAATGGGAATTCACACCAACGGTCGCCTGGCGTTGATCAACAAAACCGGCGCGCGCATTTTAGGCGCAACATCGCCGGAAGATATTATGGACAAACACATGCTCGATTTCATTCATGGCGATGATCGCGAGCGCTTTCAGGAATTGATTTTTAAGATGATCAAGGATGGCGATAGCACGACGCCAACGGGAATTAAAATGCTGCGCGTCGATGGCAGCGTTGTTGAAGTTGAATATCGCGCCATTCCGGTGCCTTACAACAATTCCCAGGCAATACAATTTACTTTTCGCGAGCAACCGGTTTTTGAGTTGATTGATGAAGAAGTTCCCGAAACAAACGGGGAAAACATGCTGCTTCGGCAGGCTTTTGACGCCACGCCGGACGGTGTTATCGTCAGTAATTTGGACGGCGCTATTTTGGCGGTCAACCCGGCGGTCTGTAATTTGTTGAATATGAAACGGGATGCTTTAATGGGCACCGATTACCTGCTTCGCGTGCCGGAAGATTTGCGGGAAGAAGTTTCCCAAAACGTGTATTTGCTTATTCACAACAGAATTAATGAATGCAATGTTGTTTTTGAAAAAGACGATGGCGCTGCTGTGCCGGTCAGGCTTCGGGCAAAGCGCTTAAATCATGACGAAAATTCACTGATTTTGCTTTTCCTTCGCAAAGCGGATGCGGATGCACAAGCGGAAACCGAAAGCCTGGCCAGCCTCCAACAACATGCGGATGAAGTAACCGGCCTGGAAAACCAGCTTCGCGAAGCACACGAACAGCGTGATTTGTTGGAATCCCGGGTAGAAGAATTGCAGCAGCGATTTGAAAATACGCAGACGGCCGGCGCGGCAGTAAAAACAGACAGTGATTCCGTTCAGGCGCGTTTACAGGAAGCGGAAGAACAAGCTTCCGCCAAAGAACAAGCCTTGACGGAAGCTCAGCAAAAAGCGTCGGAATTAGCGGAACAATTGCAATCAAAGCAGACACAAATCGAGAAAATTGAAAGCGAATGGCAGGAAAAAATTCAGCAGAGCGAAGCAAATGTCGCTGAATTGCAGCAGCAATTGCAAACGAAAGCAGACGCGGTTGAGAAATTAGAAAATGAACAGCGGCAGCAATTACAAACGAAGGCAGACGCAGTTGAGAAATTAGAAAATGAACTGCGGGAAAGCCTGCGTCAGAATGAAGAGTTGGAAGCTCGTTTTCAGGAAAACGTGCTTGATTTTAACGATGCCCAGGCAACAGTTGAGCAAAGCCTGGCAGCGCGCGAATCAGGTGAACAGCAGTTGAAAGATTTGCAACAATTGCTTGAGGAAACCCAAAAGCAGCATTCGGAATCGAAGCAACAGGCGGAAACAGCGAATCAACAATTAGCGGAGATGAAGCAAGCGTCGGAGGAAACCCGGGCAGTGCGCGAAGCCGGTGAACAGCAGTTGAAAGATTTGCAACAATTGCTCGAAGAAACCCAACAGCAGCTTTTGGAATCGAAGCAACAGGCGGAAACAGCGAATCAACAATTAGCGGAGATGAAGCAAGC
>Ga0114931_10009316_pt1 | contig 11780 bp, 10 predicted proteins | sample 2SBtaG_FD_89579 | JGI IMG/M metagenome (GOLD analysis project Ga0114931, IMG submission 89579) | Deep subsurface microbial communities from Kolumbo volcano to uncover new lineages of life (NeLLi) - 2SBTROV14_V59a metaG | ecosystem: Environmental > Aquatic > Marine > Volcanic | place: Kolumbo...
AATTCTCCAAAGTAGATACTGAGCGGAGACCCATCGGTGTTGGTGACCGTCGTCTCGACATCGACGAAGCTGTCGTCGACTCCGAGGGTGTAGTCGGTTTGCACGGTCACCGGGATATCGAAATCGTCCACCGTTGGCGGGAAGAAGAAGCCGAAGTCACCGATCACCGAGCTCGGATTGATCAGGTCGAGAAGGTCGTCGACACCGGTGGCACGAAGGATCGCCGGGCTCCCGTCGGACCCATCGTTGACGATGCTCAGCGAGGTGTAGTGAGCCGTCGCTTCAATATTCAGCGATACCGCCCATTCTTCGAAATTATCGCGGTCGGCGCCGCTGGTTCGCACCAAGTCCGCATCGATGATCTGGCCGCCGAACTGGCCGATCCCGGCGAGGTAGTTGCGCTGGATGTCCTGGACCACGACGCGAATCTTACTGTTCGACATCAGGTAGTCGCCGACCCGACAGCGGCTGTTCGGGCCCTCGACACAGTCGGCGCTGTCACTGATGGCGATGAGCGAAGCCAGCGCTCCGGACGGCGCCGATCCGTGCTGGACGACGACCAGATCGTCGGCGGCGCTGTCGGCTTCACAGAGCGAACAGGCTGCAACCGAGTCGGCCAAATCCGCACCGGCACAACTGGAACCGAACAACTCCGTCATCGCGACCACGTTGGGACACTTCTTTTGAATCTTGGCGATCGACTTGGAGCGCAGACCGTCGAGCTTGGCTTGCGAATCCGCGACGCAATCGGTGTTGGCCGCGAGCTTACCGCTGGCAACCAGCTTCTTGCACTTCTGAATGAGAGCCATTCGTTTGTTGACGTGTTTGCTCAAGGTCTTGCCGAGGATCTTGGAACACTTCGCCTGGTCCTTGCTCGGCAGGCAAGCGCCGCCCGGGCAATCGGCATCCTCGTCACAGATACCACCCGCGTTGCTGCCGTCGTCGCAACTGCGACCTGGCAGGACGCAGGCACCGAGCGGGCACTCGACGTCGGTAGTACAAGATGCACCGGCACTGGATCCACCTTCACACGCTTTGGCGGGGGCGTCCGGATAGACGAGCGCGAGGAGGTCATCGACGCCGTCGGAGTGCTCCTGGATCAGGCACGCCGATAGGGCAGCGCTGGTGGCAACGCCGAAGCACTGGCCGCCGAAACCGAGCGCTGCAACCAACGCGTCGGAACACTTGTCCGTGACCTTCTGGGTGAATTTCGTCTCAGCGAGAGTAACCTTGCCGGCGGCCTTCGGATTCATCGTACAATCGGTCCCCGCGGCCAGGGTGCCCTTGTTGATATCGTCCTGACACTTCTGCAATGCCTTGAAGCGCTTCTTGAAGAACACGCGGCCCTGTGTGGCCACGGTTTTCTGGCACTTCGCCTGGTCTGAACTCAGTGGAACCGAGTACGCAGTGGAAGCGACAAGAGCGACGACCGCGGCCGCGGCGAAGATGCCGCGCAGGTAATTCAGCATGAAAAGACCCCCCTCGTTTTGGCAACGTGACGGGGATCGCCGCAGAGGCTTTCCGCAGGCCGGAGAAACACCCCCCATCAAGAGCCCATCTTCGCAGCCGGCAACAGATAGGTCAAGGCATTTTCACCGCTTCCAAACGCCCCCTACTTCCATTTTTACTTGACCTTCAAACGCTCCATCGCGCAGGAAATGGACCGTCTGCCGGCCCACTTCGGGCGCCCCGGCGATGAAGCTATGCGAGCGGTGGACGGTAATGAAGTCCGTCATCCCTTCGAGCTTGGTCCCTTCGACACTGACCGCGCCATCGTCCGCGCCGGGAATCACAAAAGCGCCGAGCGGGTTCACCGGTCGATCGCCAGCGATGACACCGACCTCGTAATCGACCGGCGGCAGCGCTTGGGTAAGGCCAGAATCGCCTGTCCGGAGAGCGACCGCTGTCGGCCCGAAGAGCCGCCGGAACAACCGCAGGCCACCGAGCAGGTCGACGATCTCACTACCGCGATTGGGAGGCGCGATCATCACGACACGGCCCAAATTGGCCGGGCGATTCTCGGCCAGATACGCGCGCGCAACGATACCTCCGAGCGAATGGGTAACCAAATGGACCCGCTGCGCATGCGAACAGCAGCTCTCCACCGCGACGCCCAAAATGGCCGCAAGCTCGTCTGGATCGGCTTCGGTCGAGGGGTAATCGATGTTGGCGACCGCATAGCCAGCTTGGTTCAGGGTGTCCGCCAGTCGGCTCATCGATCCGCTATCTCGAGCGAGACCGTGCAACACGACAACCGCTTCCCCAGTTTGCCGGGCGCTGCCGAGCGTCGCCGTACTCGTTGCCGTCGCTGCAGCGACGGCGACGAGTACGGCGACGGCAGCAGGTCCGGGCGCAGTCATGGCGAGATCATCGCGAGATCATCGCGAGAATCCAGTGCGGCGAGAACCCGGGTTCGGGTAGGTTGGTCCCAACTCAGCCCGTCTGGCCGCGAATCTCACCGAGAGGGTTGGTCGGCGTGTGGACGTTGACGTAGATGCCGCCGTCCCTGATCGCCTGCACCAGGTCGTCGAAGTTCGCGATTCCGGCGTCCTCGTTGGCTAGCACGTCATCCGGAGTAACGATGGCGGAGAACGACGTGTCAGGAGGCGTCGAGGCCAGCAGAAACGCGACCACGGGTCCGTTCGCGCCAGCTGGAGCGGCGTGAAAATGAGCCATGAGGAGTTGGTCGGCCGGGATCCCCTCAACATCGACCGTGACCGCGATCTCCATGGCCGCGTCGTCGATCCTGATCTCCGCAGTGCCCGAGCCAGCCGTTTGCACCGCGGGTACTTCTTCGCCACCCGACAGATTCACGAAGATCGCACCGGCGTCGCTGCCGTTGCCGCCACAGGCGGCGACCAGCACCGACAAGCCAAGGCAAAGTAGCATTACGGTGATCGAACGTGTCCAGCGTTTTGTCATGAAACTCTCCGCAGTCAGTGAGCCCTCCGGATAGCACCCGTACCGCGAACGTGGCAAACGACCGATTCACACCCGCCGTCGTCTTTCTCGCGGCAACGTGCAAAAGTCGCCGACGGCGATGAAAGTAGCAGTCATTGGCGGGGGGAGCTGGGGAACGGCGCTGGCGCGTTTGCTGGCTACCCGCGCCGACCGCGTCGATCTGTGGTTCCACGACGCCGAGGTCGAGAGCCGCGTATCCGCGGCACGCGAGAACGTCGTGTACCTCCCGGACGTTCCCCTGCCGGAGAATCTGCGGACGACCAGCGACATCGGTCGGCGATCGGCGGTTGCGCAGCAATCGTGGCAGCTTGCCCGTCGCACGTGATGCGCGAGGTGTTCAGGCCGGTCGCGGCGTTGATCAACGGCGAACCACTGGTCGTTTCCGCGTCGAAGGGAATCGAGGCAGGCAGCCTGAAGACCATGACCGGGGTACTCGTCGATGTTCTCGGAGAACACCACCGGGCGAGGATCGGCGCGCTGTCCGGTCCCAGCTTTGCGCGCGAAGTGGCGGCCGGGATGCCGACGGCGGTCACCGTGGCCGCGCCCGAGAAAGTTTCCGCCGAACGCATCCAACAGTTGTTTTCCGGGCCCACGTTTCGCGTTTACAGCAGTACTGACGTCGTCGGAGTCGAACTGAGCGGAGCTTCGAAAAACGTGATTGCGATCGCCGCTGGCGTCGGCGACGGGATGGGATTCGGGCACAGTACCCGGGCGGCAGTGATCACCCGCGGCATCGCCGAGACGGCACGCCTGGTAGCCGCGGCCGGTGGCGATCCACAGACGTCGTCCGGCTTGTCCGGAGCCGGCGACCTGATTCTCACTTGCACCGGAGACCTGAGCCGCAACCGCACGCTCGGCCTGCGGCTCGGCCGTGGCGAAAAGTTGCAGGATATTCTCAGCGAGATGAGGATGGTGGCCGAGGGCGTGCGCAACAGTCAAACCGTGATCGCGCTAGCTACCAAGCTCGGTGTCGAGTTGCCGATCTGCGAGCAGGTGTACCAGTTCCTGCACGAGGGGAAGTCCGCCAAGGACGCCGTCGCGTCATTACTGTCGCGCAGCGCCAAGCCCGAATTCTGGGGCGTCTGATGTCCGCGCCGTCCCGCTACGGCTGAATCGTTGCCGGCCGTCGCGCCACGGCGGCAGAGGCGACGCCGGGACACGCCGCGCAGCCAGGGCCTGCCATCTACCGCCACATCGCCGCCGACCCCGTACGACTACGTTTGCCGTCCCGCCTGCCCTTCCCTCGACTTCCCGCTTTCCCTCTCACTGGGGTGGAATGTTGCCGGGTTGATCCCTATCGTACGTCCTCGGGAACGGTTTGGAGGAACGAGGGACGGTGGTGGCGGCGGATAACATCAAACCGAGCGATTTGGCCCGAGACAGTGCCGTCCAGCGTCTCAAGGCCGCGCCCGGCTGGTACACGGCAATGCTTGGCGACGCCTGGAATTTCTTGACGCCGTCGGGCGGGGTTCTGATGTCGGTGGCGATGCGAGCAATGCTCGAGGAGCTCGGCGACAGCGACTTGCGGCCGCTCTCAGCGAACACCCACTTTTGCTAGCCGGTGCCGGCTGGGCCGATGGAAATCCGCGTTGAAGTGCTGCGCCACGGCCGTTCCGCGGCGCAGGTCAGAGCGCAACTCTCGTCGACCTCCGTACCCGGTCCCGGTCTCGAGGTGAGCGCCACCTTCGCACGCCGTCGACCGGCGACGGTGGAGATGCTCGACACCAGGTTTCCCGACGTCGCGAAGCCCGACGCTCTCGAGCCAATGCAGGCACCGACCGACCTGGGCGGCCGCGCGCGGCCGCGATTCTTCAGCAACGTGGACTCACGGATGGCGATCGGTGAGCCGTGGTGGACCGACGACTGGAAGCCGGGCAGAGCACGGATCGCGCGCTGGTTTCGCTACCTGGTGCCGCAGAAGCTTCCCGACGGCCGGCTGGATCCCCTGGCGATTCCTCCGCTGGCCGACACCATGCCCCCTTCCCTCATCCAGAAGCTCGGCCCCGATCACCCCCCGTTCTTCGCTCCGAGCCTCGATCTCACCGTCCACTTTCTCGAAGACACCTGGGCCGAATGGTTGCTGGCCGACGTGCACAGTCGCTGGGCCGGTTTCGGCTACGCGACGGCCGACGTCGAGCTATGGGACCAGGACGGCAAGCTCATCGCCTTTGCGACGCAGATGATGTTCCTGCGTTCGGAAACCAACGCGGCTACCGCGAAGTGAGAACTTGCTAGCGATTCCTCGCCGACTCAGATTTTGATGCATCTCTCCGTCGTCATCCCCGCGTTCAACGAAGAGCGACGTTTGCCCGCTACCCTGGACAACGTCGTCGACTATCTCGGCGCGCGAGACTACGAGGCGGAGATTGTCGTCGTCGACGACGGTTCAAAGGACAACACCGCCGCCTTGGTGCGCGGTTGGAACGCGGGTAAGACAGCGATTCGCTTGACCGCCCATCCGGACGGGAAGAATCACGGCAAGGGCGCCACCGTGCGGCGCGGCTTCGCCGAGGCGAGCGGTCGGTTTCGTCTCTTCATGGATGCAGACAACTCGACCACGATCGACCAGATCGACGGATTCTGGCCCTACTTCGACGAGGGTTTCGATGTCGTCATCGGCTCACGCGATGTCGCCGACGCCGACGTCGTCGTCCACCAGTCTTGGCACAAGGAGCTCGGCGGCAAGATCGGCAACCTCCTCATCCAGATGCTCGCCGCCCCCGGGATCAAAGACACACAGGCCGGATTCAAGATGTTTACCGGCGAATGCATCGAGGACCTGTTGCCCGTGCTGCAGATCGATCGCTGGGGGTTCGACGTCGAACTGATCGCCGCCGCCCGTCACCGTGGTTATCGAGTGAAGGAAGCGCCGATTCGCTGGGTGAATTCCCCCGACAGCAAGGTTCCCGCCAATGCGTACCTGCAGGTCATGGGTGAGGTGTGGAGGGTGCGTCGGTTGCGCAAAGCCGGAGCCTACGACCGCTGATGTCGGGGCGCTCGACGGGCCGCGAACCGTCTATCGAAGCTGAAGTCGAGCGGTCCCTCCGTCGTCGGGGACGCGAAGTCGGGATGGCCCGGGTTGATCAGATCATTCGTCATGACGGGGGCAAGCCGGAATCTCCGCCGCGCCACTGTGCCGCCGACTACGGGCTATGGTGCAGCCGGATACCGATCGAGCCCGAGGTGTCGGCCACCAATCCGATCCACGCATCGGCCCAGCCGTACTTGTCGCGCAGCAACCGGCGGATCGTCAGGTGGCCCTGCGGGTTCGGCATCGGCTCAGCCCGGTAGCTCGCTGCGGCTCCGTTGCGTTCGATCTCGATCTCGCTGCCGGCGAGCACATCGCGGTAGAAATCGCGATCGGGATTGGCGGCATCGATCCATGGGATCCCGTTGGAGTCCGCGATCCAAGCGCGGGTTTCGTGGCGTTGACCGCCGCCGCCGGTGGTTCTCAGGACGACGACCTCGCCCCCTTCGAGCGCCAGCAGGGTAATCGCCGCGAACAGCGCCAGCGCGGTGCCGACAGTCCATCCAAGTATTTTCACGTCACGCGCCTTCGTCCGGTTCTATTTGCGAATCTGCCGCCGGCCCAGCGCTGTCCGGGCCCTGAGCTTCCGCCCCGACCGAGGCTTGGCCCTTTCCCTGGGTGCAACCGGCGGCGCCGGGGCGGCGCCGGGTTCGGCGATTCCGAGAACGCTCGAGTAGACGGAGCGGATCTCAGAGGTTCTCCTTTGGTACTCGTCGAGAAGGGCACGGCGCGCGCCGCTGCTGCGTCCGGCCGAGCGATAACCGAGCCGCTTGGCGACGTCGTCGAGATCGCCTCGCTCGACACTCAGGTCCGAGATCGAGCGATTCTCGACGATGCGCAGCCGGCTCGACAAGCGCTGGAGAAACTCCCATCCTCCGGCCAGGACGGCGGCGTCGGCAGCGTCGAGGATCGAGAGGTCGGCGAGTAGGGCAATCTGTTCAGCGATGGTGCGCGGCTCGATCAGTCGCTCGTGTTCGCCGGCGTGCTCGAGCTGCAGGCATTGGACCACCGTCTCGACGTCCAGCAGTCCTCCTTTTCCGGTCTTGAAATCACGACGCTCCGTCGACTCCTGGGCTAGCTCCGCTTCCATCCGGGTGCGAACGCGGTGGATTTCGCGGCGCAGATCGGCCGGGTTCTCGCGGCGCAGGATCTCCCGGCGAAGTCGATCGAAGAGCTCGGCAAGCCGTGCCGAGCCTCCCACCGGGCGCGACCGGAGCAGCGCCTGACGCTCCCATGGCGCGGCGCTCCGGTCGTGGTACGCCGCGAAGGTATCGATGTGCGACACCAGCAGGCCCTGGTTTCCCGAGGGACGCAGCCGGGCGTCGATCTCGTAGCAAACACCTTCCTCGGTGCGTGTTTGCAAAGCCCAGATGAACTTCTGCGCGAGACCGGCGAAGCCGCCCTGCGCCCCGAGCTGCGCTTCGTCGTCGCCGCCGGGCAGGTCGTAGAGGAAGATGACGTCGAGATCGCTACCGTAGGTGATCTCGCGGCTGGCCATCTTGCCCATGGCGACGACGAGAAACTCGCCGTACCTCATCCACGCGGAACGCTTTTTGCCGCGGCGCACCACCTCGCGCTCGGCCAGGGCCAGGCCCTCTTCGACGCACACCTCCGCAATGTCGGTGAGCGACCTCTCGGCGTCGGCGCGGTCGACGCGACCGTCCATATCGAGGAGGCCGACGTTGACCAGCTCGCTGTTGTGAAACAGCCTCGAACTATCGAGAGAGAGCTCTGGTTCGACACGCGTTCCGTCGGCTTCGAGCATCTCGCGGATGTTCTTGAAACTCGCGGCGAGCTCACTGCGCGAGTGCAACAAGACCTCGGGATCGTCGAATAGCGGCTCGATCAGCCGCGGGTGCGTCGCCACATAGGTCGATAGATACTCGGAGGCAGCAAACAAACGCACCAACCGCGGTACCAGTTCGGGGCGATCGAGCAAGAGCTCGTAAAAGAACCTGCGCGAACCAACACCGCGAATGAACTTCTCGACGTTGTTCATCGCGCGTTCCGGGCTAGCACTCGTTGCCACCGACTCGGCGATCTGACGAGCCAGGTTCTCCACCAGCGAACGCCCGGCGGGGTTGGCGAGGAGCGATGGCGCGTTGCGCTGGAAGAGATCGAGGATCTGCTCGCCGCCCCGCATCTCGAACAGGTTGTCGAAGACCTCGTGAATTCGCGCGCGGTGCTCACTCAACTGTTGGTCAAAGGCCGCAACGGAGTCCCCCTCGCGAAACCCGAGCGAGCGGGCGACGCGCAGCCGTCCGGCCCCCGCCGCCGGCAGCCGGTAGACCTGGCGCTCGTGCTCCATCTGGATGCGATTCTCGGTACGGCGCAAGAACCTGTACCCGGCCAACAGGGCGTCACACGGTTCGGGATCGAGTGCACCCGCTTGCTTCAGCGCCTCGAGAGATGCCTGGGTCGATCGCTGTCGTACTTGCGGGCGACGTCCCCCGTGCACGAGTTGCAACGCCTGGGCGACGAACTCCACATCGCGAATCCCGCCCTTGCCCAGCTTGAGGTTGAACCAGCGATCCTCGCGCCCCGCTGCCTGCTCGATCTTGTCCTTCATGGTGCGGATCGCTTCGATCGCGCCGAGGTCCATCGTCGAACGGTAGATGATTGGATCGATCGACCGGATGACCTGCCAGCCGAAGTCGAGGTCACCGGCGACCGGTCGTGCTTTCATGAACGCCGCCTTCTCCCACGTCTCGGACCAGCGCTCGTAGTAGTCGGCCAGGGTCGAGCCGGTCACGACCAACGGGCCAGCCTTCCCTTCGGGACGAAGATCGAGGTCGACCCGGTACAGGAATCCGTCCCCGGTTTTGCGGCGCACCAGATGCCCGAAATCCTGGGCGATCGAGCTGGTGTACTCGACCGGGTCGATCCCGCCGCGGTTTTCCGCCGGGTCCTCGCAGACGTAGATCAAATCGACATCGGAGGAGTAGTTGAGCTCCTCGGAGCCGAGCTTGCCCATGCCGATGACGGCGAAACGGACGGGCGGTGGGCTACCCGTCGACGCACGCTCTGCCCATGACCTGGCACATGCCAGAGCTCTGTCCAGCAATGCGTCGGCGAGATGCGATAGCTCGGCGAGAATCTCGTTCGTTCGCTCGAGCGGGACGAGATCGCTCGAGAGATCGCGAACCGTGATCCTAGAGAGTTCGTAGTACTTGAACGCCCGCAAGGTGGCGGCGGCGGCGGTTCGGTCGGCAGCGGCAGTAGCGAACACGTCGCCGAGACGGCGGCGATAGTCATCGGCCGACCTCTCGACGGCGAGGTCGTCCGTGGCCAGCGACGCGACCCACCCGGAGTGCCGCTCGAGAGTCGGGACCAGGAATGGGGCGCCACCGCACAGGTTGCCGACGACTTCACAAACACGTCCGGGGCTGGCTTGCCAGGCTCGGCTAAGCGCGTCGCCACGCGATGCCGCTAGAACACCGGGCGCCAGCGATCGTGCGAGATCGGGCACCGGGGCGTCGGCACAGGCGCGCTCTAGTTTGGCGGCGAGCCCCCGCAGGCGGAGGGATTTTCCCAGAGCGGCGAACGATCGTGTCATGCGGGGAGGGCGGTCCATCCCGATCCGTGGCACGAAACTCCGGCGGACTCGCGCCGTTCGTCCACGGCCTCGGGCAACGCTCGCTTTACGCTACCGCCAACAAGTCGCGAGCGATCTGCGAGATCTGGATTTCGTCTGTACCCGCGTAAATCTGCAACACCTTGGCATCGCGACACAACTGCTCGACGTGAAACTCGGCCATGTAGCCATTGCCACCAAACAGCTGCACCGCCTCGAGGCAAACCTCCATGGTCGCCTGGGCGGCGTAGAGCTTGCACGCGGACGCTTCGGCAAATTTCATGGTCAGGCCCTTCTGCACCATCTCGATCTGGCGAAACACCAGATTCTGGATGTTCATCCGGGCGACTTCCATCTTTGCCAGCTTGAGCTGGATGAGTTGGAACTCACCGATCGGACGGCCGAAGGCCACCCGCGTCTTGGCATAGTCGACGCACAGCTCGAGGCATTGTTCGACGATCCCGAGACCCATCGCCGCCACACCGGTTCGCTCCATCGAGAACGTCTGCTTGGCTCCCGACCGGGAGGTACCCTCCTCCTTGCCGCCGAGCAGTCGATCCCTGCCGACGCGGACGTCTTCCACGAAGAGCTCTCCGGTTGGTGAAGAGTGCATCCCCATTTTTCTCATCGGCTTCGACTGCACGAATCCCGGCATGCCCTTGTCGAGCACGAAGGCCAGGATCGGCCGCTTGCGCGGATCGCTGCCGTCGGCGAGCTTGCAGATGAACACGGTAGTGTCGGCGTAGGGTCCGTTCGTGATGAACGTCTTGTTGCCATTGAGGACGTAGTCATCGCCGTCGCGTCGCGCGGTCGCCTTCATTCCGCCGAAGGCGTCTGATCCGGAATCGGGTTCGGTGATCGCCCAGGCACCGATCTTCTCCATCGTCAGCAGCGGTTCGACCCAGCGCTCCTTCTGCTCGGCGGTTCCCTTGGACATGATGGCATTGGCGGTCAAGCCCATGCTGACTCCCATCGCCGTCACCATACCGGGGCAGTATCGGCACAGCTCGATGATCGGAATCATCGCCATCGCCAAACCGTCCCCGCGCGCTTGACCGCCACCGCCATTCGCACCCGCGCCGCCGTTCTTCTCGCGTTCGAGCTGCTTGCGAAACCTCGCCTTCGACATCTCGCCGATTCCAAAGGTGGCGAACATCTTGCGCAAGATGTCATAGGGCGGCATATCGCCGTGCTCGAGCTCCTCGACGTTCGGCTTGACCTCCGCCTCGACGAACTTTCGCACGGCGTCACGGATCATCAGTTGCTGCTCGGTCCACTCGATCATGATCGATTCCTTTTCCCCTACGCGTACATCGCATCGATCTCGGCCGCGTACTTGGCGGCGATCGGCTTGCGCTTGAGTTTCATGGTTGGCGTCAGCTCGTCGCCTCCGGGCATCCACTCCGCGGGAAGGATCGTGAACTTCTTGAGCTGCTCGACACGGGCTAACGCGGCGTTCCCCGCGTCGACACCCGCCTGCACCGCGGCGATCGCCTTGTCGTTCGTCGCCAGCTCGGCAATCGACAGACCGCCGAGCCCGTTCTGCTCGGCCCATACGGGAGCATAGTCGGCATCGAGTACGATCAGCGCGGTGTTGTACGGCTTGGCGTCGCCGATCGCACAGATCTGGCCGATCATCGGACTGGCGCCCTTCATCGTGCTCTCGATGTTCGCCGGCGACATGTTTTTGCCGGACGCGTTGATGATCAGTTCCTTCTTGCGGTCGACGATCTTCACGTAGCCGTCCTCGTCGATGTGCCCAACGTCGCCAGTGTGGAGCCAGCCGTCGGGGTCGATGGTCTCGGCTGTCTTCTCGGGCTGGTTGCGATACCCGACCATGATGTTGCCGCCGCGGATCAGGATCTCCTTGTCCGCGGCGAGCTTGATCTCGATGCCGGGCAGCGCCTTGCCAACCGTGCCGATCCGGACCTGGCCCGGGCCAACTCCAGTTCCGATGGCGCAGGTTTCCGACATCCCCCACCCTTCGGCCAGCTCGATGCCGATGGCGTGGAAGAACTCGAGCACTTCTCTGGGTGTAGGAGCGGCGCCGACAATGACCAGAATCGCCTCGTCGAGCCCGACCAGACCGCGGATCAGCGCGAACAGCTCGGCGTCGGCTTCGTCTACCTTTTCGCCGAGCTCGCGGGGAACCGGCAGATCGGCCTGGCGCAGACGGACGCGTTCGCGGGCCGCCGCGATCGCCTCCTCCATGACGCG
>Ga0114931_10009317_pt1 | contig 11780 bp, 13 predicted proteins | sample 2SBtaG_FD_89579 | JGI IMG/M metagenome (GOLD analysis project Ga0114931, IMG submission 89579) | Deep subsurface microbial communities from Kolumbo volcano to uncover new lineages of life (NeLLi) - 2SBTROV14_V59a metaG | ecosystem: Environmental > Aquatic > Marine > Volcanic | place: Kolumbo...
GAAACGCTTCAGGTCCGTGGAAGCCTGATGTGCATTCCAGTCGAACAGTTCATACAGGGCGCTGACACCGACCCGGGGATCGGCCGCCGCAAACTTGCCGGCAATGGCCTCGACCAGGGCCGGATCGGCCTGTGAGGTAAACATCGAGCGCACCAGTTTATCGCTGGTGCCGTGGAAGTCCGTTTCGAACGGCTTTACGAACGCGGCGATTTTTTCCCGGCTCTCCGGATACTCGAAAGGCGTATAAAACGTATCCACCCCGACAATGCCTACCACACGATCGCCCAGTTGCTTCGCGGCCTCGACAACAACCGGACCGCCCATGGAATGACCGACCAGGATAACCTTGCGGGCACCGACCTGCCGGACGACTGCCGCCACATCCTCACCGAATGCCTGCATGGTGTAACGCTGCCGGCGACTGCCCGACTCGCCGTGGCCGGCAAGATCCAGCCAGATGACCTGGTGGTGTTGTGAAAAATGGTCGATCTGCGCATCCCAGAAGGTATGGTTGCAGGTCCAGAAATGCACGAAAACCAGTGTCGGTTCACCCTGCCCGCGTACGCCATAGCGAATCGGGCTGCCATCGGCGGAAGCCACCGTGGGGGTTATCGGGTGCTCTCCGTGGCCCACCTTGGCCGCACAGCCGCTGAGGGCCAACACCAGAGCCATGGCAAAACAAACCAGGCCTTTTCTATAAATCGCTATTTTCATTGGTATCCATACTCCTTTTCAATTTTACCGATGCAATTAGCGCAAACGCTCTGCGGTTTCCGTCCTTCGTTTCATGACGTCGGATGGCGGTAAATATCACCGCAGAGTGTCCCGCCGCCGGTTCGGACTTTTTCATCGCGTTGTCCATCGCTCATTGATCCTCTTCCGTTGCCTTTTGGGCAGATCCACCCCGGCTGACCCACACCGCACCCGTCAGTATCATTGTTGTCCCGATCGTCTGCGCCAGAGTCACCGGCTCGCCGAGCATCCACCAGGCGAGGAACAGCGTAAACACCGGCCCAATAGAACCGATGATCGAGGCCGATCCCGCACCGATGCGATGGATACCCGCATGCATCAGAAACGCCGGTAACACGGTCGATAGCAGTGCCATGAGCAGGGCCAACCCATAGACCTGCACGGGAAGATCGAGTGCGGATAAAGGGTGACTGATCGCAAAATGTGCCGCTGCGGCCAGACTGGCGGCCGTCATGGCATAAGCTGTGAACGCCATCGAGCCCAGGCGTTGCATCCGCGCACCCGAGAGCATCAAATACAGCGCAAACACCACGGCCGAGCCGAACACCAGCGCGACTCCCAGCGACAGTTGAGCGGGAATTATTTCCAACGGCTGTAAAAACACCATCGCGATCCCCAGATAACACAGCGCCAGCGCTCCCCTTTCCCGTGTCGTGACCGGCCTGCTATACCACAGGGCTGAAAAAAGCACCACCAGCGTCGGATACAGGAATAAAATCAAGCGTTCGAGGCCGGCGGGAATGTAGGCGAGTCCGGAAAAGTCCAGTAAGCCCGCCAGATAAAAGCCCAGCATTCCCAGCACTGCCACCACAAACAGTTCCTGCCCGGTCGGTATCGGCCGATCTGCTTGGCGTTGCACCCAAAACACAGCCAGCAGAAAAAACGGCAACGCAAACAGCATACGCAAAGCCATCAGTGTACCGGCATCCAGCTCAGCACTGTACCCATAGGCCAGTTTGACCAAAACGGCCTTGGTCGAAAATCCTACGGCGCCCAGCAAAACCATGAAACTGCCGATCAGATTCTGCCGGGCGTCGGATTGCACATTGTCCACGTCGGTCTCCCCTGGTACCAGGGAAGCCGGGGATCTTGCGGCGGGAGGGGGATCTGGACAGACTATCGCGGCGAGATCCGCAGCTGCCCTGAAGTGATCAATTGTTTAACAAAGAACACACACGCAGCGCGCGATGGAAACAGGGTTTCCACCACAGTCGCATTTGGCGTTTGTTGATTGCTGTTCGGAATTTGGTGTTCATAGGCACAGACTACGGCTGACCGGTCGTGCCTGTCAAGCGGAGCGTCAATGGTTACAGCCAATGAGCCTTCGTTGCAGCCTTGGGTATGTTGACATCAAAAAAGCATTATCGGTCAGGACGCACTGAACCTGTCTGCCATACACTACTCCGGACCATGACATCAGGTAGCCGCATGTCCAGATCTTACACAGAAAGGTTCGCTCGAATCCTGAAGCATATCGATGAACATCTCGATGAGCCGCTTTCGGTAGAGAATTTGTGTCTGCTGGCCAACTTTTCGCGCTTTCATTTCCAGCGCCAGTTCACGGCCTATGTCGGTCTGCCGGTTACCCGCTATATACAGTTAATGCGCCTGCGGCGCGCCTCGTATCAACTCTTGCTTGACGATCAATGCCAGGTCATCGATGTCGCTATGGCGGCTGGCTTCGACAATCCCGAATCGTTTTCACGCGCCTTCAAGAAACAGACCGGACAAACGCCGACCCAGTTCAGAGCCCAGCCTGACTGGCCGCACTGGAAGAAACATTTTCAACCGCCCAACTATCAAAGGCACTCACCTATGACTATTGAAATCATAGACTTAGAAAGCATATCGATCGCCACCCTTGAGCACCGGGGTTCACCGGATTGTATCCTTGATTCAGTCAGAATCTTTATCGACTGGCGTAAAGCCAGTGGGCTCTCTCCGGTTTCGCGATGCCGCACCTTTGGTATACCTTACTCAGACCCCGACATGACACCGCCCGAAAATTTCCATTTTGATATTTGCGGTGAAGTGGACAGCCCGGTCCCGGAGAACCCACAAGGAATCATTAACAAGCAGATTCCGGGTGGCCGTTGCGCCCGGTTACGGCATATTGGCTCGACGGATGAAATCAGAGGATCCGTTATTGCGCTTTATCAGGAATGGTTACCCGAGAGTGGTGAAGAGTTGCGCGATTTTCCGGTGTTCTTTCACTATATAAAACGTGTGCCGGAAGTTCCCGAACATGAGCAGATAACCGATATCTATCTGCCGATTATGTCCCGCTTTTCATAACACATTCAGCGTACGCCTCTTGGGGAGCCTGTCGGTCATGGTCTGACATACCGCTCTGCCGGGGGAACCCGGTTCTTTCCAGAGAGAGCTAAATCTACTACAGCAGCTCACCAAAGCTGGCCATTGCCCTGATAACCTGCTCAAATTTTCGACCTTTGTCGGTCAAGGCATACTCGGTGGTCGGGGGAATGGTGTCGTAGACCGAACGTTCAATCAGCCCGCGTTCCGCGAGGAACCGCAAACGTGCCGCGAGGACTTTTGGACTGATCCCGTCGAGATTTCTTTGCAATTCGGAGTAGCGGCGGCGCCCGCCCAGCAGCTCCCGAAAAATCAAGGTTGTCCATTTGCCCTCGATAATGCTGGCCGTCTTGCGGACGGGGCAATCCGCGGCGCAGACGGCTTCCCGCATGGCATCAATACTCACTATTTTTCCACCTACTATCCTTTTGGTAACTACTTCCCATTGTATAGTACGAGTGCTAGATTCACCAGCGTTCCAGACCACATCAAGGATATCACCGATGCACAAACTGTCCTGGCTGTTACGCCTTATCGCCCTGCTGCAAGTGCTGCTTGGGCTGGGTTACCTGTTGGTGCCCAACTTGCTGTTGAGCGCAATGGGCCATTCCACACCGGCTGAAGACCTGCTGTACCCGTTGGGCATGCTGGCGTCACGTTTTATCGTTTACGGACTTATGCTGTTTATTATTTCGCGCGCACCCGAAGAAAACCGGTTGTGGATCGATGGCATGATCATGATCCAGCTGATTGATCTTGGTGTGGGCATCTACTATACCGGGCAAGGGGTTGTGCCGCTGTCACTCTCGTGGCTGCCCATGTTTAATGCCAGCTGGATCATTCTTCTGTTGTGGTTCTGGCGCCAGGGCAAACCGCTGCAGACCGCGTCCTGACCGATGCGCCATCCGTACCACTGGCTGGCGCTCCGCTGGCAGCTGAAGTTCAATCCCGTCGGACTGTTCCAGCGCCTCAATCAGCTCGACTGGTACCGGAAGGCATTGCTGGATTGGACGGAGTCACTCCCTGTCGATCGCGGCGCACGGCTGCTCGAAATCGGCTGCGCCACCGGCGCACTGAGCCGGCATCTGGCGCGAACGGCGACCGTCACGGCAGTCGATCAATCCGGCCAGATGGTGGCCGCGGCACGCCGGTACAGTGCCGGTGACAACCCGCACTTCATTCCCGGCGATATCCATGTCCTGCCGTTGGCCAACCGGCAATTCGACTACGTGATTGCCGCATCAGTCATCAACATCGTCACGGATCCGCAACGCGCCCTGGCCGAGATGCAACGTCTTGTAGTCAATGGAGGGCTGGTGTCAGCTCTGGTGCCCGATGCCGCCATGACGGAACGCAAAGCACGGGCAATCATCGCCTCACTTGGGTTAAGGGGTTTCTCACGCGAGGCGCTATGGGCCTGGCACAGCATGGCGCCCAAGGTGGAGGCCTATGCGCTCGCCGATCATATCATCGTAGACAAGCAACGGTCATCGGCTATCTTGCGAATCGCCCGCGGTGACACCGGGCGTGACAAAAGTTGTTCAAGCGCAGCGGAGCCGCCCTTTCGCTTGGCGGCGATTTGGGTAATTTCTGCCATGGATCGCATACGGGATTCACTGCGTTGTGTATTTTCCGCTACACATTCTTTGCCTTGCTTCACTGTTATTCCGGAACAACATAACTCACGATCGTCATGTCAGCGGCCTCGTCACGCAGTGGTACGATGGCCTGATAGGCACCGGAATGAAACCAGGCCTTGAGCGCATCCTGGTTCGGAAATTTTATGATACCCACCGTCTGATGGTCGGCGGGTCCGGCCAGCACATTATCTAGTTTGCCGCGCAGAACCAGTTCACCTTGATGGGGCGCGAGCGTTTCGCCGGCTTTTTGTGCATATTCCTGAAACTTTTTTGGATCTTTTACCGTTGAGGTGGCAACAAAAAATGCCGTCATGATTTTCTCCTCATTAATTGGTTGCAATGCTTAGGGAGCAATGCCCTGTAGAGCCGTTAAAATTTGCTCTACCTCGGCACGCTTTCTGTAGTTATTCGGGACGAACGCCCAGGCGATCTCGCCCGTTGGTTTGATCACGTAGGTCGCCGGGTCGGGAAAGGTCCAGGAGCCGTCACCATTGAGCGCTTCGATATTGACGCCCAGTGAATTCAGTAGCTGACGATGGCTTTCCGGCAGTTCAAAGACCACCCCCCAAGACTGTGCGACAGCGTTGCCGGGATCATGCAGGACATCGAAGGCCACCTGCTTGACGGCCAAATCAACCACTTCCCTTGGCGCGCCGGTACTGGCCAGAATATCCAGTGCGCCGGGTTTTTCGGGTGTGATGGCAACCAGTGCTGCGCCGGTAGCGGTGATTTCCGCCAGATGATCGTCATATTCCTTAAGTTGAAGATTGCAGTAGGGGCACCAGGCGCCACGGTAAAAAGTGAGCACCAGCGGCCCGTTTGCCAGATAGTCACTGAGACGTCTGCGCTGACCGGCCTGATTGTTCAACGTAAAATCGGGCGCCCGGTCACCAGCTTTTCTGGCCCGCTCGATGATGTCGAGCGCGCTGATTTCACCGGCGCCCTGCTCGATGAGCGCGGAAAGTTCCGCCGGCAGTGTTTCGCGGAAGTTTTGAATAGTTTCTCTAATCTTCTGATTTAACATGCTTTCTCCTGTCCGAATTGCGCCATGATGAGTGGCGTGGTATTTTGTACATAGATGAATATAACTCAGGACTTTTATATTGTCCATATATGTACATAATAATTTGAGGTAACCATGGGTAGACCCGCAAAATTCGATCGTCAGGCCGCCGTCGGGCTGGTCATGAATGAGATCTGGCACCATGGCTTCGAAGCCTGTTCCGTCAAGGCCATTTCAGAAAAATTGGGCATTACCCGCTCCAGTTTTTACAACGCCTTCGGCAGCCGCGAAGCGCTGTTTCTCGAAGCACTGGAACGGTATTTCACCCAAAGCCCCGACCTGGCTCTGGCGGAAATGGATAACCAGGCGAGTGTCCTGAAGGTACTCACGGACGTCTTCAGAGAAGTCTGCCGCAGCCGCGCAGCCGACCCCGAAGCCCGCGGCTGCTTGGTGGTCAACTGCGTTACGGAACTGGTTGGCGTTGACGACGCTTTGGGGCCGGTGCTTGAAAAGGCCATTCTGGGCAGCCTGGACAGACTGGAACAACTGCTTAACCAGGCGGCTGCTAACGGAGAAATAGAAGACAAAGGCGATCTCAGAGAGAAAGCGCTGGCCCTGCAGAATCTGCTCATCGGCTTGAACGTCATGGCAAAAGTCGTGCGCTCCGAGGGTGATCTCTGGGCCGCCGCCAGGCAGACGCTTGTTGGACTGGGATTATATCGCGAGTGAGACAGAATCCGGCCTGGTAGGCAGCGGTACAGGTGACCGGCGAACTGCGCGGGCGGAACCCGTGGGAGCTGGAACTTTAGACTGTCGGGGGAGTCACACTTTCTGCTGCCCGCCCGGTAACAATCAGTGAGGATGTGTGACGAAAGCTGTACTAACGCGGGGTGCAAGGTGATAAAGTCTGCACGCCATTGTGATAGAAACGGGATAGTTTACTGTTTTCATGGAAGTGCGTAGTTGTGAAGTTCAGGTTTCCAACTGACGAAAGAACACGTCATTTAATCCAAGGAGAGATAAACGATGAAAGCAAGCAAAACCACTAACGTAGCACTGGCCGTTGCTGCCGCCAGCCTTTTCGCATTTGCCCCGATGTCAGCTGTGCACGCTGGTAATGATGCCAAGGTTCACTGTTATGACGTCAACAAGTGCAAAGGGCAGAATGACTGCAAGTCTGCCAACAATGCTTGCAAGGGCAAGAGCTCCTGCAAGGGCCATGGCTTTGTGGTCATGTCCAAACATGCCTGTGAGGCCATTGGCGGCAAGGTCGGCGACTAAACAGGGCGAGAGCTATTAGCCAGGGGCCGGTGTGGCAGGGTACGAAACACCTTGTGGCACCGGCCTTTTCTGTGGATGGATGTTTTCATGACTAGCGTATTGGCCGCCAAAGGCGGCAAAAGATCCTACCTGGGCTGTGGCCTGGGCCTGCGCCCAGAATATTACGAGACCATTATGGAGACCCGTCCCGCGGTTGACTGGTTTGAGATCATCTCGGAAAACTACATGGTGGACGGCGGCAAACCCCTGCATTTTCTCGACCGGGTACGGGCTGATTATCCCATCGTCATGCACGGCGTGTCCCTGTCCATCGGTGGCACCGACCCCCTGGATAAGGATTACCTGAAGCGCCTTAAGCAACTAATTCAGCGTATCGAGCCGCAATGGGTCTCGGACCACTTGTGCTGGACCGGTCAGGGTGGCCACAACCTGCACGACCTCATGCCCCTGCCTTTCAATCAGGAGGCTGTTGATCATGTTGTGGAACGGGTGCAACAGGTGCAAGACTATCTCGGCCGGCAGATCCTCCTGGAAAACACTTCCAGTTATGTCAGCTTCAGGCAATCGGAAATGACCGAGTGGGAGTTTCACATAGAGATCATGCAGCGTGCCGACTGCCTGATGCTGTTTGATATCAACAATATCTACGTCAGTGCGCGTAATCACGGTTTTGATCCGCTGGAGTACATCCGCGGCATCCCCGCCGAGCGCGTCTGGCAGTTTCATCTCGCCGGGCACAGCGACTTCGGCGACTATGTCATCGACACCCACGATCATCCCGTGGTGCAGCCGGTGTGGGAATTGTATGCCGAGGCGTTGAAACACTTTGGTTCGGTGTCGGCGATGATTGAACGGGATGACCGCTTCCCGCCGTTCGAGGAATTACTGGACGAGCTGTGCCAGATGCGCGCGATCACACAGCGCGTAATGGGTGATGGGATAAAAGAGACGGTAACGTGACCATCCTGAAGGAGTTGCAGGCCGCCTTCAAGCGCAATGTGCTGAAGGGCGACAAAGACTTCGGTGAGTTCATCATCAGCACCGAAACGGTGTCCAGCGATATCCGCCTGGGGATTTACGCCAATGCCTATTTTGCCCGCCTGCAGGAGGCTCTGGAAACCGACTACCAAATCCTTAGAAAATTACTCGGCAAAGAGGTGTTCGAAGAAGCCTGTCTGGCCTACATCCACAAGCATCCCTCTCACTATTTCTCGTTACGCTGGTTCGGTCAGGATTTTCCGGCATTTCTGGGTTATGCACCGAACAGAGGTGAACATCATTGGCCGGCGGAGATGGCGCAACTGGAATGGTCCTTCGTGAATGCCTTCGATGCAGCGGATGCCGAACCCCTTGGTGAGGCCCATGCAGCGGCCATTCCTCCTGAAGCCTGGGCCACATTGACAATGCATTTTCATCCCTCGGTGCGGACCATGACTGTCTATTGGAACACCCTGTTGCGCTGGCGTACGACGAAGCATAACGAAACAGTACCAGAGCCGGTGCGGCTGCCCCAGGCTACGCAATGCCTGTTATGGCGCAATGCTCTGATCACCCGGTACCGATCCCTGGAACCTGACGAGGCAGTGGCCTTGCAGGCAGCTCTGGAAGGTGCGGATTTCTCCGAGCTGTGTGGTGCTCTGGCCGAGGAATTACAAGATCAGGAACAGGTGTCCATAAAGGCCGCAGGTTTCCTGAAAACCTGGTTGTCGGCAGGCATGATTGTCGGATTATAGAAAATATAAACACCCCATTTTCCCGAGTCCAGGGGCAGTTAGCCACGAGAGACCGGCCTCCTTGCCGCCCAACCATCCAGCACCGGCCTTGAATTTCGCACCCGCACTGAACATCCTCTACATTATTCTTAGGCAATGGTTAGCCAATGGGTTAATCACTCAGGCTATTCTCAACTGCCTGGCCGCTTTAAAACACCATTTCTTTGATCGCGATCCTACCCTGCGCCGTATGCTGGGCATGAGCGGAACATCTTCTATTACAAGCAACCCCCTCTGGCATTCATTCTGGGTCTGGGAAGCATCCGGGTTCATGCTTCAGAACACTATGTCATCGACATCCAGGGTGCGCATGCCTTTATAACCTTCAAGGGCAAGTTCACCCTGCGTGGTATCACTAAGGATATCATCATCGATGTCAGTCAGGTTGGAGGCGGCAACGACCCTTGGGTCGGATTCCGTCGTGGTTTCGTCGGCACAACCACCCTACATCTTTCTGACTACAAAATGAAAAAGGCGAGCGTACTGGGTCCCGCTGCGGAAAACATCCAGCTATGGCTGTCCATCGAAGGCATACGCCAATGACGATACCCCATCTAGCGCAACCTCAACCTTTCCCTCAGGAGTTTTCATGACCGTCCAACCGTGCCGACCGACGCAAAGGCTTGCGTCCAGCATGCCAGGCGGACCGGATCGGCAACAAACTTTAACGCCTTAGTGAATATATAACTGTTAGTCAATTGTTGTTTCTTCAACATTGTCTCACCAAGTAACGACTCACGAATCTTGGTTCACTAATATTTCATGCATCAGTTCCCGGACTCGGCCATCCGCCCCATGGTCATCAACGCCTTGTCGAGTGCATCATTCCACGGCTGGGCGCAGTTGAGGCGGATGCAGTGTTGGTATTTACCGGACGCGGAGAAGATCGGTCCCGGCGCAATGCTGATGCCGTGTTCCAGCGCCTGCTGGCACAGGCTCAGCGCATCGACGGCCTTCGGCAGTTCCACCCAGATCACGAAGCCGCCCCGGGGCTGGGTGACGCGGGTACCTTCGGGAAAGTATTTGCTCACGGCACGGGTCATGAGTACCACCTGACGGGCATAGGCACTGCGTACCTGACGCAGATGGCGATCATAGCTACCGTGGTGCAGAAAATCGGCCACGGCCAGTTGCGACAAGGTGGGCGCTGCCAGGCTGGTGACATATTTCAGGTATTCGATCGGCTCCTGCCAGCGGCCGGGCAGTATCCAGCCGATGCGTAATCCGGGTGACAGGGTCTTGGAGAACGAAGAGCAATAGATTACTCCGCCGGTCTCATCATAGGCTCGAAGTGCCTGGGGACGTTCGCCCGCAAAACCCAGGTCACCATAGATGTCGTCTTCGATGAGCGGAATCTCATGGCTTATCAACAGTGCTACCAGCTTTTGTTTCTTGTCCGGCGGCATGATGCTGCCCAGCGGGTTGCTGAAATTGGCGGTCAGCACACAAGCCTTGACCGGCCATTTGTCCAGCGCCAGTTCCAGCGCCTCGAGGCTGATACCGGTGGCCGGGTCGGTGGGGATCTCCAGCGCCCGTAGGCCCAGCGACTCGATCGCCTGCAGCAGGCCATAGAAACTGGGTGACTCGATGGCCACCACATCGCCTTTTCTGGCCACCGCCCGCAGCGCCAGAATCAAGGCTTCCTGGCAACCACTGGTAATGACGATGTCATCCGGGCTTACCCGGCAACCCGCCTCCAGCATGCGGCGGGCGATCTGGCGGCGCAGCTCGGGGCTGCCCGGCGGAAACTGATAGGTTGCCAACTGGTCCTCACCGTTTCGTGCGGCTACGCTCAGGGCACGCTGCATGGCGCGGGCCGGCAGAAATTCCGGCGCCGGTACGGCGGCCCCCAGTTGCACACAATCCGGCTCATTGGCCGTTTGCACCAGACGCAGCACCAGTTCCTGGCCGGTGACCGGCACCGGCCTGACCGTGGGGCGGGAAATATCGGGCGGTTCTGGCTGCGGCCAGAACGGCAGGCGCACATAGTAACCTGAACGTGGACGCGCCTCGATGTGACCGTCATCCTCCAGCAGGTGTTGCGCCTGGACAATGGTGGAGATGCTCACTTCGAACTGGCGCGCCAACCGGCGCACCCCGGGCAGGCGGTCACCCGGCCGATAGAGACCCTGGTCGATCTGCCCGGCGAGTTGCCTGGCCACGCGTTCATACAGTTTGTCAGTTGCCATGACTAAAGACGCCTCGATGAGTACAGTGATGCATGTCAGATAACAGTACAGTTTTATATAATAGCAATCTGTACCGCATCTTTTTCATTTTAACTGAATCTGTACTTTTTTGTTAACGCACTTTAATCTGGTCAGACTAAAAAAACCCACTTCAGGCAGAGTACACAACTATGAACAAACCGCTTCCTTTCTTTCAGATCGATGCCTTTACAGACCGTCCTTTTGCGGGTAATCCCGCCGGAGTCTGCCTGCTGGATGGCGAACGCGACGCCGACTGGATGCAGGCTGTGGCCAGCGAAATCAACCTCAGTGCGACCGCCTTTGTTGTCGATCATGAAGAGGGTTTCAGCCTGCGCTGGTTTACACCGACCACCGAGGTGGACCTGTGCGGCCACGCCACATTGGCTGCAGCACATGTACTGTGGGAGCAACACCTGCTGGCATCCGAAGCCCACGCCCGCTTCCATACCCGCAGTGGACTATTGCGCGCCGTGCGCAGCAACGGAATGATCGAACTGGATTTTCCGGCCACACCGGCGGAGCCGGCCGCAGAGCCACCCGGACTGCTGGCCGCCCTGAAACTCGATACGGGTGTCGACAAAGGCAACATCTACCGCAGCCGCTTCGACTATCTGGTGGTCGTCGAGAATGAAGCCGTGGTCCGCAGCTTGCAGCCTGACTTTTCCGCGCTGGGCCAGCTTGAGGCCCGCGGCGTTATTGTCACGGCCCGGTCCGATGACCCGGCCTATGATTTCGTCTCCCGCTTCTTCGCGCCCGCAGCAGGCATTAACGAAGATCCGGTCACCGGTTCCGCCCATTGCACCCTGGC
>Ga0114931_10009318_pt1 | contig 11779 bp, 9 predicted proteins | sample 2SBtaG_FD_89579 | JGI IMG/M metagenome (GOLD analysis project Ga0114931, IMG submission 89579) | Deep subsurface microbial communities from Kolumbo volcano to uncover new lineages of life (NeLLi) - 2SBTROV14_V59a metaG | ecosystem: Environmental > Aquatic > Marine > Volcanic | place: Kolumbo...
CCCAACGCAGATCTCCACCCATCCGATAGTCTGCGTTTCCCATGTCCGCCCACCATCCCGACTGTGCAAAATCAGCCCTTCATCCCCAACCGCCCACACCAGGCGGCTCCCAGGAAAAGCAAAAACATCATTCAGGTCTGCGGAAACTTTGGGCAACCGCTGAAAAGCGTTATCTTCGATCGGATAGAGAAAATCGTCCAGAACGGTCGCCGGCGCATAAGGATCGAGACGCGGCGCCTGCGTGAACGCCTGCCACGAACCCACAATGAAAACGATCGCCGCCACCATCAAAATCAACGCAGAATGGTACGCCTGCCCGCTCTGTAAACGGCGCCCCCTGATCGCAGCATCGATCATCGTTTTGCCTCAGTAAGATTGTCCGGTTGCCAACGCTTTTCCCCGTCCATGATACCAACAAACGGTTGTCATCCACGTTTCAATGCTCGACATTCACCACCATAATTCCCGACCGACCAGCGCACAGTTCCTTGTCCATTTTCCTTCCAGTCCCGTTCGAGATTCCGTTAAGGCGCCGCGGGTTGGACGAATTCGCGGTTTCTCGGGTCATCGCAGCGTTTTAGGAAGGCGCATGAATGAATTTCGAGAGATTTGTGCTGGCCGACTGGTGTGCACGGCGCACCCTACGGTTGACGCCGCGGTGAAAGCGGGGAGTAGGGTGCGCCGTGCGCACCATTTCGGGTAATGCCATGGTGCGGCAGCATTGCAAATGACCCAATCGGAGTCGCTGTACGCAACCGATACAGCGGTGATTTGCCACATTTAGAATTGCCGGCTAATGAACTGTCAATTTGACAAAAATTAGGATTTGACGGTAAGCTGTCAACTTTCAGCTAATTGAGCCAAATTTAGCAGTTACGCTTATAAACAAATGAAGATACCCCTGTCACCGCCCCCTCTGGAGCAGCTTGTCGCCGCGCTGGATGACCTGTCGAAAGTGCTGAATATGGGCGTGCTGGTACGCGATCGCTACCTGCACTGGGACGAAGTGAGGCACCGCACACCGCCTGCCGGCCTGACGCACGAGGCTTGGTGGGCGAGCTTGAAGATCGCCCGCCGGAGTCTGCTCAAGCCGCTGCCGTTTCAGGACAAGAACCAGCGGCCGATGGTATTCGGCACGCCCGATCCCGTGTTGCGCCTACTGCATGCGATCGACCGGCAAGCAGCAGGCAGCGTGAGCATGGATGCGCCGATCGTTTCCAGCGAGGATCGGGACCGTTATCTGGTCAGTTCCCTGATCGAAGAGGCGATCACTTCCAGCCAACTGGAAGGCGCGGCCACGACGCGCGAAGAAGCCAAAGCCATGCTACGCAGCGGCCGTCGGCCGCGTGATCGCTCGGAGCGGATGATCCTGAACAATTATGAGGCGATGGAAGCCATTCGCGAATTGCGTGAAGAGGCACTCACACCGGAGCTGGTCTTCGATCTGCACCGCATCGTGACCGAAGGTACGCTGGATGACCCGACCGCCGCGGGCCGGCTGCGCAAGTCCAGCGAATGCATTCATATCGTCACGGCCGACACCACCACGGTGCTGCATGAACCCCCTGATGCGGCTTCGCTGCCCGAACGGCTACTGCGGCTGTGTGAATTCGCCAACGAAAAAACGGATGAACGCACCTTTGTGCATCCGGTGATCCGCGCCATCCTGCTGCATTTCATGCTGGGGTATGATCATCCCTTCGTGGATGGCAATGGCCGCACCGCGCGTGCTTTGTTTTATTGGAGTCTGGCGCGCTCGGGGTATTGGTTGATGGAATATATATCAATCTCCCGCCTGTTGAAACGGGCTCCTGCCAAATACAGTCGTGCTTTTTTACACACGGAAACCGATGACAACGATATCACCTACTTCCTTATCCACCAGTTGGGCGTTATCGAACAGGCCATCCAGGCGCTGTCTGACTATCTGGCTCGCAAGAGCGCCGAACAGCGCAGTACAGAAAATTTGCTGCGGCATTCGCCGAGATTGTCGGACCGGTTGAACCAACGCCAGCTTGCCTTGTTGAGTCATGCGCTGCGGCATGCGGGGCATGGCTATACGGTCGAAAGCCATAAACGGTCACACCGGGTGACGCCGCAAACGGCACGGACCGATCTTCAGCAGCTGGTTGATCTGGCTTTATTGCAACAAACGAAGCGCGGGCGGGCGTTCCTGTTTTACGCCCCCGACAACCTGCGAGAGCAGATCGAAAAAGCCGCCGCAACCCGGCGGCACAGACGACTCGTAGACGAGTAAACGCAATACGCTTGAACGAACGTGAATGGTTTCGTGCGCGCAACCAACCCTACACTGCACATTTTCGCCGGTGCCGAACGTAGGGTGCACCGTGCGCACCAGGCGGCGCTTGAATTCGTTCACCGGCGTTAAATCCAAGTGATTGCATCGCTTCCTTCCGAGCAGAAAAGAGCAACACTTTCAGAACGAACTTCTTACATTTAGAATTGCTGCGGCAAATGCACGGCACTTGCAAGCCGGTCCAATAAATTACATAATGGGGCGAACATCGAGGGGCCGGACAAGCCGATGATGCGCCTTCCCCCCGATTGTTGATCCCAGTCGACAGCACAGACCTTACCGATGGAACAACCTCAAGACTTCCCGCTGCTGAGCGGCATCGACTCACCGGACGATCTGCGTCGTCTTGCCGACGATCAGCTCATTCCGCTTGCCGAAGAGCTGCGGCGTTATCTGCTCGACAGCGTCAGTCAATCCGGAGGTCATCTGGCGGCCGGGCTCGGTACCGTCGAACTCACCATCGCGCTGCATTATGTGTTCGACACCCCCAAGGACCGGCTGGTGTGGGATGTCGGTCATCAGGCGTATCCCCACAAGATTCTCACCGGGCGGCGCGATCGACTGCACACGATCCGCAAGCGGAATGGCGTGTCGGCGTTTCCAAGCCGCAGCGAAAGTCCGTACGACAGCTTCGGTGTCGGCCACTCGAGCACCTCGATCAGTGCCGCGTTGGGCATGGCGATTGCCGCCTCGCTCGATCAGCGGGAGCAACAAATGGTCGCAATCATCGGCGACGGCGGCATCACCGGGGGCATGGCATTCGAAGCGCTGAACCATGCCGGCACCCTTGATGCCAATATTCTGGTCGTGCTGAACGACAACGAGATGTCCATCTCCCCTAACGTCGGCGCGCTGAACAATTATCTCGCCAGAATCCTCTCCAGCAAATTTTATTCGAATATCAAAGAGGAAAGCCGCAAAGTGCTCGGCCATATGCCCACCGTTTGGGAACTGGCGCGCCGCACCGAGGAACACATGAAAGGCATGGTCGCGCCCGGAACGCTGTTCGAAGAACTGGGGTTCAATTACATCGGCCCGATCGACGGCCATGATATTCCGACTCTGGTGGCCACCCTGCACAACTTGCGCGATATCACGGGGCCGCGCTTTCTGCATGTCGTCACCAAAAAAGGCAAGGGCTATCAGCCGGCCGAAAAAGACCCGATTGCCTATCACGGCGTCTCGTCCTTCGATCCCGAACTGGACCATATGCCGAAATCCAAAGCCACCCAGCCCACTTACACACAGGTGTTCGGGCAGTGGCTGTGCGATATGGCGGCAAAAGATCAACGCCTGCTCGGCCTGACCCCGGCGATGCGTGAAGGCTCCGGTCTGGTGGAGTTCTCGAAGCGTTTCCCCGATCGTTACTTCGATGTCGCCATTGCCGAACAGCACTGTGTGACGCTGGCGGCCGGCATGGCCTGCGAAGGTTATAAACCGGTCGTTGCCATCTATTCCACCTTTCTGCAGCGCGGTTACGATCAGCTGGTACATGACGTTGCCCTGCAAAACCTGCCGGTACTGTTCGCCATCGACCGCGCCGGCCTGGTGGGACCGGACGGCCCGACGCATGCCGGCAGCTTCGACGTCAGCTATATGCGCTGCCTTCCAAACATGGTGATCATGGCGCCCGCCGATGAAAACGAGTGCCGACAGATGCTCTACACCGGGTTCCAACACGACGGTCCGGCATCGGTGCGATACCCTCGCGGTCAGGGACCCGGCGTGCCGGTCGAATCAGCCATGACAGCGATTCCGATCGGTCGAGCAGAGCTCCGAAGGAGCGGCAAGCGAATCGCCATTCTGGCGTTCGGCTGTATGCTCGCTCCGGCATTGGAAGTGGGCGAAACATTCGATGCGACCGTGGTCAACATGCGTTTTGTCAAACCGCTGGATGAAAAGCTTTTGCTGGAGCTGGTCGAGCAGCATGATCTGTTCGTCACCATCGAAGACAACAGCATCGCCGGAGGCGCCGGCAGCGCGGTCAATGAGTGTTTGCAGCGTCATGAGGTGGTGATGCCGATACTCAACCTCGGCCTGCCCGACCGATTCATCGAACAAGGCAGCCGCGAAGAGTGCCTGGCCGAGGCTGGCCTGGATGCGGCCGGCATCACACGGCACATCGATGCATGGAGCAAACGTTATCCGCTGCAGAGCAGTCGCCTCATCTCCTGAGAAGGATCGATGGAACGGCTCAGAGCGAAAATCCGCGACATTCCGGACTTTCCCAGGCCGGGCATCCTCTTCAAGGACATTACACCGCTCATCAGTGATGCCGCAGCCTTGCGGCTCGCCATCCATCAACTGCTGCACCCCTACCTCGGCCTGGATATCAGCGCCGTTGCCGGCATGGAAGCCAGAGGGTTCATTTTCGGCTCGCTGGTCGCGTGGGAGCTGGATGTCGGTTTCGTGCCGCTGCGCAAACCGGGCAAATTGCCATACAGCGTCCAGCGTGTTTCCTACGATCTGGAATATGGGTCTGCTTCACTCGAGGCGCACATCGATGCGCTCGGTGTCGGTGACCGCGTGCTGCTCATCGATGACCTGTTGGCAACCGGGGGCACAGCGAAAGCCAGCTGCGAGCTGATCGAGAACCTTGGTGCGGAAATCGTCGGCTGCGCCTTTGTCATCGAGTTGGAAGCCTTGGGGGGGAGGGAGCGGCTCGCCGATTATGACGTGCATGTCTTGTTGCGTTATTAGGCATCTGGAAGATATTGAATTACCAGAACTGGATCGGTTTGGTGCGCACGGCGCACCCTACATCCCGCTTTCCCGGCAGACTCAAACGTGGGTTGCGCCGTGCGCACCATTACCGGGCCTGACCACGGATCAATATCCTTACTTAACCGCGCACATGCGGATTCATTCACGGGTATTGCGCCTAAACGCGATAGATCCGCCCTTTCCAGCGGCTGCGCTCCCCTTGCCAGTAACGAATCGCCGAATGCCACGTCATCATCAGATAGAGAGCGGCGGCCAGCGGCATCGTCAATGTCCACAGCGGGGACCGACCATAAAAGCGCAGCGTCGGCAGATAGGAGATCAGCATCAGAGCAAAGCCTGTCAGCGCCAGAACCCACGCGGAACTGCCGGCACCGAACAGCGGAGCCAGGACAGGCAGCCAGAACAGCAGCAGCATAAAGCCGGTACAGGCGATCAGAAGACCAAGCGAATAGCGCAGCTGGGTGAACGCTGTCCGCGCCACCATGTTCCAAATCTCGGCAAGATCACGGTAAGGACGCTGACTGCTGACCGAACGTGACAGCCCGATCCAGATACGATACCCGGACGATTTTACTTTCCCGGCCAAGGCACAGTCATCGATGATCGCGCCTTTGATGCTCTCAACCCCGCCAATCGCTTTCAGCACACGGGTTGACACCATCATACAGCCGCCGGCTCCGGCTGCCACCGTGCTGTTTTTTGAGTTGGCAAGCGCGAAGGGATAGAGCATCTTGAAAAAATAGACAAACGCGGGCATCAGCAACTTTTCCCAAAAATGGGAGAGATGCGGCGCAGCGAGCAGAGAGACCAGATGCAGATCGTCCTCCCTGGCTCTGTCGAGCACACAGCCAATCATGCCGGGAGCCAGCTCGATATCGGCATCCAGCAGCACGGTCATGGGTGTCGCCACATGCCGCAGCCCCTGTTGCTGCGCCCACAGCTTTCCGCTCCAGCCCTCCGGCAAGCCTTTTCCCGGTATCACCAGCAATCCTTCCGGCATCGCTTTGAGCGCCTCCTGCGCCGTTTCATCGCCGGAATGGTCGTCGACCAGAATCACCGAAAGGTTGCGGCCCTGCGCGGCCAGGGCTCGCAAAGTGGCGCCAATCACGGGGGCTTCATCGCGCGCGGGAATGACCACTGTCACGTCGGTCAGGTCACGATCGTTCGAGGAATTCTCAGGCTCCAGCGTCTCTCGAATACGCCACGGCTGCCAAGGCAGCATGAGAACCGCTGCCCACAACACCGCCGAAATCGATATCGACAGCCTGAGAAATTCAGACATAAGGGTCCGTACGCTGGTCGATGAAGCGGGCTATGCTGCCTCTGGAATCGAGCCGGCTTGTTGGGTTACGGTGCGCTCAAAATCCAGTGGCAACTTGATATATCGGTAAAAAGCGCACCTAACCCAACCTACATTTAATGCTAAAACCTTACGCATCGCTGTACTAATCAGCCATTTCGACGCGGATCGCAGTACCGATGGCCGACGCAGCCTGGCTGCCGTCCTTTTCATATTCCGGCTCTGGTTCCGAGACCATGGCACCTTCGGTACGAGGCCCTCTGATCGAAGTATACAGCGCCTTCAGCGGGTGCCTGATCATATCTTCCACCGCTGTCGGTTCATAACCGCAATGTGCCATACAGTTGGCGCATTTGGGATTTTTCGACGTGCCGTACCGGTCCCACGGCGTCTCCTCCATCAATGCCTTGAAACTGGAAGCATAGCCTTCATCGCTCAACAGATAACACGGCTTTTGCCAACCAAATACGTTGCGCGTCGGATTGCCCCACGGCGTGCATTGATAGCTCTGGTTGCCAGCCAGAAAATCCAGGTACAGACTCGAATGATTCAGCCGCCATTTGCGCGCCTTGCCGCGCTTGAATATGCCGCGAAACAGCTCTTTGGTTTCCCGCCCTTTGATGAAAATACCTTGTTGCGGTGCTCGTTCATAGCTGAAACCGGGCGAGATCGTTGCCGCTTCGACACCGAGCTCCGTCACGAAATCGAGAAACTTGGCCACTTCTTCGGCCGTCTCGCCCTGAAACAGGGTGCAATTGATGGTCACGCGAAAGCCCTTGTTCAATGCGATCTTGATCGCTTCCACCGCGCGATCGAAGACGCCTTGCTGACAGACGGAAGCATCATGGCGCTCCCGCTCTCCGTCCAGATGAACGGAAAAGGTCAAATAAGGCGACGGCGTATAGTCATCGATGCGTTTTTTCAGCAACAGTGCATTCGTGCATAGATAAACGAACTTTTTTCTCTGAACGATGCCTTCGACGATCTGCGGCATCTCCTTGTGAATCAACGGCTCCCCACCCGGAATCGATACGATCGGAGCGTCGCACTCGTCGACGGCTGCCAGGCATTCGTCGACGCTCATCCGGCGATCCAGAATTTCATCGGGATGATCGATCTTGCCACAGCCGGCGCACGCCAGGTTACAACGGAACAGAGGCTCCAGCATGAGCACCAAAGGATATCGTTTGACGCCCTTGATGCGCTGTTTCAGAAGATACTTCCCAACACTGATCTGTTGACGTAACGGTACACTCATAATCGTACTCCCCCTCGTTCCTTATTGATTGATTGCAGGTTGATTTCGGGCTTTCATCTTCTGCAGCAAGGAGACCGGAAGCCGAAAGGTCACACCCTCCGGTTCGGCATCCATCTCAACGACACGGCCCACTCCGATGCGCTTCAACCCATCCAACACTTCCCGGACCAAGACATCCGGTGTCGAGGCGCCGGCCGTGATACCCACCCGTTCTTTGCCGGTAAACCACGATTCATCCAGTTCGGCAGCGTTTTGAACCAGGTAGGCATCGATCCCCATTTGTTCGCCGACTTCCCGCAACCGGTTCGAATTGGAGCTGTTTCTGGCACCGACGACAATCAGCAAATCCACTTGGGGCGCCAGTTCACGCACTGCGGTCTGTCGATTCTGAGTCGCATAACAAATGTCGTCTTTGCGCGGTTCGATGATTTTCGGAAATCGTTGCTTGAGCGCTGCCACGATCGTCGCCGTATCATCGACCGATAAAGTGGTCTGTGTCACATAGGTCAGGTCCTCGGGGTTTCTGACCTGCAAAGATCCCACATCACCAACCTCCTGTACCAAATAGATGGCGCCCCCGGAACTTTGGTCGTAATGCCCCAACGTACCATTGACCTCGGGGTGGCCGGCATGGCCGATCAGAATGACTTCGCGGTCGTCACGGGCATGACGGATGACTTCCAGATGAACACGGGTCACCAGCGGGCAAGTTGCATTGATCACTTCGAGCCCGCGATTTTCCGCTTTCTTGATCAGAGCGTCAGAAACGCCGTGGGCGCTGAAGATGGTGACGGCATCATCGGGCACTTCGTCCAGTGTTTCGACAAACACGGCTCCTCTGGAGCGCAGATCCTCCACGACGCGTTGGTTGTGTACGATCTCGTGTACCACATAGACAGGCGCCCCATAAAGTTCAAGAGCCGATTCGACGATTTCAATCGCCCGGACGACCCCGGCACAAAAGCCTCGCGGCTGCGTTAGCATTACATCCATACTCAAGCCTGTTGTTTCGTTAAAAATCACTATTAACAGAGTATTTTACCTGGTTTTTCGCCTTTTGCCAGCGCTTTCCGGTTCCTGCATCATACAAACCCCACAAAATATTCATTTTTTGGATAAAAACAACAGCGAACCAGTCTAAGCAGACTTTCTGAAACGGCTCAATCATCACTCCGCTCTTGACTGAATTATAAAAATCTATAAAATTCATTGCAATATTTAATTCTTTCGCGGCTGCAAGGGGTACTTTAATGATCGAGCAACTGGATCAGGATTGTTGTATTTTACCAAGTTACAACGAAATTGGTCACACAATTCGTCGCGGTTTGCTTCATGCCAGGTGACGGAGCGACCGTATCCATGTCTTTTTGCCGCAACTTGACAGGTGATCGAACGCACAACTAAGGAGTGATCCAAATTTTTAGCGTGTGCAGGTTAAACAACACGCTTACAAGGGAATCGCCGTTACGATTCAACAACCTAACCCGAATCTTTCACAAATTATGCTTGATCTCGCTTGTCTCTTGATTCCACAAGAAATATTTCCTCAGTCGGCCGTAGTGACCGATACGCCGCTCCTGCGGAAATTTCCTTGTGAAACCAATATCCCGCGCGATATCGGCGCAAATTTATGAAATCTTCGGGCTAACCAACTTCAAAGAACATATGGCATTTTCCTTGAGGATGAACGGAGTCCAATCAACCGCTGATCCAACAGTGACAGCGCAGGAGCGAACCGACGACAACCTGCAGGCTCACCTGCTGGACGGCGTGTCACGCAGCTTTGCCCTGACCATCCCGCAGCTCCCGGATGCGCTGCGGCATATCGTATCGAACGCCTATCTGCTCTGCCGCATCGTCGATACCATCGAAGATGAAGTTGCTCTGACTCCAGAGCAGAAACGGGCGTTTTGCCATGAATTTATCGATGTGGTCAAAAGCGATGCCGATGCGGTCTCGTTTGCTCGACGGCTGGCACCGTTGTTATCGGCTCAAACGATACCCGAGGAGCACGAGCTCATCGGCAACATTCCCAGGGTCATCGAAATCACCCGGCGAGCCGATCCGGCCCAGCAGGAGGCGCTGACCATCTGCGTCGAAACGATGGCCGCGGGGATGCCCAAGTTTCAGGCGCAGAATCTGCGATATGGACTGGCGACACTGAGCGACCTGGACGAATATTGCTATTACGTCGCCGGCTGCGTCGGAGAGATGCTGACCAAGTTGTTCTGTCATTATTCGCCCGCCATCGCCAAAAACAGCGATGCCTTGCTCGAACACGCAGTGTCGTTCGGCCAGGGGCTGCAGATGACCAACATATTGAAAGACATTTGGGACGATTATGGCCGCGGCGTCTGCTGGCTGCCTCGAACGATCTTTGCCGAAAAGGGGTTTGATCTACACGCGTTGAAACCCGGCCAAGACAGCGCCCAATTCCGCGAAGGACTGGCGGAGCTGGTCGGCATTGCATACCAGCATTTGAGCAATGCGTTGCACTACACATTGCTGATTTCCAAAGAGGAGATCGGCATACGTTATTTTTGCTTGTGGGCCATCGGCATGGCGGTCCTCACGCTAAGGAAGATCCACAACAATCCGGATTTCAGTCAGTCGGCTCAAGTCAAGATTTCCCGCCGCAGCGTCAAAGCAACGATCCTTGCGACGCGTTTGGCGGGAAGAAACGACGCACTGTTAACGCTGCTTTTCCGTATCGCAGGACGGGGGCTCTCGCGGACGCAACAGCAAGCGTAGCAAAAGAAGAACACGACACATTAATCTAAAGAGCGTAGCAATACGCTAAGGGAGCGCATATGTTAGAAGAATCAGCAGGCAATTATGTCCAGGATGCTGCTGTCGATTGGGGTTTTCTTCAAACCAGCGACGCACCCGGGGTCCGGTTGGGCCGCGCCATCGAAGAGGCACAATCAGCGTTGCTGCAACTGCAGCACGACGATGGCTATTGGGCCTTCGAGTTGGAGGCCGATTGCACCATTCCGGCAGAATACATCCTGATGATGCATTTTACCGGCGAGGTGGACGAAGTTCTGCAGGCCAGAATCACAAACTATCTCCGACCCCGTCAAAACCGTGACGGCAGTTACCCGCTCTATACCGGCGGGCCGGGAGATGTCAGCTGCACCACCAAGGTCTATTATGCCTTGAAGTTGGCCGGCGACAGCCCGAAGCTGCCGCATATGAAAAAAGCCAGAAAATACATTCTCGGCGAAGGCGGTGCCGCCAAGTGCAACGTCTTCACCCGCATCGCTCTGGCCATGTTCGAGCAGGTGCCCTGGCGCGCCGTCCCTTATATTCCGGTGGAAATCATGCTGTTGCCACGCTGGTTTCCGTTCCATCTGGAGAAGGTCTCCTATTGGTCCCGCACGGTCATGGTGCCGCTGTTCATACTCTGCACGCTGAAAGCACGGGCTGAGAACCCAAAGCAGATCGACGTTCGGGAGCTGTTCATCACGCCACCCGAAGAGGAGCAGCACTATTTTCCAAAACGCACCATCCTCAACAAGATCTTTCTCGGACTCGACCGGCTCGGCAGAATGATCGATCCATTCATCCCGGAACGCGTCCGCCAACACGCCATCAAAAAAGCGCAGGAATGGTTCATCGAACGTTTGAACGGCGAAGACGGTCTCGGCGGCATCTTCCCGGCGATGGTCAACGCCTATGAGGCCATGCTGCTGCTTGGCATGCCCAAAGACGATATCCATGTAAAAACCGCGAAAAAGGCGCTGGAGAAACTATTGGTAATCCGCGAGCATGATGCCTACTGCCAGCCATGCCTGTCGCCGGTATGGGATACGGGACTCGCCGTTCTGGCGCTGCAGGAAGCGGATCCGCGGCATAACGACGAAGCGATCAAAAAGGGACTGCGATGGCTGCTCGGCAAACAGTTGGGCGATGAACCCGGCGACTGGCGTGTTCGCTGCCCGTCCTATCAGGGCGGCGGCGGCTGGGCCTTCGAATTCGAGAACCCGCACTATCCGGATGTCGATGATTCGGCGGTCGTCGCCTTCGCGATCACACAAACGGAAGGCGCCGAATTCGAGGCATCGGCCCGGGAAGCGGCACGCTGGATCGCTGTCATGCAGTCCGCCAACGGCGGTTTCGGTGCCTTCGACATCGACAACACCCATTATTATCTCAACGAAATTCCGTTTGCCGATCA
>Ga0114931_10009319_pt1 | contig 11779 bp, 9 predicted proteins | sample 2SBtaG_FD_89579 | JGI IMG/M metagenome (GOLD analysis project Ga0114931, IMG submission 89579) | Deep subsurface microbial communities from Kolumbo volcano to uncover new lineages of life (NeLLi) - 2SBTROV14_V59a metaG | ecosystem: Environmental > Aquatic > Marine > Volcanic | place: Kolumbo...
AGAAGGTCCTCGAGATCGGCACCGGATCGGGGTACGCCGCGGCCGTCCTTGCCGAGACCGGGTGCGAGGTCTACACCGTCGAACGGATCGGCCACCTCGCCGACCAGGCGGAGGCGACGCTGCACCGGCTCGGCTACGACCGGGTCCACGTCCTGCACGCGGACGGCACCGGCGGCTGGCCGGACCATGCGCCCTACGATGCCATCGTCGTGGCGGCCGGTGGTCCCACGGTGCCCGAGTCCCTCAAGACCCAGCTCGCCATCGACGGACGGCTCGTCATCCCCATCGGGACCGACCCCCGCACCCAGGAACTGGTGCGCGTCACCAGAATCTCCGAGGACGAATACCGGCAGGAGGACCTGGCCGACGTCCGATTCGTCCCCCTCGTGGGCAGGGAGGGGTGGGCACCGGCCGGAGAGCTGACGCCGTATCGGCAGGCCGCCGAGCGCCCGGCGCGGGCGCCGGCGGCGCTCGGACTGCCGGGTCGCGAGCCGTTCGAGTCGATCGACGATGTCGACCTCGAACCGCTGCTCCACCGCATCGGCGAGGCCCGGGTGGTCCTCCTCGGCGAGGCCACCCACGGTACCTCCGAGTTCTACGCCATGCGGGCCCGGATCACCCGGGAACTGATCGAACGCAAGGGATTCCGCTTCGTCGCCATCGAGGGCGACTGGCCCGACGCCGCCCGGATCGATCATTACGTGCGTCACTCCACCTGTCCGCCCTCGTCCTGGATGGCGTTTGCCCGATTCCCGCAGTGGATGTGGCGGAACCACGACGTCCGGGAGTTCGTGGACTGGCTGCGCGAGCACAACCACGGGCTGCCCCCCGAGCGCCGCGTCGCCTTCCACGGCCTGGACCTGTACAGCCTCTACCACTCCATTCGCTCCGTGCTCGAGTACCTCGACGACGTGGATCCCGAGACGGCACAGGTCGCGCGGGAACGATACGGGTGCCTCACGCCCTGGCAGGGCGATCCCGCCACCTACGGACACGCCGCCCTGACCGGGGCCTACCGAACCTGCGAAGACGAGGTCGTGGCCATGCTCACCGACCTCCTCGGTCGAGCCCGCGAGTACGCCGAACACGACGGGGAAAAATTTCTCGACGCGGTCCAGAATGCCCGGCTCGTCGCCAACGCCGAACGGTACTATCGGATCATGTACTACGGGTCGCGCGCGTCGTGGAATCTGCGGGACACCCACATGTTCGAAACGCTGAAGACGCTGCTCGACTTCTACGGATCCGGGACGCGGGCCGTGGTCTGGGCCCACAACTCCCACGTCGGCGACGCCGCCGCCACCGAGATGGCCTCTCGCGGCGAGTACAACATCGGTCACCTGTGCCGGCAGGAATTCCCTGGGGAGGCGTATCTCGTCGGCTTTGGCACCCATCACGGGACGGTGGCCGCCGCGTCCGACTGGGACGGGCCGATGGAGATCAAGACCGTTCGGCCCTCGCTGCCACAGAGCTACGAACGCATCTGCCATGACACCGGCGACCCCCGGTTCCTCATGCCGCTCCGGGACCTGCCCGAGACCTCGGTCCTGTCCGCACCGCACCTCGAACGCGCCATCGGTGTCATCTATCGCCCCGAAACGGAACTCGCGAGCCACTACTTCCAGGCGCTGCTCCCCCGGCAGTTCGACGAGTACATCTGGTTCGACACCACCCGCGCCGTGATCCCGTTCGAGACCGCCGATCTCACCGGTTTCCCCGACCTGTACCCGTTCGGAGTGTAGACCGTGCCCACCCCCGCCCCGAGCGCCGTCGATTACGCCCTCGCCAAACTCGACTGGATGCGGGCCGAACGGATCTGGCCCAACGGGCTGCGCTACCTCTGGACCGATGCGTTCGGCGTGACCCTGCTCGTGTCCCTCTATCGACACTTCGAGGAAACGCGCTACCTGGATGAGGCGGCGGCGGTGGTCGCCGACGTGGACCGCGTCCTGGGGCGCCCCCGGGGAATTCGCATCGGGGAGGCACCCGATCGCGACGGCCAGTACTATCACTACCTCGCCATGTGGCTCTACGCCCTGGCGGTGCTCGGGGATCACCGCCCCGAGTACCGCGAGCGGGGCATCGACCTCGTGCATCAGGTTCACGACGCCTTCGTGCTGCCGGGACGTGGCGTGATCTGGAAGATGCAGGAGGATCTGAGCGGTCCGTATCCCGGATACGGCCTGGGGGCCCTCGACCCCTTCGACGGCTACGTCTCCTATCGCATGCTCGACGAGCACGCCCTCTCCCGGGAGATCGCCCAGTTACGCGCATTGATCGACCGGACCTGCCCGTCCCTCGTCATCACCCAGGACCTGGGGCTCGGCATGATGTTATGGCTCACCCACTTCTTCCCCACTGAGGATTGGGCCACCATCCAGCGGGCGCGATGCCTGACCATGCTCGAGCGCATGTGGCGTGCGGAGGGGTACTTCTGCCGCGAACCGGATCTCCCCACCACCCGGTTCGCCTTCACCAACTACGGCGTCTCGGTGGGATTACAGGCCGTCGCCGAGTGGCCCGACCGCGTGCGGCGACTCAACGGGTATTTCGCCACCTGGCGTTCCGGCGACGAGTACGACCGCGCGGCCATCACTCACGTCATGGCCTGCAGTTCCCACTTCCCCGGCTGTCTGATCCGCTGACCCCACTCGGCATTCGCCCGGCGGAACTCCTACCGCCGCACTGCGGCACCCGCCGCTTGGCCGGTCGGCGTGCAGGTTCGTGGGAGCGGGCGGCCGGGAGGGGGCACGCCGTGCGTGCCCCCTCCGAACCTCTACCCTCGGGCCAGGTCCCGAACGGTTCCCGCCAGCTTGCGTACCTTGGCCGCGTCACGTGATCCGCCCGCGTCCCCTTCGATCTGCGCAGCCAGCCGGGTCAGGGTCGACCGGCGCGCGCCGCCGGTGGCACGCTCCGCTCTGGCCAGCTCCCGACGCACCGCCGCAATCCGCTCCGCGGACAGCCCGTTCGATCGCTCGAGCTGGTCGACCCAGGCCCGCGCGAGCGCGAAGCTCGGCGGCCACACGAACCGGGGCTGGCCCTGCGTGTTCAGATAATCGAGCTGCACGGTCTTTGCCGCATCGATCTCGTTCTGCGTGAGGTACCCGCTCGGCGACAGCGCGAAGATGTCGAGCCCCCGGGCAATCTCCGAACTCACGATCACCCCGTTATACCAGTAGGCCGACCAGCTCCCGCCACTCTGCATCCGGGTCGAGTCCACCGGCCCGCGGTCGAAAAAGGCGATCTCCACCGGATGCGCCGCGTCCGTCCAGTCGAAGACCGAGATGCCCCCCTGGTACCACGCCTGAACCATGACGTCGCGACCGGGGATGGGAATCAGTGACCCGTTGTGCGCCACACAGTTCTCGAGCGAGGTCTGGGGCGCCGGCAACTTGTAATAATTCTGGAACTGCATGGTGCGGTTGCGGAGCGTGAAGATGGCGTCCGCGCCCCATTCAGGCGGATCGGTCGCCCGGCATTTCGGCTGCCCACCCCCGCCCCACTCGTCGCTGAAGAGGACTTTGGTCCCGTCATTGTTGAACGTCGCCGAATGCCAGTACGAGAAGTTGGAGTCGCTCACCGCCCCGATGCGCACCGGGTTGGCCGGATCGCTGATGTCCAGCAACAGTCCGTATCCCGCGCAGGCCCCACCCGCCAGATCGATCGCCGGGTACACGGTGATGTCGTGACATTGCGTGGGCCCGGGGCGCGGCCCGTCCCGGGTTGGGCCCACCCGGGCGGCAACCCACTTCGGGAGGTACTCCCGTAACGCGGCACTGTCCGCACCCGTCGGCGCCCCGGTTCCTCCCCGCGCCTTGACAACGCTGTCCAGCATCACGCCCGTGAACCGGTCGGGAAGGACGATCTGCTGCCCGCCAAACTCCACCAGGAAGGCGCCCCGCGCCCGGGCTTCCTCGATGGCGGCCAGATCCTCCGGTGCCAGGCCGTGCTGGGGTGGCGCCACCAGCCCCGCAAAAATCCGCGGAGAACTCACGATCTCAGCCTGCTCGGGATTGGCGAGCGGGACGCGGATGACCTCGATCCGGAACAGGGCAGTGTTCGGATCCTCGTCCGGGCTCCCACTCGAACACCCGGGAAGCTCCTCCGCGGGCCGAACCGGCGCCGAGCCGGAGACGTAGATGTACACGTTGTCCGGATCGTCCGGGTCCGCCAGCACCGTGTGCGTGTGAGATCCCCGGCAGGTCTGCACGTTCGCGATGTAACGGGGATTCCGGATGTCGCTGATATCGAAGATCCGGATCCCGCGCAGGCGGTCGTGGCTCACGGCTCCGTGCACTCCCTCGGTCCCGCAGTCGAGCCGCCCGCCCAACCCCTCGCCCGAGACGAAGAGGAGGTTCCCGTACACCGATACGTCACTCTGCGATGCCGGGCAGACGTACCCGTCCACCAGGGATGGCTGCGCCGGATCGGAAATGTCCCAGATCTGAATGCCGTTGTAATTGCCCTGGATCGCGTAGTGACCCGTGAACGCCAGGTCGGAGTTGGTGACCCCTACGAACGCCTCGGGCGGCGGCGTCTCCGATACCACGTCCAGGTTCCATGCCGCCTCTTCGGCATCGAAGAGTCCGGCCCGAAGGCCGATACGGGGGTCAGGGTTCGGTGGAGCCATCATCGCCGGGGACGGAACGGCCGCGGCCGAAACGGGAACGGACGTCGCGACCTCCATCCCCCCGCGCGACGAGGAACAGGCGGCAGCGAGCACACCGGCAACCAACGAAAGCGGGACGAGACGACTGGTCAGCATCCGCGCGACGGCACGGACGCCCTTGGCAAGAGAGGTCATGACAGATTCCTGAAACAGGGTTGAGTGTCGGCGATCACGAATCGCGGTCCCGGGCGGAGAGCGATTCGAGCATGCCTTCCATCCGGGCAATCTCGGTGGTCTGATCCACCTGAATGTCCGACGCGAGCTTGAACACGAGGCCGTCCTGCGCGGCGCCGTCGGTGGCGAAGAGCTTGTGGACCATCGTCACCGCGCCCCGGTGGTGCTGGATCATGTAGCGGAGAAACAGCCGGTCGAACGCTTCTCCCCGGGCCGCGTCCAGCTCCTGCAACTGCGCGTCGGTGAGCATGCCCGGCATGTGCATGATGTAGTCGGGGCCCTCGACCTGAACGTCGGTGGCCGTCGCGTGAACCTGGGGGACCGGACGACCACGATCCTGAAGCCACCGCTGCATGGTGGCAATCTCGTCCGTCTGGGCATTGATGATGCGCGCACCCAGTCGCCGGAGGGCCGGACTCGCCCCGTGAGTCGGGATCCACCCGGCCATCAGCAGCGCCTGCGCGTGGTGCCCGATCATACCGGTCATGAAACGGACGTCCGCCTCCGTATGCTGCCGCAGGGCACTGTCGGTGCGGGCCCGGTAGACCGCCTCGAGCGCGGCCGTCGGGGACGCCGCCGACGAGGGCGGGGGGGCCGGCACCGGAGCCGCCTGCTCCGGACCGGGACTGCCACCGCAGGCCAGGGAAGCCAGCGGCACAACAAGCAGGACGGCAACCGGCAGTCGGTGGCGTGGGGTGGCGCGGCGGGTCGGTGTCACGGGGTCCTCCGGCGTTGTCCGGATCAGAGCACGCCTGCAAAGATACTCATCCGGTCGCCTCCGCGGGGACCCCGATCGCCACCCACGTTTCGGGGCTGAACGTTGGCCCTCGAGCCTTCCGGGAGTCTCCGCCCCATCCCCGGGCGCTCGCCGTACCGCCCCCCTTCGCGGCCGACTAGCTTTCGCCACGGCCGGATCCCTCACCCGCCTGTCCACCTGAAACCAGGAGTCGGCACCCTGCGGCGGTCCGCGAAATCCATCTTTCTCTTCTGGGTCCCACTCGCCGCCACCTGGATGATGATGGCGTTCGAGGGGCCGTTCCTCGCAGCCGTCATCGCCCGGCTGCCCGACCCCAAGTTCAACCTCGCCGCCTACGGCGTGGCGGTGGCCTTCGCCATTCTGGTCGAGGCGCCGGTCATTATGATTATGAGCGCCTCCACGGCGCTCGTGGAGGATCGGGGGAGTTTCCTCAGGCTCCGGAACTTCACCTACGGCTTGAACCTGGCCGTGACGGGGGTCATGCTGGTGGTCCTCGTCCCGGGGCTGTTCCACCCGCTGATGACCGGCCTCCTGAGGCTTCCCGCCAACGTGGCGCGGCTCATCCACACCAGTCTCGTCATCCTCCTGCCCTGGCCTGCCGCCATCGGGTACCGCCGCTTTTACCAGGGCCTGCTCATCCGGGGCGGTCGCACCCGCCTGATCGCCATGGGCACCGTGATCCGCCTGACGACCATGACCACCACCGCGGTGATCCTCTTCACCGCCTTCGCCATCCCCGGAGCCTGGGTCGGCGCCGCCGCGCTCTCGAGCGGGGTGTGTGCGGAGGCGATCGCCTCCCGGCTGATGGCTCTGCGCACGGTTCGTGAACTCCGCGCCCGAACCGACGGGTCCGGGCCGCCGCTCGCGTACGGCCGCATCGCCCGCTTCTATTACCCGCTCGCCCTGACCTCCCTCATCGGCCTGGCGGTCCATCCCATGCTGACCTTCTTCATGGGACGCGCCCGGCTGCCGCTGGAATCGCTCGCGGTCTTTCCCGTCGTGAACGCCCTGTCGTTCATCTTCCGGGCCTTCGGCCTGAGCTACCAGGAGGTCTCGATCGCCCTCCTCGGCAAGCGCTTCGAGCATGTCCGGGAACTGCGCCGGTTTGCCACCGTCCTGGGCCTCGCCGCCTCGGCGGGCCTTGCCGTGATCGCCTTTACGCCGGTCTCGCGCCTCTGGTTCGAGACCATCTCCGGCCTCACCCCGGATCTGACCGCGGTCGCCCTCGGCCCCACCCGGATCCTGGTCATCCTGCCGGCGTTCTCGGTGATGCTGGCGTTCCAGCGCTCGCTCCTGGTCAACGGCCACGACACCACACCGATCACCTGGGCCACGGTGGTGGAGGTCACGGGCATCGCGCTCCTCTTCCTGATCTTCGGCTTCGGGTTCCATCTGGTTGGGGTCACGGCCGCTGTGATCGCGTTCGTCGGCGGCCGCCTGACCGGCAACGGGGTGCTGCTCCGCCCCTGCCGCCGGGTCCTGTCCGGCAACCCGGCCGGCACCCGTTGACACTGCGGGCGCCGGCCGACAACTTCCCTCCCCTCGCCCAAACGTCATCGTGGAGCCCCGTGACCTCGCCCAGCAACGAGGAATCAGCCCGTACCGATCTGTCAAAGCTCGACGAGCCACTTCGCCGGTGGTATCTCGACCCGGCGCGAAGCGACACCGCCAGCGTCCGGGTCCTGGTTCGTTTTCGCACCGGTCGACACGATGTGGTCTCGGCGGAGATCGAACGGACCGGAGGTACGGTGCGCAGTACCAACACGCTCGTTCGGTCGATCAGTGCCCGGATCGGGGGCGAAGCCCTGCGGGAGCTGCTCGCACACCCCGATGTGGTCGGACTGGAGATGGTCCATCGTTCCTCGTCCTGGCACACGTCCCCCTGGGCGGCAACGGGCGGCACCGACGCAACCGAGTGACGGCCTCCCGGCCCGCCCTCGGTCCTCCCCGTCAACGTCGGTCCAACCGCCGGGGGGGTCTGCAGGCGGAAAACCGGACGCGACTCACCCACGGCGGTCCCCGGCCCGCACCTCCGGGCGTTACACGTGGCGGCGCCGCGACGATGACCGCCCCCCGCCACGACCCTGACAGGTTGCTGACCTCGCTGATCGGAACGGCCGGTCCGAACCCGCCGTTGTTCAGGTGACCCGTTCACCGAGAGCCACACTGCGAAGAGGCCCGCCCCCATATTTTCCCGTCCTGGCGATGATCGTCTCGCTGGTCGCGATCCAGTTCGTTCCGGTTCAGCGCACCAACCCCCCGGCCGGTCCCGAACCCGACGCCCCGGCCTCGGTCCTCTCCATCCTGCACCGGGCCTGCTACGACTGTCACTCCGCCACGACCCGCTGGCCGTGGTACGCACACCTGGCACCGGTGTCCTGGGTGGTCACGCAGGATGTGCGTCGCGCCCGCCACAAGCTCGATTTCACCGACTGGCCCGTGACGGACGCGACGGAACAGGCGGACATCGGTGGCGTCATCCGGACCCAGATTGAAAACGGTCGTATGCCTCTGGCCCGCTACACCTTCCTTCACCCCGACACCAGGCTGCGTGACACCGACCGGGCCGCCCTGCTCGAGTGGGCCCGGAACCTTGAACGGCGAGGCCTCCGGGTTCCCTGACCGATTGGCCTCCCGCCCTCTCCTCCTTGACCTCCCGGCCGAGACCTTCATATTGGCTCCGGATATTTCCCTCCAACCCAGACAATCGCCCAGGAGGCACTGCATGAGGTCTCGTGCCGCAGTCGCCGGACTGCTCCTGTTCACCGTGGCCGGATGCGCCACGCTCTTTGCCCACAAGACCACCGCCGTGTCGATGAACTCGAACCCGACCGGGGCCGAGGTGTGGATTGACGGCAATCGTGCGGGAACGACCCCGGTGACCATCGATCTCGACCACAAGTCGGAGCACGTCGTGGTGTTCATCAAGGAGGGGTACGAGGAGGTATCGTGCCGGCTGAACCGGAAGGTCGGGGCGGGCTGGGTGGTCCTCGACGTCCTGGGCGGGCTGTTCCCAATTGTCATCGACGCCGCCACCGGTTCCTGGCACAGCCTCGACGCCGATGTGTGCAACGTGACCCTCCCCCGGGCGGGGGCGGGAACCACGACCTGACCACCGCACCCGGCCGTTCCCGCAGGGCACGCCGGAGTCGGGGGTCCCGCCTGCCTGCCTCGACGAAAAGCCCGGAAACCGGAACCGGGCCGGCCGCAACGCGCCGGTGCGTCGATCGAACGCATCGGACCATGACCGCGGCGAGGGTCCCCCGGCCGTTGCTCCTTCTGGCCATCCTCGCGGGGAGCGCCTGCACCGCATCCGGGGCCGGCGAATCGTGCCGGCCGCCGGCCGGAGCCGAGAGCCGGTATCCGTTCACCGGTTCATGGTCCGCCGGGAGAGGTGTCCTCTGCCTGTACCAGCAGGACTACCAGTCGGTGATCGGGACGTATGCCGCGGCGACGGCGGCCGGCATCGTTCAGCCCGACGGCGAGCTGATCCTCAGCCTGGCCGAGCCGAATGGGGGCGTGAGCGTCTTCTCCGGTCGACTGCGGGTCGACACGCTGCGCCTGAGACTGCGGATCGCCGCCGGTCAGGCCCCGGCGGGAGCCGCCGGGACCTGGATTCGGACACCCCGATCCGCCAACAGGGTCAGCGCCGCCGGCGCTGGTGGACCCGGATCCGGGTCACCTCCCCGGCCGTGATCACGAACTCCTGCTCGTAGGGTTCGTAGCCTTTCCGCTGGAGCCGAAGGGTGTGTGATCCGGCGGGAAGGTTGTGCCGGAGACCGGTACTCAGGTCACCATCCAGGTACAAGCTGGATCCCGGGATCAGACCGCGGAGTTCGAGCCGCCCGATCCCGGCCGCAACCGCCCGGCGGCGGAGGGAATCGCGGATCGCCGTTCCGGCCCCCTTCACCCGCCGCGGATCTCGACCGGACGGTGGGGACAGGACCGGTCTTCCGGAGGGAGGCCGGGACACCACCGAGTCCCGGGATCCGGCGGCAACGTCGGTGGGCCGGGTGCGCACACTGTCCTGCGCGGGCGCCGGACCGGGGCCAGGAGGCGAGACGATCGAATCGGACGGTGGCGCGGTGCGAACCGGAGCCGGTTTCTCCCCGGACGAAGGGGCCGAGGAAGTGACGGGGGGTGCGACCCGCGTTACCGGAAGCGAATCCCTCACCGGGGCCGGTTGGGAATCCCCGGGGACCGCCGGGACAACCCGATTGGTCCGGGGCCGGGCAGCATTCCTCCCGGCCACATCCGTGCCGGACCGCCCACCGCTCGACTCCGCCGGAGGCGTCCCCGCCCCCGAACCCGACGCGGGGGTCCGTTGCTCCACCCGGGTCGACAGGGCGCCGTCGGCCGGCTCCGCCGATGACCCAGCCGAATCCGTTCCCGCCACCGGATCGGTGGCAGAGGACAGCGCCAGCGCGGCCAGCGACTCGGCGGGCACCGCCAGCGATTCCGGAAGCGAGACCACCGATTCGGGCGCGACCGCCAGCGTTACCGGAGCCGCGGGCCCCCGGTTCGACAACAGGACGTAGCCGCCCACTCCCCCCACCACCAGGACCGCTCCCCCCACCAGCACCGGGATCCGACGGCGACGGCGCGGGGCCACCGGGGGCTCCCCGACCGCCACCCCCGTGCGCGGCATCGGCGTGGTCGGCGTCGTCGCCTCGGTGGCCACCACGGTCGGAGCGGTCGTATCCACCCCGGATCCGCCGGTGGCCGGGGCCGAAGCGGGAACCAGCGACGGGTGTGACGACACGGCCGGTACCTCGGACGCGGTCCCCAGTGCCTCGACCGCTTCGATCATCTCCTCGGCGGTGACAAACCGATCGGCGGGGTCCTTGGCCATCAGGCGGGCAATGATCCCGAACAGCGCCTCGTCCTCGGGATCGGTCAAGTCCGGCCGGGGAATATCGGCGGTAACGTGCTGCATCCCGATCGCAAACGAATCCTCGCCGTCGAACGGGACCCGACCCGTCAGGCACTTGTACGCCACCACGCCCAGGGAATACAGATCACTGCGCCCATCTACCGGTTTGGCGCGCGCCTGCTCGGGACTCATGTAGTGCGGCGTGCCGATCGCGGTCCCGGTGCCGGTCAGCCTGGACTCACTGGCCGCCTTGGCGATGCCGAAGTCGCAGACCACCGCGTGCCCTGACTCGTGGAACATGATGTTGTCGGGCTTGATGTCGCGGTGCACCACCCCGTGCTGGTGGGCGTACCCCAAGGCACTGCCGCACTCCCGCAGCAGCCGGCGGATCTCCCCCGCGGAAAGCCGGCCCCGCTCGATAATCAGCCGGGCCAACGCCTTGCCGCGCAGGAACTTCATCGTGAAATAGATGACGTTTCCGGAACGACCGACCCGATGAATGGGGATGATGTGCGGATGCTCGAGCCGCGCGGCGGTACGGGCCTCGCGCTGGAACCGCTCGACGAAGTCCTTGTCGAACGCGAACGTGAAGGGCAGGACCTTGATCGCGACGTCGCGGTCCAGCGCCCGTTCCCGGGCGCGGTAGACGATCGCCATGCCCCCCCGGCCCAGTTCGTCCGTAATCTCGTACTCGGCCTCCAGCGCCTCGACCACCGCCGCGTACTCGTTGCCGGGTTGCGGCATCGATCCCGCAGTCGGGGTCGTGGCCCCGCTGACTTCCCAGCCACACTGGCCACAGCGGCCTGCATCCTGGGGAATCTCGGTCCCACATTCGAGACAGAACATCTGGCGCCCGGGGGTTACGTCCCTTCCAATCATCGGGAAACGCGACCTTCCAATATAGCGTCCCGGCCCGACCCCGCGGTGTGATCCGGGCCCCATCGCCCGGTTCCCATCACGCGACAAGCACGACTCGCCGTTCGTCCACCCGACACCACCATCGACTGGCCCGACCCGCCATACCGGGCGAGCATCCCCGAACCACTCCCCCCCAAGCGGATCCGCCTTCGCCGTATCCCGACCGGATGCCGCCGCCCACCCCACGGGGCCGAGGGATCCCCCGGCCCCGCCAGGAGAGAACCCTCAGTTGGCGTGTCCCCCGAACCCGCCGGTTTCCGTGGATGAACGGGACACGCCCGGTTGCCCCCGGCCCGGTCGCATCACAGTATCATGATTCCCGGCACGACCGAGCCCGGGTGAGCACGGCTCCCGGTCGAAGGGCTCAGGTAACCGAGCACCGTATGGG
>Ga0114931_10009320_pt1 | contig 11776 bp, 12 predicted proteins | sample 2SBtaG_FD_89579 | JGI IMG/M metagenome (GOLD analysis project Ga0114931, IMG submission 89579) | Deep subsurface microbial communities from Kolumbo volcano to uncover new lineages of life (NeLLi) - 2SBTROV14_V59a metaG | ecosystem: Environmental > Aquatic > Marine > Volcanic | place: Kolumbo...
GCCGATGGCATGGCGACCAATCCCCAGTATCCGAATCTTGCGGGGCAAAATGCTGCTTATCTGGTCGCGGTGATGAAAGCTTACAAGGACGGAACCCGCAATCATCCGGTGATGAAGGCCATGGTTTCGGCCTTGAGCGATGCGGATATGGAGAACATCGCGGCGTATTATGAAAGCCTGAAGAAATAGAATCGTTCCCGCCTGCCGTGACAGCTGTGACAGCTGTGACAGAAGCGGGTGGCCTGTCCATAGAGGAGGTTCAATCATGAATATAAAGCCGATCGTGGCGCTCGTGTTGCTGCTTCCAGGTGTCGCGGCAGCCGTGCCGGAAGCCCAGAAACCCAAGAACGATTACAACATCACCATCAATTACGAGCTGGGCATGCATTGTACCGGCTTCGACTTTTCCTATTGCTGTATCCTTCCCCCTTACAACTCGATTCAGAGCCAAGTGGTCAAGACCGCCACAGGTCCCTTCTACCTGCCCAGGTTGCTGGGCGCCGATCCCAAGGACCCCACAGTACTGGTGGACGGCGACAAGCGTTACAAACTGGAATACGGTCATGTGGACAACACCTATTCCGAGGGCGCCAAGCTCTACTATTGGACCGTTCCCTACGACGTCAACGGAGATGGTAAGTACGGCGAGAATGAGAACGTCGCCAATCCCTATTGGCCCCATCTCTACGTCTACAAGGATCTGAAAGGCAGTAATCCCAAACATACCAGCAAGGACAGTGAGAAGAAGCGGGTCGGGATCGAGATTCCGGTGCCGTTGGACAACGGGCCGGCCGGAGCCGCGGTGCCCAGCCCCATGAAGGGTGGCCATCTGCATTACACCGGAAAGGAAGGGACCATCGTATTCACCAAGGCGCCGGTACTCGATAACGTGCCGATCGTCCTGACCAATCCCGGGATCTGGGACGCTCTGGGCCTGCCGTTGACGCCTTTCAACGACAGCACCGTCACCAAGAATCCCCTGACTGTTGTCGAGAGTGACATCCGTCCCTACCAGGAGGCGTGGGTCCGCTTGGTAGACGCCAAGACCGGAGAGCCGGTGCTGGACAGCCACAGTGGCAAGCCGATTGAATTCATTGGCACCAATCCCATCGATGTGCCCAACTGTTCCAACTGCCACTCCAACGAAAACGCCAATGGCAACCAATACACCTTGTACAAGCGCGAGTTCGCTTTCTGGAAAGGGTTGGGCGCTAGCGACTACATTGCCGGTCTCAAGGCGACCTCCATTTCCATCCTCCAGATCCACGATGCCAAGCATGGGACCCAATTTACTGCTAAGTACGATCCCGACAGTCGTTCCCTTTCCAACCGTCTGGGGCGCGATCCGGTGTTGTGCCAGAAATGTCACGCCGACAATGTCATCGGGGTGCTTCAATCCAAGGGGGTGGCCGAGGCTCTGACTGGTAACAAGGTCCCTGACGATGTTCCCTTGCCGCCCTTGAGTGAGGCGCTCCATACCGCGCACCAAACCGTGCGGCCATTGCCCGACATCCAGGGCCGGACCGGCACTTGTGCCGGGTGTCACCCGGCACACCGCCAGGATGGCTCCCTTGACGGTTATCCGATCACCCCTCAGGGAACCAATCACTACGCCGAAGCCGACAACCGCGATACCAAGGGGGGGTGTTTCGCCGGCCGTGACGTCCATTCCAACCCGGGCAAAGACAAGGACGGAGTGGAAACCCCGGAACATCTCAATGCCATCGGCCAGTGGCTCCAGGCCAATGTTTCAGGTATCGGAAATGGTCAGGGCGGCAAGGGCTTGTGGTGCACCAATTGTCATAACCAGCTGTCGCGGGAACTGTACCAGCGTGACCACATCACCCAGGCCTTCCGCCAGGAGGGTGAGACTCTGCGTAACAAACCGCTACCGGAGATTGCCAAGGCGATCGGCGTGAGCGAAAAGGAATTGATCGAAAAATATCTCGATCCCAAAGTGGTGCTGGACAAAAATGGCCACGACACGCCAGGGAAATCCGGCATCCTCCTGACCTGGAGCAAGCAACGGACGGTGCCCGATATCGCCGTGATCGCCATGAAAGGAAACCAGCCCTTGGTCCACAAGGACGAGGACGGTGACATCAACGTGACCATCCTGTCCGCCGATCCCAAGGCCGACCCCAAATCCCTCAAATTGCCGAAAGGGGCGACCGGGGCGCTGGCCGTCTCCTACGATGCTGCCGATCACGGCCACGACTACTGGTTGTCGCCGGGGGCACCCCATTGTGCCGATTGCCATGCGGCCCCCTTCGTGGAAGGTCAGGGTGGGGTGGCGTTTCCCATCAACCAACCGGGAAAATACAGCCTCATGCGCTATTCCAAAGGCCATGCCGGTTTGGCCTGCCAGGCCTGTCACCAGTCGATCCACGGCTTATATCCGGTGACACCCCGGGTGGATACCACCACCTATAAGCAGGCGCCTCAGTACAATCCTGATGGCAGCCACGGGCCGCTCAAGTGTGCATCGTGTCATGAAACCAACAAGAACGGGGTGCCGTTGTTTGCCGAAAATCTGACCTGGGAAGGCAAGAAGATCGGTGACGACTTCGATGCTGCAGTGGCCTGGATGCATGCCAGTGCGCCGGACCTGGGTGGACGCAATCCCAAGTAGTCGCCTGGGTCTGCGGGTGGGCGGGGAGATGTTGCGAATGTTTCCCCGCCTTATCTGGGAAACCATGATTCAAGAGAGAATCCCATGAAAAAACGTTTGCGCCGTGTTCTCATTTTGACAGTGCTTTTTCCCCTGCCCCTGGTGGCCCAGGTGCTGGTGATGGTCGGTGAGAAGGCGGTGACCTCGGGACAGTTGGAAAAGGCCCTTCGTTCCGCACCGTTTGCCAGCCAGTTCCCGACCCTGGACGAGGTAGAGCAGGCCAGGCTGCGGGGGGACATGCTGGAAAGGCTGGTGAATTTCGAATTGCTGCTGCAAGAGGCCGAAAGGCTGCGGCTGGATCAATCACCCGGCTTCCAACAGGAACTGACCCAGTTCGAAAGTGGACTCCTGGTTCAGCGATATCTGCAAAAGATGAGGGAAGGTATCGAGGTGCCTGAGGAACTGCAGCGTCAATGGGAGGAAAAATTCTCCCCCGATCTGGACGCCGTCGCCGCCGCCCGTTCTCTCTATATCGCCCGTCACTACGAACAAGCGAAGACCACCACCTTGGCCCGGCTGAAAGATGTCTATGGACAGGATCTGTCGGACGAGGCCCTTTGGGTCAGGGGAGCCCGCGATGAGGGCGTGAAGGTGGATGGCCAGGTCGACGGTTACCGCAGGGAACTGATGGTGCAACGATTGCTCGATCAGAAGGTCAGGGAATGGATTCCCACGGATAGGGTGTTGCGTGATTACTATCAGTCCCATCCTGAGATCGGGCGGGTGCCCGAAAGGTGGCATGTCGGCCAGATCGTGGTGGAGTCCCGGGAACTTGCCGAGTCACTGAGGAAAGGGATCCTCAATGGTGAGAGCCTGTTCAAACTGGCGGCAGAATACACTGTCGATCCTTATGGCCGCGATCATGCGGGCGACATGGGCTGGTTGAAGGCAGGGGAAGGTATGCCGCAGCTGGAAAAAGCATTGTCCGCCCTCCCGGACAACCAGGTGAGCGAAGTGATCGAAACGCCAAAAGGTTTTCATTTGGTGATGATCGTCGACCGCCGGCCGGGTGACCAGAAATCCTTTGCCGCCATCAAGGACCGGGTAAGGCGCGCGTTTCTGGCTGAAAGGTTGCCTCCCTATCTCAAGTCTTTGCAACAACGTTACCCATTGAAATGGGAGTTGGCCAGGCGCTCGGATTGAAACCCTGGTCAGGATTCGGGCGCCTGGTTGCGCTACAGGCAAATACTTTCAGCGTTATCATGTTCGCTTCTATTATCCAACTGGAGGAATCATGCAAGGATATGTACATTTAATGGTTTTGCTGTTCGGTTTGGCGGCCTCCTGGCTTCCTTCCGCGTTTGCCGGGGAAAAGGTCAAGGTGCTGATGAAGACCAATCTGGGGGATATCGTGTTGGAACTCGATGGCGATAAGGCTCCAAAAACGGTGGATAATTTTGTTGCATACGTGAAAGATGGTTTCTATGACGGGACGATCTTCCACCGGGTCATCCCTGATTTCATGATTCAGGGAGGTGGCTTTACAGCGGAAATGGAGCGCAAACAGACCCGCGCTCCGATCCCCAACGAGGCCGATAACGGGTTAAAGAACGATCGGGGCACCATCGCCATGGCCCGGACCAGCGACCCCCATTCCGCCACGGCCCAATTCTTCATCAACCTCAAGGACAACGATTTCCTCAATTTCCGCAGCAAGGATGTGCGGGGTTGGGGCTATGCGGTCTTCGGACGGGTGGTCTAGGGGATGGATGTCGTGGACAAGATCGCTGCCCAGCCTACTCAGAGCCTTTCCAATGGGATGCGGAACGTACCGGTCAAGGCGGTGGTCATTGAAAAAGTCGTTGCGCTGGGAGGAGACAGCGAAAAAGGAAAATAAGCTGTTCCGGGTCAATTTTCCCCTGGCAAAAGGGGGCGAACGTATCTGTCGAACGCCTCGTCGTCGAAGACCCCGATTCTCCTGAAAACGATGGTCCCGTCGCGGTCGATGACTACGGTAAAGGGTAATACCCCCAGGGGATCGCCCCATTGTTTGAGCACCCGGAGCCCCCCTCGCTGGGGATCGGTGGTGAGAACCGGGAAAGGAATGCCCAGGGTCCGGCGGACATTGGCCAGTTTCGCCGGTTTGTCCACACCGACGCTGATCACTTGCAGCCCAAGCCCCTGATATTGCTGTTGGTAGCTTATCAGGTGGGGGAGTTCGATCTGACAGGGGCCGCACCAGCTGGCCCAAAAATTGAGGAGAATCACCTTGCCGTGCCATTCGTAGAGCTTGTACTCATGGCCCTGGAGGTCAGGCAGCACAAGTGGCGGAAGGTTCCAGGCATTGTCGGCCTGTGAGGCTGCCCCCACAGGGTGGATGACCTGCAGGAGCAGCCACAGGGTCAGGGCGAAAAAAGAGGGGGGATTAAGGCTGCAGCGTTGCATAGTATTCGGCCAGCTGGCGGATCTCCTCGTCCGTCAGCTGTTCGGCAATCAAGCGCATCCGGCCGTAGATGTCGTTGTGACGTTCGCTCCTGTGATAAGCCTTCAAGGTGAGTTCCAGATAGGCGGCCGACTGACCGGCGATTCTGGGCGTATCGATTTTTTCGCCCTGACCCTGTTCTCCGTGACAGACCCGGCAGGGGGGAATGATGCGCTTGCTGTCTCCCTGTTGGATCAGGCGCATGATACCCTCGAATTTGGCTGCATCTGTCGTGGCGCCCTTGGGTGGAGTCTGGGTGCTGTACCATGCGGCCAGATCCGCCATGTCCTGCTCGCTCAGGTTGGCGGTGAAGTTCTGCATCAGGGGATTGCTGCGACTACCATCCTTGTAGTCATGCAACTGCCGGTACAGATAGGTTGGGAGCTGCCCTGCGAGGGATGGAAAAGCCGGATTGGGGCTGACGCCCTTTTCCCCATGACAGCTGCTGCAGGTAGCCGCCAGTTGTCTGCCCCGCTCGGGATTGCCATTTTTGACCAGTTCCTGGGTTTCCGCCGTCCAGGCCACCTGGGTGGAGGGCGCTGCGTGGGCCAGACCGGTCATGGCCAGAAGAGCCAATGTCAATCTCATCATCTCAATACCCCCAGGGAATGGAATCGTATGTTTTCATGAAGAAGAACTGCAGGATGGGAAAGCCGAAGCTGATCAGCATCAGCACCCCGATGACCACGTTCCAGAGTTTGATGTTTTCCACCCACGCGGGAAGATCCCCGGGAGGATGAATGGGCTCTGAGTACGCTGGTTCCAGCTCGGTGGCCGGGAGCTGATGACCGAGACTCCTGATCAGCACATAGATGAACAGGATCGCCGATCCCAGCAGCACCGCTCCGCCCATGATCATGAACAGTTCATAGGGCTGCCACGCCAGGGTCAGGAGGCTGTTGTAGGTCACTTCCGAGATCCTCCGCGGCTGTCCCAAAAGACCCAGTACGTGCCAGGGGGTACTGAGCATGGTCATGCCGACGAACCAGGTCCACAGCTGGACCAGGGCCATATTCCGGGAATACAACGCTTTTCCGGTCAGGCGCGGCCAGAGATGATAGGTGATGGCGAAATACATGATGATGGTGGTGCCGGCGAAGATCAGATGGAAGTGACCGGGCACCCAGGCGGTATTGTAAATCATGGCGTTGAGGGCGTAACTGGCATTGATGATACCGCCGAAACCACCCAGGATCAGCATCAGAAAGGCCAGGATCGCCGCCAGCACCATGGGATCGGACCAGGGGAGGGTGCCGATCCAGCCGAACAGACCTTTGCCGCCCCGCAACCTGCCGGCGATTTCCATCGAGGCCAGGACGGTGAAACCGGTCACCAGGGTGGGAACGGCTACCAGGAAGGTGCCGACGCCATGGAGCAGCTTCCAGCCCGAAGCCTGTTCCGGATCCATGTAAAGATGGTGAAATCCGATGGGCAGGCTGAAGACCAGCAGACCCAGGAAGGCGAACCGCGCCATCTCGTCACTGAAAAGATAGCCGCCGGCGGCCCGGGGGACGAAGCAGTACAGAGCTGTGTAGGCCGGAATCAGCCAGAAATAGACGATGGGATGCAGGGTCCAGGCGAACAGGGTCCGGGCCAGCCCCGGATCGATGGTGTCCGACCAGCCAAGGGACCAGGGAATCAACTGGAACACCACCTCCATGGCCACACCGGCGCTGGTCCAGAGCCACAGCAGCGCGTTGGCGGTGGTGGCAAACATGGCCAGGGGAAGGGGTTTCCCCGGATGATCTTTCTTCCATTGCAAGGCCATGACCACCATGATGATGCACCAGACCCACGAGCCTACCACCAACAAGGCCGCACCGATATAAAACAGAGGGTGGGCCTGCATGGGGGGATAGAAGGTGTAGAGCACCGAGGCCTTCCCTAGGAGCAATGGAATCGCCGCCAACAAGGTTCCCAGCAAGGTCAGGGCGAAGCCTGCCCAGGCCAGAGCCGGTTTCCAGACCGGACGCTGGAGGCTGGTGACCGCAGTGTAGTAACCGAAGCCCATGATGAAAAAAGTGGTCAGAACGAAGGCCATGAGCACCCCATGGGTGCTGACCGAGGTGAAATAGAGCTTGTTGGATTTGACGAACTCGAACAGACCGCTTCTTTCCACTACCTGGTAGAATCCCAGGAAACACGCTACCACGAAGGCGGCGAAGGCGACGCTAAGGTTCCACAGGGTGAGATTTTTGGTTTGCGCGTCAATCATGACTCACCTCCCTTGGTGGTGGGGTGCTGGCGCTCCCAGGTTTGCTTGTCCACTACGGTGACCTTGCTCCACATGAAATCATGCCCGGTGCCACAGTATTCGTTGCAGAGCATCGGATAGTCACCCGGTTTGGGGAATTCGGTGCTCACTTCGGCCACGTAACCGGGGACGACCATGGTGCTCATGTTGGTCATCGGCATGTGGACCCCATGGAGGACGTCGATGCTGGCCCAGCGAAAAGTGATTGGTGTGTCAGCCGGCAGGGTGATATGGCGGGGAAAGAACCCGTAGCGGCCGGCGACCATGGTGACCCGGATGGTTCCGTCCGGCTGGATCTTGACCCCCAGGTTGTCCTCGGCGAATTCCTTGCTCAGATGGAGGCGCGCGGAATCGATGGTTTCCACATTGCTGGGTGGATGAATGCCGGAGATCAGCGCACTGAGAAAGATCGCCCCCAGAAACAGGCCAACCATGCCGAATACGACATACAGCCATTTCTTCTCCAATGGATCGATATGCATGGTTGCACCTCATTTAGTGGACGGCGCCACGGGGCAGAAAAACCCCGTAATACAAAAACAACCAGGCCAGCACCATGCCGGCACCCACGATGAGCATCAAGGCCCATGTGCCCACAGGGGGGCTGTTGAGGATCTTCTGTCTTTCATCTTCTTGATGGGGAGTGGCCATGGTTTCACCTCTCAACTGATGGCAGGTATATTAGATAATGGTGAAAAACCGGCGCGAATGCAACCGGATTTTCCCTCCTTTTTTTGATCGGGAGCCAATCGATGTATCGGAATCCCGCAAGGGACGGAGGGGAAAGTGGCTGGAATTTTGTCCTGTGAGGAGTGATCAAGTCTGCATCTGATGGCAGCGGGGAAAGAAAAGGTGGTGGAGATCTGACCTTGTTGCGTGATCGTTCGGTTTCGCAAGCGCTTTGATTACGGGCGGTCCCTGAGGGCGTCCAGTTCGTTCAGGAGTTCCACCAGGTCTTCAGAGGAAGCGCTTTTCCCCTGGTTCTCGAGAAATTGCTTCCAGTAATCCTGGCGTTCTTGACGATTCGAAGCAGCGGGCATGCCCGGTGTACCTGGGTTGGATTCTTTGCTCTCGTTACTTGGGTTCATGAAGGCCTCCAGACACGATACGGTGTTGCGAACGGGGGCTAGGATACCACATGGGTGCAGTCGGACATTTTTTCCTAGGCAAAATTCTGTGTTTTCGCTTCGTAGCTGGAGACAATCGCCTGGCGGGCGTGACGGGCGAGAGTATGGCGGCTGGCGGGAGCGAGAGGGGGATGGAAATGCAAGTGGACGGGGATCTTCGGCTGATTCAGGGTTCTGAGTAACGATTTCACGAGGGTGTCGTCACCCACGAAGGCGATCGCCGGGAGGGTGGCGGGATGGTAGAGTACAGAGATCGGCTGGGTAAGCACATGGCAGTGGAGGGCACTCTGGAACAAGGCGGGCCGGAAGGGTAGTACGGTGTTTCCGGGGGTGGAGGTCCCCTCCGGGAAAAAGGCCACGCTTGTGCCTTGTCGCAAGACCTTTTCGATGGCGTGGAGGGTATCGAACAAGCCATGGCTGCCTCTGCGATTCACGAAGATGGTGCCGCCCCGGCTGACCAGGAAGCCAAGAATCGGCCATCGGGCCACTTCCTTTTTGGCGACGAAGCGTACCGGCGCAATTTCTCCGAGAACCACCACATCCAGCCAGGAGACGTGATTGGCCACCCACAGGCAAGGTGTTCGCAGGGGATGACCATGTAAGTGGATTTCCAGCTTTAGAATGGAGGCCAGTCCCCGGAACCAGCCCCCATATAGACGCTGACATAATTCAGGGTGGCGGGGTGTCAGGAGTGGAAACAAAAAGGCTGCTGTCATGAAACCACCGGTCAGCCAGAAGATCACCCCCATCCCCCGGAGGAAAATCCTAGGCCAGTTCATGGTGAACAGGCTGTTGTCTCAAGAAACGGCGTGCATAACGGCTGTTGAGCCGTACCAGCGGTAACAGGATGAAGACGTCCATGCAATTGAAATCCTCGTCCCAGAAAGGCTCCCCACAGATCCAGGCGCCCAAACGGAGATAGGTCTGCAATAGTGGAGGAATGCCGCACTCGTCGCATTGCGTGCGCAGCTCCTTGGGCACAGGTCGGAGGGAAACGACATTGAGCCACTGGGGGCCGATCTGTTCGGGTTGGAGACGGTCGCGGAATGCTTCCACTGCGAACCCCCCCGGTCCCGGTGGGATACTGGCACACCCGATCAGATATTCAAACCCGCGCTCGATGGCATAGCGGGCGAGACCGGACCACAGGATGCTCAGGACTGCGGTTCCCCGGGATGCCGGGTCGATACAGGTGCGCCCCACTTCCAGCAGACGACCGAGCTGGTTAGCGACGGCACCGAGATCGAATTCCTGTTCCGCATAGAATCTGCCCGCGCGGACGGCGGCCTGGTCGCTGAGCAACCGGCTGGTGGCCACCACCCGGCCGGATCGATGGTCGCGCACTACCAGGTGATCACAGAAAGGGTCGAACCCATCCTGGTCAAGACCTTGGCCTTTGAGCCGGGCTCCCATTTCCTCGGCGAATACGCGGTAACGCAAGCGGTATGCTTCCTCGACTGTTTCCTGGTTCATGGCGATGAAACTTTCGTAGCGGCGGCCACCCCGGGGGTGACTCCATTGGGGGGTTGGGAAATCCGGTTGCATGTCGAGTTCCTGTGAGGATTTAACATGCTGAGGAAGGCTAGGGCAGCGATGTGACAAAAACGCGAAAAATCGGTGACGATTTGATGACAACAGACTGTCACACAGCGTTAACAGGATTGTTATCTGATCGTCATTTTGACCACCTAAGCTTGATGGCGACTCGATCAACGGAGATGTCGTCATGCGTTTTCTGCAATCTCTGCAACAGTACGATGAAGAACTTTTCCTCTGGTTTCTCCAGCGCCGCAGTTATGAGACTCTGGTGGCGGTGAGCCGCCTTGTTTCCTGTACGGGGGATGGTTATTGGTACGTTCTGGTGGGGTGGCTCGCCTATTGGGCCTACGCTGGGACTGGAACCCGGTTGATGGTTACCGGACTGGCCGCCTTTGCTTTTGAGAGGCCGATTTATTTTGTCCTCAAGAACACCTTGAAACGAGGTCGGCCCCAGACCCGCTTTCAGGGTCTGAGCGGCCATATCATTCCCTCCGACGAATTCAGCTTTCCTTCCGGCCATACCTCTGCGGCTTTTCTCACGGCCGTGCTGTGTGCCTGGTTCTATCCCACAATGATGCCGGGTATCTTTCTGTGGGCCGCTTTGGTGGGCATGTCGCGCATTTTTCTGCGGGTGCATTATCCCGCTGACGTGGTTGCGGGGGCCGGACTTGGGGTGATCTGCGCTCTCACGGCCATTGCCTGGCTGGGAGGGTGAGGATCCTCTATGGGGTCCAAGGGACCGGCAACGGTCATCTGACCCGGGCCCGTGTCATGGCGCCGGCTTTGGCGGAAGCCGGTATCGAAGTTCAGTACCTGTTCAGCAGCCGTCCTCGGGAGGGGTTCTTCGATATGCAGCCCTTTGGGGATTGGTGGTGGCGGCGGGGGCTGACTTTTGTCAGTCGTAATGGCCGCGTCAGCCGCCTGGGTACCCTGGGGCGATCCCCGGATCTTTTGACCTTCGCCGCCGATGTCAAGGCATTGGATCTTTCCGGATTCGACCTCGTACTGTGTGATTTCGAACCGGTGTCGGCATGGGCGGCCCTCTTCCAGGGTAAGCCGGTGGTGGGGTTGGGGCACCAACAGGCATTTGGTTATCCCATTCCCAAATGCCGGGGTGGTTGGCTGGCGCGGGCAATGTTACGTTACTATGCACCCGTGTCGGTTGGATTGGGTCTCCACTGGCATCACTTTGGCCAACCCATCCTGCCCCCTTTGGTGGAGCCGATGATGGCGGAAGATGTGCAAGAGAACCTGATCCTGGTCTATCTGCCCTTCGAGTCCCCTGGGGCAATCAGGAGACTGCTGGCTCCTTTTGGGAAATGGGAGTTCCATGTCTATCACGGCTCGGTCGAGGAAGAACACCGCGAGCGAAACGTCAGTTGGCACAGAATTTCACGCCAGGGTTTCCAGCGGCTCCTGGCAAGGGCTTCGGGAGTGATCTGCAACAGCGGCTTCGAACTCATCTCGGAGGCACTGCAAGCCAACAAGAAGATTCTCACCCGCCCGCTCGCGGGCCAATGGGAACAGTGTTGTAACGCCAAAGCGTTGCAGCAACTGGGGTGGGGGAGAGTGATGGCCCGGCTGGATCGAGAAAGCGTGGCGCGCTGGCTTGGTGAAAGTCCCCCGGTCAAAGTGGACTACCCCGATGTGGCGAGCGCCATCGTTGCCTGGCTGAAACAGGGTGAGTGGTATGTCGATCCGGAATGGACGCAATCATTGTGGCGTCGGACCCGTTTCCACGACAACCCAGAGACAAAAGACAA
>Ga0114931_10009321_pt1 | contig 11776 bp, 22 predicted proteins | sample 2SBtaG_FD_89579 | JGI IMG/M metagenome (GOLD analysis project Ga0114931, IMG submission 89579) | Deep subsurface microbial communities from Kolumbo volcano to uncover new lineages of life (NeLLi) - 2SBTROV14_V59a metaG | ecosystem: Environmental > Aquatic > Marine > Volcanic | place: Kolumbo...
AACTCTGACCCAATGCTGTAACTGAGCTATAATCACAGGCCATAACTAAACAGTTCTGCGGTGTTTTTTCTATAACAATAGTCTCACTTGACTTGATATTGATATATGTAAGTTTGTCGAATGACTTCGGCAATGCATCAAAATCATCTTGAGTCCTAATAATTATTAATTTCATTGTGATTTTTCCTTTCAACTCGTATTCAAGTTATCAAAATCGATGCATCGCGTCAAGCTAATTTTTCGCCCCAAACCAAAATAATTAAAATCCCGCCGGTACTCACCCCCTGATAACAATGGTAACAATGATGATGATGTATAATGATGCTCAATCAAGACACAGGTCTTTCAAGACATAGGGAATGAGTTCAAATGCTTTGTATCTCCTCTCTCTCTCTCATTACATACTCAATGAGATGCCAGTGAGAGAACGGCTTGCAGGGGTATATGAGGGGCGTCAATGGTATCAAGTATTGATATTCAAAGGCAAGGGGTGTAACTGGCTGAAAAGGGTGTGTAGCGGGGTTTCTTGCAAGCCAAACACGTCGCATTGCAGCATTACCGAAGTCTCTTTTTGGAATAAATACGTGTAGGGTGTGTCAATTCGTACACAGCATGATAATGCTAAATATCATGTAGGCATTGACTGGCCACGGACTATCCTAAACATTTCAAAGGCATAGAGCATGGGGGGAATGCAGGGTGCAGGTGCTTAGGGGCAGATCCGTGCCTAGCACACCCCCACACCAACTACCATATTATATTCCTGACTAACCCACTTAACATTGAATTATCCATTCAATATCCCCAATTGTCGCCTTAAGAGGGCCGGGAGAGACGTTTCTTAATGAAGTGCAAGCTGGAGGGCATCTATTTGATATTATTACGTGGAATGGGCGATTTGAGCGGCTAAAGCCGCGTTTAAAGTCACAATTAGGTGTCTAAACTAGTGGTATTCAACTGAGGGGTCTTGGTAAGAACTTTGACCTATGACGCGGAGTGATATTATTTTATTTTATAATATTAACTTGATAGTATATAACATTCTAACATTATTACTTTTTTGACTCTTTTTGAAGTAATTTTATAACAAAAATCTGTTCTACAGGGTCGGAGTACGTCTTTCGGGCCTCTAACCATACTGCTTCTTTGTTTTTGAACATTCTGAAGTGCGTGTTTGTTGAAAAGGAGTTAATCCAATCTTCCAGGTATGATTCTTTGGAGTCTTTTTTAGACTTGTCCTTCCTGTTCAAGATTTCTAGGAGTTCGTCTGAGGGGCGCTGTTCGCCAATTTCTTTCAGCCTCTGGGACCACTTTCTAGCCGCTCCTTTTTTGGGTGAAGTTACTTTCTTTTCTTTAATCATAATTCGTCTCGCTTCGTCTTTTATTAAGTATTCCTGTGATTATAAAGATTCTTGACCATTTTGGTTAATTGTTTTCTTATTAAAAATATAAACAAATGGCCTGTAAATCCCTCTATAACAGTAACTTCTTCAAAGTCTCAATCTGCCATTCTCGTTCAGCATCTCCAGCGATAGTCCTGGCAGCATCTCCAGCGATAGTCCTGGCAGCATACTGAGCGGCATACCGAGCGGTGAGTTTGGCGGACCAAGCGCCAGCACAAGCGGCAGACCGGGAAGCATATCTAGCAGCATTCCTAGCAGCATTCCTAGCAGCATCTCTATTAACATCCCAAGCAGTGGCGTGAGCTTCCCAAGCGGCATTTTTAGATGCTTCTAACTCTTTATTTGTTATTTCACCCCTTACCCATTTTCTTTTTGCCTCAATTGCTTCCCTTGGCATTAAGTCGTTTGGAAATTCCCTTTCAAAAAAATGCAAGACATGTTCAGCACATTGGTATCCAAACTCATGCAAAATACTAGATGGGATGAAGTCTTCCCGTAATATCACCCAGAATTTATCACCTATTGATGGTCCCTCAAGATCCAGAATATCAAAAACAGTACCTTCCCAATTTTCAGGAATATACTTGATAGGGTCATAACAAGGATATAGGTCTTTGATTTTTTGATAAGTTAACTTCATTATTTATTCCTTTTGTAAAATGGGGCTAACATCCTTAAAATCTCTTTTCTGGACTCTTTTACATGAAAAGTGGAATTATCGATCATTACGGCAGTTGCACTAAGTCTTTCTGATATTAAAATAGACTCTCCGTATGTAACCTGAGAAATTGATGAAATATTTGCGGCTTTTAGATCTACTGGGTCCCCTTGAAGAGAAGTCAAAGTAATATACGGAATATTTTTGGGGATTGTTATTGGTTTCTTTTTGACTAATTTACTCAACAAATATTCTAAATCTTTGAGTGCCCATCCAGATTTCATGTGTTTTGGTTTTTTGGAAGGAGGCACATCTCCACCTACCTCATCCCACTTTTTGGTCCATTTCACACGTTCTTGAATTTTTTCAAACTCAGTCATTATCTCTCCTTAAAATAAAGTATGTTACCCCGTCGTTGTTGATGACATTTTTGACACTATGCATTACCGTGGTGAAAATTTTTGGCTATTTTTTTGTATCAGCCCCGGCTTTGCGGATTTCTCTGATCTTAGTGGCTAAAATAACATTAATAACTTGTTCCAATGTAACATCTGCTAATCTAGCTATTTCTTTTAACTCATCGATGGTATCTATTTTTAATAACAAATCCATTTCCACTTTTTTTCGTTTCTTAGTCACACCAGTCACACCAGACACACCGACCTCCTGTAGGGTTCATTAATGAGTTTGGAATCATTCCTCCACATTGTATACATCTTTGTAGTCCAACGGCTTTATAAGCCGCTAAGGCCACTGCATGAGCTATACTTTCGCCTTCTGCTTCAAATCTTCCTCTACGTGGTGCTTCGCATGCCATTTTACATGTAATTAAATTTTCAGAAACCGCGACGGCGATGGTCCACTTATTTTGTCTGAGATATTCGATAAGTTGTTCTGTATGATTCAAAATCATTGAGGGACTCCACGTATCATCTGCTTTGACAGCATACGCGGTTCTGCCGCTCCCAGATTTTACCTCTTCGACCCACATTCTTCCATAATGAAGACCTGTACCATTTGTGGGTTGGAAGTTAATCTCTCGTTGCTGCCATCCCATTACTTCACGGGCGATGGCGGAGTCAAGTTCCGGTCCTGGCTCCAAAATATGATGCACTTTTACTTCTCTCATTTAAACTCCTCATACTTAGGACAATACGTGGCATGACGTCCGCCAACTCCTGCAGCTTCAAGTCCACATCGACAAGCCTCTTCATCTGAAGCTTTCTCTAACTCAATTTTCGGTGTTGAAAAATCAATACCGACATGTTGAGTAGACGGCATTTTAGGAAGTGGTGCTTGTGTATTTATGGCTTTTTGAGCCGCTGCCATAGCTGCTTGAGCGGGAGTAACTGGGAATTCTTCAACTTCTTTAACAGCAACTTGCCCAAAAGGAAGTCGTTCAAATATAATACTAATTTCGGGAATCACATCACCTGCAACGACTTCATCATATTTAGGATTGGTTAGTGTCCATACAAGTTCTCCTGTACTATTCGGCGTCGTACCCATATGTATAATCTCAGTTTCAGGATCGAGTTTTGCTAAAGCTTCCCCAATAACGTTGATAGGGCAATCTTTAAGGATTGCCGGGTCCCATGTGATAGTTTTTATTCGATTTTTATTATACTTCATTCTTGACTCCTTAACCAAGTTGAAATATTTTTAATTTGTTCATCATTCAATTTTTTAAAAATAGAGCGCATGACTCTGCTCAATCCATTATTACGTGCGCCACTCCTGATATCTTTAATTTGATCAATGAGGTATAATGTGTGTTGACCTGCAAGTTTAGGAGAATATCCTGTAACACCTTGGGCCGTATCGCCATGGCATCTTGCACATCGAACCTTGTAAAGATGCTTGGCTTCATTGGCTTCAGCATTATTCAAAAATCCTCCTAAAATTAAAACCATCATAAAACTCATTATATTAATTGTCAATTTCATCATTTATCTCCTTAATTCCTCCACAGATTAATTCTATGGAATTTGTGTTAGTCTTTGTTGCTGTTGTGGTATATAAGTCAACAAGTGAAACAAGTCCGAATAACTCATTTAAAAGATAGTCTCGATGTTCATTATAAAAAAAAGAACTAAGAATATTTGGTTCCATAATAGAAGATGGATTTTCATGGCCTAAATTTAAATCGCAATGTCCCAATTCATGAAAAAGTAAAGACTCCCGATCTGAATCAGTACCCGAGAACCAGAAGCTAGGATCTAAGTAGATTTGCCGTTTTCCTGACGAATAATTATAGCAAACGCCTATTGTTGGGCTTTTTAAGGATTTAAAAGCAACTGGAATATATTTTGCTTCCTTTCCAAGGCGCTCTTGCTTCTCTTTGATATAAACTTTGTAATATGGCATGATGGCTGAATCAACATATGATTTTGATTCCGCTGAACCACATCCCATTAATAGCATAGTAATTAAAATCCAAGCCTTCATAGATCCTCCGTACCAATTGAACAGAGATACACAGAATTATCCGTGGTGAGTTCAACATCTCCAGTTTCATTGTGGACCATAATTTCTCGAATTGGGCTTGTTCTCCAGATCCCTGCACCTAGTTTAACTGAAATAAATAATACTGGAGAATTAATTCTTGGATTAAGCTTTTCCTGAACTACCCAGACTTTATCATGGGGCATTTTTCCAATCTCATCATATTTCTCGGTTCGATACAATTGTTCAGCTTCTTTGCTGAAAATACATGACCACGCGTATCGACCGCACATCTTGGGCTCATCTGTTGGAGTGCCGGTCTTTCTATCAAAGATCTTTTTGATTTTATATAAATTCATCATCATCAAATTCCTCAAAATCATCATCAAATTCGTCAAAATCATCATCAAATTCGTCAAAATCATCATCAAATTCATCTAAAGGACTTATTTTTTCATCTGTATATTCAATATCTGCATTTCCATTTAAAACATCATTACCACCTGCTTGGTATCCATTCCCATAAGCTTCTCCACATGCAACTTTTAAACAGCATTTGGGATAATAGGTAACAGTCTCTGTTGATCCACAATTACCACATTTGACTGGAAAATCTGTTTCTTGCGTTTCATGGGGCATCGGCGTCCCAAAAGTTAGGCAGACTTGGCACCTTACGTAAACTGAAGCTATATGATTATGATTAGGTATCAGCATTACGAAGCCTCATTTCTACGTCAAAGTGATTTTCATAAACCTCAAGCTCTTTAATACGTTCCTGAAGTTTCTCAACCTTCTCATTTAGCTCTTCGATCTCGTTAGACAGCTCCGCCGTGTAGGCAGCAACGTACTGATACAGCTTCATTCTTCTCTCCCTGCCAGCCGCCGAAGCAACCTTTGTGATAAACTCTGCTTTTCTTGGTTAGGGGTATGGTTTTCGTGGAGAATAGACTTCAACATTAATCTAACCAACTCCCAAACACCTTTACTACGATCATGTCCTTTAATTATCCCAAACTTAGCAGGCTCGTCCGTGTACTCGTCTGCTCCAATCCAACCCTCATAATTACCTAAGTATGGGTCCCCGGTGCCATCGTTAGCAATAACCATCTGAGCAATCTCTTTAGCTCGGTCTTCATCTCCATGAGGAACCAGTTCTACGGTTATTCTAAGCATTGCCATCCTCCCATTTCTTATGTTTCTCTTTACGAGAATACTTAGTCTTGTCTTTTATTACCTTAGTCGGCTTTATACCGGCTCTGGGGGCTTTTATCAATAATTTTTTCATCTCTTTTAGATATTTTGTGAGAGTCATTTTTTTCTTAGCCATATAACATATCCTATCATAACTAAGCTAAACTGTCAAGAATAAAATTAAAGCTGCCAAGAGCACGTAGCTTCCCCCGTTAGGCTAACTCCCCATGCAATTTTTAGTCCAATTGTAGAAAAATCGTCAATTTTAAAGCTATATCCTATAGATTGAGTTTTGATTATATCTTTAGTCCATAATGCCATATAAGCTATATTTTTGATGTCTTTTGAAACCTGACCTATGATATACGGTCTTATAACTTTGCTTTTTATTCTATTTTCAATGAGTCCTATTTTATTCTTTGCGCCACTTTGAATGTAAAGTGCTTCCCGCGCCTTAATGACAGCTTGGGGTTGTTCTCCTTCGATTTTCACGACGTAAGTCGTGGGGATCAATGCCATAAGCATGATCGCTTTTATGGTTCCCATTTAATCCTCTTGATAATTGATTTATCAACTTACCTGCCCTTATCGCGGTAGCTTGGGATGTTCCTGAGAAGGTGATGCCACCGGCTGTAACCCGAAGCCCGTCCTCATAGAAATCAACTACTTTACCATAATTACCAAAACTACATATTCTGCCATTATGAGCACATCCTGCAACTATTATTCTACTATCATAGCAAGCGGGAAAGTAATTGCAACTTTTATCAAGATTATGCCTATTATTACCTGCTGCCACGACAATTTTTATATTTTTGTCTAATGCCTCAGTGATTAGTTGTTTTTCTTCTAAATTTATGCTTGGGCCACCTCCAGCATAAACAATTACATCAACTTTATATTTTAGAGCTAATCTAAGGGCTTGTTTTGTTCTTTTGAGATTTAGAAATCCAGGAGCTTCCGTTGAATAATATTTAATAGGAATGATGCAATAATCTGCGTTACCAGCATATCTTTTAATCAAATAACTCACATTGGTACCATGTCCATGTAAATCTACTAATCCCTCGCCAGTAAGATCCTTACTTTCTCCACAAAGAGGTAGATTTTCAGCATTACGTATTCCAGTATCTAAAACTGCAACTCTTATTTGTGCAGCAGCTGTACTACTTGAATATAAAAGTGCAAATAATATTAAATTTTTAATCATCATCTTTTTTCCATTTTTCTAAAAAGAAAATTCCATCAAGATGATCCATTTCATGCTGTACACATACGGCATTAATTCCATAGAAATCTTTTTCCATAAATCTTCCAAACCTATTCTGATATCTCAATCGAATATGATTTGCTCTTGAAGCGATTATCATATAAGTCCCAGGAGCACTAAGACAGCCCTCCTTTAAATAAGCTATTCCATCTGATTCAACAATTTCAGGATTAATAATATCAAGCGGCAATGAAAATGTACCGCTTTTCATATATTCAATCATTACAAACATTCGAGCATTAATTCCTACTTGATTCGCCGCAAGACCTATTCCATCATTTTCTAGCATGGTCGTTACCATGTTATTCAAAAGGCATGCTAAAGTTGAATCAAAAGCATTAACTTTTTCACATACCTCATTTAGAATCGGATTTGGGTATTTTACGATGTTCATACCTCTCCTTGAAATACTCTTCTGGAGTTTTCCTTTTTCCATTAACGGAGAACATCACATCGAACATAGCCGAACCATATCCATGTTCGTATCCTTTTTGATAATTTCTCATCCCTATTAGGCCACTTCCAATTATGATGATCGTTAAAATAGTTAAACTCCAAACAATACGACTAACCATTCAATAACTCTGAGATAGGCTTATCGAGTTGTTGCATTGTTTTACGATCAATATTAAAAAATAGATTTTTGATGGCTTCTGCATTATCTGTATTTGCATCTAAAGATACTTGATACGCACTCATGGATTCTCCGACACTCACAAGTACCTGAAACACGCTGATTTCTTTTGGTTCTTTTGCAAGAGCATACCCTCCACCGGGACCCCTTGATGATATCAAAATTTTGTCTTTTTTGAGATTCTTAACTAATTGATGTAAATAAGGTAAAGAAATCCCTTCTTTTTCAGATATCACATGCAATTTAAGTAGACCTTTGCCTTTATAGGCAGCGAGATACAAGACTACTCTTAATGCGTATTCCCCTTTGGCAGTTAACTTCATTTAATTCTCCTGCTATAATCGTACCATTGCTTAGCCACTTTGTCAAGAACTATTTCCAGCCTAGGGCTTCAGATATAATGGGAAGTTCCTTACAAAAGATGGCACGAATTTTGCGAGCTATTTCCCGATGTTCAAGTTGGGTACCATTGCCGAGTCTTAGCATTAAGTAAGTTATCCAAGAGCGTATGGTCCCATTCATATAAAGTTTAGTGCTGGCCGACATTGGCAGTAAGAACCGAGCTTGCTCTTTGGCAATTCCCCTAGTTAATGCGTCTTTATACAGTTCGTGTGCTTGATCTTGAATAAATAATTGTGCATCCTGGAACCAATCTTTATCAGTTTGATCCATATCATCAATGGAATTCTGACGATTCTTAGTATCCTGACTTCTAGCTTCATATAATTCACAACTCTGTACCGGCGAGTATCTTTGGCTATATTCTTGAAATGAGAAGCTGCGATGACGAAGAATTTGAGCAGAAATAGCCCTACTGGTATTAATCTCTACAACCATGTTGGACATTTCAAAAATACTCCAATGTTGGTTTTTGATACAAAAATCAATTAACTTGGTATTTTCTGAATTCTGATTCTTTGGATTACTGACTCTAGCCATGTACATTATGTTTTTTTCAGTATCTGGGGTAATTGTAATTAATCTTACTTCACTCATTTTCCTGTACTCCCAAAGCCACCTTCTCCTCTTTCTGATTCTTTTTCAAAAAGTTCTCCGGTAACTTCTTCAATCTCGGCTTTAGTTACGGGAGCAAGTACTCCTTGCGCGACCTTCGTTCCTGCTGAAAGCTTTATGCATCTAAAATCGTATCCATTGTCTGTTGGCTTGTATGCCCCCGCATTATGAAGGATAAGACCAACTTCTCCTTGATAATCACAATCGATGGTTCCTGGAGAGTTCTTAACTGTTAGGGGGGTTTTAAGGCTTAATCCACTTCTAGGTCTAATCTGAACTTCAAATCCCACAGGGATGTCCATTTGAAGTCCCGTTTTAGCCAATTTTGTTTCACCAGGCTCAAGAGTGATATCCTCTATGATGCAGATATCAAAACCCGCAGCTCCGGGAGTCCCGTAAGTGGGGAGCACGGCATCTGGATGGATCTTTTTGATTTTAAGTTTCTGAGATGGTGCATTCAATTTGATCATACCTTCTCCCTCAAGAAAATTATAACGGATCGGCTGGACTCGAACCAGCATCTTTGAATTATGCATGCCATTCAATGCTTTATGGGCAGTGCCCTGCCTATTAAGCTACGATCCTATATCACCTTCTGTTTGCCATAGTTCGTCATAACGACCACTAGCGTTCCCTGAGGAACTGGGGTTCGATGCGCCAACTATAGCCAAACTCCACTGATACTAAAAATAGTATACGTCAAAGGGAAGCTTTTGTCAAGAATTATTTAAGCCAGCGAAAGTAAATAAAGCTGGAAAGACTAAGAAAAATAACAGATAAAAGAGCATCAATAGCATGTCTTGTGCCAAATAGGAGATCTTTTAATTCGTAAAGTCCTAAAATCAATAAAACTACAAATAGAATTTTCTTCTTGGTCATAATTGCATCCTATAATTAAGAAATAGATAATCTCTCCCTAGATTAGGAGTGGTTATACCTGCATTGCTAATATGCTTATACCCTATTTCAAATTCTTTATATCCAATGCTCAACTCTTCCGTAAACTCAAAGGCTGAAGATAAAACTGAATCTGGAGAAGACATAGCCACAAGACCTACATCCATGCCTCCATGAAAGACTTTATAATTTCCTAGAGTTTTACCTAAAAGAAATGATGTAAAAAATGACCCTCTTTGATTAGGCCTCGTATCACTCCAAAATCCAACATCAAGTCTATAATGAAACCGTTCATCAAATACCTTTTCGAAGTTAAGGGAATATAATGCTGACTTTTTCGATCTACCAATCCCTATAGCACTTCTAAAGCTGAAATTATCAGCAAAACTAGGTACTGCAAATAATAAAGATCCTACTATTAAACTTTTTATAAACTTCATATATTAATTATATCCCACAAACACCATTTAGGCAAGAATCTTCTGTCTCTTCAAAAACAACACCCTCTTGACCTAAGGCTTCCTTTAAAGGCACCCTTGTGAGCGGCTGACCAGTTCTAGCTCCATCTGGATAGCAAGTGAATCCTCTAAGCCGTTTACCATATTTAAGTAAGATTTTTGCATTCTTTTCAAGAGTTTCCTTATTGTTCTCAGGACTACCCCAAGCTGGAAGATTACACGTACTAGAAATGGCCATATCAACATAATTTTGTACATCTGCTTGAAATTTTACGCGATCTTTAAAAGAAATATCATAAGCATCTTGTATTTCCTCTAGTTTGACGCCTTGCTCCATTAACCGTTTTACTGTTCCGTCAATAACATATTGATAAGATAGTTTATCGTCTTTATTTCTATATCTTCGTTTGAATGCTGCACAGAATAATGGCTCAATCCCAGTCGTCGTTTCTGCTAAAATCCCAATAGTTCCCGTAGGGGCAATTGCTCGTTTACCTTTAGGAACAGCAACACCTAATTCTTTTGCGGTGATATATGCAGCAGCATCGCTTTCTTGCTCATAAAGATTTAGCCACTTATGAAGTTCCGGGGTAACTTGATATTTACAACCCCTAACCATTAACCACTCATGTAGACCTCCAAGCCCTAGTCCGATGCGATTATTACGCTCTCCGACTTGTTTGATAAGTTCTGTGGGAGTATCTGAATAGATACCTCCACAGATTAAAAACTGAGTAGCTAAGAAGCAGGCCTCCGCGAAATCTTCCTTATTCTCAAATCGATTAATCCACACGGTCCCCAAATTACACTTGTCTGAATCATCCTCACTAGTGACTTCTGTACATTGCCCCGTAACAATTCCATTAAATATACCTAAATGTCTTTTTGGTTCATTGAAACAATAAACAAATTCTTCTATTCCTATCTCCTCTATTCCTACTACTTGAACAAGTCTTGAGGCATCCCTATTTGGGGACTTATCAAAGGATAACCTATTACATAACATTCCTAACTTTTTTAATTTTTGTATTCCTGCCGAAGATATACAGATTCTCTCGGATGCTTTACAAAGATAAGATTTAGTTCCGCCTTTTTGATCTGGTAAATTTCTATACTCCGCATTTTTAAATTTTAATATTTTACTATTTACTCCACAAGTTGATACTAATCTTTGTAGTCCTTTTAAAAAAGCAGAATCTATAGAAACTAATTGTAATCCACCTTCCTTTAATTCACATCCATCTCCATCAAACAAGCCAGCTAACCAAGATAGTCTTGATTTTAGATTTGCTTCAAATGGGATATAATTTTTTTCTTTTAATTTAAAATTTACTTTAAATCCTTTTCTTTTAATACCAACATAATTTATACATTCTTTACCGATTTGGGTTACGCATAAATTTTTCTCTAATTTAAATTTAGGTTCATATAACCAGATAAGATTTTTATTTTTTACTCCGTCTGCAGAGTAAAAACCTTGAGTATACATTTCATCTGGATTATATTCTTTACCTTCTTTTATAATGGGAAATTCAGACTTTATTAATTTGTCTCTTAATTTTAAATCTTTAGCTTCTACTATTTCTACTTCTCCCTTATAATTTTTAGCTATATGAAATTTATGATAAGGAGTACATTTTAATTCTCTCCCATCACTAAATTTAATTTTCAAAATTTGTTGATTTTCTCCTGTTATTTTGGGAGTAACTTTTGACCACTCAAACCCATTCCATATTTCAAGTTCCTCATTTATAACAGAATCTATATTAATATATCCAGATCTAGTTAATATTTTAGTATCTCCAG
>Ga0114931_10009322_pt1 | contig 11775 bp, 6 predicted proteins | sample 2SBtaG_FD_89579 | JGI IMG/M metagenome (GOLD analysis project Ga0114931, IMG submission 89579) | Deep subsurface microbial communities from Kolumbo volcano to uncover new lineages of life (NeLLi) - 2SBTROV14_V59a metaG | ecosystem: Environmental > Aquatic > Marine > Volcanic | place: Kolumbo...
CAACGCTTTCCAGCGCCGGGACAATCGACCGCGATCGATGTTGTCGCCCTTCGGCGGCATGATGGTGGTTCTCTGTGCTTTCGTGGCGTGTTGGGCGGTTGTCTCTGGAACAAGGGCTGACGAACCGTCCGGCAAAGCGATTGATGAAGTGGGCGTGCCCGAGTTTGCTGTTGACGTGAAGCCCATTTTCGCAGCCAAGTGCGTTCGTTGCCACGGTGGCGAGGCCCAAAAGGCCGAACTTGATCTCAGCACTCCCGAGGGCATCGCCCGGGGAGGGGAATCGGGCGTGGTTCTCGATTTCCACGATCCCAAGGAGAGCTTGCTATACGAATATGTCCGCGAGCGTTCCATGCCGCCGGAGGATGAAGGGGAGTTGACCGAGGTTGAAATCCTTACGATTTGCCGCTGGATTGAGCACGGAGCGCATATTGATGGAGTTGCGATCGATGCGTCGACCAAGATCAACCAACACGATGTGCTGCCGATCCTGTTGTTGCGTTGTGTCACTTGTCATGGTTCACGGACAAGCGAAGCGGGGCTGGACATTCGCTCGAAGGCGTCGCTGCTGGCGGGGGGTGATTCTGGGCCCGCGGTGGTTTCTGGCAAGCCGGAGGAAAGCTTGTTGCTCAAGAGGATCGTGGCCGGAGAGATGCCACCGCATCGCAAGTTGGCCTACGTCAGCGTCAAACCGCCCACGGCGTCTGAAATTGAGACGATTCGGCGGTGGATTGCCGAAGGCCTGCCCGAGGAAGCGATCGAGCCTGATATCGCTACCACGGAGCCCGACAAGCTGGTCAGCGACGAAGATCGGCAGTTCTGGTCGTTTCGTCCGCCCCGGTCCGCGCCCGTGCCCGCTGTGGTTCATTCCGATCAGTTGCGATCGCCCCTCGACGCATTCATTCTGCATCGCTTGGAGAGCAAAGGTCTGACATTCTCGCCACAGGCCGATCGCCACACGCTGATTCGGCGAGCGTATTTCGATTTGATCGGTCTTCCGCCGACGCCCAGTGAGGTCGACGCCTTTGTGAACGATCCGGCGGAGCATGCCTATGAGCGGATGGTTGATCGTCTCTTGTCTTCGCCGAGATACGGCGAACGATGGGGGCAATACTGGCTCGATTTGGCAGGTTATTCCGACTCCGAGGGGGGGCAGAATGCCGATCGCATCCGAGAGCATGCGTGGCGTTACCGCGATTATGTCATTCGAGCATTCAACGACGACAAGCCGTATGACCGATTCCTGCTCGAACAACTGGCAGGCGACGAACTTGCCGATTACGAAAATGCCGAGCGAATTACGCCAGAAATCAATGATAATCTCGTGGCCACCGGGTTTCTCCGCATGGCCGCCGATGGAACCTATGCTCCGATTACGTCCTTTGTGCCCGATCGATTGGAGTTGATCGACGATCAGATTGAGATCTTCAGCTCGGCACTGCTTGGCCTGACGATTAAGTGCGCGCGATGTCACTCGCATAAGTTCGATCCCATTCCGCAACGCGACTACTATCGCCTTGCCGCGATCTTCAAAGGAGCGTCGGACGAACACGACTGGCTACCCCCCGATCGCAAACTCGATCATCCGCCCGGCGAACGCGATCGGTACTTGCCCTATGTCACCAGCGAAGAGCGCGAAGCATGGGAACAATCCGGAGGAAAGCCGGAGAATCAGCCATTGATTCGCGCCTTGTGGGATCGCGGAGAACCGTCTCCCACGTACATCCTCGCCCGCGGCAACTATCTCGCTCGGGGAAAACTCGTGGGACCGGGCGTGCCTTCGGTATTGACCAACGGGCACACACCGCTTGCAATTTCACCGCCTTGGCCGGGTGCCAAGAAGACCGGACGCCGGTTGGCGTTGGCGCGGTGGATGATTGAGGAAGATCACCCGCTCACGGCACGTGTGATGGTCAACCGAGTGTGGAAGCATCATTTCGGCCACGGCATCGTTAAGAAGCTCGATAATTTTGGTCGAACCGGCGCGCCTCCCACGCATCCGGCGCTGCTCGATTGGCTAGCCGTGCGGTTCGTTCGCGATGACTGGAGCGTGAAATCGCTTCATCGGCTGATCATGAATTCGACCGTCTATCGACAAACCTCGCGTGCCACGCCGGCCAATTCAGAACTCGACCCCGGGAACGAATTGCTGGGGCGAATGCCGCTGCGTCGCATGGAAGGCGAAGTGCTTCGCGATACGTTGCTGGATCTGGCGGGGCTGCTTGATCGCACCCCGTTTGGGCCCCCCGACGGGTTCGATGCTCGCGCGGATGGGTTGGTCGTCTCGACGGACCGCGACGGTCGTTTTCGCAGGAGCATTTACATTCAGAAGCGGCGGACGCAGCCCCTAACGATTCTCAGCAACTTCGACGTTGCCCAAATGGATCCCAACAATATCGAACGTAGTGAATCGATCGTGGCGCCGCAGGCTCTGCATCTCACGAACAATGAAATGGTCTACATGCTTGCCGGCGCGTTCGCCGAACGAATTTGGCAAGAGACCGGAGCGGACTCAGCGGCACAGGTCGAAACGGCCTATCGCATGATTGCCTCACGTTCGCCGACGTCGAACGAGCGAACCGTCAGCGTGGCGGCAATCGATCAATTGACAGCACGCTGGTTGGAAGCCGATCCCGGCACGGAATATGTGTTGACCGCCGGAAAGCATCTCTGGATTCGCGAGAGCGAACCCGATCGTGTTTCGGAAGACGATCTCGTTTCCGTGTGGTCGAGTTTCGCGGGAGAAAATGCCCGGCGCTATGGTTTGATCGAGTTCGATCTCAGTTCACTTCGCGGACTGAATGTCGTCGATGCGCATCTCGAACTGGGGGTCACCGACGATCGAGCCGTTCGGCAAGTGGCGGCGATCATACCCTCGGGCATCGATAACATGACGTGGAATCGTTTCCAGCACGAGAAGGCATCCGGCATGCAATCCCTTTCCGGATTGGGGCACTATGTGGCAGCCGCCGGCATCGATCGAGTTGGGGCCTACGTTCACGGCGACGAAGCCACGCCAGAGGATCTTGTCTGGCTGCGAGAAAAAATCGAATCGGGACAAAACATGGCCCTTGTTCTGATCGCCGATGAAGACGGCACGGCCTACCGCCGGGACTGGGACGATGGTGTTCACGGACAGACACACAACCCGCCGCGATTGGTTGTGCATAGTTCCACGCCGAACCCCGAGGCGGCCGCCCGACGGGCGCTGCACTCTTTTTGTCACGCACTGTTCAACTCCGCGGCACTGGTCTACATCGATTGAGAGGTGTCCTCATGTCACACGCTCCAAGAGATCCGTCCCTGGGACGGCGCGATTTTTTTCAACAAGTCGGCGGCGGGTTGATCGGAACCGCGCTGGCGTCGTTGCTTGACGAGGATCTGCTGGCTGGCACCGGAGCCGGGCGAAACGTGTTCGATCTCAAGTGCCGACAGCCCGACTTCACGCCTCGGGCAACCTCGGTCATACAGCTCTTCATGAACGGCGGGCCTAGCCAGATGGACCTGTTCGATCCCAAGCCGGAACTCGACCGCCGCCACGGAGAGCCATACTTCGACAAGATCGCCGGTGAAGTCGAGTTTCCCGCCGAAGCCGGCGCGCTGTTCCGCAGCCCGTTCGAGTTCGCGCAACATGGGCAATGCGGGATGTGGGTTTCCGATGCCTTGCCCCATTTGGCCGAATGCGTCGATGATATTACGCTGCTGCGTTCGATGCACACGGTGAACATCACGCACGAACCGGCCATCTTCAAAATTCAAAGCGGAAGAATGTTCTCGGGTCAACCAACGATGGGGGCTTGGATCACCTATGGACTGGGGGCCGAAAATCAAGATCTCCCGGCCTATGTCGTGCTCGACGACCCCAAAGCCCTGCCCGTCAATGGAACTCAAAACTGGCAGGCAGGGTATCTGCCTCCGGTCTATCAAGGCACGCGATTCCGTTCGACCGGATCGCCCGTGTTGAATCTCGATCGGGACTTCAACGAACCGAACGGGATCACCGAATTGGGCCGCGGCCTGATTTCGGAATTGGATGACATCCATCGGCAGTCGCATCCTGGCGAGCCCCGGTTGGACGCTCGGATTGCCAGCTATGAATTGGCAGCGCGGATGCAGTTGGTTGCCTCCGATGTGCTCGATATTTCACAAGAAAGCGAGGCCACCCGAGAGGCATACGGCATCGGACACGAGCCGACCGATTCCTACGGTCGTCGCTGTCTGATGGCCCGGCGTCTTGTCGAACGGGGTGTGCGATTCGTCCAGCTCTTTATCGATGGCCAGATTTGGGACAACCACACGCGAATTGCCACCGACCTTCGTGCTGCGTGTCAGCGCACCGATCAGCCGATCGCCGCGTTGCTCAAGGATTTGAAACAGCGCGGTTTGCTGGATCAGACGCTCGTGTTGTGGGGGGGCGAAATGGGACGACTCCCGCTGGCACAACTCAAGGGCGACAAGAGCGAAGCCAACGCCGGACGCGATCATAACAAACGCGCCATGTGTGGCTGGATGGCTGGCGGAGGCGTTAAAGCCGGGTTCACCTATGGCAAGACCGACGAGTTGGGTTTCGCTTCCGTCGAGAACCTTGTCAGCATCAGCCAATGGCATGCCACGATCCTCCATCTGTTGGGTCTCAATCACGCGAAGCTCACTTTCAACCGAAATGGATTGAACGAGAGACTGACCGGAGTCGACGAGGTTCACATCGTCGACGACATCCTGGCGTAACGCGCCCGAGTGGGGCTTTTGACCACGACGATGTGCTACCGGGAGCGTGCGTTACGGGAGCGTGTATTTTCCGATCCGGTCTCCGCGTAACGTGCCAAGATAAAGTACGCCCGAGTCTTCGTGGATCGAAGTCACTTCGTTGATGACTTCGCCGCCGGGGTCCTGAAGGCTCTCCACGATGTTGCCATCTTCGTCGAGAGCGAGCACGAAGCCGATTGGTTCGGGCCGTGGCCACATGAAATTCGGCAACTTGGCCAACACGCTTTTGAGCCATCGTCGAGGGTGCAGCGAGTCGGCTGTACTGTTGCGCACGGTGAACATGGCGACCCAAAAACGCCCCACACTGCCCCGCGAGACGCCGTCGGGAAAGCCGGGCAGGTTGTCGATAAAAATGTCGTTGCTGCCCGCCTTCTCGCCCGAGAGCCAATAGCGGCGAATCCGATAGCGATAGGTTTCGTTCACCAACACAAAGCGATCGTCGTCGGCAACGGCGATTCCGTTGGCGAAATACAGCCCCTCGAGCAGCACTTCCGTTTCGCCCGTCGCTGGATCGTAACGCATCATCCGCCCATGGGGACGAGCTTCGAGCATGTCATACAGGAACTCGCCCACCCCATATTTTGAACTTGCGTCTGAAAAATAAATCCGACCATCGGAAGCGATATCGAGATCGTCGGTAAAACCGAAGGGGACGTTCGCGGCGGAATCGGTCAGCACGGTGACGTTGCCTTGGGGATCGATCGAAACGAGGCCTTTGATCCCATCGGCTACGATCAGGTTTCCCTCGGCATCGAACTCCATTCCCAGCGGCCGTCCGCCGGTGTCGGCAAATGTTTCGATGGTCCCATCCGGCAACACTCTTATCACGCGGCCATCTTCCAACCCCCCATAAACACGTCCTTGATCGTCGACGTCGACATCCTCGGGACCGCGGATTTTTCCGGCCGCGAGGATCTCGGCGTCGCGGAGTTTTTTATTCGTCTCCAGCACGCCCGTCATTAGCGGCGCTGCGGGTGGCTGAAAGGCCACCGGATTGATCGGCGATGGCCACGCCACCAAGTAAGCCAGGATCGCCAGGAGCAAGATTCCGATGCCCTTGAGAATCCGAACGATCAGCCGCTTTGACCCGGTTGTGGCTTCGCTTGGTGAGTCGACGTCGGACATGGCTCTTCCTCGAGAGTTGATTATCGGGATAGTTGGTGGCCAGTAACCCTGAGCGAGCGACCATGATGGCACAAAGGCACCCCCTATCACAAGCGTCGCCAAAGATGATTTGCATTGTCCCCTTCGACCCTCGGGCAAGGCTGCTTTTTCTTGTCTGAACAAAATCGATACAACTTAGCAAAACCTTGGCGATTGCTTGAGCATGGCCATGACCTTCTCTACACTACCCTCCGCGATCAGTTGACTCACACTTCTCTCTGTTGTCACGGATATTGCCATGCGTCAAGTTTTTCTCTCCGGGCGAATGGTTCCTGAAGCGGAGGCGAAGATTTCGATCTTCGATTCGGGGTTCAAGTTAGGAGACACCGTCACGGAGTCGACGCGGACGTTCGGGCACCGTCCGTTCAAGCTGGACGGGCACATAGAACGGCTCTATCGCTCGATGAAGGTTACGCGAATCGATCCGGGCTATTCGGTCGAGGAACTCACACGGTTGTCTCTGCAAGTGCTTGAAGCGAATCTGCCTTTGATCGAGCCGGAGGACGACTATTGGCTCGTCCACAACATCAGCCGGGGGATCGCGGTTTCAGGGGCCGATCCCACGCGACAACGCAGTGCCGCGACCGTGGTGATTCATTGCTGGCCACTCGATCTGCGCGATTGGGCCAGGTTCTACGAAGACGGTTGCCATGCGGTGACCGCTATGAGTCGTGCGGTTCCTCCGCAAGCGCTCGACGCACGGATTAAGAACTGTAGCCGTCTGCCTTATACGATGGCCGAAATCGAGGTCAAACTTGTCGACCCCAACGCACAGGGTGTCATTCTCGACGTGAACGGGAATGTCGCGGAAAACAAGGGTGGGAACCTGTTCGCGGTCGCCGGCGGTGCGTTGAGAACTCCGGTCGCTCGCAACGCTTTGGCTGGTATCTCGCGCGAAACGGTCATGGAACTTGCGGCGTCGTTGAAGATCGCGGTACACGAGATGGACCTCATGCCGTACGACCTTTACACGGCGGACGAGCTGTTTTTCACCAGCACACCGTACTGCATCATGCCGGCAACAACGTTTAACGGCCTTCCCGTCGGCGACGGACAAGTAGGGCCCGTCACACGGCAACTCTTGCGGGCTTGGAGCGAACGGGTCGGGGTGGACATCGCAACTCAGGCGACGGATCAACTGCGGCGAGGGGATTGGACGGTCACGCCGGAGTTATGATCGTCCCGTGGTCCGTGGCGTGGCGGCACGCTAGAACCAGCTATCGACGCGTTGACGAAGAGAGTTTTCACGGCCAGCGAGGTGTGTCATCAAACAGCGTATCGATGGAGAAGTACAGCCGGGTATTCGTTGGGGTATCTTTACGCTGCGAATCCCGTTCTATCACTTCCGCTTCGAATGGCCGGAGACCTTGCAAGGGCTTGTCGTGGCGGGTGCGACCGGCATGGGGTTGATCCCGATTCTGACGGGATACTTTGGCGTTTCCTTCGACATCGCTTTGGCCGTTGTCATCATCCAATCGTTTCTCATCGCGTCGGCACCCTTGATTTTCGGCGACCCTTATTGCCATGGTTGGGTCACTCCCGCCATTCCACTGGTATTGGCGTTGATGGGCCATGTGGTGGAGGAACCGCACATGGACCAAACGCGGCTCATCCAACTCATTACCGTATTCACGTTCATCTGCGCCGGTATGTTCTTTCTGGCGGGCGTTACCGGGCTGGGGCGTGTTTTCGTCGAGCGAATCCCGATTTCGCTGAAGGCCGGCATTATTTTCGGCGCGTCGGTGGCCGCGTTTCACCATGAAATCACATTCGCGGACGGAGCGAATAGCTACTTGAACAGAGCCCCTTACAGCGCGATCAGCGCCGTCGCAATTTGTTTAGTCTTGATGTTCTCGGTGCCAATCGCGCGCTTGAAACAGCGATACGGCTGGATCGCCATCTTGGCAGGGCTTGGGCTGGCGCCGGGATTCGTCGTGGCAATGGTCGTGGGAAGCCTCACCGGTGAACTCACCTTCAACGTCCAGTGGGGGATCCACTCCCCGCCCTTTGTCGAAATGTTCCAACAGCTCAGCCCGCTGAGCTTGGGGATTCCTAGCGACGCGGAATTCTGGTCACTCGTTCTGTGGCAGGTGGTCCCGTTAGCCATCGTGGTCTACATCATCGGCTTCGGCGATATCATCACCGCCAACGAGTTGCTTCGCAGCGCGGCGCCGCATCGCGAAGACGAACAACTGGAGATCAACCCCACGCGAACCCATTACAACATCAGCATTCGCAATGCCCTGCAAGCGCTCGCCGCCGGGCCCTTTCCCGTGGTTCACGGTCCGCTTTGGACGGGCGTGCAAGTCGTGGTCACCGAGCGTTATAAGGATGGGCGCAAGGCGATGGAGTCGATCTTCGGAGGCATCGGAGCGTACTATTTCTGGGGCATTCCGATTTTGTTGTTCGTCAAACCAATCACAAGTTTTCTGGAACCCATGTTGCCCGTGGCGCTGTCGATGACCATCTTGCTAACCGGGTTCGCCTGCGGCTACATCGGGATGGCGCTGCCGCGCAACAATGTCGAACGCGGTGTTGCCATGTCGACCGGCATGGTGTTGGCTCTGTTCGGAACATGGCAGGGGCTGCTTGTCGGAATTGTCATGACCATGGTCCTCACCGGATGGCCGTTCATTTCCTCGTCGGACCATGAAGAGGTTGTGCTCGATTAGCCGAACACGGTCGAAAGCGAGCAACACGTTGCTTGGTCATGCGTTCCCTTCCGACAACGCTTTTCTCAATCCCCTCGGCACTTCCGATAGCCTACGAAGGGTGGTGATGCCGTTGGCAAGCAACGTGCCTTGATCGTTCTCGAATCGCGTTTCGACAAAGTAGTCACGCTTGCGGATATTCAGTACCCGCGCCAACGCGCGAAACCCCGGCGGAACGATCGGCTCGAAGTAGTCCACCCTCATGTTGACGGTGACCAGCCAGGGAGTCGAATCTTCCAGGGTAGTCATCGACGCCCAAATCGCGATCAAGTCGACGTACGTCGGAGTGAATCCGCCGAACAGCATCCCGGCTGAGTTGAGGACGGCCTCTGGAAGATGACACTGAATTTCGAGTTGGCCGCTGCTGATTTTCTGTAACTGCCAACGGTCGGCATCCAAGAAACTCGCGGGACTATTATTGCGCGAGGTGGCGAACTCCAGGAACCCCGTAAAATCCTCTGGCATCGATTTCTCCCACAATGACTTTCTCAACGAACTCATCTCGACCAGCCAACGGATTGTTCACCGCGATGGTACGTCGCTTCCCTTACCAATTGGCGCCGAAAGTGCACGGGTGCCAGCTACTCGAACTGTAGCACCGTATCGCTTGTGACGTGTGGTCGAAGGGCGTCGAGATCCATGAAGAAGGTGTCTTTGAGTCGACCGGCGCTGAATAGTTTGGCGGCTTGATCGTCCCAATGCCCGCTGTCGCGATGGTCGCTTTCTCCCAGCGGCAGCACCATGTAGGAATGCGGCGGTTTGCTAAGAACCACGATCTGTGTCGATGTTTGTCCACCCCGACCAACGTACTCATCACCGCGCTTCGCGAAGCTGATCGCCCGCGGCATCGCCATGCCCGCGTTCTTCAGTGTTCCACCACCCACCGGGTAGGTCGCCTCGCCCCCTTCGCGTCCCACGCGAAACAGGGTGCCATAGCGAACATTGAGCCGACCGAATTGCTTGTGGAGCGTTTCAGCAGCCACCCGCAGTGCTTCGATAACATCCTCGTCACGGAGATCCTTAGGCACATCAACATTGCTTGCATGCTCGTTTAGCGCCCGCTTGAAGAAGTAGTATGCCAGTGCGCCGATCGACTCGGGATCGCAACGTCGATTCCAACCGTGGATGTTGTTGTACAGCGTCTTCGTATCCCCCGACTTCGTCTCCGGCCCGGTGGCGTCCCAAGCCTTAGCGATGCGCTGCTGCCACGCTTTGGCGCCAAGCACTTGCGTGCAAAATGCCAGATCGATCGCCTCCTCCAGCGAAAACGAATCGTTGGCCGCTAGAATTTCCAGCGCCATCTGGGCACGCTGGTGTGCGGGGCCCGTGCCTGCCTGGTAGAGATAAGGCTTCTTGTATTTCTCTGGCAACAGCGGGCTGTTCTTCATCATAACCGCCGGCGAGATATTGCAATTCTGCATATAGCCTTGGGGAGGATTCGTGATCTGCACCAAGTCCTCGAAGGGGTGAATTCCCGCCCAATCGTTTGCCGACGTATCACCGGGAATCGGGCGATCCGTCGGCAGTTCGTGATTGCGAACGGGAACGCGACCGGTGCGGACATAGAATAAGTCGCCGTCGACCGTGCCGATCATGACGTTTTGCGGCATCAACTGACGACTACCAAGAGCGGCCTTCGCTTCAGTCAGGTTCTTCGACAAAAAAACGCCCAGCAATTCATCCATCAATCCCACTTCGTCAAAATATGCAAGGGCCATGGTGTAGGCTTTGCCTTCAGCGCGGGCCACCACGGGGCCATGATGCGTGTAATCGATCGAAATTTCCTGTTCGTTCACTCCCTTGTCTGTTTTCACGCGAATGATGTCGGTCACGGTGGTCATGTCTCGCCATTGATCGTCGAACCGATACTGCTTCGGGTTCTCGGGGTTCAACGTTTCGGTGTAGACATCCGCCGTGTCGGGTCCACCGGTGGTCATGGCAATCGATAGATATTCGTTGTGCCCCAGTCCCGGCATCGGCACGCCTAGAATACACGCGCCCGAACAGGCGAAGCCATCGTCGGGGGCGTACATTCGCTGCTCGTAAAAACGAAATTCGCCGTACCAACCCAAGTGCGGATCGATGCAAGCGATTACCACACCGTCTTGGGTGCGATCGCCGGGAATGAGCCATTGGTTGGAACCATGATAGGCGACCGGGTCGGGACGAATCCCGCCGCGACGCAAGTCCTCGGCAGCCTGACCCTCGGGCCAACCCCAAATAATGTAGCGCGACAGCATCACCGGATCGTAATCATGCAACACGGGAGCCCAGGCGGGAACCTGTTCGGGATGGTCGGCCATGAACTTTCCAACGCCCTGAATGTAGGCTTTGCACGTGGATTGGACCTTGGGATTGAGCTGGCCGAATTTATCGCGGGCGATCCGTTGATGCTGCCACATGCGTTGGCGATAGTCGTGCCGAAAGTGATCCGAGCCAAACGCTTCGGACATGGTGCCGGCCGCTTTTCGATAGTTGCGCAACAGCTCCTCCAGTCGATCTTCAGCTTGTGCATAGCCCACCGCGAACGCCGCTCCTTCAAGCGAATGCGCGTAGACATGGGGAACCCCGAATTCATCGCGGTAGATTGTTACCGACTCGGCAACCGCCGCGGTCGTCACGGAGACAGCCCACAACAGTAGCACCAAGACAGCGGCAAAAAGCTTGTTGGCCATCAACGACATTATGTTCTCTCCACGAAACGACGCGATCAACGTAACGGAACGATCCCCTATCAGAGCAGATTCGCGCGTCGGCACAAGTAGATGGCAGGCATACCCTACCACTCGCCCCCAACAGCCAGAAGTGATATCCGCGCAGTCGACGGCCCCCGGCAGTTAGGCTAAGAGAATCACCCAACGGCGGCCCGAGCCGACCCTTACACGGCTTGAAGCCCAGATTCTTTCATGCGATCAACGGATGAACGACTTCGCCGCCGACGTCGGTCAGGCGATAGTCGCGACCTTGAACACGGAAGGTGAGACGGCGATGGTCGATACCCAGCAGACGCAACATCGTGGCGTGTAGGTCATTGATCGTCACCACGTCTTTGACCGCGGCATATCCCAATTCGTCGGTCGCACCGTGGGTCATGCCGCCTTTGATACCACCACCGGCCATCCACATCGAAAACCCC
>Ga0114931_10009323_pt1 | contig 11775 bp, 9 predicted proteins | sample 2SBtaG_FD_89579 | JGI IMG/M metagenome (GOLD analysis project Ga0114931, IMG submission 89579) | Deep subsurface microbial communities from Kolumbo volcano to uncover new lineages of life (NeLLi) - 2SBTROV14_V59a metaG | ecosystem: Environmental > Aquatic > Marine > Volcanic | place: Kolumbo...
TAAACAAAAGTGCCGTCGGTGAAGACCGCCGAATTGAGGGTGGCGTAGAAATTATCGCCGTAAGGCACCACGCTGCCCAGATAGCGGCGCACCAGGTCGGAGTGATCGCGCACCGCTTCCGATATCGGGCAGAAGATAATGCCGACCTCGGCCAGACGGTCCTTGAAGGTGGTGGCGACCGAAACCGAATCGAACACCGCATCGACTGCGACGCCAGCCAGCATTTCCTGTTCGTGCAGGGGAATGCCCAGCTTTTCGTAAGTTTCCAGCAGTCTGGGGTCGACCTCGCCAAGATTTTTCGGGCCTTCCTCCTGGGATTTGGGGGCGGCGTAATAATAGGCGTCCTGAAAATCGATTGGCGGATAAGCCACTTTGGCCCAGTCCGGCTCTTCGGCCTTCAGCCAGGCGCGGTAGGCGGTCAGCCGCCAGTCGAGAAGCCAGTCCGGCTCTTCCTTCTTGGCCGAAATCAGGCGGACAATATCCTCGGACATACCTTTGGGCGCCATATCGGCGTCGATGTCGGTGACAAAGCCGTATTTGTAATCTTCGCCGGCCTGTTCGGCCACGCTTTGGGTCTCGACTGAGGTGTTCATAAGGGGTTCCTGTTTACCGGGCGCCCGAAAGGACAGGCGCCGGCGCCGTGTCGGCAATCGGCAGGGCCAGTGCCGGGCAGGCCAGGTCGGCCAGACTGACTTCGGTCAGGGCACGCTGGACGGCGCCGTTTATTTTTTGCCAGTAACCGCGTACCCGGCAGCGTGCCTCCAGATCACAATGTCCGGGGCGGTCCTGGATACATTCGGTCAATGCCACCGGGCCGTCGACCAGACAGACGATATCGCCGACCGTTATATGGGCGGCCTCGCGGGCCAGGGAAAAACCGCCGGCCTGGCCGCGGTGCGAAAGCAGCAGGCCGCCACGGCTCATCAGCCCCAGAATCTTGCGCACCGTCGGCGCCGGCAGGCTGGAAGCGGCGGCCAGTTCGGCGGCGTTGAAGACATGCTCGGGGCGCTCGGCAAGGTGGCTCATCAGCAGCACCGCATAATCGGCAAGACGGGTCAGGCGAATCACGATTGTCCCTTCCGGATCAAACAGAACCATTTCTGTCTTGTATAAGAAATGGCAAATTCAGGCCCCTGCGTCAAGAGAAATCAGGACTTTATTAGTCTTGTATGAATAAAGGATAAGGACCGCTCAGTCGCCAAGCGCTTCCATCAGCCCCGTGTTGCCCTGAATGGCGGTCCGCTGGTGATAGAGGGAAAGGCCGCGCAAGCCCCCCAGTTCCTCGCCCCCGCCGGCCCGCCCGGGGCCGCCGTGCACACAGCCCGGCATGACATTGCCGTGGCCGGTCTGGCTGGCGGCAACATCTTCGGCGACGAACAGCAGCCGCCCGTTCCACGGCGCCAGCCGCAGCGCCATGCGGCTGGCAAAGCCGCTGTCGGCGGTAAAGACCGAACAGGCCAGACAGCCCTTGCCGGCGGCAACCAGCGCCACCGCCCCGTCTTCATCGTCGTAAGGCATCAGGGTGCCGACCGGGCCGAAGGCTTCGATATCGTGAATCTTCCGCGCATCGCCCGGCGCATCACAGGCAAGCAGCGTCGGGGCGACGAAGCAGCCGGCCCGGTTATCGGCGTCGACCAGCGCCGGGGGGCTGCCGCCGGTGACGACGCGGGCCTCGCTGGCCAGTTCATCGATTGCCGCCAGCACATCTTTCTGCTGGTGCCGGTTGACCAGCGGGCCCATGCGGACCGCCTCGTTCCGGGGGTCGCCGACGGTTGTTTTGGCCAGCCGCGCGGCCAGCGCCGCCTCGATGGCCGGGTAATGGGCACGGGGGACCATGATACGGCGGATGGCCGTGCATTTCTGCCCTGCCTTGAAGGTCATTTCGCGGCTTACTTCCTTGACGAAAAGGGCGAATTCGGCGCTTTCCGGTCCGGCATCGGGCCCCAGCACCGAGGCATTGACCGAATCCGCCTCGACCGTCAGATGGGCGCCGCTGCCGACAATCGCCGGATGGACCCGCAAATGCCCGGCGGTGGCCGCCGAGCCGGTAAAAGCGATCACATCCTGACCCGTCACATGGTCGAGCAGATCGCCGACCCCGCCGCAGACCAGCGACAGGGCGCCAACGGGCAGAATATCGGCGGCAATAATATCGCGGACCATGTCATGGGCCAGCAGCGCCGTCGCGGTGGCCGGCTTGGCAATGGTCGGCACCCCGGAAAGCAGGCTGACCGCCGCTTTTTCCCACAGTCCCAGGCGGGGAAATTGAAGGCGTTGATGTGGATCGCCACCCCCTGGCGCGGGACCAGAATATGGCGGGCATGAAAGCTGCCATCGCGCGACATCCCTTCGATATCGCCATCGCTCAGAAACCGCCGGTCACCGAGGGCAGATCCCAGGCGGGCATAATATTTCAGGGTGAAGATGGCACCGCCGACATCCATGTCGGCATCGGCGCCGGTATTGCCGGAATTGGCCGTCGCGGTCGCCTTATAGGCGCCATAACTTTCCTTCAGCCGCCCGGCAATGGCCGCCAGAAGGGCGGCCCGTTCACCGTAGGTCAGGGCGCCAAGCGCCGCCCCGCCGGTGTCGCGGGCAAAGGAAATGGCGCCGGCCATATCCAGCCCGGCGGTACTGGCGCGGGCCAGTTCGGCGCCAGTGGTCGGGTCGATCAGGGCGGCTCCGTCGCCGGAGCCGGCCTGCCAGGCCCCCGAGATATAGGATTCAAGTATCACCGGCGCCTCTCCCTGACAGTGTTTTCCGATACCGGGCCTACAGCTTTACATATTCGAAATCGAGCGGCTGATTATTAATCCCGCGCTTTGGCGGGGCAATCCAGCCGGCGTATTTGCCGGGCTCGTAAACCGGCTGCATCAGGCTTTGAATATAGGCATGATCGGCTTCCGAGGGCAGCCATTCATCCTTGTGGGCATCCCATTCCGCCTCGGTGATCACCTTGCCATCCGGGGTTGCCGGGACATTGGCGAATTCGCCGATTGCCCGGTGGAAAGCGCGATGCGGCAGGACCAGCTTGAAGTCGATGCCGTTTTTGGCCATCACCTGATTCCAGCGGTCGACGCCGCGCTGGCAGTCGGCAACATAATCGTCGCGCAGGGCCTCGTTAATCGCCAGCAAGGCCTGTTCCTGCCTGATCTCTATCTTGTCATCGCCAACCAGCGTGGTCACCGGATAGGTGGCGTTCTTCAGGATATGATCGTCCTTGCGCCGGGTTTCGTCGAAACGCCCTTTAAGGCCCATGGTGAAATAATTGGCGGCATTGGTCGACATTTCGGAGCCGAACAGATCGAGCGATACCGAAAAATGGAAATTGACATATTTTTGCAAGGTCGCCAGATCGATGCCGCCGTAAGGGCGGATGTCGGCGGTATCGTGTTGGTTCATCAGCTCGCAAGCCCGCAGGATAACCCGCGCCACCCCGGTTTCGCCGACGAACATATGATGGGCTTCCTCGGTCAGCATGAAACGGCAGGTGCGGGCCAGCGGATCGAAGGCCGATTCGGCCAGTGACGCCAACTGATACTTGCCGTCGCGGTCGGTGAAATAGGTGAACATGTAAAAGGACAGCCAGTCCGGCGTCTTTTCGTTGAAGGCGCCCAGGATGCGCGGCTTGTCGGGGTCGCCCGAGCGGCGCTCCAGCAGGGCTTCGGCCTCTTCCCGGCCGTCGCGACCGAAATGGGCATCAAGCAGATAGACCATGGCCCACAGGTGGCGGCCTTCCTCGACATTGACCTGAAACAGGTTGCGCAGGTCGTAAAGCGACGGGGCGGTGCGGCCGAGGCGACATTGCTGTTCGACCGATGCCGGTTCGGTATCGCCCTGGGTGACGATCAGGCGGCGAAGCGGCGAGCGGTATTCGCCCGGCACTTCCTGCCAGACGTCTTCGCCCTTGTAATCGCCAAAGGCAATCTTGCGATCCTTTTCCCGCGGGTTAAGGAAAATACCCCAGCGATAATCCGGCGTCTTGACGTAACCGAACTGGGCCCAGCCCTTGGCATCGACGGAAACCGCCGTGCGCAGATAAACCTCGTTGGCCTGACGGTCGACCGGGCCGGCATCGCGCCACCAGTCGACAAATTTCGGCTGCCAGGCTTCAAGCGCCCGCTGCAGACGGCGGTTGTCGGAAAGGTCGACGTTATTGGGAATTTTTTCCTGATAGTCGATTGCCATGACTAAACTCTCTTTCTGTCGAATTCTGATTGCTGCCCGGTGCCATAGAGCCTGAGGGCACCTTTTTCGCCAACCGCGTTAGGACGCTGGAATATCCAGTTCTGCCAGGCGGACAGACGACCGAAAATCTTCGATTCCAGGGTCTCCGGCCCGCCAAAACGCAAACTCGCCTCCATGCCGGTAAGCGCATCGGGCGACAGCGCCGCCCGACCCTCGATGGCAATACGGACTTCATCCTCCCAGTCGATATCGTCGGGGGCAAAGGTGACCAGCCCCAGGTTCTCGGCTTCCCGGGCCAGGATATCGCGACCGCTTTCGGATTCGAAACTGGCCGCATGATCGGGGTCGGCCAGAAAACGGCCTTGCAGCCGGGTCAGGCCGTTGACCATCGGCAGGGCGCCGAAATTGGCCCCGGTCAGGCGGAGCGCCGCCGGCGGCCGGTTGTCGCCTTCGAACTGACCGTCGAGCATGAATGCCCGGTCGCTGGCCAGCGCCAGTTCCAGCAGCGTACCGGTGAAACAACTGCCCGGTTCGATCAGCGAAAAAAGGCTACGCGCCGAAACATCGATACGCTTGAACGTGCGCTTCAGGTAAAGGCTGATTTCGCGAACCAGCCAGTCGTCGGCGAATTCGGCCAGCAGCCGGTCCGCTGCCTCGACGGCCGCTGCATCGCCCTCGGTACGGAACACCCAGGTGCCGATTTCGGTCTCGTTATTGCGCAGGTGAAGGATGGCATCGTCCAGTTCACGGGCCAGCCGAAGCGGCCAGAACCCAACCCCCGCCGCATGAATGCCGGCGAGGTCACTGGGCAGGCTGTCGTCGGGCGCATGAATGGTGATATTGGCCGCCCTGAGGGCACGGTCGATATCGACCCTGACCCGACCGTAATGGATGAAATCGCCATCGATTATCCGCTCAAGCGGGCTCAGGGCGATGCCCTTGCCGTCGCGCGACCGGTCCGATGTGGCGGCCAGCGCGACCGCCCGCTCGCGCGCCGTTTCCATCAGCCGCGAGGTCGGCACCACCTCGTCGACCAGATCCCAGTCGACCGCCCGCTGGCCCTTGATGCCTTCTTCGACGGTGCAGAAAAAATCGGCCCGGTCACGGCGCACCTTGCGCTTGTCGGCCAGCCGGGTCAGGCCGCCGGTGCCGGGCAGCACGGCCAGCAGCGGCACTTCCGGCAGCGACACCGATGTCGCCCCGTCATCGGCCATGACAATATAGTCGCAGGCCAAAGCCAGTTCATACCCGCCGCCGGCGCAGGGACCGTTGACCGCGCACAGGTAGGTCTGGCCCGAGAAGGCGCTGGCATCTTCGATACCGTTGCGGGTCTCGTTGGTGAATTTGCAGAAATTCACCTTGTGATGATGGGTCGAGGAGGCCAGCATGCGAATATTGGCGCCAGCGCAGAATATCCGCTCCTTGCCCGAGGTCAGGATCACCGCGCCAACTTCCGGATGCTCGAAACGCAGTCTCTGGATGGCGTCGTAAAGCTCGATATCGACCCCGAGGTCATAGGAATTGAGCTTCAGTTCATAGCCTTCCCGAAGGCCGCCCTGTTCATCGACATCCATCGTCAGGGTAGCGACGGCGCCGTCAATATCCAGCTTCCAGTGGCGGTAGCGGCCCGGTTCGGTGCGAAAATCTATCATGTCACCTCGATCAGTCAGATTCAGAAAATTCAGGGAAGCCTCGTATCGGCGAATTCGGCACTATAGTGCATATTTCCAAAATTACAAGCATTAAACTGCATGAGCGAACATCCGGCCCTTAATGCCCGACGTTATGGCGCGGCCTCCGGGACGGCCAGGCTTTCCATGACCGTAGCGGCCACTTCCTGCGGGGTCTGGCCGGTTGTATCGACCCTGATATCGGCCCTGACGTACAGGTCCTTGCGGCTGTCGAGAATGCGCCGCAAATCGTCCATGGCTTCCGGATTGCCGGCCATTGGCCGCCGGTCGCCCTGAGCGACGACCCGCCGCATATGCTCTTCCGGTGTTGCCTCCAGCCATACTGTCCAGCAGTTGTTGATCAGCATCTCCAGGGTTTTGGCGTCGGCCACACTGCCACCCCCGGTGACGATAACAGCCCGGGCATGTTGTTCAACTATTCTTTCCAGACTGCGGCGTTCATAACGGCGATAGGCGGCCTGACCGGACAAAGAGAAAATCTCGTCGGTCTTCATGCCGCTGTCGACTTCCACTTCATGGGTCAGTTCGACGAAGGGAATTGACAGGCGGTCGGCGAGCAGCCGGCCGACGGTTGTCTTGCCGGCGCCGCGCAGGCCAATAAGGGCGATGCGCCCGTCCCGCGCCCCAACCGTACCCAGGCGGCTGGTCAGCAGATCATAGGCCTCGCCAAGCCGCGAGGGCGGAAGGCGCCACAGATATTCACGCAGCAATGTCAGTTCCACCGGCGGCTCGCCACCCTCGCGCACCAGATCGGCCAGCGGCATGTTCATCGCCCGGGTGATTTCACGCAGCAGAATGATCGAGGCATTGCCCTGACCGCTTTCCAGTTGCGCCAGATAGCGTTCCGAGACCCCGGAATCCCGGGACAGGGATTTGCGGGTCATGCCGCGCCGCGCCCGGGCATTGCGAACCCGCTCGCCAAGCTGCACCAGATAGGAACGATGCACCGGGTCGGCGGCACAGGGACGATTTGCCTTGCGGCGCGAGGATTGCAGCGGAATGGCCATCGATTATCCCATATTCATGGTTTAGCGGCCCGGGGATGTGAACACGCGGGATGCATTATACTGCTTTTACGATGGAAATCGAGAAAATTATGCAGTATAATGCCTGACAAGCGCGCGCTGTATATACAGCAGCGGATAACCCGGAAAGAAATAAGCGGCTGCCGGGGCGCCGACAAGAGGCTCGGGACAGGGAGCAACAGATGACCGTTGAAGTCTTCACCGGCCTGCTGGCGCAGGTCGTCTCAATCATTGGCGAAACCCCGCCGGGGTCGGCTCTTGCCGATCGGCTCGGGCGGGATATTGGCGCCGGCAGCCCCCTGTTCAGCGACATCGAGGCAGCCTGCCACAAAGGCATCGACGACGGCTGGCTGTGCAACCGTGAAGCCGGCGGCATTGCCTTCGGGCGGGTCATCAAGCCGGGCGGGGCGCTGGGCGACTATAGCGTCGACGTGGTCCGCATGAAGGACCTGAAAGGGCCCCACCATGTCCATCCGAATGGTGAAATCGACATGATCATGCCGCTTGACTCAGGAGCCGAATTCGATGGCCACGGGCGCGGCTGGTGCGTCTATGGGCCGGGCAGCGCCCACTGGCCAACGGTAACCGGTGGCGCGGCCATCGTTCTTTACTTGTTGCCCGGCGGGGCCATCGAATTCACCGGCAAATAGGGGCGCTACATTCGGGTCGCCCGATTTTCAGAGCACGGCAATCAAGAGCGTTTACGACATGGTAGAACTTTCCACATGTGATTTTTCCGGCCCCGTTCCGGTTGTCGAGGTGCCCAAAAATTATAACGCGGCCCATGATTTTATTGACCGCAACATCATCGCCGGACGGGGCGGCAAGTGCGCGCTCATCGACGATGCGGGCCGCTACAGCTACGATGCGTTATTCCGCCGGGTCAACCGGGCCGGCAATGCCTTCCGGGCGCTGGGTCTGGAACGTGAACGACGGATTGTCCTCTGTCTGCTCGATACCGTCGATTTCCCGTCCGCTTTTTACGGGGCGCTGAAGATTGGCGCCGTACCGATCCCCGTCAACACCCTGCTGACAGCCGAGGATTACCGCTACATTCTGGCCGATTCGCGGGCCGAGATCGTGGTCGTCACCGACCAGTTGCTGGAACGCATGGCCCCTGCCCTTGAGGATCAGCCCTTCCTCCGGGAAGTCATTGTATCGGGCCAGTACGATGGGCCGCACAAGCGTCTCGATGACCTGATGGCGGCTGCCGATGACCGTCTTGAGGCCGCCGAAACCTGGGCCGACGAGCCCGGCTTCTGGATGTATTCATCGGGCACCACCGGGCGTCCCAAGGGCATCGTCCACGCCCATTCCGACCCGGTGCATACCGCCGCCCTGTTTGGCCGCGGGATTCTGGGAATTACCGAAAAGGACAGGATTTTTTCGGCGGCCAAGCTGTTTTTCGCCTATGGCCTGGGCAACGCCATGACCTTTCCTTTCTATTTCGGCGCCACTTCTGTTCTGATGCTGGAACGGCCAACCCCCAAATCGGTGACCGAACGGCTGATCACCCACCAGCCCAGCGTCTATTACGGTGTCCCCACCCTTTACGGCACGATGCTGGCCGACAGCAGCCTCGATCTGGAACAGGCGACCGCCAATATGCGGCTTTGCGTCTCGGCCGGCGAGGCCCTGCCGCGCGAGCTTGGCCTGCGCTGGAAGGAACGGACCGGCATCGAGGTGCTGGACGGCATCGGCTCGACCGAAATGATGCAGACCTTCCTGTCCAACAGCCTTGACGATTTGTGCTACGGGACCACGGGCCGCGCTGTCCCGGGTTACGAGCTTAAGCTGGTCGACGAGGATATGAAGCCGGTGGCCGCCGGCGAAGTCGGTGAACTGCTGGTCCGCGGGCCATCGATGGCCATCGGCTACTGGAACCGACGCCCGCAGTCGCGACACTGTTTCATGGGCGAGTGGTTCCGCACCGGCGACAAATTTCATCAGGACAGCGACGGCCATTATATCTATGCCGGGCGGGCCGACGACATGCTGAAAGTCGGCGGCATCTGGGTTTCGCCCTTCGAAATCGAAGCCAAACTGGTCGAGCATGAGGCGGTGCTTGAGGCGGCGGTTATCGGCTGCGCCGACCACGACGAAATGATCAAGCCCAAGGCCTTTGTCATTCTTAACGACCCGGCACAGGCGAGCAAGGACCTGGCCGACGAAATAAAACAGTTTATCAAGACCCACCTGGCCCCTTTCAAATATCCGCGCTGGGTGGAATTTGTCAGCGAACTGCCGAAGACCGCGACCGGCAAGATTCAGCGTTATAAATTGCGCGGCTGACCCTTCTCTTCGTGCCCGGCCCGCACCCGCCGGCGCTTGCCCCGTCACCTGATTGGATGCTAAGCCTTTGCCTGAAGTCGGAAAACAGGCGAGGGGCGCATGTCTGCAATCAGGAATATTCTTATTGTCGGGGGCGGCACGTCGGGCTGGCTGTCAGCCGCCTATCTGGCCCGCCGCCTGGGCTGCGGCAAGAAGGACGGGGCCCGCATCACCCTGATCGAGGCAACCGATATCCCGACCATCGGGGTCGGCGAGGCCACCATACCGCCAATCAGGGTGGCTATTTCATCGCTGGGCCTTGATGAAGCCCGGTTTATGCGCGAATCGTCGGCCACCTTCAAAATGGCGATCCGTTTCGACGACTGGCTGCGGCTGCCCAAAAAAGGCAAGGGCCGGGCCGCCGCCACGGGGCATCGCTATTACCACGCCTTCGGCCCGTTCGGTCAAATCGGGCTCGATACCATGGCCCCCTACTGGCTGAAGGAAGGGCGCAAAAGCGGCAAAAGCTTCGTCGATTATTCAATGATCGAAGGGAGGCTTTGCGAGGCCGGACGCGGCCCCAAGCGGCTGACCGATGCGCAATACGGGGGGCCGGTCGAATACGCCTATCATTTCGACGCCGGGCGGCTGGCCGTCCTGTTAAAAAAAGTGGCCCGCGATCACGGGGTCAAACACCTGCTGGGCAAGGTCGACCGGGTTATCCTCGACGATGCGGGGTCCATCGCCTCGGTCGAAACCGCCGAACATGGCAGTCTGAAGGCCGATCTTTACATCGACTGCACCGGCTTTAGCGCCCATCTGATCGAAAAGGCGCTGGGCAGCGAATTCCGCTCCATTACCGATACCCTGTTTTGCGACCGGGCGATTGCCTGTCAGGCGCCGATGGCCGACCCTCATACCCCGATACCCCCCTTCACCATTTCCACCGCCCACGAAAATGGCTGGACCTGGGATATCCCGCTGAATAACCGGCGCGGGGTCGGCTATGTCTATTCCAGCAAATACAGCGATGACGAGCGGGCGATGAAGGTGCTGCTCGACTATCTTGGCCCCGACGGCAAGGACCTTAAATACTGGCCGATCAAAATACGGGTCGGCAGCCGGCCCCGGCAATGGGTGGGCAACTGCGTATCGATCGGCCTTTCGGCGGGCTTTATCGAGCCCCTTGAATCGACCGGTATTTATCTGGTCGATATCGCCCTGCGCTGGCTGGCCGACCTGATACAGCCAACCGGCCAGATGACGCTGGCGGCCAGCCAGTTCAATCGCCGCATGAACGACACCTATGCCGATATCATCGACTTCATCAAGCTGCATTACGCCCTCAGCCGGCGCACCGATACCGATTTCTGGATCGACAACCAGCGCCCGGAAACCATGCCCGACAGCCTGATCGAAAAGCTCGACGCCTGGCGTCACCGGGTCCCCGGGGTCTATGAATTCAGCGGCCTGCCCAATGTTTTCGGCCTGACCAATTACATGCAGATCATGTATGGCATGGATTATCTTCCCGACCTCAAGGGCCAGGGCGCACGCTTCGGCTATGGCAAGGCCGCCAAAAACCAGTCCGAACGGCTGGCCGCCGCCGCCAAAGGGGGCATTGAAACCCTGCCCGACCACCGGCGGCTGATCGACGATATCTATAATCATGGCTTTAAGACCCCGCCCCCGGGGGCCGGTATCTAGGGTGGCTTGCCGCCGGCCCCGCCGACGATTCGCGGTCGCCCTTATTTTTGCACTCGGGCTGTCCGTCGGCGTCGCCAGCCGGGCACAGACGCCGGCCGATCTTATTATTCTGAACGCCGATATACGGACGGTCGATTCACGCAATCCGCGGGCCGTCGCGCTGGCCGTTGGCGGCGGCAAATTCCTGGCTGTTGGCCGGACCGTCGATGTCACCCCCTTTCGCGGCCCCGGGACCCGGGTGATCGATGTCGGCGGGGTCACCGTGCTGCCCGGGCTGATCGACAGCCATGCCCATTTGACCGCCGGCCTGCGTCTGGTGCGGGGGGTCGATCTTTATTATATCCGCGACAAACGGGAATGGCTGAAACGCATTGCTCGCCGGGCCGCCACCCTTGCCGCCGGCGAATGGCTGATGGGCGGTCGCTGGGATCACACCCTGGGCGACGGCGTGCTGCCCAGCCGCCACGACCTTGACCGCGTGGTCAGCGACCGCCCGGTCGCCCTGGCCGATGTCGACGGCCATTCGCTGTGGCTTAACAGTCTGGCCCTGTCGCTTTTGCATATTACCGCCAAAACCCCGGTGCCCGCCGGTGGCGAAATTGTCATTGATACGCAAGACGGCACCCCGACCGGCATTCTGAAGGAAGCGGCGACCGGTCTGGTCTACGATTCGCCGCTGCTGGCGGTCGATACCGAAACCCGGCGTCGGCTTTTGCGCCAGACCATCGGCTTCGCCAACAGCCTGGGCATTACCGCGGTTCACGATATGGCCGAACTGGACCGGCTGGGCGACTATATCGCCCTGTTGCAGGACAAAAGCCTGTCGTTGCGCATCTGGTACGGCCCCATGGACCTGGCCAAATCGGGAAAAAAAGCCGCCGATATCGCCGCCA
>Ga0114931_10009324_pt1 | contig 11774 bp, 8 predicted proteins | sample 2SBtaG_FD_89579 | JGI IMG/M metagenome (GOLD analysis project Ga0114931, IMG submission 89579) | Deep subsurface microbial communities from Kolumbo volcano to uncover new lineages of life (NeLLi) - 2SBTROV14_V59a metaG | ecosystem: Environmental > Aquatic > Marine > Volcanic | place: Kolumbo...
GAAACGGAAAAATCGAATGGCGATAGTGACAGATTCCCCAAAAACCTCGGGATTCAGGCGAATCTGTCACTGTCACCCGGTCGAGAGAATAAAAATTTCGAACCTTTTCCGGTCGAAGCCTTACCCGAACCAATACAGAAATTCGTGAGAGAAGCCGCGAAAAGTCTCGGAGTCGATTGCTCAATGATTGTGACCCCGGTTCTCGCAGTTTTGGCTTCAGCCGTCGGAGCGACTCGAACTATCAAATTGAAAAGAGATTGGAGCGAACCGTGTGTTCTCTGGACGGCGATTCTTGGACTCCCAGGCTCACTGAAATCGCCTGCTTTGAAAATCGTGATTGACCTCTTGGACGATATCCAGAGCCAGGCATTCATCGAATACGAAGCCAAGAGAGAGACCTACGAATCTACCCTCGAAGACTTCGAAATCGACTTTACTGCATGGAAAAAAGGGGGACGAAAAAAGGGGGAGCCAAAACCCTCAAAACCGACCGAACCGACCTGCAAGAGAATCCTATGTCGGGATATCACCATCGAAGCGGTCTCGAAGATTTTGAAAGACAACCCCAGGGGAATTCTCGTTTTCAACGACGAACTTCGTTCTTGGCTTTCGTTCGACAGATATTCGAACGCAAAAGGCTCGAACATACCTCACTGGCTCAGCATGTTTTCAGCGTTACCATTGACGCGAGACCGGGTGACGGGGCGAGAATCGATTCACATTCCCAGGGCAGCCGTTTCGATAACCGGTGGTCTACAGCCGAGCGTTCTCCGCTCTGTTTTGCAAGGAAATTCTCCAACCCAAAGCGAAACGCCTTCAATTGAATTGGAACATATCAACGACGGGCTATTGAGCAGAATCCTACTGACCTATCCGCCACAAAAAACGAAAAGCTGGAACGAGTCGGAAGTCTCCGAGAATACGATTGAGAGTCTTCGAGAACTTCTCCGATTTCTTCTCAGCCTCGATTTCTACTACGACGAATCGGGAATGACAAAACCGATTTCTATTCCACTCTCACCCGACGGGAAACGAGAATGGGTAAAGTATTACAACTCCCATTCGAGAGAACTCAAAAAGCTGGGGGACTCTCCGCTCGCATATCACTGGAGCAAACTGGAAGGAATCACTGCGAGAATCGCCCTATTAATTCACCTCATCCGCTGTTTTCACAGGGACAACTCAGACTTCGAATCGCAACACGTTGACGCTGAATCGATTCTCGCGGCGATAAGGGTTTCTCAGTGGTATGGGGACGAAGGCGGTAGAATCTACAGCCAAGTTCTCGGAGACTTCTCCGAATCCGAAGAGAATCGCGAGAAACGAATCCTCGTCCAGATTATCGGGAAGAATGGCGGACAGATTTCTCCGAGAGAACTCACTCGAAAGCGGAAACGATACAAGACATCCAACGCTGCCGAGGCCGCCCTCAGAAAACTTCAGAACGACGGGCAGGGACGCTTCGAAACCTACGAGACATCAACCAACCAAGGCCGTGTTTTCAGATTGTTATGACAGGGTGACAGTGACAGATTCGCGTATTTCCCGCGTTTTAAGCGAATCTGTCACCCAGGCCGTTCAAAAATCGGGGAAAATGACAAAATGAAAAAGCAGAAAAAGCTCTTCGAGAACATTCCAAAAAAGACACGCCAGCGGTCACGCCGGCGAAAGTGGAATCTTTCGGTTGAAGAATTTCGAGCAATCATCGGAGCGGGCGACGATTTACTCGAAGACCGTAACGCGGATACAACTCCATCGTCAGAGCATCGTCGAAAAAACAAAACAGGACACCGAAAAAAGCCGATACTTGTCATCCGGCTCAACGAATTGTACGTTTTGAATAATGAAAGCAACCCGGCGACGATGCCGGTCGAAAGGTGAATTCATGGCTTCAATCGAATATCGCACACGAACGACACGGGTCGTCGCCTACATCAATCAGGAAAAGCTATCGTTCGCTCTTGGCCGAGTCACGAAGAAAACCGCAGAGCGATTCGCCAATAACATCGACACGCTTCTGCATGAACGGCGGTGCAACTTGCCAATCAGCCGAGAAGTATCGAACTGGCTGGCCGACTTGGACGACAAATTGTATGGACTGCTGACAGAACGCGGAATTGTCGAGCCGAGGGTCAAAACAGGCACGCTTGCCGAGTTCATCGACAGCTACGTTGAAGGTCGATCCGACGTCACAGAACGTCGCATAGGAAAGTTCAAGACCGCCAAAGGCCGACTGATCGAATTCTTCGGTGACGTCAAACTGGAAGCCATTACGCCCGGCGCAGCGGACGACTACGCTCGTTGGTTGCTCACACAACTTGCACCGGCAACGGCTCAGAAAGAATGCCAGGTTGCATCTCAATTCTTCCGTCACGCTTTCCGCAAGGAACTTATCGAGCGAAACCCCTTCGACGGCGTGACTGTTGGCCGAGCCACGAATGACGACCGTCGTGTGTTTGTCTCGCGTGCGACCATTCAACGAGTTCTCGACAAGTGCCCTAACTGGCAGTGGCGAACGATAGTCGCGCTCGCGAGATATGCCGGGCTTCGTTGCCCATCCGAGATTGCTTTGTTGAAGTGGTCCGATATCCAATGGGATGCCGACCGGTTTACGGTGACAAGTCCGAAAACCAAACGGTACGGTAAAGCCAGTCGCGTGGTTCCCCTCTTCAATGAATTACGTCCATTTTTCGATGAGGCGTTTTCAATGGCTGCCGAGGGGGAGACGTGGGTTGTCCCGATGCTCAATGGCGATATTACGAAGAACCTTGGAACGACCATGCGAAAAATCATTCGACGGTCGGGCGTAGAAGCATGGCCAAAATCGTTTCAAAATTTACGTTCTTCCCGACAAACAGAACTGGAGCAACAGTTCCCGACTTTCGTCGTTTGCAGTTGGCTGGGGAACACACCTTCGATTGCCCACAAGCATTACCTCACCGTAACCGACGAACACTTCGCCACAGCGACTCAAAACGGGGGACTGGCTGGGGATAAACTGGGGATGCAACCGCCCGTTTCGTGTCGCACGGTCTCGCACAAGAAACCTCAAAACGTCCAAAAAGTCCGAGAAAACGTGAGTTTTTCGGAAGTTGTGAGCATTCTTGAAAATGCCCAAATAGCGGAGGAGGGACTCGAACCCCCGACACGCGGATTATGATTCCGCTGCTCTAACCAACTGAGCTACTCCGCCGGATCGATTTTGCCGTTTCGTTTTTGTAAAGGTTGCTTCGTCTTTCATCAACCCTACTTGGACAAATCCGTCGCAAGAATGGTTCACTGTCATCCGTGCCTGTGAAAGGGAAAAGTCTATCGTCTTTCGAACGAAAATCAAGCGCACAATCAAACTCCGTTGGGTCTCACTGACTCTGTCAGTGCGAAAGAGAATTACCGATAACAATGGAAACCATAGTCATCGAATCCCAAAATTCCTGGCCTTTTGCAGACTCAAAGCGTGCTTCCCGTCGCTCGAACTGGGGGCATGGGTGTACTAAGTCCTCAATCATCGAACCAATCATAGAAACTGTATGACCAATTGAATCCGCTCTAATACCATAGCGTCGCCAGCTTGCGGCGGTATTCACTCGTCAGTTCCGAACCTCCACCGAGCAGATCGAAAATCTTTACCATGGTCTCTTTGGCCTCGACACCCGCTTTGGATTTCTCCGCTACGATGACTTTCAGGCAAATTTCCAACGCTTCCCGATGCTTGTTCTCGACGGCCAACGCATCGGCGAGTTTGATTTGCAGCGAATAGTCGGTCGGATTTGCCTCGACCGCAGCCCTCGCTTCCAGAGTTCCTCCCGACTCTCCTGCCCCCTGTCGAAGTTCCAGTTCCGATTTCACACGCTCCGCTTCGGGTTCTAAAAACCCACGGCCTTCCAACTCGGCGATAATTTTCGCAGCTTCCTCGTCACGGTTTTGTGCAAGAACGACCGCAGCCAAACGAATTTTAATACGTTCGTCATCGGGTTGAAGTTCCAATGCGTCGCGGTAACACACTTCGGCAGACGCAGGGTTTTCTTTCTCGAGTTCCTCGCCTTTTCGAAAAAGTTCTTCGGCAGCCGAGGGAAGAAACGTCCCCAGCCATTCTCGCAACTGGTCTTCGGGCAACGGCCCCATGAAGTGATTGACCGGCTGACCCTGCGAAATTGCTGCCACATAGGGAATTGACTGCACCTGGAACATTCCGGCAATATCCGGACATTGGTCGATGTTAATTTTTGCAAGTTGAAATTTCCCTGCGTATTCGATCGCCAATTTTTCCAGCAACGGAGTCAGTTGCCGGCAGGGTTCGCACCACGTCGCCCAAAAATCCACCACCACGGGAACTTGCATCGATTTCTCGATGACATCCCGTTCGAATTCGTCCGTGAGGACATCGCTGATAAAAGGTGATTTTTCCGGCATGTTCGGTTCTGTGCTCTTGTACAAGATTTGTTGTTATGGCCTTTCGTAACGCGATCATAGAGAGTGAAACGGTCGCCGACAACATCGCCGGTTCTCAGATTTTTCACCTTCCGCAAGCACACGAGGAAGATTGAGATAAAATTGTTCGTTGAACGGGGTTATCGAATTGGCGAGCGGCCCAATGTGTCTTTACCCGGAATGTGTCTTTACCCGGGGGGTATGGGAATTGTCTGCTCGTTGCGATGCCTCTTCACTATTCCAAGTGTGTTTTGAAGAAAGCGAGCATTTTGAGAAAGGGATTGCCGCGGAAGTTGTCGCGATGAACATATTCGTTTGCAATCTTCAACTTATCGAGTTCGGCTTTTAGTTTCAGGCCGAAGATCGGGTGATGCACCCCCTGCCCCGGTCGTGCGTTTTTGGGAAGCGGTCGATTCGGCTGGGAGTAATACTGAAAAACGGGTGGATCGTCTTTCGTAAGATGCGTGATCGCAGAAACTTCGTCGAACAGCGACTGCAATTTCGGGTCGTGAATTTCCTCGATCGATTTGATGTTGTAACATTTGAAAATCGAAGGGTGTTCGTGAACGCGACCACCCACCCAGGCTTTCATCACATTGGGGTCGTAAGTTGGTTGACCGCCGAAGGAACCCACGCACGAAAGCCTGCTCGACTGGCGCAGTACCGGGTCATCGCTTTTTGCGTCAGCCATGTCGTCGTGAAAGGCAAGCCACATCGATATTCCGGCACCGGCAGAACCACCGAACGCCGCAAACCGTTTGGGATCCAAATTCCAATCCTTGGCACGATATCTTAGAAACTGAATCGCACGGGCCGAATCTTTCTGCGGAGCCGGAAACATCGCGGTTGTCACAAAGCGATAATGAATTGCGGCGACCGAAATTCCCGACTTGAGGCAATCTCTTAGCAAAGCGCGATTCAGGGATCGTTTCGACCCGGCAACAAACCCGCCTCCGTGGATATAGACAATCAACGGTGTGGGACTCTCCGATTTTGCCAACCAGATATCGAGAACGTTTCGTTTGTATTTTCCGTAGCGGACGTCGGCATGGGTCGTTGGCGGATTGGCGATTCGTTTTCTCTTTTGTCTGCGTTTGCTCTTTTGACGCCTGTTTTTTTTCTTTTGTATCTTTTGTGAAGAGGTCAGAGTATCGCCATCTGCGATGAGCAGACTCGTTGCATCCATCAAAAACAGTAACGCAAGAAACATTAGTGAAATGTTGCGAAATTTCTTCATGCCGATTTCCCTATGAAGCGAAAGTGAGTGTGCAAACAATTCGTCTTAGAACGAGCGCGACGAAAGTATTTTCATCCGTAGTGGAATTTCCAAATATTCAGAGAGTGCGACGTGGATACTTTATCGGCTGAATTCTTAGGAATCCAGCTACAGAGCGGGAGTCGCCGAATTGTAAAAAACAACCAATCACGGAAAAATTCTGAAACTGCTCCCAGCATTGTGTTTCACCCGGGCTGAATTTGCAATCACTGCTACTCCGAGTATATACGTCTTCACGACCAAGGCGGATCAGCGAAATCAGCGATTTATCTCGTGGGTTTCAGTTAAAGAGCCGCGACTGTCAGGAAGCGTGAGTCGTTCGATCGTTTGTCAGAAGAATCGATTCTCTGTCTTACCGGTATTTCTTTGCGTCTCGACCGGCTTTGCGAGAATGTTTTCCAACGGAAACAAGACAGCCCATAAACAACTCGGTCCCTATGTGCCAATAGGGATGAGACGGCAGCATTTCATCGATGCCACTGTTGCGGTACAATTTTGCGTACAAAGTTTTCGATGACATCCTCTTGCGATGCGACACTTCAAGAAACTGCCTCTATGTCCTGTTGGAGAAACCGATGCAAAGTTTAATTAAACCGTTTTGTCTTTCGTTGAGCGTTTTATCCACCTTTTCGGTGACGGCTGCTGCCGAGGAAGGCCCCAAAAAAATCAAAGTGCTGATCGTCACCGGGTTCGATGTCGGTTCGCATAAGTGGAAAGAATCGTCAGAGTTGAATAAGAAAATTCTGGAGAAGACCGAGCGGTTCGATGTGACAGTCACTCAAGACAAAGAGGTGTTCGCGTCGCCAACGCTCAGCGATTACGGTGTTGTCGTTTTGAATTACGGGTTCTGGAAAGAAGCCGACCCCAGCAAGGAAGCTAAAGACGGGTTTCTGAAATTTGTGAAAGGGGGAGGCAACGTTGTGGCTCTCCATTTCGCTTGCAGTTCGTTTCAGGATTGGGACGAATATGCAGTCATGCTGGGTCGCGTCTGGAAAAAGGGCGTCGCTGGCCACGGCCCGTTTGGCCCCTTTACAGTCAACATCAAAGATTCCAAACATCCCATCACCAAAGGGTTGAAAGATTTCAGAATCGAGGATGAGTTGTACTCCAAGCTCTCCGGCGACGAGAAGATCGAAGTCTTGGCATCGGCCTATTCGGAGTGGAGTAAAAAGGTCGAGCCAATCGTCTTCGTCAAACGCTACGGCAAAGGCCGCGTGGTTCAAAACGTGTTAGGCCACGGTCTGATCGCGAAGAAGAACGAGATGTACCAGGCCCTTCTCATCCGCACCGTCGAATGGGCCGCAACCGGGAAAGTGACGAGTCATACTCATGCCTATTCGAATTGAAAGAAAGACCGATTCATGAAAGCGATTAGGATAGTTTCACTCCTCGCGATCAACCTGCTGCTTTTGCCCTTGAACGCATCGGAGCTGAAAGTCGGCGACAAGGTGATGCCCAAGATGGATGCGAAATTAAAGCAGGGAACAAAGAATTTGTCCTGGCAGAAATTTGCGCTCCCGCTGACGGTCAGAAAAATTCAAGACGACTGGCTATGGATCGGCGGAGCAAAGGTCAAATCCGATCATGTCGTTCCTCTGGCGGATGCGCTCGGCTATTACACCGAGTATCTAAGGGACAATCCTCAAAGTTCAGCCGCCTACAACAATCGTGGCATCGCCTGGAGCGAAACAAAATCTTACTACAGTGCCATCAAGGATTACACCAAAGCGATCAAGATCGATCCGAATCATGCAGCAGCTTACAACAATCGCGGCAACGCATGGGCGGAGAAAGAGGAATATGACAATGCCATTGAGGATTTCACACAAGCGATTAAGCTCGATCCGAAATATGTGATGGCATATAAAAATCGCGGCCTTGCGTGGAGACTCCAAGGCGAATACGACAGAGCCATAAAAAACTACACCGAAGCAATCAAGCTCAGTCCCAAATATGTCACGATTTACAATGATCGTGCTATTGTGTGGAAACTCAAAGGTGAATACGGCAATGTCATCGAAGACTACACCGAAGTCGTCAAGCTAGATCCGAACAATAAATCGTGTCACAACAATCTGGCCTGGCTCTATGCAACATGTCCGGAATCTCGGTATCGCAATGGAAAGAAAGCCGTCGAACATGCTCGAAAGGCTTGCGAGCTAACGGACTGGAAGAACGACAGCGAGATTGACACGCTTTCCGCCGCGTACGCCGAGGCTGGTGATTTCGAGAAAGCCATCCGCTTCCTCGACAAAGCGATGAAAATGGCACCTGAAAAACACAAGGTTGCTCGCCAAAAGATGATGAACTTATTCAAGGAAGGCACACCGTATCGTGACCAGCCGATAACGCGATCTTCGAAATAAAATTATCGATCGCTACACGACTTCCTGACGGTCGCGGCTCTTTTTTCTCGGCAATTCAGTGGACCGTACCGATTTTCCTCCGTTTTCATCGCGATGCCTGCACAAAGTGGATTGAACATCCTACTGCATTCGCGAAAATAGGGTTATGGAAACGGCTCTCAGAACTCAACCGGTCATTCTCGGCACGGCGGGGCATATCGATCACGGAAAAACTCGCTTAGTGGCGATGCTGACCGGTATCGCCACCGACCGACTGCCCGAAGAAAAATCACGGGGAATCTCCATCGACCTCGGTTTCGCCCATTGGAAAGCCGAACTCCGTAACCCCGACCGTCCCCAGGACGATATCGATTTTCAATTTGGCGTGGTCGATGTCCCCGGTCACGAGCGGTTCGTAAAAAACATGGTCGCGGGAGCCACCGGTGTCAACCTGGCAATTTTGGTGGTGGCGGCGGACGACGGCGTGATGCCCCAAACCCGTGAGCATCTCGAAATCATGGATCTGCTGGGAATTCCGCAGGGGGTGATCGCCATTACCAAAACCGATTTGGTCGAACCCGATTACGTCGAACTGGTGGAAGTGGAAATCGAAGAAACCGTCGCGGGGACGTTTCTGGAAGGAATGCCCATCGTTCCGGTCTCGTCGGAAACAGGGGAAGGAATCGACGAACTCAAAGCGGCCATCACGCAAAAAGCCGCTGAGATCGATTGGGGAATCGACGTCCCCTATTTCCGAATGCCGATTGATCGCGTGTTTTCCATCACCGGTCACGGAACAGTCGTGACTGGGTCGGTCATCAGCGGTGAAGTCAACCCCGGCGAAACGCTCGAACTGTTACCCCAAAAAACCGAAGTCCGCGTGAGAAGCGTGCAGATTCATGGCTCGGGTGTCGAACACGGAGTCGAACGACAACGCACGGCGGTCAACATTGCGGGAATCAAAACCGAAGAAATTACCCGTGGTCAGGAACTCGCAACGAAAGGATACCTGCAACCGACGCGGCGGTTGGTCGTCGAAATTCGCGCCTTGTCTTCCTCGCCTTTGAAATTGAAAGACCGCCTGGAACTCAGCCTGCATCTGGGTACGGCAGAACTGACGGCACGACTCATTTTCAAGGGCAAGCAACTGCTGCCCGGAGAAAAAGGATACGCGGAACTCCGGCTGGACAAGCCCACCGTCGCCTGCTACGGACAGCGCTTTATTTTACGGCGTATCTCCCCTGCGCTCACCGTTGCCGGTGGCATCGTTCTCGATGCCTACGTCGAACCGGGAAAACGGATTAAGAATTTAACCGAATACGCCCAGCGCATGAATCTTCCCGACGAGAAAGAACGGCTCTCGAATCTGCTTTCGTTGGCCGACCTCGTCGTTCATGCTCCCAAAGAAGCGGCATGGCGCGTGGCGGTAAACCCCAACCGTTACGACGACCTCATCGAAGAAATGAAGGCCGAAAAGCGGCTCGTGAGTATTAAGAGCAAAGACCGCAGCCTATGGATTCACAAAGACCGATTGCAGTCGCTTTCAAAATCGATCATGCGAACCATTCGCGAAGAGATCGCGAAAAACCAACCAAGACGTTCGCTTCCCCGTAACACACTCATGACCGCGTGCCGGGAACTCGCTCGTTCCGAAGTTGTCGAAGCGGTCTTTACGTTTTTGTTGAAGTCGAAGGAACCCGTCACGGTGGGGGGGAATCTTGGACCATCGGACGGCCAGGTCAAACTCACAAAACGTCAAAATCTCACACTGGAGAAGTTATTGCAGCAAATCGAACAGGCGGGACTCACACCGCCGACCATCAAGGCGATGGCTGCCGAGGTTGGTGAAAAAATAGCCGATTTGACGACTTTGTTGAATGTGTGCGTTGAGGACGGTTTGCTGGTGAAAATTGGAGATTCTTTGCTGTTTCCGCCATCGGCGTTAGAAGATGCCCGCCGCGTGTGTCAAAATGTATTACAGGACAAAGGAAAGGCGACGATGTCGGAACTGAGGGAAGCGTGGGGCATCAGCCGGAAGTTCGCCGTCCCTATTTGCGAATACTTCGACCGACAAAAAATTACCGTCAGACGTGACGATCTGCGAATTCCCGGACCGGAGATTGAAAACATAATTTGTTGAATCCGAGATCCCCGGAATCTTATAGATTCCGGGGATCTGACGACCGCACTTTACTGAAAATCAGAAAAACGAAAGTGAAAAACGAAACGCAGGACATCTTCCGTTCCATCCCCTCCGTCAACGCGGTGCTGGAGCACGAAACCGTCGCCGACCTTATCGAAGCGAAAGGTCGCGAGACTGTTTTAAGTTGGGTACGAGAAGAAGTAGACAATCTCAGGCAGGAATTGCGCAGCGGGAAATTCGATTCGACGAACAGTAATCCAATCGATTTCGTCGCCGATAGAATCGGAGTACGTGCAAAAAACCACGACCGGGTTCAGCTGGGCAAAGTCATCAACGCCACCGGAGTCATTCTGCATACCGGGCTGGGACGTGCCCCCATGTCGTCGTCGGTCAAATCGGCACTCGCTGAAATGGCCGAAGCGGGAAATGTTGAGATCGACCTTGAAACCAACAAAAGGCGTTATCGCGGACATCAACTACTTTCGGCGTGGCAAACCCTCACCCACTGTGAAGATGCCCTCATCGTCAACAACAACGCGGCGGCCACCATGCTCTCGCTTCAGGCATTGTGCGAAGGAAAAGTAGTTATCATTTCACGCGGGCAACTCATCGAAATCGGTGGTTCGTTTCGCCTGCCGGAAGTCTTCGAGTTAAGCGGAGTGAAACTGAAAGAAATCGGCACCACCAATCGCACCAAACTCAGAGATTACGAAAACGCCATCGGCCCCGAAACGGGTGGCATCCTTTTAGTACATCCCTCGAATTACCGCGTGATCGGTTTTAGCGAAACACCCGGAATCGCAGAACTTGCACCGCTCGCCAAAAAACACGGTCTGGCGATGATCGACGACATCGGCAGCGGTTCGCTGGTCGACGTGACAAAGTATGGCCTACCAACCGAACCGAGTTTTCAGGATAGTATCGCCGCCGATGCCGACGTCGTTTTAGGAAGCGGCGACAAACTTCTCGGCGGACCGCAATGCGGGATTATTCTTGGGAAAAACAAGTTCGTAGAAAAAATTCGACAACATCCGCTGGCTCGTGCTGTGCGTGTGGGAAAGTTGACACTCGGCGCACTCTCGGCAACGCTCGATTCGTATTTACGAGGCGAAGAAGAAAAAGAGATTCCCACCGTGACCATGCTCGCGACTTCGGCGGACAATCTCGAAACACGCGCGAAGAAAATTTGCGAAGAATTAGCCGACATCGATTCGTTAAAACTCTCGGTTCACCAGGACCGAACGCCCGTCGGCGGCGGTTCGTTGCCGGGAGCCGATCTTCCGACCGCGGTCATTTCGGCAAAGGCCGATCGTTTCACCGCCGACGAACTTTCAAGAGAACTTCGGCTGGGACGAATTCGCGTTTACGGACGCATCCAGGAAAATGCGGTCCTGCTCGATATGCGCAGCGTTTTTCCCGATGACGATTCACGCATCGTGTTAGCCCTGAGGTTGATTGCAGAAAACGATCCGATCCGTCAGAATTGAGGAAAATACGACATGATATGGGTGGCACGCCCTGAGTCTTCGAAGGGCGTGGTGAATGAACCGACCACGCCCTTCCTTACGTCAGGGCGTGCCAC
>Ga0114931_10009325_pt1 | contig 11774 bp, 9 predicted proteins | sample 2SBtaG_FD_89579 | JGI IMG/M metagenome (GOLD analysis project Ga0114931, IMG submission 89579) | Deep subsurface microbial communities from Kolumbo volcano to uncover new lineages of life (NeLLi) - 2SBTROV14_V59a metaG | ecosystem: Environmental > Aquatic > Marine > Volcanic | place: Kolumbo...
CTCGTGAGCCACCTTGATGACGATTTTGTCGCCCGGATAAATATTCACCTTATCCACCTTGACGTGATAATTCGGCACCGCGGCGTCATGGGTGGTGAAAACGGAATCCAGCATTTCCACGGGACCGCCTTCCTCTCCGGGTTTGTTAATCGAATTCGACGTAAAAAATACATACTCCATGGAACTTTTCATCGAAGAAGTGATCAACTCCCCCGTCTCCGTGTTGTAAATCACCTCTTCACCTTCGAAAACCTCGCCGCCTTTGAAAACCCGAACATTGTCCCTGGCATATATTTTGCCAGTGGATTGGTGAAATTCCAATTGTTCCGCCTCAATCACCACTTTCCCGAACTTGGCAACGACATTTCCCCAGGCCCGGGCAATCCCGAGGTTCTTGTCAAAATCCGAATGATCACTCTGAATTTCCAAATTCTCCGTATCCGCGGACTGGCGATCAGCCACCTCCAGTTTCGAGCCTTGAGCCTGCAGCGGGGAAAACCGCCCATCGAAGGCAAAAAGAAGAAGCAAGTTGGCGCCCAGTGTACACACCAAAGCGCTTCCTTTCGGACGCCAAAAAATTCCTCTGTAATCAGGACGGATCAAAGCAGCTCTCCACGGCGGTTTATCTAAGATTGGAACAACCACACCCCACCGACTATCATTCACCTATAAATTGCAAAAACACCAATGAAAAATGACCTTTTTACATGAGATTTTTTTATTTTGAATAACTCATTCAGGCGCTCCTCATCCGCAAACAAACCCCTTTTTTACTTTTTTCCTCAAAAAAATCGATAAACTTCCTTGCCGGGCTGCTCCAGGTCCGGTTTTTCGTCTGGCCGATCAGTTCATCAGGACTCAGATTTTTTCGATAAACGAGGCCAAATAACTCTTTGATTTCTTTTCGCGTTTCGGAATCGAATCCCCCCCGCCTCAGGCCTACCACATTGATCCCGGCAATTCGGTTGATTTCCGCTGCAATCACATACGGAGGAATGTCATGGCTCATCCCCACCATTCCCTGCGCCATAACGTAGTCACCAATTCTGATAAATTGGTGAAAAACCCCGCTTCCACCCAGAAAACAATGACTCCCCACTCGCACGTGCCCACCCAAAAGGCAGTTATTGGCGATCACGTTGTGGTCTCCCAATTCACAGTCATGGCCGATGTGTGCTCCATTCATCAGAAAACCATCTGATCCAAGACGGGTGACACCTCCCTCGGAAATGCTTCGATGAATCGTGACATACTCACGAATGGTATTGTGATGACCCACCTCTACTCCCGAGGTGATATCCCGATCAAATCCAAGGTAATGGGGATCCGCCCCAATCAGAGCTCCCGAGCCGATGTAACAGTCGTTTCCCACTTTTGAACCTCTTCGAACCTGTGCACTTGCTGCCAATTCGCAGTTGTTTCCCAGGCGCACCCCTTCCTCAATAATGCAAAAGGGCCCCACCCTGACGCCTTTTCCGAGCACGGCGTCAGATGAAATAATTGCGGTGGGATGGATGTCCGTCATGTCAACTCAAAGAAGGCCACTCTCACGAAAGCTGTAGTAGGGCCCTGAGCCGTTCTCAGCCGGGATCCCAATGATAATATGATCTGTAAACTCAATCTCAACAGCTTCACAGGCTTTCCTTATTTTTCTGGTCACCTTCATGTCCGCATGGCTCGGACTCGGATCGCCGGAAGGGTGATTGTGAACCAGAATAATCGAATGCGCCGCCAGACTGATCGCTGACCGAAGAATCTCGGTAGGCGAAATCAAACATTGATCCCCTGTGCCCCGAAAAAATTCCTCAATCTTCATCAATCTCTTTTTTCTGTTGAGCAGAACAGCCTTGACCGCCTCCTGGGTCAGACGTTGCATGTCATGTCCGACCAAAGAAAAAACCTTCTCGGGAGAATCAATGGCCTGCTCGGAAAAAGGCTCCTCGGCCAATCGTTTTCCAAACTCAAAAACGGCGGCCAACTGGGCGGCCTTGGCGGGTCCAATTCCACCGATCCTCCTGATCTCCGTGACACTGGCCCGCGACAGATTCCGGAGGCTCCCGAAATGCTGAATCATTTCCCGCCCCAGATCAACCGAGCTCATCCCCTTTCTTCCCGTCCCCAAAAACACCGCCAGAATTTCCGCATCGGACAGGACCGCGGCCCCTTTTTCGATCAGTTTTTCACGGGGCCGTTCGTTTTCAGGCAATTCTTTAATCAGCATAGCAATCTCAGCAGATAGATTCTCGGTCTTTTTTTCCTCCGTGGCAATGCCTTTTCACATTGCACCAAACGGTTTTGTCCTGACAGTTTCCGGGATGAACGCGGACACCATTGCGGCCATAGCGAGTCCTCCGGGACGGGGCGCCGTAGCCCTGATTCGAATCAGCGGCGATCATTCGCTGGAAATCGTGCGAAAAATTTATCGAGGGTGCGCGGATCTTCCCCCGCGGAGTCGCTTTCAGCATCTGGGGGAAATCTTTGATCCCCAAACCGGCGACGTAATCGACCAGGTCTTGATGACGCACTTTCCCGCGCCCCACAGTTTCACCGGCGAAGAGGTGGTGGAAATTGGCTGCCATGGCGGGATGCTGGTCACCAAAGCCATTCTTGACGCCCTCTACCAATCCGGCGCCGAGCCAGCTCAACCAGGTGCATTTTCTCAACGGGCCTTTCTGAATGGAAAAATCGACCTCACTCAGGCAGAGGCGATTATGGACTTGATATCAGCGAAAACGGAACTTGCCAGGAGGGCAGCCAATCGGCAATTACGGGGCGGCCTCGGAACGGAGGTTGAGTCGCTGCGCCAGAATCTCATCGGACTCATAGCCCAGGTCGAAGCCTGGATTGATTTTCCCGAAGACGACATTGACACGGACTCTCAAAGTGCCTTGCTGGCTCGGCTCGATGAAATACTCACCCGGATGGATTCTCTTTTGGCTACAGCTGAACAGGGCCGGTTTCTCCGCGAGGGTGTCCGCACGGTGATCGCCGGTCCACCCAACGCGGGAAAGTCTTCGCTTCTCAATTTACTGCTCGGATTCGACCGTGCCATCGTCAACGAGGCAGCCGGAACCACTCGCGATACCATTGAAGAAATGATCAATCTCAATGGCTTTCCCATTCGCCTCATCGATACGTCTGGAATCAGGGATGATGGTGTCTCTGTTGAAATGGAGGGAATTCTACGCAGCCACAACGAAATCAGACAGGCGGATTTGGTCCTGTTGGTAATCGATTCGTCCGTAAGCGCGGAGGCGCTCCAGAGCATCCCTATTCCTCAAGACAACACCAAGGTGATGAAGATCCTGAATAAGAGTGATCTTCCGACTCATCCTGACTGGAAAGAATGCCATGCCGAAAGTTGCACTTCCATTTCCTGTTTGACGGGCTCCGGGAAAGACAAGGTTTCCGCCGCCATTGCTTCCCTGCTATCCGGCGAGACCGGCGCGTTCGCTACAGGCGATATCGTCGCAATCAACGCCCGTCATCAGCATTGCTTACTCACGGCAGAGAGCGAACTCGCTGCCGCCCGCCACAAAATCACGGGATCAGAATCGCCTGAGTTCATCGCCGTGGATCTCCGCTCATCGCTCGATGCCATCGGGGAGATCGTTGGAAAAACTGATATTGATGAAATTCTAAGCGAGATTTTCAGCACTTTCTGCATAGGGAAATGAACTTTCCGGGGGATTTTCCCCTTAACTTTTGGCCGCCGCCGTATCCCTGCAAAACAACCGGGCGAACCCTTTTCAGAGTCCGCCCGGCCTTGTTTAATCAGTTTTTTGAGCCTTCTCTTAATGAAAAAACTCAATCGGGGAACGAAGATGATTTTTACATCATCCCGCCCATGCCGCCCATTCCGCCATGATCATGGCCATGAGGTTCCGGTTCTTCTTTTTCCGGGATGTCCGCGATGAGACACTCGGTTGTCAGAAGCAGACCTGAAATCGACGCCGCATTTTGCAATGCACTGCGAGTCACTTTCGTTGGGTCAACCACACCGGCAGCCACAAGGTCTTCGTAGTTTTCAGAGGCAACATTGTAGCCAGTGTTACCGGACTCATTTTTGACGTGCTCAACGATGAGGGCGCCTTCGGCACCGGCATTGGCTGCCAGTTGACGAAGTGGCCCCTCGATGGCGCGGGCCACGATCAGAGCTCCTGTGGCTTCATCACCTTTGAGGCGAAGCTTACCAACATTGGCTTGAGCGCGGATGAGTGCCGTTCCACCTCCGGGAACGATTCCTTCTTCCACTGCGGCACGCGTTGCGTGAAGAGCGTCTTCCACACGGGCTTTCTTCTCTTTCATCTCGGTTTCGGTAGCGGCACCCACATGGATGACTGCCACCCCGCCGGCCAACTTCGCCAGGCGTTCCTGAAGCTTCTCACGATCATAATCGGAAGTGGTTTCCTCGATTTGACGACGAATCTGGCCCACGCGCCCACTGATGGCTTCGCTGCCGCCTTCACCCTCAATGATGGTGGTTTCCTCTTTGGTGATTTTGATCTGCTTGGCGGAACCGAGATCGTCCAGAGTGACGTTTTCGAGCTTGATCCCAAGATCTTCCGTGATGACTCTTCCACCGGTCAGGATGGCAATATCCTCCAGCATGGCCTTGCGTCGATCACCGAATCCAGGCGCCTTCACAGCAGCTACATTCAAGGTTCCACGAAGCTTGTTGACCACCAGAGTTGCCAATGCTTCGCCCTCCACATCCTCGGAAAGAACGAGGAAAGGACGTCCGCTTTGAGCCACTTTTTCCAACAGAGGAAGCATGTCCTTGAGGTTGGAGATTTTCTTCTCGTGAATGAGGATGTAGGCGTTCTCCAGAATGGCTTCCATGCTTTCCGCATCAGTCACCATGTAGGGAGAGAGATACCCTTTATCGAACTGCATACCCTCGACCACGTCGAGAGTCGTTTCGATTCCTTTGGCCTCTTCCACTGTGATGGTCCCGTCTTTTCCAACTTTGTCCATGGCATCGGCAATGATACCGCCGATTTCCTTGTCCCAGTTGGCGGAAACGGTAGCAACCTGCGCGATTTCCTTGGTATCGGTCACTTCCATGGAGATTTTACGGAGTTCCTCCACCAGAGCCTCCGAGGCCTTGAGGATTCCACGATACAAGCTCATGGGGTTGGCGCCGGCAGTGACATTGCGGAGACCTTCGGAATAGATCGATTCCGCCAGGACCGTAGCCGTCGTCGTGCCGTCACCCGCGATGTCGGAAGTTTTCGAAGAAACTTCCTTGATCAACTGGGCGCCCATATTTTCATAAGGACAGGAAAGCTCGATTTCTTTCGCCACCGTCACACCATCTTTGGTGATCGTCGGGCTGCCGAATTTTTTTTCCAGAATCACGTTGCGACCCGCGGGCCCCAGCGTTGCTTTCACGGCTCTCGCCAGTTTCCTGACACCAATCAGGAGAGCTTGCCGTGCCTCTTCATCGAATGACAATTGTTTAGCCATATTTTTGTATTGTTAGGTTTGTTCTAAATTGATTTTTATTTAATGATCCCGAGGATATCGCTCTCGCTCAAAATCAGGCATTCGTCCCCTTCGATTTTCACTTCGGTTCCGCCATATTTTGAGATGAGAACTTTATCGCCGACTTTGACGGAAAATTCGATTGTTTCCCCGTCATCGTTTTTCCCATTTCCCAGGGCGAGCACTTCGGCTTCCTGAGGTTTTTCTTTCGCCGTGTCCGGAAGGAAAATTCCTCCCTCAGACTTTTGTTCATCTTCCTCGATACGCTTCACAAGGACGCGTGTGCCGAGGGGTGTGATTTTTGTAGCCATAGGTATGATGGTTGGTTCAGTTTTGGTTTGTTTTTCTTTGCTTGCGCATTCCGTTGATCGCTGGGCGCGCCTCTGGCTGAATTCGACTTCAATCAAATGACTTCAACAGCAGCTGGCCGACGATCCGCGGAATACTACGACCCGGTTCCCATGGGGGAACCCGGGAAATTTTTTCTTATCCTTCTTTCTCCACAGCCTCATCTTCCACTTCCTCAAATTCTGCATCCACGACCGTACCCTTCGCCTGCTTTGGCTCTTCGGATTCTCCTCCCGCACCCCCGTCTCCTCCGGGACCAGCCGATGCAGCTCCTCCGCTGGCTTTTTGGGCCGCCGTTGCCACCTCCGCAAATTTTGACTGCAAGGCATCGGTGGCGGATTTGATCTTTTCCGTGTCATCCGTTTTCAATGCCTCCTCCACCTCAGTGGCGGACGCCTCTATTTCGCTCTTCATCTCCTCCGATAATTGTTCACCCAGTTCCTCCACCTGTTTGCGAACGGTATACACCGCATTATCGGCAATATTACGGACTTCGATGGACTCCATCCGGGCCTTGTCTGCTTCGGCGAATTCCTCCGCCTCGTTCCGGGCTTTTTCGATCTCCTCTTCGCTCAGGCCACTGGAACCTTCGATAGAAATATGTTGCTCTTTCCCCGAATCCTTGTCCTTGGCCGATACCTTCAATATCCCGTTGCGGTCAATGTCAAAAGTCACTTCCACTTGAGGAAGCCCCCGGGGAGCGGGCTTGATGCCATCAAGCCGAAAATTCCCCAACATCTTATTGTCGGAAACCAGCTTCCGCTCACCCTGACACACCACAATGTCCACTGACGGCTGGTTATCCGCGGCAGTGGAAAAAACCTGCGATTTCTTTGCCGGAATCGTAGTGTTGCGCTCAATCATGGGAGTTGCTATCCCACCCATGGTCTCAATGGACAAAGTCAGGGGAGTCACATCGAGCAAGACCACATCCCCCAAAGACGGGTCTTTGGAGATCACTCCACCCTGGATCGCCGCACCGATGGCAACGACCTCATCCGGATTAACCCCCTGATGCGGATCTTTCCCTGCCAGTCCTTTGGCCGTTTCAATCACTTTGGGCATGCGAGTCATTCCACCCACCAGAACCAGTTCATCAATATCACTGGGGGAGAGTTTGGCCTCCTTCAGGCAGGCTTCCACCGGTCCGCGGGTTCGCTCGAAAAGATGATCCGTCATCTGCTCCAACTGCGAACGGGTCAGAGTCTTCTGAATGTGCTTGGGACCGGATTGGTCCGCCGTCACAAATGGCAGGTTGATCTCGTATGTCTGTGATGAGGATAAGGCGATTTTGGCCTTTTCAGCTTCTTCTTTAATTCGCTGTAAAGCGTCGGGCTGTCCGCTCAGATCAATTCCGGAGTCCTTTTTGAATTCAGAAACAATCCAATCAATGATGACATTATCCCAGTCATCGCCCCCCAGTTGAGTATCGCCATCCGTGGCCAGCACTTCGAAAAAACCTTCATCAATTTCCAGAGCCGAAATGTCAAACGTCCCGCCACCGAGATCGTATACCGCAATTTTCTCCTCGCCCTTCTTATCCAAACCATACGAAAGAGCAGCTGCCGTTGGTTCATTGACGATTCGCTTTACATCCAGACCGGCAATCTCTCCGGCCGCCTTGGTCGCGTTGCGCTGGGAATCATTGAAGTAGGCCGGCACCGTGATCACCGCTTCACTGATCTGTTCGCCCAGCTTCGACTCGGCATCCGCCTTGAGCTTGCTCAGCACCATCGCCGCGATTTCCTGCGGACTGTAAATTTTCTCCTTACCTCCCACCTCCACCTTGATGTGGGCATCCCCATTGGAAGCCTTCACAATCTCATAGGGCACGCTCGATCTCTCTTCTTCGGTCAACTCGTCATATTTACGACCGATGAGTCGCTTGGCTGAAAAGATCGTATTTTTGGGATTCGTAATCGCCTGCCGCTTTGCCGCCTGGCCCACGAGGCGCTCACCGTCCTTGGTAAAGGCCACCACGGACGGAGTGGTCCGGGCACCCTCCGCATTCTCCAGAACAGCAGGTTGCCCCGCTTCCATGACGGCCATACAGGAATTCGTCGTTCCCAAGTCAATCCCAAGAATTTTACTCATAATGATGTTCTTTCCTCAATAGTTAGTAAGGGGGTTCTCGAAAATAGTTTCTCTGCCCACGCTGATGCGCAAGGACCGTGCCAAGCCGATTTCGTAAGTCACAATAAACTGGTAATAAGACAGTTATACATATTGCAAATAACCGAATAAAAAAAAGTTTTAGGCTAATAGTGCAGCTTTGGCACAAATCCGCCGGGGATATGCGCCATTTTGGCACTCCTGCCTCTCTCTATTTGGCTCGTTTTCGGCTCGCTTTCGGAAAAAATAATTGCTCAGGTGATCCCGAAATAAGCCTGAAAGTCAGGGTCATTGATTCTGATCCCGCGGCATGACGATGAAATCTAATTTCCATGCCGATCACGGGAGGGAGTGTTCCGTCATGGAATCAAAGCGCACTGTTTCTATCGCACCACGATGAACGGAGACTGCAACGACGGAAGCTTCGACATGGGCGATCCTTTCATAAACATCTGCCGGGGAAGGATTCTCCATATCCAGAGGAGACACATTTCTCTCTGCCGTTTCCAGGGGGATGAAAAGAGGAAAACAGGTCAATGAAAAATAAAGGGCACACCCAGTTTTTCAAAAGCGTGCTTTTCTTCCGCCATGTAGCGTTCCGCCAGTTCATCAAATCTTCCATTCTTCCGATAATCCCGCAGAAAAGTGTTCACCTGTTTCCGCAGATCGTCATTGCCCTTTCGAATCCCGATGGACCATGTTTCTTCTCGAATGGGCTTCAAAATGGGCCGGGTATCCGCCTGATGCTGCTTCCAATACCTGTAGATGGAAATCTGGTCATAAATGAAAGCGTCAGCCTTGCCCTGAACCACCTCCAGCACACAGGTGGCGGATTCGTCGAGAACAATTAATTCCACACCGGGCAGATTCTCCGCAGCCCATTGATACCCCGTGGTGGCCAGTTTGACGGCGACTTTGCTTTTCCCGCCCCGAATATCGCTCACGCTTTGAATCGACGAATTTTTTGCCACCAACAGGCAAAGACCGTTGGTGACATAGCCATCTGAAAAATCAATCTGGCCGGCCCGCTCCGGAGTCCGGGTCAGGGAGGAAATTATCAAATCAATCTTGCCCGTCTTGAGAGACGGAATCAACCCGTTCCACTCTATATCCAAGACCTTCAGCGAACGCTTCAATCGTGCGGCGAGATCCTCCGCCATTCGAATACTGATACCGTCCGGCCGGTTGCCTGGACCGCGCATCTCGAAGGGAGGGTTGGCCATTTCCATTCCCACAGTGAGGGAAGCCCGGGATTCGGCTCCGGGTTCGCCGTTTTGGCCTTTGTCTCCGCAGGCGGACAAGGCCAGCGCCAATAACCCGGATACGGCAACCGACTTTCGTCGCGAGACGCCGCGAGCACCATTCCGCCATGGCGCGCCTGGATTTTTGCGCAAGGCTGTATGGAGACAACCTGTCCAGACAAAAATGGAGCGGAACGCAGGCAGAAAGCAGCGCGGCGGATCGCCGCGGAAGATTGTATGGAATATCCGGGATAATACCGCAGGGGGAAAAATCAATGCTTTCCACGTCATTGGGTACCATCATTGCGTTCCGAAGAGAAACTGCAAGCCGTTTGACTATCCACCGAAACAATTAGAGCGTAGTAAGCACTCACACCATGCTTGAAAAACTCTCCGCAATCCTGAAAAAATCGGCTTCCACCGAAGCCATCACGTGGCTGGATAAAACGATGTCCAGCCAGGGCGCCAATTTTGAGAAGCGGACGTTTTACTATGCCTTCAGCGGTGTATCACGGCGATTTGAGAAACGCGGTGGACTCTCTGTTTCCGAGAACGACCTGAAAGCCCTGCATCAGGAAATCCCCGCCTTCACCGTGGAGAGATGGGATCAGTTCCGCCTGGCCCGGGTCATGCTTCTCGTTGTCCTTGGCAAACAGGACGAAGGCGTCTTTCTCGAAACGCTCGATACCCTGCTCAGCACCGCCGATCTTCGCGAGCACGTCGCCATTCTCTCGGCATTTCCACTGCTGCCGCACGGGGAAAAGCTCACTGAATTCGCCCGCGAAGGTCTCCGCTCCAATATCACCGACGTATTTGACGCCGGGGCTTTGGACAACCCCTTCCCTTCGCAACACTTTTCCGACGATGCCTGGAACCAGATGATTCTCAAGGCACTCTTCATTGGCCGCCCGCTCTACCGGATTTACGGCATTGATTACCGCGCCAACCTCAAATTGGCGGAAGCGCTTTCCAATCTTGCCCACGAACGATGGGCCGCCAATCGCTGGGTCTCGCCGGAGCTGTGGCGAAGCTGTGCCAATTTTCTCACCGGGCAAATCATCGAGGACATCACCCGTGTCGCCGCAACTGACGAGCCAGGGCAGAAAGAAGCCGCCGCTCTCATCGTGGCCCACGATGACGAAGGCAGGCTCGACCACCTGCGGGATCAGGTGAAGACCTTTCTCGACGACGTAGCCGATCACCGCCTGACCTGGGACACGCTTGGCGAGCAGCTCTGACCTCTTCAAAACACCCGACCCCTCCACGATATGCGCTTTCTTGATTCCCACGTTCACATGGTGTCCCGCACCACCGACGACTATCAACGCATGGCCGCCGCCGGCGTTGCCGCCATCATCGAGCCCTCTTTCTGGCAGGGCCAGCCACGGACGGAAGTCGGTACCTTTAAAGATTATTTCAACACCCTGATCGGCTTCGAACGATTCCGCGCCAGCCAGTTCGGGATTCAACACTACTGCACCATCGGGCTGAATCCCAAGGAGGCGAACAACGAAAAACTCGCCGAAGCGGTCATGGAACTGTTGCCACTCTATATTTGCAAAGAAGGCGTCGTCGGCATCGGAGAAATCGGATTCGACGATCAGACTGCCGCCGAGGAAAAATACCTGCGCCTTCAGGCCGCCATGGCTCTGGAAGCCGATCTTCCCATTCAAATTCACACTCCTCACCGCGACAAAAAAACCGGCACTACCCGAACCATGGACGTATTGGAAGACGTCGGTGTTCCCCCTGAAAAAGTGATCATCGACCACAACAACGAGGAAACCGTAGAAGAAGTCCTCGACCGCGGTTTCTGGGCCGCCTTCACCATCTATCCCCATACCAAACTGAGCAATGAACGCATGTTCGAAGTCGTCCGCGAATACGGCACCGAGCGCATCGTAGTCGATAGCGCAGCGGATTGGGGAATCAGTGACCCGCTCGCCGTTCCCAAAACCGCCGCCCTGATGAAAGACCGCGGCCTGACGGTCGAGCAAATCGAAAAAGTGACCTACCACAATCCACTGGAAGCTTACGCCCAAAGCGGACAGGTTGCCGAAATCGACTGGGAAAAGGCCGAAGGCATCGACCCCACCGCCCTGTTTGAAGGGAGCACCCTCCTGCGCGGTGGCCAGGACGTGGAGTCGGCCATGTCGCAGTATCTGATTGATTAAGCCTTATTGGCAAATCCCTCTTCCACGGGGGGTGATTGATCCATTTTCCATGGCGGAATTCGGGTCGTTTCCGGATGTTAAGAGACTGTGGAAAACCACCTCCGGCAAGGCCGCTGTTGTCCAATCCAACAAACAGAAGATTTTTCATTCCCTACTTTTTCCAAAGTCTCTTAAATCAGCAGAAAAAGCAGCGGATGAACCATGTCCGTAGAGGATAGTCTTGCCTAGCTGGAACGCCTGCGAAGGCTTCAATAGCCCGATTCATCCGCGCGGAAAAAATCGAGCGAAACCCAGCCAGAATGGAGCGCCGCAAGTTGCAGCGGAAAAGTTCTTGAATATCCGTGCCTAATTGCCTTGAATCCTCCGATCTTTTCCACTTTATTGACAGGGTATGATGCGCCGCCTGACCCTC
>Ga0114931_10009326_pt1 | contig 11774 bp, 11 predicted proteins | sample 2SBtaG_FD_89579 | JGI IMG/M metagenome (GOLD analysis project Ga0114931, IMG submission 89579) | Deep subsurface microbial communities from Kolumbo volcano to uncover new lineages of life (NeLLi) - 2SBTROV14_V59a metaG | ecosystem: Environmental > Aquatic > Marine > Volcanic | place: Kolumbo...
TCCTTATTTTTCACTTTGAAAACAGTCATTATATCAACATAACTCTTGTTTTCAAAGCAAAAACTAAGAACAAAATAATCAACCCAAAAACCTCAATTTATTTATTCACCGTTCCTAAAATTACATTCTTGAGAAGTTTATTTTTGCGCAAGCCCTAAATAGAGTTACGCTCATGAGAATATACATCGTCATTGCATGCCTCTTAGTTTGGTGCGACTTGCTATCTCAGGAACAATTGGGAATGCGACTTGAAAATTACGCTGGCGTCAGTAGCCTGGCACTCAACCCTGCCAACAACCTGACCAATCCCCTGAATTGGGATATCAACCTCGCCTCAGCAGCGGTATTTTTGGAAAACAACTACGCCTTCGTTCGGAATACCAACACCATTGATTTTTTGAAAAATGTTTCAACCTATGATTTTTTTTCCGCCCCGGATGTCGAAGGAAGGACTCCAAAAGATGCTTTTGTCGTTGATTATGTCAACGACAAGCGAAAGCGGCATGGCATCGGCATCATCAATATTATGGGACCCTCGGTAGCATTCCGATTGAAAGAAATTCATTCGGTGGGTTTCTTTATCAACTACCGGGCAATTGCCAGTACGCAGGCAATAAACAATAATTTTAGTTTTTATAATTACAATCAACCAGGAGGGATTCCCCCTTTTAAAATCAAGCCATTCGAAGGCGCGTTGGTAAGCTGGCGGGAATTTGGGTTGAATTATGCCGTGAAATTGCCCACCCTGCAAGGTTCATTGGGTTTTGGTATCAACCTTCGCTACCTGCAAGGCTTCGAGGGCGCTTTTTTTGAAAATGCCTCCACCAATCAACATCAACGGTTTAACCGCTTTTCCTTTGTTTCCAGCCGCGTCGATGCCCGTTTTGGATTCACCACCACTAATCTCAATGGAGACAATTTTCACCTCCAAAAAAACGGAAGTGGCTTTGCCCTTGATTTGGGGGCTACCTATATCGTCGAAGGCGACCGCGAAAATTATTTGTGGAAAATCGGCGCCTCCATTCTCGATTTAGGGTCCATCCGTTTTAATAAAAATGTTCAGTCCCATGTTGTCCGTGCAGACAGTTCAACCCTCGTTGACGGAACGAGTTATGAAACGCTTACCTCATTGGAGGATTTGCCCCTGGCCGCCCAAATTTTCAGTTTCCAAATTTTGGGGGACTCAACGGCTTCCCTGCAACAAGGCGGGTTCAAGGTCTTGTTGCCAACAGCTTTAAGCCTTCAGGGGGATTACTCTTTTACCGACAATTTCTACCTCAACGCAACCCTGGTGCAGCGGATTCCGATGTCAGGCGTTGCCGCCGAAAGGGGAAATCTTTTTGCGCTTACGCCTCGTTTTGAGCATCGTTGGTTTGCTGATTCTTTGCCCTTTGTCTTGTTCAATTGGCAGGATTTTAGAATGGGGGCAGCCCTTCGTTTGGCTTTTTTCGTCATTGGTTCCGATAATATTGGTAGCTTTTTTGGACATTCCGACCTTTCGGGGACAGACCTTTATGCCGCTGTGAAAATCAATCCCTTTGATTTGGGAATTCATCTTGGCGGGAAGAAACATAATTACGACGGAGGGAAAAAACCCGCTCGCGGAAAACGAAAAAGAAGAAAAGCTCATTGTTATGACTTTTAGCTATAAATTTTTGAAGCGGAGCGTTTTCTAGCAAGGTTTTTGAAAATTGAAAACAAAACGTCCTTTTCCAAGTAGTTGAAAAATAAGTTGTTGTCGAACATTTTAATTGAGAACGATAAAGCAGCCCTGATGACCAATCTTCCAAAAAATGAACGAACGCTGGCCGGTTAATTTCCAATATTTTAAAAACTCGAAATGCTTCAAATGCGTAATCCCGGGAGTAGAATTCATCTTTTTTTATTCGTTTTGGTTTCTTTCCTTCCAACCATTGAGGGAAACAGTCAGTCGGTGAATCTTTCAAATAAGGAAATGAACAAGACGCAGACGGAAATACCAAGCAGGCTGAAACGCAAGTTCCGGCGCGACGCTGCGCGGCTTGCCTTGCGGCTTAGTTCTCAGGAAGACGACCTTCGCTACCAAAGCATTGTCATTTCACAATCTTCTATTCAAAATTTTTACAAAATACTTTCCTCCATTTACCTCTTTGACCAGACGGCTAAGTCCATCTCCAAATGCAATGTTCACACCTTTCCGAATCCATCTATTGACCATTTTGTCGTCATTTTTGACAAAACGATTGATTGGGCAGCCCCCTTGCGGAAGGGCATTAGCGAAACCAACAGCCATGAAATCAATGATTTGTTGGATGAATTCGATTTGATTATTGAGAAATATGTGTAGTGGAATGACACCCGCGACGCGATGACAATTCGTTCCAAAGAACCCTTGAATATGGCAGCCCTGGCCAATGAATTTTACAATGTCGAAGGGGTTTCGGAGGTTGATTTGGGCGTTCCCGACGTAAGCGGCAACGACATTCAGGTTCATCGCATGCAGGGAGGTTGGGAGGTAGATTATATTCTGCGCTTTGGTTCTCATCTCAACGGGCAGGGTAGCGCGCACATCTGGAAATACAAGGTCACCGATGAGGGGGTCATATCGTTTCATTCGGAAACCGGCGAACCGGTTCCTTCCTGGATGCGCTGCTATTTCGAACCCGACGGCTTTCTCGAAGCCCGCCTATGATTCCCGCAGAAAAAAATCTTTCTTTCCTCCGGTTTTCTCTAACAGTCTCGTTTCTTGGATGATGATATGGTGTGAGAATGCTTTGCACATATCGTAAATGGTCAAGGCCGCAACACTCGCCCCCGTCAGGGCTTCCATTTCTACCCCCGTCTTGCCAAAAAGGCTGACCGTGCAAATCACCACCACCTCTTTTCGTTCATTTATGGAAATGTGAATCTGGCAATTTTCCAGCCCCAAAGGATGGCACAGAGGTATCAGTTCCCCCGTTTTCTTGGCTGCCATGACCCCGGCGATGATGGCTGTTTGAAATACCGGCCCTTTTTTGGTGTGAATTTCATCCTTCTCCAAATGTTCCAAAATTTTGGCGTCCAAAAGGACGATGCTGTGGGCTTTGGCGACCCGTTGGCTATTTTTTTTTGCCCCGACATCTACCATCGAAGGGTTGCCGGACTCGTCAATATGGGTGAATTTTTTTTCCATGCTTTTCGCAATTTAGTGGTCATTGAAGGTCATTGGTCATTGTGGCAATTTATTGAAAAACTGCCCACTGCCACCGATGTGAAAGATTTTCAAAATCTTTCACATCTTGAAATACTGCCAATTGCCAACTGCAATAGCTACCGGTAAAGAATCAAGGGATACGCTTCTCCCTTTTTAAAACTCGACCTGCCTTGCGCCAATTCCAAAAAACCATCTGCCTTCAACATATTGGCCAAATCGCCCGAACCTTTTCCTTTTACCGGCCGTGCCAAGGCCGTTCCGTCTTTTTGATGCGAAGTCCTGACTTGCAGGAAGTAGGTTAAATTGGGCTTGAATTCAAAATCGCTTGCCAACAGGGCGTAATTCCGTTCAAAGGGTTCCAAACCGGAACTTGCCCGCAGCCAAGGTCGAAAATAGCGGTGTGTACACATGAAAGAAGATACCGGATTGCCGGGAAAGGCAAAAACAAAAGCCTTTTTTTCGGCTTTGCCAAACCAAAATGGCTTGCCGGGACGCTGTGCCACCTTGTGAAATAACTGCTCAACTCCCAATGAGTCCAATACTTCCGGAACATAATCGAACTTCCCTTTCGAAACCGCCCCACTCAAAAGAAGCACATCGTATTTTTCAAGGCAAACGGCTAATTTTGAATGGATTTCGGCTTTGTCATCATTCAGGTGCAAGGTGTCGGCGGGAAGGTCCCATTGTTGAAGGGCCGCCTGAATTTGATACACATTCGATTTTCGGATTTGATGCGGCAGGGGCGTTTCCGAAACTTCCACCAATTCATCGCCAGTTGAAATGATGACCGTTTTCGGCTTTCGAACTACCTTCAAATGCGTTTTGCCAATCGTGGCAGCAACTCCGATTTCCGCTGCTGAAATTTTACAGGGAGGGGCTGCTAAGAGCGCTCCTTTTTTGCAATCTGTCCCTTGAAAATGTATGTTTTGCCCTTGCCTGATGGCTTCAACAAGGATGGAAGCCTGCCCGTTTTGAATTTCCAAATCTTCATATCGAACGACGGTATCCGTATTTTGGGGAAGCATCGCCCCTGTCATGACCTCCAAACAATAGGACTGGTTTTGAAGATTCATTTGAGGCGCACCGGCGGCCTGAATGCCTTCGATTGGAAAGTTGCGTCGTCCTTTTTCAAAGGCTTCGTATGAAAAGGCGATGCCATCCATCGAGACCCGGTTGAAGGGAGGAAAATCTCGGTCGGCAAAGAGGTTTTCGCACAAAACCCGTCCCGGACTTTGCGAAAGCGGGACCATTTCTTCGCCAAATTCGGCGGTATTTTCCAAAACGATTTTGGTAGCCTGTTCAACTGTTATCACTTTGAAGATTCTATTTTTTTCGATTGAAAAACAGCATTGGTGCGCCAAATTTATTTGGCGCTCATGTAAAATTCATTGATTTTCAATTATTTATAAAAATATTTATTGACAAATAAATTTGGCAAACCAATGCCGCACCTGAATTCATTTCGGAATAGATAAAACGCCAATCGCTTCTTCTGCCAAAGACCCCAAATAAAGTTGGTTGCCAAATTGCTGCACGCTCGATATTTGTGCAAAACCTCCCTTTGGGTCCTGTAAATTGTAAATTACCTTTCCATTTTGGTCGAGACCCAGAATGAAGCCATATCGTTTCGGTTTGGGTTGCAGGAATTGCGGAAGTCGAACCAGAACTTTTCTCCAAAAAGGCTTGTCCATGATGTCATCCAAGGTGGGTTTTCTCGGTGAAATCAAGGTCAGCCAGAAAATGCTGTCATCGCCCGAAGAAATGCCGTCGGGGAAGCCGGGCAGGTTGGCGATGAAGGTATCGTGTTGTTCTTTTTTGGGTCCTGTCAGCCAATAGCGGGTCACGCGGTACATCCCCGTTTCGTTGACAAGGACGAAGGATTGGTCGTCGCTCAAGGCGATTCCGTTTGCGAAATAGAGGCTGTCGAGAAGCAGGGTGGTTTGTTTCGTTGCCTGATTGTAGGCGAACAATCGCCCGTTGGGGCTGTGTTCGAGTAAATCGAGAGTGTAATTGGCTACCGGAAATTTCCAGGAGGCATCCGAAAAATAAATCGTGCCGTCTTTCGCAACTTCTAAATCGTCGGTAAAACCAAATGACCTGCCGCCGTATTCCGTAGCCAAAGTCCTAATTTTCCCGTTCCCACTGATGGAAAGCAAGCCTTTGTACGAATCGGCTACCATTAAATTTCCGCGGGGGTCGAAGTCCATTCCCAAGGGACGTCCCTCCGTATTCGCAAACACTTCGGCGGTGCCGGTTTGCGGGTCAAAGCGAACGATTTCGCCGTTTTCCGCAGCCCCGTAAAGCCTGCCGAGGCTGTCAATCGCAACGTCTTCACAGTGGAGGCATTTGCCTTCGTACCGGGTTATTTTACTCAATAAATCATTGGGCGCATAGTCTCCTTCGAGGGGAGGGGCTTTTGGAGGGGTCCATACCTGTGGGTCAATAGGCACCGGGTAGAAGAAGATATAAAGTATCATCAACACGATGATAGCATAAATAGCATAACTTAGGTTGACAAGTTCCTGGAGTCTCATTTGTTTTGATTTTATAAATTTTGAAGCTGCTTTAAATTTGAAGCAGGAGGCAAAATCAGTCATCAACCGCCGATAGTGGACATGGATTCGGAAACAGGTACGCCCAATTGCCTTTTTTCTTCTGCCTCGAACCCATTTTTCGCCCTTTTGGATAAGGCTTCCAGAAAAATTGATTTCAGTCGTTGGTCGCTGGCCCCTTCCCGAATCAATTCTTTGATGTTAAAAATGCCTGCATCGTAGAGGCAGGTTTTCAACATGCCCTGGGGTGTCAGACGAATGCGGTTGCAGGTGCCGCAAAAGGTTCGGCTAAATGCGGCAATGATGCCCACCGTACCTTTATGTCCTGGAATTTTATAGTTGGAAGAGGTAGAAAAAGGAGGGTCGGGGATTTTTGAAATACCGGGAAAGTGATTTTTCAATTCTTCCAAAATGCGATGATGATTCCATTTCAATTTAGCATAATGCCTGCCTCCTCCATTGAACGGCATTTCTTCGATAAAGCGAACGCCGACGGGGTATTCCTTTGTCAATAGGGCCATGGGAAGGATGTCTTCATCATTTTTGCCCTCCATTATTACGGTGTTGATTTTTGTGGAAATGCCGTGTTGCAAAAGTTGTTCAAAGGTCTCCATCACTTGTTCAAATTCATCCCGCCTGGTAATTTGAAAGAAGCGGTCTTGGTCTAAGGTATCCAAGCTGAGATTGACCGAATGGATGCCCATTTTTTTCAATTCGGGAATCAGCGGTCTTGTCAGGGTGCCGTTGGTAGTGATGTTGATTTGCTTCAATTTTTCAATCCGGCTGATGGTCCAAAGGAACTGCATCATATCTTTGCGGGCAAAGGGTTCGCCGCCGGTAATGCGCACTTTTTCGATGCCCAAACTGACGAGGAAAGTCACGATTCTCTTCATCTCCTCATAACTCATCAGTTCCCTTTTGGGAACGTAGTCAATCCCATGCGCAGGCATGCAATAGAAACACCGCAAGTTGCAACGGTCGGTAACGGCGAGGCGAAGATAATTGATTCTTCTGCCGTGATTATCGTAAAGATGGGTGGCCATAATTTTAGTTTCTGAATTTAAGTTGTCTTATTCTGTACAACTTTTCGTAAAGATAAAAAAGAGAATCCAAATCATGGTGATTTTCAAAATCACCATGATTTAAGTTTCGTAAAATGGTAAATTATCCCTTTAGAAATAGGCTTCCTTTGACGGCAAAATTTTATTATTTTTGCGAGCTTTTTTGGTATGTTTCATAAACACATAAAAGTAGTTAACACTTCTTCTTGGCAACACATAGGCGCATAAGAACACATGGTTCCTTGAAAATCAACCTTCCATGTGCTCTTATGCACCTATGTGTTTTACAGAAAAAGACACTTTTGTGTTAACTGGTAAATGAAGCCTGCCGCTTTTTTTGCTTTTTATTAAGACCTCTTTTATGCTAAATTACGACAACCCAAAACTCGTCATCGAGACGGCGAAATTAGAACCGGGCAGCATTACCTGGCGCAGCCCTTCTAATTTGGCAATCATAAAATATTGGGGTAAATACGGGCTGCAATTGCCCAAAAATCCTTCCATCAGCTTTACCCTGGAAAATGCTTTTACCCAAACGACCTTGGAGTATGCCCCGAAGGTGAATTTGGAACAGGGAATCGAGTTGGAATTCTTTTTTCACGATGAACCCAACGAGGCTTTCCAAAAAAAAACAACTGGTTTTTTAGAAAGACTCAGCGGTATTTTTCCCTTTCTCCGGCAACTGAAATTGACCATTCGCACCCAAAATTCTTTTCCCCATTCGGCGGGCATTGCTTCCTCAGCTTCCGGAATGAGTGCTTTGGCTTTGTGTTTGTGTTCTTTGGAAGATGAATTGTTCAGCAGCCTGAACGAGGATGAAGCCTTTGACCAAAAAGCTTCTTTCGTCGCCCGTTTGGGTTCGGGAAGCGCTTGCCGCTCCATTTTTGGAACCCTGGCGATTTGGGGCGAAAGCAGCGACGTAGAGGGTTCTTCCAATTTATTTGCCATCCCTTACGACGAACAAATCCACGATAATTTCAAGTCCTTCCACGATGACATTCTAATCGTAAGTACTGGCGAAAAAGGCGTTTCGAGCACCGCCGGCCATGCCTTGATGGAAGAGAACCCCTTCGCACAACCGCGCTATTTACAAGCCCGTCAACGCTTTTCCCTTTTACTGACGGCCTTGCAAAAAGGCGACCTCGATGCGTTTGGAAAAGTAACCGAAAATGAAGCGCTGACACTCCACGCCCTGATGATGGCTTCTAATCCTTCCTACATTTTAATGCGCCCGAATACCTTGAAATTGATTGAATTAATCAGAGCGTATCGGCGGGAAAGCAAACAGCCCGTCTATTTCAGCCTCGATGCCGGTCCGAATTTACACGTTTTGTACCCGGAAGGGGTGATTCACGAGGTGCGCCCCTTCATTGAAAGCGAATTGGTGCCTTTTTGCGAAGAATCATTGTGGCTGCCGGATTGGATAGGCGAAGGACCGGTGCAGATTTAGAATATTTTTGTCAGAATCAGGATTTTTGGATTTACAGGATAATGAATCCTGCCAATCCTGATTCTGACAGTTTGAATCCTGAAAATCTAGAAAAGAACAAGAACAAGTTCAAGTTCAAGTTCAATTTTGAACTTGAACTTGAACTTGTTCTTGAACTTGAACTTGTTCTTAAACCTCCTTCAGAGGGAAAACCAAGTCCGAAAAATTATCGACAACATTGTTGGTTTCAAATTTCGGCTAAGCGCCTAAAAACCCCGCTTGGGACAAATTTAAGCCATCTCGAACTCTTCCCGGATTTTATTTAAAGCCGACCCGGCGCGCACCCATTCGATTTGGGCTTGGTTGTAGGTGTGTTTGACTTCAAAACGATCGGTAGTGCCGTCGGCGTGGTGAAGCGCCACGGTGAGGTTTTTTCCGGGTGCCATTTCATCAAAACCTTCCAGGTCAATGTGGTCGTCCTGCCGGACTAACTCGTAGTCCGCCGGATTGACGAAAGTCAAAGCCAACATGCCCTGTTTTTTCAAATTCGTTTCGTGGATGCGAGCAAAGGACTTGACAATTACCGCTTTGACGCCCAAAAAACGCGGCTCCATGGCGGCGTGTTCGCGGGAAGAACCTTCGCCGTAATTTTCTTCACCAAAGACGACGGTTCCAATGCCTGCCTTTTTGTAGGCACGGCCGGAATCAGGCGCTGCCATGTATTTATTTTCGGCGTAATTGATGACCTTATTTGCTTCGCCGTTGAAATAATTGATGGCGCCGATAAAGCAGTTGTTGGAGATGTTTTCCAAATGGCCTCGAAATTTCAGCCAGGGCCCTGCCATCGAAATATGGTCGGTGGTGCATTTGCCTTTGGCTTTTATCAAAATTCTCATGCCGGTCAATTGGGCTTGGGAAAGCGGTTCAAAGGGAGTGAGCAATTGCAGGCGGTCGGAATTTGGATTTACCTTGATTTGAATATTGCTTCCGTCTGCTGCCGGTGCTTGGAAGCCTGCATCTTCGACTTCGAAGCCTTTTGGAGGCAACTCCGTGCCCGTCGGTGGCTCTAATTTTACGGCTTTGCCTTCCTCGTTTTTCAGCGTATCGGTCAGTGGGTTGAAGGTGAGGTCGCCTGCGATGGTCATGGCCGTAACGATTTCGGGCGAAGCGACGAAGGCATTCGTTTGTGGGTTTCCGTCATTCCGTTTGGTGAAGTTCCGGTTGAAAGAGGTGATGATGGAGTTTTTGCGGTTGGGGTCGTCGGTATGCCTCGCCCACTGCCCGATGCAGGGTCCACAGGCATTGGCAAGCACCACGCCTCCCATTTCTTCAAAGGATTGCAGCAGCCCGTCGCGCGCAACGGTGTAGCGGATTTGCTCCGAACCCGGCGTAACGGTGAACTCTGCCTTGACCTTTAATTTTTTGGCGACTGCCTGTTTTGCAAGGGAAGCGGCGCGGTCTAAGTCTTCATAAGAAGAGTTGGTGCAGGAACCAATCAAACCCACTTCCAACTTTTGGGGGTAGTCGTTCTTTTTTACCGCTTCCGCAAATTTGGAAATTGGCCAAGCCAAATCCGGGGTGTAAGGTCCATTGATGTGGGGTTCTAAAGTCGAAAGGTCAATTTCAACTACGCGGTCGAAGTATTGTTCGGGATTTTCATAACATTCCGGGTCGCCGGTCAGGCAATCTGCGCATTGGTCGGCAAGTTCGGCGATTTCCGCCCTGCCGGTGGCGCGCAAGTAGCGACTCATGGCTTCGTCGTAGCCGAAAGTAGAAGTGGTGGCGCCTATTTCTGCGCCCATATTGCAGATGGTGCCTTTGCCGGTGCAGGAAAGGGATTGAGCGCCAGGTCCGAAATATTCGACGATAGCCCCCGTTCCGCCTTTGACCGTCAAAATGCCTGCTACTTTGAGAATCACATCCTTTGCCGAAGTCCAACCACTCATTTTCCCCGTCAATTTTACGCCAATCAATTTGGGCAGTTTCAACTCCCAGGGCATGTTTGCCATCACATCCACTGCATCTGCGCCACCGACGCCAATTGCGACCATTCCCAAACCGCCTGCATTCGGCGTGTGCGAATCGGTTCCAATCATCATCCCGGCCGGGAAAGCATAATTTTCCAACACAATTTGGTGAATGATACCTGCCCCCGGTTTCCAGAAACCGATGCCGTATTTATTGGAAATGGAAGCCAAAAAATCATAGACCTCCGAGTTGATGTTTTTGGCGGTATTGAGGTCTGTTTCTGCGCTAACCTTTGCCTGAATCAAGTGGTCGCAATGTACAGTAGAAGGGACGGCGACTTTGTCTTTGCCCGCCATCATGAACTGCAACAAAGCCATTTGTGCGGTCGCATCCTGCATCGCCACCCGATCGGGTGCAAAAAAGACGTAATCCTTTCCCCGGGCATGTTTTTGGAGTGGAGATTCGGGATGGAGATGGGCATAGAGAATTTTTTCCGCTAAGGGGAGTGGGCGACCGAGTGTTTTTCTTGCCTTCTCTACTTTTTCGGGAAAAGACGCATAAAAAGACCGGATCATTTCAATATCAAAAGGCATAATGGAATCAACTTTTAAGGATTAGAAAATAAAGGTTTTCATAAGGTTTCAATGGTCACTTTGTTTTTGAGGTTGCAAAGATGGAAAAGAAAGTTTTCAAAGGCTGCAAATCTACGACTTTTACCTCAACTTTTCTGCCGGATTTATCGGCAATTCGGCGAATAATTTTTGGACGTTTTATCATTTGTTTGACGGAGGGGCATGGGGGGAGATGCCTAGATATCGGCCATTTGGAAGCGAGGCCTGCTGAGGCGTCCGCGCTTGTTTTTTGGTTGAAAGTTTTTACTTTTGGAAAAAATTCAAAAAAATGATGCCAACAGCAAAAAGACCAAAAGCCAACGAATGCGCCGATTTTTATAAACCCTACATACGGCAGGTGAAAAGCAATGATGCGTTGCAGGTATTGAAAGAGGCGAAAGGACAGACGGCAACCTTTTTAAAAAGTATCCCGGACGAAAAATGGGACTTCCGATATGCACCCGAAAAGTGGAGCCTCAAAGAAGTGCTTCTTCATTTGATTGATACGGAGCGCATTTTTGGCTGCCGCGCCCTACGCATTGCCCGGAACGATAAAACCTCCCTTCCTGGTTTTGACCAGGACGATTTCATGCCCTTTTGCGACGCCGGTAACCGAAGTCCGCAATCTATCATCGAAGAATACGAGGTGGTGCGCGAAGCGACTATTCACTTGTTTGAAAACATGACTGAAGAAGCCTTCAGTCGGATGGGAACGGCAAGTAATTACTCCCTGTCCACTAGGGCGGCAGCCTTCATCATTGCCGGACATGAAGCCCACCATTTAAAAGTAGTTCAGGAAAAATATATTTGAATTTAGCCCAAAATTGCTCTTGTCCCCTTTGTACTTATTCTTTCACCATTCCTAAGGAACGGTGAATAAATAAATTGAGGTTTTTGGGTTGATTATTTTGTTCTTAGTTTTTGCTTTGAAAACAAGAGTTATGTTGATATAATGACTGTTTTCAAAGTGAAAAATAAGGA
>Ga0114931_10009327_pt1 | contig 11774 bp, 5 predicted proteins | sample 2SBtaG_FD_89579 | JGI IMG/M metagenome (GOLD analysis project Ga0114931, IMG submission 89579) | Deep subsurface microbial communities from Kolumbo volcano to uncover new lineages of life (NeLLi) - 2SBTROV14_V59a metaG | ecosystem: Environmental > Aquatic > Marine > Volcanic | place: Kolumbo...
CAAGATTTTGTTGTCCGAACGGGGCAGGTCGTTCACCGTAGACCAACTGATCGACCTGCTCTACCCCGAGACTGACCCCCACAAAGTGGTCAAGAACCTGCGCGGCCGGGTGAGCCAACTACGCAGGGCGTTGGAACCTACGTTGACGCGGGGCAGCGACTCTCAATACGTTCAAAACGTGGGTCAAGGCTACCGCTTCAACGCCCAAGCGCCCTGTTGGCTGGACACGGACGTTTTTGAAGCAAGCCTAAAAGACGCCCACGAGTTGATGCAAACTGACCGTTGGACTCAGGCGTTGACCCAGTACGAACGGGCCTTGGCCTTGTACCGTGGCGATTTTCTTGCAGAGGACCTTTACGAGGAGTGGACGCTCAGTTATCGGGACCAATACAGGCAAGACTTCCTGTCTGCCTTGGAAGGCGCGGCGCGCTGCCACGCGCAGTTGGGCGACTACACCAGCGCCCTGGCTTGCTGCCAACGGGCGTTGGCTCAAGAAGCGTATCGGGAGAGCGCTTACCGACTCAAGATGCGTTTCTGTTACCACGCAGGTCAGCAGCAGCAGGCGCTGGAGACGTACGCTGCCTGCGTCCACGCCCTCAAAGCGCTTTTAGGGGTCGAGCCGACCCTGGAAACGCGCAAGCTCTACCTACAAATTGAGCGCCAACAAGTGCCCGCACTTCAACGAACGGTGCCCCACAACTTGCCCACCCCGTTGACAAAATTTGTGGGTAGAACAGACGAGTTGGCCGCGATCCGGCAACACCTGGACGACCCACACTGCCGCTTGTTAACCCTGATAGGACCGGGGGGCATCGGCAAAACCCGCCTCGCCATCCAGGCGGCCCACGAACGGCTGGAGGCTTTTGAACACGGCGTCTATTGGGTTTCGCTCTCCGGGGGGATACGCTCCACCGAAGAGCTGATCTCGACGATCGCCGAAGCGCTGCGCTTCACGTTCTACGGCAAGGCCCCACCTCAAGCACAGCTGGCCGACTACTTGCGCGAAAAAAGCGCGTTGCTCGTGCTCGACAATTTCGAGCACTTGGCGCCCCACAGCACCCTGCTAAGCGAGTTGTTGTCGCAAGCCCCGGAGCTCAAGTGCCTGGTCACCTCGCGCGTCCGCCTGGGCTTGTGGGGGGAGTGGGCGCTGTTCGTCGAGGGGCTGCCCGTGGCGGACGAAACGGCAGAGGGCGGGCCGACCTCGGACGCCGTACGGCTGTTTGTCAGCAACGTCGAACGGTTGTGGCCAGGGTTTACGATGGGCTCGCCCACGCGGGCCGACGTGGTCAGCCTTTGTCGCCTGGTCGAGGGGAGCCCGCTGGGCATCGAGCTGGCAGCGGCCTGGATGCCCTCCTTGACGTGTGCTGAGCTCGTCGACGAGGTGCGTTCCAGCCTCGACTTTCTGACGGCGCAGTTTCAGGATATTCCCGAACGCCACCGCAGCTTGCGGGCCACGTTTGAGTCCTCGTGGGCGCTGTTGTCCGAAGAAGAACGACGCGCCGTGGCCAAACTTTCCGTGTTTAGGGGGGGCTTTAGCCGAGAAGCGGCCGACCAGGTGGCGGGCACCTCGTTGCGACGGCTGGCGGCGTTGGCCAACAAATCCTTCCTCAAACGCTCGGGCGGGCAGCGCTACGAGATGCACGGGTTGTTGCGGCAATTTGCGGCGGAAAAATTGGGGAATGAGACGGCTATGGAGGCGTCCGTAAGGGTGGAACACAGCCGCTATTTCACGCGTTTATTGCATCACCAAGAGTCGCTGCTCAAAGGCGCGGGTCAAAAACAGGCCCTCCAAACGATCGCCCTCGAACTCGACAACGTGCGCTTTGCCTGGAATCAGGCCGTTGAGCGGGGTCAGTGGGACCCCTTGGAACGGGCGCTCGAAAGCCTGTTCTTGTTCTACGAGATGAAGGGACGTCTGCTGGAAGGTGAACAGGTATTCAACAACGCCATTGCCGCTTTGAGCCAGAGGAGGCGGTCCAAAAGACAGCAGCAGGCGCTGGCCGAGTTGCGAACCCGCCTGGGGCGACTGCTCTACGACCAAGGCAAGTTGGACCGGGCGGGTGCACTGTTCGAGCAAAGCTTGTCTGGCTTTGAACACCACCCCGGTCCGGGGGAGGCGTTCGCTTGGCTCAACTTAGGGATCGTGTACGACAACTGGGGCAAATACGACGAAGCGAAGCCCTATTTCGAACGAAGCCTGTCCCTGTATCGAGCGCAGCAAGACGTGTATGGACAAGCGTACGTGTACTTGAACCAAGGCGTGCTGGCGTTTGACGAGGGCGATTACGACCTGGCCGAGCGCTGTTATGAAAAGGGTCTGAACCTTTTTCGGCCCTTGCAGGACCGCTTCGGCTTGGCTAAGGCGTTGAACAACCTGGGCAACTTGCACTTTGTCCAAGACGCTTACGCCAAGGCCAAACCCTACTACGAAGAGTGCCTGGAAGCATTCCAATACTTGGACATCCGTTGGGGTATGAACATCGTCCTCAACAACCTGGGCAGCCTGGCCAACACCCTCGGCGCGTTCGACGAAGCCCGGGAGTGGCACCTACAAAGCATGGCCTTGAGCCAAGAAATCGGTGACCGCACGGGCCTGGCCATGTCGATGAGCAACCTGGGCGAGGTGTGCGTCAACCAAGGCCGCATCGAGGAGGCCAAACGGCATTTTTCCGAAGCCCTCACCCTCGCCCAACACACCCAAACAGCCTGGATGTTGTGGGACGTGCTGTTGTACCTGACCCAGCTCGGACTCAAAGAAAAACAGACCGACTGGGCTTTAAAGGCGCTCGTGTTCTTCGCCGAACAACACCCGCTGCGTTACATGCGGGAGGAGGCCCAGCAAAGCTTGGCGGCGCTGGAACAACAGCTGCCCGCTCAACAACTGGCCGAGGCCAAGGCGCAAGCCGGGCGTTTACAGGTCGACACCATTTTGGCCGACGCAAGGCAGTGGTTGGGTTTGGATACCTCCCTCTCATAACCCCCACAGACGTGTACCAAAGCTCACGGCGCGGTCGGCTCGCCCGCGGCCAGGACGCGGTTGCCGTACGCTATTGCCGCGGCCACGGCCTGCAAACGAAGGGACAGTTCGTCCGAGGTCAGCGCCGTAAACAGCGGGGCGACAGCCCGCGCGTCCCCCACGCGCACGATCGCCTCGAAGGCCGCTGCGCGCGTGCGTCGGTCGCGGTCGAACAACGCTTGTGCGAACAAGGGGGTATCCGCCGCAACAGCCAACGGTGACAACCCCTCAAAGGCCATGCGGCGCAGCAGGCGGTTCTGGTCGGGGTCGACGAAGCGCAGCAGCGTAGAGCGAGCCGCTTGCCCCCGAACGCGGGGCAGGGCTGCTAGGCCCAGGGCCGCAACGAAGGGGTTGGGATCGCCGAGCAGCACGTCGAGCACGCGGGGGGCGACGGTGGCCAACGCGACCGCGACGTCGACCAAGTTTTGTTCCGCGAAGGCGAACACGAAGGGCAACGCCGGCTTCAGGGCGTCGAACGCAGCGTTGAACAGCTGGAGCGCCACGTCCGCCTCCCCCAGTTTGACCAGAGCGGCCAGCGCAGAGAGCGCCAGGTTGCCACACACGGCGGGGTCGCACTGGGATAAAAAACCGCTGCTCACGAACGTCAACACGGCCGCGCCCGCCCGCTTTCCACCGACGGCGGCAAGCGCTTCGAGCGCAGCCTGGCGCAAGTCGGGTTCGGGGGCGCCGTCGAGCACGGCGGCGAGCGCGGGGACGGTTTCGTCCCCCAACGCCCCCAGCGCGCCGGCCGCGGCTGCGCGCACGGCTACAGACGCTGTGCTGCTGTTCAACAACGCTGTCAGGGCCGGTACTGCGCGCGGGTCATTCAAGCGCACGATCGCCCCCAGAGCGCCAACCTGGAGCGCTTCTTCCTGATTGTCAAGCGCGCTAAGGAGTCCGGGCAGCGCTTGGCGCGCACCCAAAACGCCCAGGCCAAAGGCAGCGGCGCCGCGCACGAAGGGGTCTTCGGCAACGTCGTTGAACGCCGCGCTCAACAGGGGAACCGTGGTTTGAGCGCCCAAGCGCGCCAGGGCCTTCAGCAGCGCCGCGCGCTCGACGTTGTTGAACGCCTGACGGTCCGAGAAGGCTTGGGCAAAGGCGTCAACGACGGGCTCCGTCAACGCGTCAGGGAAGGCCGCAACGGCCCGCGCGTCCTGGAGTGAGAGCGCGGCGGCGGCCAGCGTGTCCCGCTGTCCCAGCAGCACGCCCAACACCTCGGAGGCTTCGGGAGCCACGCGCAACAACGACACGCCCGCCGCCCAGCGCACGCTCGCCGTTGGGCCGCTTAAGGCCGCCTGTTTTAAGCTAAATTGAGCTTCGGGTGCCCCGAAATCGCCTAGCCCTTCGGCCACCACACGACGCACCGAAGGAAAAGGGTCATCGAGCAGCACGGCGCGCAACAGCGGCAGCGCCACGCGACCGCCGTGGCCCGCGAGCACACCCGCCGCCCGCAAGCGGTCTGCCTCGCCTCGCGCCGGGTCGAGCAAGATGAGGCCCACCGCGTTGAGCGCTTCGAGCTGTAAGGACCGCGCTTCGTCGAGGCTGGACGGCGCGGTGCTCGGTTGCCCCCAGGCCACACCGCCCAGCAACGCCACCCCAACGCTCAACGCGACGACGGCGCTGATTTTGTTCACAGCCGGCTCCCAGGCGCGCCAGGGTCGAGCAAAAAACGGTCGGCCAGGGCGTGGGCCAAGGCTTGGCTCAGCGCCGTGCTCGCCCCAGGGCGGGGGCCAAACAACAAGGTGTGGGCCGAAGTAAGTTCAAACAGCTCGCTTTCGGACAACGAGGAGGCGATCCAGCGCGCTTGGAGCGCGTCGGCCGCGGCGCGTTGCAGCGCCGACGACCCAGCAGGGTTCGTGGCCAACGCGATCAGCGCGTCGTTTGAGAGGCTCTCATCACCCGCCCACAGCGGACCCAACGCCTCGCCCGCGGTTTGCTGTAATTCAGCGTGTGTTCCATCGAGTGCGAGCGTGTTGAACGTGACGGGCTGGCCGTTAGCCAGCGCTTGCCACTGCAACAGCGAGAGCGTCCTCAACGCAGAAGAACGGACGAGGGCACGCGCCGCAGCCGCGCGGCTCTGCGCCGAAGCGCCTAGGAGCGCTTCAGCGTACAGCGTTTCCAGACTTGCTTTGTTGGCCTGCCACGCCGCGCTCAAGGCGTCCACCGCGGCACCGCGCAGTTCGGGCGTCTGGGCCGAGCGGGCCAGCGCTCGTAAGGCCGTAAGGTCGGGTGGGTCCTGCAATAGGCGCGACGCCAGCGCCCGTGCGGCGGCCCGGCGCAGTTCGACGCTCGCGCCCGTAGCGGCAAGCTGTCGCAGCCTCGCCGTGCTCACCTCGGGTGAACGTTCTAGGCCGGGCTTCAGCGCTTGAAAATTGCGCTCGATCGCGCTGATCTGCGGTCGCACGCTCAGCAGACGACCGGTGTTCAACGCCCGTTCCAGCTCGGAGGCGGAACGGTTTGTCTCGTCGTTGAGCTTCTGGCGGGCGCTGAAGTCGCCGCCCACCTCAGCGGTCTGGACAACGGTGGCGCGCTCCGCTTCGAGCAAGGTCTTGAACTGTTTGAGCGTGGTCAGCGCAGCGTTAGGGTCGCCTTGAACGGCCTGCTCGCCCAGCGTTTCGAGCAGGCCGTTGAGTTGTTCCAACGTGCGCAACGAACGCGCGCGCTGTGCGCCAAACACCACGCTCAGCGCCCGGCCCGCGCTCGCGCGAAACTCCGTCGTGAGGGCCATGTCTTCGGCGATCGTCTCCAACGACCTTAGCGGGTCCTCGAAGCGGTCGATAAACCCAAAAAAGGTGTAAATACCCACGAGGAAATCGCCCGCGGCGGCGCGGAAGCCTGCCAGACTCCCGTCGAGCGCCACGCCGTTGAGCGTTTGGGTTTGACCGTTGACCACGGCCTCGAGTGTTGCTTGCGCTTCGGGCTTGACCAACGTGGAGCGCAACAGCACGAACACGGCGTCGGCTCGCGCGCGTTCCAATTCCGAACTCGCCGCCTGGCCGACCGAGGCGGCCACCTGGGACAAGCTGATTTCTCGTCGCCCCAGCGCGAACACGATCGCTTGGACCAGCGCCTGCTCCGTCGCGGCGCGCAACTCGGGCGTGGCCGAGGAAGCCAGCGTTTCGAGTGCGTCCAAAGACACGTTGGCGTCCAGCAATTTTTCGCCCAGCACGGCGCCCGCCGCGGCGCGCAACTCGGGAGCGAGGCCCGTGTCCCCGGCCAGTTGTTCGAGCGCGTCCACACCGAGCCCACCGGCCTGGCGTTGAAACAGCGTGGCGGCCGCACGGCGCAACGCGGCGTTTGCGCCCACCACGCTGCCCTCTAAGCTCACGGCGTGGCCTTCGGCTAGCGTGCTCAGCGCAGACGCGTCGAGGGGGTAGAGCGCAGAGCGTTGCACCCTTTGAACGAGCGCCTGCGCCGCGGCTAGACGCAGTTCCGCGCTCTGTCCTGTTATCGCACGCGACAACAACGCCCCCAACGAAAGCGGCGCGGCTTCCAAGGCCCCCCGCAACGCCGGGACGACCGCGCCGCGCTGCAGGGCGTTGTCGGGCGTTAACGCCCTGCCGATCAGCTCGTCGAGGGAGAGCGTTTTGTCTTCTAAAAGGAGGTCGCCCAGCCGCCGCGCTGCAGCTTGGCGCACTTCGGGGAATGCTCCCGAGTTCAGGAGCGTTTCGAGCTGGGCACGGTCGTTTTGCGCGCGGGTCAAACGCGTACCCAGCGCCGAGGCCGCGGCGTGGCGCACGGTTTCGGACGGGGCGCTCAGGGCCAGTTGACGGAGCACCTCCACGCTCTGGGACGACGTGCTAAAGGCCGTTTTTAGGGCCAACCCGGCCGCTTGCCGGACTTCGGGCAACGACTCGTCGTTGGCCAGCCGGGTCAGTTCTTCAACCGACTTGGCTACCCCAACGGCTTGGACGATGGCTAAGAACAACAGCGACAAGATCAGCAGTTTAAGCTTCACGTTTGGGCTCCTTTGACCACGGTAAACGGGTCGATGGCGTCGCGCAACGCGTCGCCCAGGTAGTTAAAGGCCAGCACGCTGACGAAGATGAACACCCCCGGCAGGATCAACCAGGGGTGAAATTGGATTTGGTACTGAAAATTCTCGAGCAAATCCCCCATCAGCACCCCCCAACTCACGAGCGGCTCCTGCAGGCCGAAGCCGAAGAAGCTGAGCACGCTTTCTAACAAGATCACGCTGGGCGCGGCCAGCGTGGCGGCGACCACGAGGTAGCCCAACGTGTTGGGCAGGATGTGCCTGAAGATCAGGCGCAGGTCGCCCGCGCCCAGCGCCCGGCTGGCCTGTACGAACTCCTCTTCGCGCAGGGCCAGCACCTGGCCGCGCAACACCCGGGCTAACGGCGCCCAGCCCACGATCACGAGGATGAACACGATGCCCCAAAAACGCGCTTGCGGCGGCAGTTCGGGGGGGAGCGTGGCCGACAAAGCCAGCAGCAACGCCAGGCGCGGCAGCGACATGGCCACCTCGACGAGCCGCTGGATCCAGGTGTCGGTGAGGCCACCGTAAAAACCCGACAGTCCCCCCATCAAGATCCCGAAGGCAAAGCTGATCAGCACGACGAGCGGCCCCATGCCCAGCGCGACGCGTCCACCGTAGAGGATGCGACTCCACAGGTCGCGCCCGAAGCGGTCCGTGCCCAACAGGAACAGTTGCCCCGCAGACGTCGGGGGCTCACCCGTGCCCAACAGGTGCACGTTCGTCTGGAACAGCCCCAACAGCCGGTAGGCCTCGCCGCGCACGAACCAACGCACGTCGTAGCGTTGATCGCCGTCCTCGGCGTAGCCCTTGACGCCCGTCAGCGGGTTGTACGTGCGTTTCAGAGCGTAAACGTAGGGCTGTAAACCGTCGAAGTGCAACCAAGTGAGCATCGGGGGCACGTAGTCGTAGGCGACGCTGTTGGCGTCCTCGTGGAAGGCGCTCGAGGTGTAGGGGCTCAAAAACCCGGCAAACAACACGGCGAGGGCCAAAGCGACGAGCACAGCGCCTGCCAGTAAACCAGCGCGGTTGTGCCTGAAACGTTGCCAAACGAGGAGCCCCTGCGACTTGGCTGGGTGCTCGTTTTCGAGGGTGGCGAGAGGAGGAGAAGGGGCGTTCATCGTTATTCGTAACGGATTTTGGGGTTGACCCAGGCCAGCAGCACGTCCGAGGCTAAGTTGCCCACGATCAAAATCGCGCTGAAGAACAGCAACCCGGCCATCACCACGTACTGGTCGTTCTGGCGCAACGCCGTCCAATAGACTTTCTCGATCGTGGGCAGCTGTAAGATCATCGCGGCCACGAGCGTGCCCTCGAACATCGAGGGCAGCCAGTAACCCAGCATGCTGATGAGCGGGTTGAGCGCGTTTTTGAGCGCGTGTTTGTAGACCACAACGCGCTCGCGCAGTCCCTTGGAACGGGCCGTTTGCACGTAGGGCTCGCTCAACACGCCGAGCATCTCGCCGCGCACGTAGCGCACGATCGCGGCCAGGTTCGACGCGCCGATGACCAAAAAGGCGGGCCACAGGTGCCACAACAGGTTCCAGACTTTTTCAAAACTCCACGGGGCGCTCACGTAGTTCCCGTCGAACAGGCCCGAGACGCCCAGACACACGTTCTGAGCCAGTTGCGCAGACTGCCAACAGTGTGTGCCCACCTGGAACACCACGACGAGCGCCCACAGCAGGCCGACGGCCAACACGAAGTTGGGCACGGACAGGCCCACGAAACCCAGCAAGTTGACCGCCCCCTCGCGCCACCCACCGCGGTGGGTGGCGGCGTAGATGCCGATGGGCAAGGCGAGCAACCAGCTCAGGGCCATCGCGCCAAAGCTCAGCACGAGCGTCCACAGCAGCGGTGTGCCGCTCTCCCAGCTGCCCGCCGTGAACAGCTGTTTCAACACGGGCTGTCCATTTTGGAACGAAAACCCGAAGTCAAACCGCGTAAAGATGCCCCAAATCCAGCGGCCGTACTGCACGGGGAGCGCTTGATCGACGCCCGTTTGTTCTAGGCACGCCAAGTAACGCGCCTCGCCTTGCAGCCGCAACGCCGTGCAGTAGTTGCCAGGCTCCAGGTTGATCACCCAGAACACGATCACCGAGATCACGAGCAGCAACGGAACGGTGGTCACGAGACGTCGGAGCACGTAGTTGAGCATGGTTTAAAGGACGGACCACGCCCCCCAGCCCGGTTGGGGGCTGGGGGGCGTGGTATCAAAAGCGTTCACCGGCGAAACAAAATCTCCGGGCTCAGCAACGTGGTGTTCTCCGTCGTGCCCGTGAAATTGCCCACGCGGTCGGCGCGGAAGGTCTCTAGCCCTTGTGCGTTGTAGAGGAAGATCAACGGTTGGTTCTGGGCCACCACGGTCTGAAAATCGGACAGCAAATTCACCCGCTGGGCCAGGTCTAAGCTCTGCGCCTGCTGTTCTAACAGCGCGTCGACCTGCTGTTGCCAGGCGGGCACGTCTTGTCCCTGACCGTCCGAGAACTTCCAGAAGTGCAGGTTGCCCGCAGACGAGAAGATCGAGCGCAACAAATTGGGGTCGCCGTCGCCGCCCGTCAGCGTGATGCGCACGGCGTCGTAGGGCGGCGGCGTGCCGCTCAACAGTTGGTCGATCACGGCGTTGAGGTCGAGCGGCCGCACGTTGGCCTGTACCCCGATCTTTTTGAGGTCGTTGGCCAGCAGCACGGCGTCGTTGCTGAGCACGGTCGAACCCTGCACGGTGAGCAGCGTAAACTCCACGGGCTCGCCGTTGGCGAACTGTCGCACGCCATCAGGTCCCGTTTTGAGTCCGATCTGGTCGAGCAAGGAGGCAGCCCGGTTCAGGTCGAAGGCAAACCTGGGGAACGTGGGCTCGTCGCCGATCCAGAACAGCGGCGAGATGCCCGGCCCAAAGCGCGCCTCTCCCAGGCCGTTGAGGTTGGCCGAGATCATGCCTTGGCGGTTGCTCGCAAAGGATACGGCCTGTCGAAAACGCACGTCGCGGAACAAGGATCGCAGGTTGGGGTCGCTGGAATCCTGGTTGAAGGCGATCACGTTCATGTCGACCGTGCCCGCTTCCTGGACCGAGATCGACACGCCCTGGCTGGTCTGCTGGCGCAGCACGGGCACGTCTTCGGGGCGCGGCGGGTAGATGTCCGTTTGGCCGTTGCTGAAGCGCAACAGGCGCACGTTGTCGTCCGTCACGACGGGGATGACGAGGTCGTCGAGGTAGGGCAATTGCGTCCCCTCTTCGTCGACCTTCCAGTAAAACGGGTTGCGCACGAGGGCGACTTGCTGGCCCGGGGCGAAGCTGTCGAGCTTGAACGGACCCAAGCCCGCCATGGCCGAGGTCGCGGTGTCCACGCCCCAAGCGGCGTTGAATTGGCCGTCCTTGACCGCGCTCTGCAACAGGTGTTGGGGCACGATGGGCGTGCTCGCCAGCGCGCTCAGCAGGCCGGAAAAGGTCACGGGCGCGGTGATCTTGACCGTGAGGTCGTCGACGACCTCGACGTCGGGGAAGCGCCCGCCCACCCGCCAGGCGTCTTTGAGCCGGGTGTTGACCGCGGGGTTAAACACGACCTGTTGCAGCGTGAAGCGCACGTCGTTAGCGCTCAACGGCACGCCGTCCGAAAAGCGAACGCCCGGACGCAACCGTAGCGTGACGCCCTTTTGGTCGGGTGACACTTCGAGCGATTGGGCCAGCGACGCTCTGCCTGAACTGTCGAGCAACGCCTCGTAGAGCAGGCTGGTGACCGCGCTCGAACTGGCTTCGTTTTGGGTGATGGGGTTGAACGTCTTGGGGTTGTCGATATTGTCGACCGTGAGGCTTCCCCCACGCCTGCCCGGTCCGTCGGGCATCTGGGTGGCCGCCACGACGAAAGGCACATTGGGCGGCCCCGGCTGTTGTGCCTGGGCGCTCAAGCCTCCCCAGCCCAACGCCACAAGACCACACAGCAGCAGCATCTGCTTTTTCATTACGGTGCTCCTTTAATAAAGTGTCGTTAGACGATGCGTTAGCACGAAACGTTTTGCTATTTTCCCGGTCCGCCGCCAAAGCCCGGACCGTGCCCGCCTCCGCCAAAGGCGCTGGCTGGCTGCTTGAAGGTCACTTGGCTCACCGAGCCACGTTCGAGCGTGAGCGTGACGGGCGCGCCGTTTTCGTCCACGAGACCGGCAGGTTGAAACTGGATCTGGCTACCCTCGGCGATCGCACCTGAGAGGCGGTCCCCCGCTTTGAGCGTGATGAAGTCGCTCGTGCCCGCCTCAGCTGCCAACTCGATCGCGCTGAGTTCGGCCGTCGAGAAGCTCAACTCGCCGAAGAGCGACGAGCTGAAGCTGACCTCGCTGTTGAGCACCGTGCCGCTCCACAGTTGGCCGCCGGGAAAAACCGCAAGGTCAAACGAGGACAAAGCCTGGGCGAACAGGCCGAAGATGTTTTGGGAGCGCAACCCCTGGAACACGCGAAACAACCCGATGTTGGGCCTGCGTCCCGAGCCCGGCGTGGGCAAGTCGAGCTGAAAAATGGTCATTTGAACCTCGTCTTTAGGGAGGCTCAACTGGCTGCCCTGCGAGGTTTGGATCGACAGGGTATTTGCTTCGAGTACGCCGTTGATCGTGTCGCCGCCGCTGAGCACGAGTTGGTCGGTAGTACCAAAGGTAATGGCCGCGATGTCGTCGTGGGCCAGGGTGCGCACTTTGCCCGAATTCAGGGTCACTTTAAACTCGTCCCCTTGAAGCGTGCCGCTGATCGCGCCGCCGTTTTTCAGCAAGGCCAGGTCGCTC
>Ga0114931_10009329_pt1 | contig 11772 bp, 10 predicted proteins | sample 2SBtaG_FD_89579 | JGI IMG/M metagenome (GOLD analysis project Ga0114931, IMG submission 89579) | Deep subsurface microbial communities from Kolumbo volcano to uncover new lineages of life (NeLLi) - 2SBTROV14_V59a metaG | ecosystem: Environmental > Aquatic > Marine > Volcanic | place: Kolumbo...
GATGTTCAGCATTCCGCTGCAGTTGTTCGTCACGTTCGAACCCGTTGCTGGCGGGCCTCCGGGCGCCGTTGTGCTGACGGATGCCAGTCTGGTCCCGTTCGAGACGGCCCTCGGGCACGATCGGGGCATGTTCAACATTGCACCGTAAGGCGTAAAATCGGCAGCGGGTTTCTACCCGCCGCCGAAAGACGGCGTGGGGTCCATCCCACGCCGTCTTTCTTTTTGCAGGCGGCTTTTACGGCGGGGGATTTCGGATTCGAGATCCCCGCCGTAAGGGTAAAAAGGGCTCACGAACGGCGATTTCCCCCCCGGGGCGTTCGAGTGTCGGCCCCTGGTATTTTTTGTCATTTGATCACCGCACAACTCGATTCATTCGTCCATGCCTTCTATGTTTCGTCTTTCAGGGGCCGCCCTGCTTGCGCTGGCGTTGCTCGCTTGCGAGCCGGCCTCGCGCACCCCTGTACCCAGTGCTGAAGCGCCGGCTTTTCAGGAATCCCTGCCGTTTCAAGACCCACCGTTCGACATCCTGGCCGACGACGTCGATGGCAATGGGTTCCCTGATCTCGCTCTGATCTCCCACGGCGGCAACTATGCCCAAGTGTTTTTCCAGAAGGAGCACCGCGCCTTCGTACCGGGTCCGCGGGTATCCAATGTCGGCTTTCACCCCGGCGACATCATTCGCTGGCCGTCCGAGCAGCCCCGCTATCTGCTGGCTGCCGAGGGGGTCAATCAGGTGCTGGTGCTGGAGCCGGGGCCGGAAGGCGGTTTGCGAGAGGTCAGTCGCCTGGCCGCGCAGGTTCCGCGCCATATCGCGAGTTTCCGCTGGCCGGACTGGGGGACCAGCCTGGCCATCACGCCGTTCCTCAACAATCGCCTGGTCTTGCTGCGGGACGTCGATCCACAGAGCGGGCGGGCAGCGGCCCGCATTCCTGTGCCTCTGAGCCCGCACCCGCGCTCGCTGCGGAAGGCGGAACGGGTGGTGCCGGTCGACCTCGACGGCGACGGCGTGGATGAATTATTGTTCGCCAGTTCCGTCATGCAGGAATTGTGGATGCTCCGCTATCCGGGTGCGGAGGAATCGATTACGCCGGTGCTGATCCGCAAATTTCCGGCGGGCGCCCCCAACCAGGTGGCGGCGGCCGATCTCAACGGCGATGGTGCGCAGGACCTGATCGTTCCGAATCAGTCGGCGCCCTTTCAGATCAATCTCCTCATCAACGACGGCAGTGGGAGCTTCGAGGATGCTGCTCCGCTTTCCTTTCCGACGACGATGGGCTTACGGCGCGTGGCCGTAGCCAAGGACCGGGATGGAGCGAATTATCTTCTGGCGGTCGGCTACGGCGCACTGGCGCTCTACCGCTTCCCGGCACAATGGGACGGTGCCGCACCCGTGCCGATGCGGTCGGTGCCGATGGCCCGCAACGAGGGCAGCCAGGCTCTGCTGCTGCAAGACATCGACGGTGACGGTTGGCTCGATGGCGTTCTGGGGCGCGGCAGGGGGAAGAACGGCGCCTGGATCGTCTACGGTCCTTTGTGGGACCATTTCGATGAGTTGGCGGCCAAACAGTTTGTATTACGTTAAGCGAAGGAGTAAACATGGTTGAATTCAAGCATTCGGTTCTGGTTTTTTGGGCTGCCCTGATCCTGGTGTGCGTGGCCAGCGGCGCTGCTGCCGTTGAAGCTGTGCCAGCAAAGGAAGAATCCACCGCCAAGCAGCCCCCACGCGTGGTCATGCTGCGGATCGACGGCCAGGATGTCACTGTGCAGGATTATGTCAACTTCCTGCAGCGCAACACCAGCTATGTGCACAGCTCCATGACGCCGGAGGGTAAGGCGGATGCGGTGCGTGCGGTCATTGCCAACGTGTTGCTGCAGGAGGACATCAAGCGAAAGGGTTTGATGCCGGACTCGGACAAGCCTACCGCCGCCAAGCTTGGGCTGGCCTATACGAAGCTCGCCGAACAGTATTTTCCGCTGCCGCCGCTGCCGGATGAAAAAGAAGCGTATCAATACTATCTCGATCACCAGAATGATTTTGGCATTCCCGAAATGGTGCGTGTCAGCCAGATTCAGTTTCGAGTGCCGGAGAACGCCAGCGAAGAACAGAAGGCCGCGGCAAAGAAGCGGGCCGACGCTGCGCTGAAACGGCTGGAAGCGGGCGAGCCTTTTGCCCAGCTGGCCGGGGAACTCACCGAAAATCCGCAGGCCAAGCTGCCACAAGGGGATCTCGGCTTCCTGCCGCGGGAAAGGGATCGGTGGCTGAAGGCGGCCATTCAAGGGCTGAAGGTGGGTGAGCACACGAAGGTGATCGAGTCTCCCGTGGGCTATGAGATCCTGATGGTGACGGATGTGCGCGAGGCGCTGATTTCTCCGTACGCCAACGTTCGCAACAAGGTGATGCGGAACATGCGGGCCAAGGCCCAGGCCAAGCAGCGGGATGCCTATGTGAAGGAGCTGGCTAAAACCGCCAAGATCGAAATCGTCCAGGAAGAGCTGAAGCCGCTTTTCCCGAACGGTGTTTTTCCCTAAAAGGTGTCGCCGCCGCCAGATTTTGGCTGAAGTGATCAGGTTGGGCCGCCGCGCCTGATCAATGATGCGGCCGGCAATTCGGTTTCGCGCACTCCCGCGAGATGCGTGGGGCCTCTATCCATCATGAACGGAAAAGGAATGAACAACTTGGAAAATCGTATGCAGAAACTGTTTTGGATTGTCGGCTTAGGGCTGATCATGGGGATGCTGGTTGCGACCGCGGGGTGCGGAGAGAGCAGGGGGACCCGGGAGCAGCTGCTGACAAGGGCCGGGGCATACTGGGAGGCGCGACGCATCAATGACCTTGCTACTATTTATAAGATGGAGGCAGCGGATGAAGAAGGGCATATGTCGCCCGATCAGGTGCAGAAAGCGCCATTTGGGCGGATTCAGCTCGTTGGATACACGTTCAGAGAGGTGAAGATCGAAGGCGACAACGCAAGCATGATCGTCGACCTGAAAATAACCATTCCCGATTTGAAGGGTAAAAGCGTCGGCGGCCCTTCGACCGTAGACCGCTGGTCCTTTATTGACGGGGACTGGTATCATGGGCTCAGCGCTGCATCCGTGGAGAAAGCGAAGGAGGCTAAAAAAAATAAAAACAGTAAACCGTGATCCGATGGTGGGCCGACCGCCGGGATGACCACTGAACGCGGGATGACCCGCCACATTTATACGTCGTCAGTGCAGCACAGGGCGCACTCTTAATTTTGTGGACTATGGCGCTAACGCTATTGTTTTTCAATGTGTTCCGACGATCTGCCTTGCAGGTTGGATTGAAGCATTATGATAGTCTCAATGCTTTGCGCCAGCCACTAGACGGCGGCGCCATGATCAATGAAATAACGGTAGGGTGGCCCGGCTCACAACACGTCGGTCGTTGTCGGGCCGGTGGTTTGCGCGCGGCCCTTTCCTGCCGGACGCGGATGAGAGGGCTTAACGCTTAACATGGCCCTGCCGCTTTCGCTCGGAACCCTCCATCGCTTTTGGACGCTGACCGTTGCCGGTCTGGTCGGGCCGTTTCAAGTATTGAGCCAACAGCGGCAACTGCTGTATCGATTGCTCAAGCGGGATATCGCCGCGCGGACCAGCGGCGCTCTGCTGGGCTGGGTTTGGCTGCTGGCGCAGCCGGCATTGCAGGTGGTGTCATTCTGGTTCCTGCTCGATTTCGTGTTGCGTGTCCGCACTCCGGGAAAAGTTGCCTTCGTCGATTATTTCCTCACCGGGATGTTGCCCTGGTTATTCATCAGCGAAGTCCTGAGCCGCAATCTGTCGGTGCTGAGCGAGTTTGGCGTTCTCTACCAGCGCACTGTCTTTCCACTGAAAGCGCTGCCACTGCTGCCGGTTCTGGTGTCTGGCGTCATCTACGCACCGATCTATGCGGTGGTGGCCGGCGTGCTGGCGGGACCCGTGGCGGCGGCAAGCACGGTCCTGATCATTTTCTGCCTGCTCGTTTGGGTGCTTCCGGCCTGTTACTTGTTGGCGGTGCTCGGCCTGTTCGTCAAGCAGTTGCGTCATATTTTTCCTTTCTTTCTCACCATGGCCATGTACTTGACTCCGATTTTGTATTCGCCCCAAATGGTGCCGGCCAGCTTCCGTACCTTTCTGGTTTTCAATCCGTTCGCCGACGTGATGGCTTTGATTCACGCGTTGCTCTATGGTCTGCCCGCGACGCCGGGAAACCTGTTTCGCCCTTTGTTGTGTTGGGCATTGCTGCTGGCGCCCGCCTGGGTATTGTTTCATCGAGCGGAACCGCACATGCGGGAGGTTCTATGATCGCCGTGGTCCTGGAGGACGTCTGCAAATCCTACACCTCCTATGAGCATGTCTGGGACCGTTTGTGGGAAGTTGTGACGAAGGCGAAGAAGCATCGCGAGCGCGTCGCACTGCATCCTGTCAGCCTTGAAATCCCCAATGGGCAAGTGGTCGGGGTTATTGGAACGAACGGCGCCGGCAAGAGCACTTTGCTCAAACTGATCGCCGGAACGCTCAGTCCATCGCGGGGAGAGATCCAAGTCAACGGACATGTGTCCGCCCTGCTGGAGCTGGGTGCCGGCTTCCACCCGGAAATGACCGGGCGCGATAACGTTTATCTTGGTGCCTCGGTTCTGGGGTTGGCCAAATCGGTTATAGACCGTCTTTTTGAGAAGATCGTCGCCTTCGCCGGCTTGGAAGATGTGATCGACCAGCCGGTGAAGACCTATTCCTCCGGCATGAATATGCGTCTTGCATTTGCGGTGGCAACCGCCGTCGATCCGGAAGTCCTGATCCTCGATGAGACGCTATCGGTGGGGGACGGCGCCTTCGCCAGAAAATCGTTCGAGAAGATCATCGGCTACAGGAAGGGCGGCAAAACCATTCTGTTTTGCTCCCATGCCATGTACCAGGTCGAATCGATCTGCGACCGTGTTCTCTGGCTGGATCACGGCCGGGTGGTCATGGATGCGGAACCCGCCCGGGTGATCAGCGCCTACACCGAATTTCTCAGCGGAATCGACGGGTCCGGCAAAGCCGATGGCTGCTCTACGCCTTCGCCCTCTCTGGAGTCAGTGGCGAGACTCGTCACAATCGAAATCAGCACAGACGGGATCGTGGGCCGGGAATTGCATGTGCAATCCGGGCAGACGAACCTGACCGTCATGGTCGGATTCGTATCGGACCCGTCTTTGCCGCCGCCCGGTGTCGCCTTGACGATCACCGGCTTCAGCGGTTGGGCGGTAACCAGCGCTTCCACCGTCAATGACGACCTGGTGCCGGAGCGTCTGGCCGACGGTAGTGGTGAGGTCCAGGTGACATTTCCGCGCCTTGCCCTGCTCAAGGGTTCCTATTGGATCAACGTTTTTCTGCTCAGCGAAGACGGCATACACGTTTACGATCAGGCGGAACGGGTGGCCGAGATTTATGTGGCGCAGCAGGGATTGGAACAGGGGGTGGTGAGCCTGCCGAGGGAGTGGGCCTTGGGCGGCGCCCCGCCGGATCGGCTATGCGGTGTCAAGCAGGGGCTTTACGGTTTCTTGAGGCATTCCGAGCAGCCCGGTCGCGTTTCTTGACTCTTCCCGCACTCTCGTTCTTCGCTTTCGGCGGTGCGGCATCCGCTCTTCCGCCGCTGGGTCTGCTGTTGCCGGCCGGAGGCCGGGAACTACTGCGGGACGACAGCCGATCGTGTTCCGACTGCGGCTTTGGCGAAGCGCGTCGGACCCGGGTTGGGCATGTCGACCGAGCAAGAATGAAGTGCGGTGCAAAACCGGAAAGGATGGAGGTAAGCCCCGGATGAACGGTTTTGTGCAACACAAAAACGGCCGATTTTATGTCGACCGGCGCCAGCGACTGGATAGTCTGTTGATCGACGAAATCATCCTCGATGAACTGATCCGCTTCCTGGATGACAACTTCAAAAATGGCGGCGGAGGCATACTGCTGGATGCGGGGGCTGGAACCAGGCCCTATTTCCCTGTCTATCGGGACTATTTCTCCGCGGCCTACAGCTTTGATGCCCCTCATTCACCGCACGATATCGCGTCGGTGGACGCGATCGCTTCCGTTCAGCGTCTTCCTTTTGGCGACGATACTTTTGACTGTGTGCTCTGTACAGAGGTTTTGAAACATATCCCAGATCCGGTTCAAGCGCTCACCGAATTCCACCGGGTGCTGAAAACGGGCGGGAAGATCTTTTTGACGACTCCTTTCTTCAACCCATTGCATGAAGTTCCGCATGACTACTACCGCTATACGCCTTTCGCCCTGCGGTATATGGCGGAGCAGGCCGGATTGCAGCTGGAATCGCTGGTGGAAAAAGGGGGAATTAGCGCATTCGCCCTGCTCTTCGCGCAGTTTGTCTGGGTGCGGTTCTGGCAAATATTGGAGCGATACTGTCGAATACCGTTGCTGCATCCATATAATCCTGCGGTCTATTTCACTGTCATAGTGCCGCAGCTGATCTATCTGGCGGGATGGAAACGGAAGCGCCGGCGGCACGCGGCTGGTTTCACCGGCCAAGAACTTTACACTCGCCTGAGCGGTGTAACGCTCGGTTACGTGGCGGTCTTGACGAAACCTTCTGCTACCATACAAGCGTTTCAGTAACGGAGGATCTTCGAATGTCTTTGCATACCTCTTTGCGATTTGCCGCTGCCCTGATTACGGTACTGATCGCAACCCAGGCCGAAGCTGTGGTGTGGTCGTCGCTGCTCTGGAGCCTTGCCTTCGTGCATTATGCACTGGCCCTTTTCTATTCGAGGAAGCGCATGGCTCTGGTGGCGAGTGAAACGCATTCCCTGCTACCGGCGGTCGGCGTCACATTGGCCGGCGCGGCGCTGTATCTGAACCAGTTTTCCCTGCTGATCTATTTCGGGATCCATCACGTCTTCAATGAGGTCTACCTGTGGAATCGAACCCTGCCCGTATCCGAAGACGGGAGACGCAGCGCCTTGCGGAGCAGCGCGGTTCTCCTGAATGCCTTCATTTACGCCGTCCTTCTGCGCCACTATTCGGAATTTTCCTGGATCGATCCATCGCTGCTGTTCGCCGGATTATTGGCTTCATATGGTTACTTCTTTTTTTGTCTCAGCCGGCTGCACCCGTCGCTCGGCCTTTTTAGCCTGCTAAACAGTTGCAGCTTCGAGCTGTTCGGTTTGTTGCTCGTAATTTTCTCGCTTTTCACGCCTATTAATTTCAACCAAATCGTGCTTTACCACTTCATCTTTTGGTCGCTCTATCCCATTGATAAGTTTTACAAGCAGGGCCACGGCGAACTCACGCGTTACCTGGTGGTGTCGGTCGTTCTGCTCGGCGTTTTTCTGCTGTTTTCCCCGATGGGAGTCAGCGATCGTGCCACTTCCGAATATTATTACTATGAGCAATTTATCTTCTGGTCCTTCGTCCATATTACGCTGTCCTTTTTCCTATCCGATGGCCATCCGATGTGGATCACGCGCTGGTTCCGGGTTCGCCCGAAGGCCACACCAAGCAATTGAAGAGGACCTTCTTTTCGGTGCTCGCATTAGATGCGTTTGGCCAGACTCCTAACGGCTGGTATCAACGATTCTTTCAGCAAACCGACCGAAACGCACCGCTTGTTCTATACTTAACCCGAAGATTTCATAAATTTGCGCAGTATATTAGTTTCACGAGGAAATTGTCTACTTGTTTTTGCGAAAAGATTTTTTTACAAAGGTCGTAAGTTATTGTTTTTGTATGTACCGTAGGGTTATGCTTCGGGGCTGTAATTACTAATAACTTGTTTATTGCTGGTCGCTAGTTAAAACTATGCACTTTCAGTGCAAGGGTTTTAGCATTTTTTTCTCTTAATCAATAAACGTCGCGTAGCGACACCGCATTTTTTTGGAGCGACTTTCAGTCGCAACCCATACTATGGACTTTCAGTCCATAGTGATTGATTTTAGATAAAATTGGCCAGTCAGTCAAAGTCTTGACTATGGGGTCCGCTCTACTATACTATAGTGGCGCCAGCGGTCGTGAGTAAATATTCGGTGAACCCATTCCAGCAAAAACAATAACTTGTGAGGGGGGAAGTGATGTTTCGGAGTCGTGATTTGATAAGCCATTGATTTTATAACCTGAAGTTCTCCCGAAAAAACGCCGTTTTCGAGGACTATTTCTTTGAAATAATGAGAGAAACAACCCGTATCCATGTGCAAAAATGTAGGCATGTAATGCGTTGATTAACGCGCTGTATTTTCAATGGTGTCGTAAGATATTGGTTTATAAGGCTATGGGTTTTACCAATCTTCTATCCTGTGAATTCAAGTTAAGGAGTTATATGATGAAAAATAAACAGATGGCATTGGGGGTCTGCGTAGTGTTAGGCCTCTGCATCGAGACTTCATTCGCACAAATTGCCCACATTGATCCGGATTCGGGTAAGGTCGTCGCGCCTTCCCACGAAGAGGTCGATGCGTTCCAGCAGGCACAGCAAGCTGAAGGGGCAAATCGTTCTGAAAGTTTTTCCGATCAAGGTTTGGAAGTTGTGATAGAGCCAGATGGTTCAGAGTCGGTTGATTTGCAAGGTCGATTTCGACCTTATCTGCAAGCAACCATTGATGAGGATGGCAAGATAACAGTAGACCATCAGTCAAACGGTGCAGAGTCTCACGAAGGATCTGCACAGGTGCATTCTGTTCACGATAAAGCCAAACCCTAGCCCGTCTTAGTAGCTTTAGGCTATCCACTTAAGCCGGAAACAATCCGTGTAGGATGTGGTGAGGTACGAACCGCATCAATCGAGGGACCGCCTACAAAACCGACGGTTTGCAGAGCTCACCACATCCTACGCATTACGATCTGTCCCGGCTTAAGTTGGAAGCCTAGCTTTGTCATTGCTAAATCATGGATCTTTATTGCTGGTTTCTAGTAGAAACGATGCATTTTTCGTCTTGAATGAGTATGACTATGAAAAACAAAAAAGTAACACTGCTGACGGGTTTATTGCTGGGACTCGTTTTGCTCGGTGGATCAGGAGCTCAGGTGATGGCCAGTGCATCCTTTTCCCTCATCAATAAAGATGGTGCGGGTGAAGGGTTCAATGATCCCACGCCGGTGGCAGCGGTATCCGGAAATCCAGGTACGACACTCGGGGCGCAGCGGGTGAATGTATTCAACGCTGCAATGCAGTTTTGGGGCAGCACTTTGAACAGCGATGTTACGATAGAAGTCGAGGCAACATTCGATCCTCTTGCCTGCACTCCATCTACGGGTGTGCTGGGGCAGGCAGGTCCGCAAACTGTTCATAGGGAGTTTACCGGCAGCATACCGGGTACCTGGTATGATCAGGCGCTCGCGAATTCTATCGCAAAGAGTGACCTTGCTCCCGATGCGCCTGATATTGGTGCCGCATTCAATTCAAATTTGGACTCGGATCCCAATTGTTTGGGCGGTCAAGGGTGGGATTATCGGATTCCTGGCACTGGCTCGCTCAGCCTTTACACTGTCGTACGCCATGAATTGGGGCACGGTCTCAATTTCTTGAGTCTCGCAGATCCTCAGACGGGTTCTCTTTTTCTTGGTTTCCCCGATATCTATACTACATTTCTGCTTGATCAGGGCACTGATCAGGCTTGGACGATGATGACTGACCAGGAACGATCCTCGTCTGTTATTGGTGGGAATTTATTTTGGACCGGTAGTAACGCAAAGAATGCCGCAAGATCGATACCCCTGACCCAGGGCCAGGATGGTACAACCTCGAATGTAGAGCTTTTTGCACCAAATCCGGTGCAATCGGGATCGTCCGTTTCACATTGGGATACCACACTGACTCCGGATGAGTTGATGTAGCCGTTTGCCACACCCAGCCCGCTTAGTAAGGTCACTATTGGCGCTCTCGTCGATATGGGATGGACTTTGGATGTACCAAGCCAACAACCCGGGGCGGTCGATTTGAGCGGCACGGTTAAGACTTCGGAAGGGTTGCCTATCTGTGCACTGGTCTTGGCGAGTGGTCAGTTCATGTTCTCCTGTGCTCCTGTCGGTGACTTTTCACTGTCGAACTTGCCACGCGAAGCCGATGGCACAGTGAAACTTCAGATCTATGCCGATGGCTTCTTGCCTTATATCGTTCTTCTAACCGACTCCGATACGCAGATGCAAGTTGTCATGACGACAGCAGCATGTCCCCCATAATTCGGGCATCAACGGACATCTGTATGGCCCCCAAAAATTGACGCCAATCTTTCCTCGTGCTCACCCGCAGAGGTGAGCACGCAGTCAGGATGAGCTATAGATTGTCAGAAAATTAATATCAAGAACCGTAGCCAGTAAGCCATTGAAATAACAAAGGAAAATGTTATTGGTTTGTGCAAGTTTTTCTGAAAAATCATAAATCCCCTGGCTCGAAGGTCACGCTGTGGCGCCAATTATTGTGCCGACAAATATCGAAAAAGGGTTCGTTCGGATACAGGCCGTCTGCGAGTATGCACAGCTTCAGTTGTGAAAACGCCCGTTTGAGTTTGTTTTCGGCAAGCCGTCAGCCAAAGCGACGAACTCGAGCAATCAATCCAGCGAGTCCTTCCCTACACAGGATTGTCCACGCCCGTCGGATTAAAGGGTTGCGATGTTTTTTATCCACCAGGCTGTATCGAAGTTGCTTACCAAGCATGCGCCAATTGACTCGGGGAAAAACAAAACCGAGGAATCCCGGGGTCAGTGACCCGTCGCTGTTTTGTACAGTCTTCGAAATCGCTACATTAAGGCGTTTCAGGTTCTCGCGTTCGCCTTCCGTTTTGTACCATTTAAAATAGCTGTCGGGCTGAGAGTCATCCATTGGATCGGGAAAAGCGCGTTGTAAATCGACTCGGTCACGGTATAGCCACCTTTGTCCCGGAGTGATCGTTTGGCCATTGGAGTAGCAGCCAAAAGCCCATGGCATCTGCGCCAGAGGATCTCTAGCAAGAGCTTTCGTTGTTCGCTCATACCACTCGATCAACTGCATCACCGAATGGTTACCGACAGCATTTTTGATTGCCATAATGCGGTGGGCACCGCTATCGAATCCAGTAAAGTGGTAAAATCCGAGCGGCTCGCCATCGACTTCAAATCCTGTTTCAAACGAACCGCTTAAACGTCGCGTAGTCAGGTTCCAGGTCGCCACATTAAAACGACTGGTGCGCATGATTGAACACCCTTCAAAAAAAGCAGGAACCAGATCAATCCAGCGCTGGTCGGTAAACAGACCGTTAGGAATGTCGTCGCGACAAAAGTGGTAAACGCGTTCTCCCCACCAATGGGCAAACCGTTTTCCTTCGTCATTCGCATGTACCCCAATAAAGCCGAGATTGTAAATGCCATGCTTCAGTGAACAGATTTCGTTATCGATCACTGCTGAGAGAGTCTTTTCCGGCGTCGTTTGGTGCGGTGTCAGAACGATATCTGCACGCTCCAGCGTTTCCAGGATCTCATCCAGAGTGGAAAAAACGATCATATCGGGATCAAGATAGAGTACCTTGGAGCAATCCGGCAGTGCCAATAATTGGGCTAACATAAAAGGCTTGATAGCGGTGGATAGCTCAACGAGGCTATGACCAAAAGCCCAACCGCGCCACTTTGGAATAGCAAGTTCACTAATCGGAGACAGATGATCGAATGGTTCGGCTGAAAGGTCCATACTGGCGGGAGGGAGATCCGCTAGCGCCAAATGAAGCTGAAACTCAGGATGGACTTTTCTGATCGAGTTAAAAAGCATCCTCACTTTCGGAATGTAATTCAATGCCGCACTGGTAAAAAGATGGA
>Ga0114931_10009330_pt1 | contig 11772 bp, 10 predicted proteins | sample 2SBtaG_FD_89579 | JGI IMG/M metagenome (GOLD analysis project Ga0114931, IMG submission 89579) | Deep subsurface microbial communities from Kolumbo volcano to uncover new lineages of life (NeLLi) - 2SBTROV14_V59a metaG | ecosystem: Environmental > Aquatic > Marine > Volcanic | place: Kolumbo...
ACCTGAGAAAGGCCAATCACCCGATGATCTTGAGTCTCTCAGCAGGAAACTAAAAAAACTCCATGAAGTTGAACAAGTGCAATTCGATAGCGACTGGGCGCGTCGCCTACACTCCATAATTCGACTGCTCAATAATTTTGCTTTGGTGCTCAGTATCTTATTAATCACAAGTGTCCTTTTGATCATTGGAAATACAATTCGGGCCGGTATTCAGAATCGCATCCAGGAAATTCAGATCTCCCGTTTGTTTGGTGCATCGAATGCCTTTATCCGACGCCCCTTTCTTTATAGTGGTTTGCTTTATGGTTTTTTTGGTGGGCTTCTTGCCAGTTTATTGCTGTTGATCAGCTACGGTATACTCGCAGAACCCTTTCATCAACTAATCAACAGCTATCAACTCGATTCACCGACAGAAATCGGCTCTTTTCTCCAATATTACCTGCTGACCATCTTTGGAGGCGCTCTTCTGGGAATGATTAGTTCATGGATTGCTGTTTTTCTCTATCAAAAAAATTTAGAAAAAAGTGATATTAGCTAAAGGTGCCTCTTATTAAGTCTGGTTGAATTCAGGTTGCGATGAAATGGTTCAAACTTCCTCGAAATGTGTGCCAGTAGTGGTTATATTGTAGCGAATTTCGAGGAAGTTTGGGGCGATTTCAGCCAGCATAAAACAGTCAGTATTTGATCAGAGGCTCCTTAAGGATCTGGAAAAAACAGCATAAACGAAGGAACTTAGTAATAAATTAGCACTCTCATCTTCCGAGTGCTAAAATAAGCTCTTATAAAAGGAGGATTTCCGGAAAATGAATATTACAAATAAGACTCAATTACAACTTGCTTTGCCAACAGGCTCGCTGGACAGCTATATTCAGTCTGTAAATACTATTCCCATGCTTTCCCAGGAAGAGGAGCGGGACCTCGCCAAACGTTTCCGGAAAAATGGTGATCTGGATGCTGCCCGGCAACTGGTTATGTCACATCTACGTTTCGTCGTCAAAGTTGCCCGTGGCTATAACGGTTATGGTCTCGCACAAAACGACTTGATCCAGGAAGGTAATATCGGTTTGATGAAGGCAGTAAAACGTTTTGATCCATCCGTTGGTGTTCGTCTTGTTACCTTTGCCGTGCACTGGATCCGGGCGGAAATGCATGAGTTTATTCTAAAGAACTGGCGTATCGTTAAAGTCGCCACGACGAAGGAACAACGAAAATTGTTCTTTAATCTACGAAGTGCAAAAAAACGTCTGGGCTGGCTTAATGAGAAGGAAGTCAATGAGGTTGCTGAAGATCTGGGTGTCAAACCAAAAACCGTACTGGAAATGGAAAAACGTATGAATGCACACGACGCATCATTTGAGCCTAATTTTGAATCAGAAGATGACGATCATGCTTTTGCACCAAGTCAGTTTCTGGGGGATAAACGTTATCAGCCCGATAGCCTTGTGGAAACAGATCAACATGATCAACAGCAATCTAGCTTATTATATAAAGCCCTGAGCACCCTTGATGATCGGGCAAAAGATATCGTCGCAAAGCGCTGGCTTTCAGACAGCAAAGTCACATTACATGATCTGGCAGATGAATATGGTGTTTCTGCAGAAAGGATCCGCCAGCTTGAAAAAGCGGCTATGAAGAAATTGCGTGCTTCCATGGAAGCGGCAGCTTAAAAATACTCCTGGTAATTTTTTTGGGAGATTCTGCGGCTTCGTCTGGAGATCCTGAACGGATAGTGAGGGATCTCGCTGTAGAAACCGTAAACCCTGCAAATTTTAGTTAACCCCAATCAACTCGATCATATATCCATCTGGATCTTTCACAAAAGCAATCACTGTAGTTCCACCTTGCATCGGGCCAGCTTCACGAACGACTTCACCACCACGCTCCTTAATTTCTTCTGCAGCTTTATAGACATCGTCCACTTCGATTGCTATATGACCAAAACCATTACCCAGATCATAATGGTCTGTTTCCCAATTATAAGTTAACTCCAGAACTGCGCATTCGGACTCTTCAGCATAACCGACAAATGCCAGTGTAAACTTTCCTTCTGGATAGTCCTGTCTCCGTAGCAGTTTCATTCCGAGGACACTTGTATAAAATTCCAGTGATCGGTTCAAACTACCAACTCGTAACATCGTGTGAAGTATTCGCATCAATATCCTCTTTTATTTTTTTTCAGATCTCTTTATACCATGCTCAGGATCTTTATTTTTGATTTCGTAGTGAGCTTACCACAGCGTATAACAAAATCGTCATGCTCGACAACAACAAAGCTGCAACTCCATTATGAGCAACAGCGATATAAATTGGCAAACCCTTAACAACATTCGTAATTCCAAGTGTCACCTGGAGTATCAGGAAAAAAACAACCAATAGTCCGGCTTTCCGAATTGATCTAACCTGACTTCTTAGAGCAATAATCACCAGTATGCTTATTGTCAAAAACGTCACCAATGCACCAATTCGGTGAGTCATATGGATGGCTGTCCTAGCATCAGCTTTCAAGATCCCATATTCATAATCCACCCCCAACCCACGCCAGAATGTAAAACCCTCTTTAAAATCCATCGCTGGCCACCAGTGATTCTGACAGGTAGGAAAATCTGGACAAATAAGCGCTGCATAATTACTGCTGGTCCAGCCACCAAGGAAGATCTGTACGAATAAAACGATGAATGCAAAGATTGTTATTGGAATAAGTAGACGGTTTTCTTTATGCATGATTGGAATAACTTTTTTCTCTCGTGTGGCCATTACCAACCATGTGAGTAAAGTTAGTGTTGTCATACCTCCCAGCAAATGTGCAGTTACTATCAATGGTTTTAATAATAATGTCACGGTCCACATACCGAGCATTCCCTGGAAAACAACCAGACCAACAAGAATGAAAGGTATTACTTTTGGTTGATCGGGATCACGTCTATTTTTGAATGCCAGAAAGGCCAATATGAGAATCAGAAAACCAAGCGTGCTCGCAAGATAACGATGTATCATTTCTTTCCAGGCTTTTTCTGGCTCCAGCTCTCTATGCAACTCGCTGCTTTCATCATGCCGAAAATCATCACCGATCTGTTCACTGGTTTCCGGCACGATCAGTTCACCATAACAACCCGGCCAGTCCGGGCAGCCTAGACCCGCATCAGAAAGTCGGACATAGGCTCCAAGCACGATGACACAAAATGCGATAAATAAGGCTAGTCGGGCAAGAGTATTAAATGTTTTCATTAATTTGATTTTTTGTCTCTTCTAAATATTGGGTTGTTAGTTCTGGTGTTGCGTTTTCAATTTTTGGAATTAGCTGAACCGGGATACCTATTTTTGTTTCTAGTGTTTCCTGTGTCTCGTTTAACCGTTGATAATCTGCATCGATCTGACTAACCACGCATGCTATCAAAGACAGGCCTTTTTGTCGTATCGCGTCAGCGGTTAAAAGTGCATGATTGATGCAACCTAATCTCAAACCGACAACCAGTATCACCGGTAGGTTTAATTTCTCAGCCAGATCTGAAACATTTAGATTATTAGACAATGGAACTTGCCAACCACCAACACCTTCGACGACCACCAGATCAACCTGATCAGAAATTGCTTTGAATTTTTCAACAATGTGATCAAGCTCGATATTCTGATCTCTTTCGCGTGCAGCAAAATGTGGGGAAACCGGAGGTGCGAAAGCGTAAGGGTTGATCAGCTCATAATCCAGGTCAACATTTGCTTGCTGCATGATCATGACCGCATCTTCATTACGCAGACCCTTCTCAGTTTTTTCGCAGCCACTGGCGACAGGTTTCATTCCGGCCACTTTGATTCCTTCTTCGGAAAATAAACTGATCAAACCGGCTGTCACTAAAGTCTTTCCAACACCGGTATCGGTTCCGGTTACAAAGCATCCTCTACTCATGGTCGTCGTTTTATTTCCGAGACCGGAAAGTGAGCAACGGTACTACCATCCTGCGGCCTCGTATCTTCAGCCGGAATCCAGGCGTGGCCATAAACAATTTCGTAAGTAAGCAACAACTTTCCTACTTGACGTTGTTTTTCGAAGGCTTCGTAAAGATTATCAATCATCTCTCGTCCCATCATTCCTCTGGATCGTTCACTGGAAGCATTCGTCGATCCCAGTCTTTTAAGATCACTAAGCATGGATTTCACATCAGGATAAGTAAGGGTATAACGATCCACATCCAGCACTGGCGCACCGAAACCATTGCTGATCAGGGCATCGCCAATCTCATGCATATCATGAAAATCATGCACATGATCGTCAGCACCTATACTATTCCAGGCATCACGTAATTCTCTCAAGGTATCTGGGCCTACCGTTGTAAAACTTAACAGACCACCGGTTCGTAAAACTCGTTGTAATTCTTTGATCACCTGATGGAGATCATTACTCCACTGGACGGCCAGATTAGAAAATACCAGATCAATCGAATTATTTTCCAGCGGTAAATTATCCAGGTCAGCGCAGATCAGGTCTGTTTTATTTCTAAATCTTGGTAATTTTCTGCGGTGTTCCTGCAACATACCCTGTGCGATATCCAGTGCGATCACGCGACTCTTTTTATAATGACTCGATAACTTTTGCGCTCCTGTCCCCGTGCCCGATCCCAGATCCAAAATTACTTTTGGTTCAATTTTTGCAAACGACAGGCGATCAAGATGTTCTGTTAGAACGGCCTGTTGTACAACTGCAACCTCTTCATAAGTCGAAGCAGCACGGCTGAATGATTTTGCAACTTTGCGTTTATCTAGAGACGTATTCATTAGTGTGATCAATGATTAATTCTGCAACCAGTTTTGTATCCGTCAAAAAAGGCGTATGTCCAGAACCTGAAATTATTTTTGTTCTGAACTTTTCATTTAACAAACAGATTTCTTTTTCAACACCAACCGGAACCAGTGAATCTTTTTCTCCGAAGATCATCAAAGTCGGTATCTCCAGATCTCTAAGACTTTCTCGTAAATCGGTATTCAGCAAAAGCTGTAGTCCTTGTTGAAGTGCTTTTTGATCAACTTTAGCTGTTGAAAGTTTTTTCAATTCCCTGATCCAGTTACGTGGATTTTTACTGCCCTCGGAAGCCAGGTAACTAAACTTGTCTAAGGTCAGCTCTGGTTCTTTATTATAGGCCGAAACGAAATTTACAAGAATGCTGCGATCCATAGCATAAGACCAGTTTTCTTTCTTTGCGAAACATGGCGTACTTGTCATCAGGATCAAACTTTTAACTTTTTCTGCTTGAGTAATGGCTAGCTCCAGGGCTATCAAACCACCCATTGACCAGCCAAAATAAATCGCTGGTTCTGAAACTTGATCATCAATTAATCGTACAAGAGCAGAAAGTGAATACTCACTTACTAGTTCCTGTTTGCTATAACCTGGTAAGTCGATCGTCTTAATACGAAATCGTTGTTCCAAATTTCCAATCAGACTTTTAAAGACACCTGAATCGAAACCCCAGCCGTGGATCATTACCAGAAGAGGGCGCTCTTTATTATTCAAGATCTAACACTTCACTTAATGCTTTCACCAAAGAATCGATATGCTCTTCTTCATGCGCAGCGGAAAAGGTTATACGTAGTCTCGCTGTATCTTTCGGAACAGTCGGTGGTCTGATCGCCGAAATTTTTATACCTTTGTCTGCTAACTGTTCGCTAATTCTGATAGCCTTTTCACTATTACCAATAATGACTGGCTGGATTGGTCCATGAGCATTTTTTGATAATAAAACACCTCGCTCTGCTGCTTTCTCTCTAAATCGATGAATTAGATCGAACAACTTTTCTCTTCGCCAATTTTCAGTCTTAACCAGATCCAAAGATTTCAAAACAGCAGCGGCAAGAGCAGGGGGCATTGCTGTTGTGTAAATATACGATCGCGCATTCTGGATTAATGTTTCGATCAGCGCCTCAGATCCAGCGACAAACGCACCAGAGACACCAAATGCCTTTCCAAAAGTAGCCACCAGAACAGGAACTTGTTGTTCGCTCAGGTTTGCTGCTTTAACACTTCCTGCACCGCTTTCACCATAAATACCAAAACCATGTGCGTCATCCACATAGCACACAGCTGAAATTTCCTGACAGCTCGCTGAAATTTCCTGACAGCTCGCTGAAATTTCCTCAAGTGGTGCAGAGTCTCCATCCATACTGAAGAGACTTTCGGTAATTACCCAAGTATCTTGATCCGTTTTTTCTGTCTTCTGTTTGAGGCTTTTAATATCCAGATGATTATATCGCTGAAATTTTGCACCAGATAACTTTGCTCCATCTATCAAAGATGCATGACATAACTTGTCCATGATCAAAAGATTATTTTTATCTGTAAGTGCGCTTATGATGCCAATATTTGCTGCGAAACCACTAGGAAAGAGTAAAACTTTGCTACGATCAGTAAATTCAGCTAATGCTTCTTCAAGTTGTTGATGAATTTCTGTATAACCTGTGATCATAGCAGATGCACCGCTGCCTATGCCGTATTCATCCAGGCCTTTCTTTGCGGCAGAAATCATCTCTGGATGGTTCGCCAGACCCAAATAATCATTACTGCAAAAATTTAAATATTGATAATCGTTGATCTGAATATTAGCACTTTGTGCTTTTTGCCTGATGGAACGGGTTCGATAAAGATTATCGCTATGCTTCTTTTGTAGAATCTTTGTTAACTTTTCATCGAGTAACATTTAAGTGGGTTTCATTCCAACACGATTTAATAAATCCTGATCTTTCTGATGTTGGGGGTTACTGGTGGTTAATAATTTCTCCCCATAAAAAATCGAGTTGGCTCCCGCCATAAAGCAAAGAACCTGATGTTCATCATTCATTTCTGTCCTGCCTGCAGAAAGTCGTAACATTGAGTCTGGCATCATAATCCTGGCTACCGCAATAATTTTTACAATATCAAACGGATCTATATCTTGTTCATTTTCCAGAGGCGTTCCTGTTGCTTTTACCAATACATTGATCGGTACACTTTCAGGATGTTTCGTCATGTTCGCTACAGAAAGCAACAGATCGATACGATCTTCTTCTTTTTCTCCCATACCAATAATACCGCCACAACAAACATTAATACCTGCTTCTCTGACATTTTGTAGCGTTTCGATCCGATCCTGATAGTTACGTGTGGTGATAATGTTTTCATAATAGGATTCTGAAGTATCAAGATTATGGTTGTAGTAATCGAGACCCGCTTCTTTCATCGCTCCGGCTTGTTCTGCCGTTATCATTCCCAGCGTGACACAGCTTTCAAGCCCCAGATCTTTTACTTCTTTGATCATTGCCGTGACTTTGGGTAGATCACGATCTTTTAATTCGCGCCAGGCAGCGCCCATACAAAATCGGCTCGCTCCTTTTTCTTTTGCTGCCTGTGCCGCTATCTTTACTGCTTCCAGATCCATGAGTTTTTCTGGTTCTACGCTGGTGTTGTATTTGATGCTTTGCGGACAATAGGCGCAATCTTCCTCACATCCTCCGGTTTTGATATTAAGCAAGGTACTTAACTGAATTTCGCTGGCATTAAAATATTGTCGATGTAGTGTTTGTGCCTGGTAAAGTATTTCAAACAATGGCTGCTTGAAAAGTTCTACGACTTCTACCCGTTTCCAGTTGCTGCGAATTTGGTCAATGTTATTAAATTTTACGATTTCTTGTGCTGACATGTTGTACCTTGTTCTCCAGATGTTTTCATTTAAAAACTCAGGGATGAAATTATGAAATCGCTTGATTCTATCAGGCAAATTTACAGAAGGATATTGCCAGATTCTTTTTGTGTTTTATGTGGCGAGAAATGTGATGATTCTAACCAGGCTTTCATCTGTGAACGGTGTCTTTCTGATCTGCCTGTTATTACAGCCCCATGTCAGATTTGTTGTGCAACTCTTTCTATCAAAGATGTCTATAAGGTGTGTGGCTCCTGTTTAGGAACAAAACCTTTTTACCAGAAAAGCATCATTCCTTTGGAATATGTTTTTCCTACCACAAAACTTATTAAGCAGTTGAAATATAATGAAAAATTACTGTTTTCTGAGATTCTGTCGAAAATTCTTCTGGATAAAGTCAGACAAGAAAACCAGGCTCTCCCCGAATTGATTATTCCTGTTCCACTACATCCTTTTCGTTTAATAAATCGCGGTTTTAATCAATCTGCCCTGATCGCAAAACCAATTTCAAATGAATTAAATATTCCGATCGATCAGAAATCTTGTCGTCGGATCATAAATACATTACAACAAACAGGGTTCAACAAAAACCAGAGGAAAAAGAATATTCGGAACGCTTTTTCTGTCAGCAGCTCTTTCTCTGCGAAACATGTTGCCATTCTGGATGATGTTGTAACCACTGGCAGCACGGTTAATGAGCTGGCCAAGATCCTTCAGCTGGCTGGCGCTGAAACAATAGAAGTCTGGGCTTGCGCACGCACCTGCTCCGTTTAGATTATGTGTCTATATTTGATACGTTTAATGCGTTCGTTTCTATAAACTCTCTACGCGGTTCGACCTGATCGCCCATCAGCGTTGTAAATATTTCATCTGCTGCGATCAAGTCCTCGATTCTCACCTGTAAAAGATTTCTTGAATCAGCACACATGGTTGTTTCCCAAAGTTGATCAGCATTCATTTCGCCGAGTCCTTTGTAACGCTGAATATGCATACCACGTTTTGCTTCTTTGAACAGCCAGTCGAATAATATATCAATGTTTTCAATTGCTTGCGTTTTTTCTCCACGTTTGATCTGTGCTTCTTCTGTTAACTGTAGTTCTATCTTTCGTCCCAGTGTCACCAGTTTCTGATATTCAATCGAAGCAAAGAAACGATCATCAAGAATCATTTCTTTGCTCAAGCCATGCTTTTCGTAAACTACTTTTGCATAAGCATGCTTATCTTCCACAAATTTTTCAACCTTATAGTTACCCACATAAACAGCATTCAGCTTTTTCTGAAGCTCATCAAACCATACTGTGTCACTATCAATTTTATTTAGTTCTTCAACCGACATAACAGACATTGTGCGCAGTGTTTCTATCAGAAAAGAATCATACCGATTTGCCAAACGTTCGCGGACTGCCTGTAATAACAGGTAGTCTTTTCCTAATTCATTTAATTCATCTCCGCTGATCACTTTCTTTCCATCGACTAGAAGCTCTGCTCCGTTCAAGGCCAGGTGCATCAGGTAATCATTCAATTCCTGATCATTTTTAATATATTGCTCATGTTTGCCTTTTTTCACCTTGTACAGCGGTGGTTGGGCGATGTAGATAAAACCATTTTCCACCAGCTCTTTCATTTGACGGTAGAAAAATGTGAGTAACAATGTCCGAATATGTGATCCATCTACATCGGCATCGGTCATAATAATGATTCGATGGTAACGGAGCTTTTCCGGATCGTATTCTTCCCGCCCAATCCCGCAACCGAGTGCTGTAATCAGAGTTCCTACTTCGGCAGAAGAGATCATTTTATCAAACCGGGCCTTCTCCACATTCAGGATCTTTCCTTTCAACGGCAGTATCGCCTGAAACTTTCTATCTCGCCCCTGCTTTGCAGAACCGCCCGCCGAGTCCCCTTCCACCAGGAATAATTCTGATTTTGCAGGATCTTTTTCCTGACAGTCCGCCAGCTTTCCTGGTAAGCCAGCGATATCCAGTGCTGATTTTCTTCTTGTTAGTTCTCGTGCTTTTCGTGCTGCGTCGCGTGCTCTGGCCGCTTCTACAATTTTATCTGTAATTATTTTTGCATCATTCGGTTGTTCCAGCAGGTATTCCTGTAACTTTTCATTAACTATCCCTTCGACAATTCCTTTTACTTCGCTTGAAACAAGTTTTTCTTTTGTTTGTGAGGAAAACTTTGGATCTGGTACTTTCACCGAAAGCACTGCAGTCAGTCCTTCCCTAACATCTTCACCTGACATGGTGATCTTCGCTTTCTGGGCCACACCCTGCTTTTCCATATACTGATTCAATGTTCTCGTCAGGGCACCTCGGAAACCCGCAAGATGAGTACCGCCGTCTCTTTGTGGAATATTATTTGTGAAGCAGAAAATATTTTCCTGATATGAGTCATTCCACTGCATGGAAACCTCAACAACCACATCTTCTTTTTCCGAGACCATGCTTATTACTGTTGGGATCAGAGGGGTTTTATTCTTGTTTAAATGTTCTACAAAAGCAGCGATGCCACCTTTATATTCAAAAATATCCTTCTTTCCGGTTCGTTCGTCTGATAAGACAATTCGAACGCCTGAGTTAAGGAAGGACAGCTCCCGTAAACGTTTTGATAAGATATCGTAGTGAAACTCAATATGTGAGAAGATCTCAGTGTTGGGTTTAAAACGTATTTCTGTTCCTGTTTTTTTTGCTTTTCCTACTTCTTTTAGTGGTGCCTGAGGAACTCCTTGTGAGTATTTCTGCCAATACTCCTTCCCTTCTCTAAAGATCACCATTTCCAGTGATTCTGATAATGCATTTACAACTGAAACACCCACACCATGCAGACCTCCGGAAACCTTATAGGAATTATCATCGAATTTTCCACCAGCATGCAAAACCGTCATAATAACTTCTGCAGCTGAAACACCCTCTTCTTTATGTATATCGACAGGAATTCCCCGGCCATTGTCTGTGACAGATATTGAGTTATCTGAGTGTATTGTTACCGATATTTCTGTGCAATATCCTGCTAGCGCTTCATCCACTCCATTATCAACAACCTCAAACACCATATGGTGTAAACCCGTTCCATCATCTGTATCTCCAATATACATTCCCGGTCTTTTTCGAACGGCATCAAGGCCTTTTAGTACCTTTATACTGTTCGAATTGTATGTGGATTCTTCTTTGTTTTTGAATTCGTCCTGGTCTTTGTCCTTTTCAGACATGTGGTTTTTCTCCGATTCTGGTCTTTTCCTGCATTATATCACTTCCCGAAAACGTCCTTGTTCCACGTGGAACTTTTTTGTGTTGTTTAATAACTTTTCTGGTAACAACTTCTTTTCTGTTGCTGTAATAAACAGCTGTGTGTTCATTGAAATCAACATTTCTGCTATTTTCTCTTTTCTTTCTTGATCGAGTTCTGCTGCCAGATCATCAACAAGAATAACAACGCTCTTGCCTGTTTCTTCTTTCAATAAAGTTATTTTTGCAAGTTCCAACGCTGATGATAGAATCTTTGTCTGCCCTCTTGATAGATTCTGTGCTGCTTGTTGTTCGCTTGTTTTTATAATGAGATCGGAGCGATGTGGACCTTTTCTTGTATAACCGACCGAAAGATCTTTGTCCCGCCCTTTTTCTATGATTTCCGCAAGCCCTGACTCTCCCCATCCACACTCGTATTTCAACTCAACTGGAAACGCACAAAACTCTGTTGTTTTCTTTTGAAGTTTTACAACCAGTTTCTCTACAACCTTTCTTCTCTGCTGATCCAGAAGTTCTCCTGTTTTTACCAAATTCTCATCCCAGATCAATAATTCTTTGCAAAACCTTCTTTTCTTGAGTATTGCATTCCTTTGTCTTAAAGCTTTTGTGTATGCTCGCCATGTTTTATAATAGGTTTGTTCCACGTGGAACAATAACCAATCTATCAATTCCCTCCTTTTTGCCGGCCCCCCAAGAATTAACTGATGGCTTTCTGGTGTTATCAACGCAACAGGTTGGATCTTTGCGAGTTGTGCTGCGCTTTTTAGCTTCTTTCCTGCATATTTTATGGTTGTTTTTTTTCGGTTTTTTTCTATACCTAGCGTTTTTATTTGCTGGTGTTTCCTGATTCTGGAAACTAT
>Ga0114931_10009331_pt1 | contig 11770 bp, 9 predicted proteins | sample 2SBtaG_FD_89579 | JGI IMG/M metagenome (GOLD analysis project Ga0114931, IMG submission 89579) | Deep subsurface microbial communities from Kolumbo volcano to uncover new lineages of life (NeLLi) - 2SBTROV14_V59a metaG | ecosystem: Environmental > Aquatic > Marine > Volcanic | place: Kolumbo...
CGGCGAGGTGTTGCAAGGGGCCAACGTCACCATCGACTACGACATCACCCCGCTCATGCGCAAGGACAGCCTGGAAATGACTGACGAGGACCGGCGCAGCATCCATGACGCCATCGCGGCCGCGGGCTGCAAGCGCATCGTCATCACCCACGGCACGGACACTATGACAACCACCGCGCGGGCGCTCCAGGACATCCCAGACAAAACCATCGTCTTCACCGGCTCCATGCAGCCGGCCCGCTTCCGCACCACCGACGCCATCTACAACATCGCCAACGCCATGACCGCGGCCCAGTTGTTGCCGCCGGGCGTCTACATCGCTATGAACGGCCAGGTCTTCGAGGCCGACAAGGTGCGTAAGAATGTGGCGGAAAATCGATTTGAATTGCTGGAGACATCGTGAAGGGAAGCCCAACTTCGTCGTCTGAGGGTGAGGCCAGATCCCGCAGCGGCTTTCGCGCGCGCTACACCATTCACGGCGCGCGCAGGGCCAATCTGACAGACCTCTACTACTTCCTGCTCACCACTTCCTGGTGGCGGCTGTTGCTGCTGGCGTTTGCCGGCTACCTGGCGATCAACGCCCTCTTCGCCCTGTTCTACTGGCTCGGCGGCAACGCCATCACCGACGCCCAGCCTGGCTCATTTCTGGACGCCTTTTTCTTCAGCGTCCAGACCTTCTCCACCATCGGCTACGGCGCCATGCGCCCCGCCTCTCTCTACACCCATGGACTCGTCATCCTCGAATCGTTCGCAGGCCTGATCGCGGTGGCCGTGGGCACAGGCATCATCTTCGCCAAGTTTTCGCGTCCGGCGGCCAGGGTGACGTTCAGCAAACACATGGTGGTAAACGCTCGGGATGGGCAGCTAACGCTCCAGTTCCGCATCGCCAACGAACGCAAAACGCCCATCTACAACGCGCGCCTGCGCGCCGAACTATTGATTGAAGAAGAAACCGTCGAGGGGCGTCAGATGCGACGCTTCCACTCTTTGCCCCTGGAGCGGGAGGAATTGCCCTATTTTCTGATGACATGGACGGGGATACATCTGCTGGACCAAGACAGTCCATTGACAACGCTGAAAGAGGCGGAGCGATTCGACAAGCTGGTCTTGATTTTGGCCTGGTTCGAAGGGCGGGATAGCGCCACCCTGCAAACCGTTCAGGCCCAACGCATTTACAGGCGGGACGACGTCTTCAGTAACCATGAATTCGGGGACATCCTGCACCATGACGCCAGCGGTCGCACAAGCATGCGTATCGATGAAATCGACCGAATTCGGCCCACAAGTTGAAGCAAGGATAGATACCCTCCCCCCTTTTTGGAAGACGTCAACCCATCTCAGCGCAGGCGGTCCGCTACACTGCGCATCAGATCGCGCACCGCGGGCAGTGTGCGCATGAAAGCCGCGTACATAAGCGGTGAGACCGCATAATCCCACGCGCCCACGTGGGGCTGGAATTGGGCGCCAAAGCCCTGCTTGAAGCGCCAGACGCCCTGCATGCCGTCGTCCTCATCCGCCAGGTCCGTGGGCGCGCCCCACCAGTCGTAGACGGTGCAGCCGTGAGCCTTGGACCAACGCATGGCCTCCCACTGAAGCAGATAGTTGGGCATGTCCCGCCGTCGTCGCTCGCTACTGGCCCCGTAGAAGTACCAGCTTCGCTCACCGTAACGCATGAGGAAAAGGCCGGCCACGGGCGCGGCTTCGTCCGGGTGCTCGGCCAGAAGTAGCGCGCCGCCGGCCGGGTTCCGCTCATCCGCCTCCGCAGCCAGGAAAGCCGCCCAGGTAGCGCGATAGTAGGAGAAGGGACGGATGAGGAAGCCGTCCCGCGCCCCGGTCTCGGCATAGAGATCGTAGAACGCGGGCAGGTCGTCCGGCCCGCCCGCCCGCACCGTAATCCCCCGCCGGCCGGCCAGACGAATGTTGTAGCGCCACTTGCTCTTCATCCCCTTGAGCAACGCGTCCTCGTCCGGGGTCAGGTCGCTGTAGGCCGTGTTCTTGAACTGGATCTGCTCCGGGCTGAAGCGCCAGCCCCGGCGAAAAAGAGCATGAACCAGCGCGCGGCCGGCTGGCTCATCCTCGCGCACGTCCGGGTCGATCTTGACGAAGATGCAGTTATGCGCCCGTGCGTAGGCCTCTATCCGGGCTAGGACCCGCTCCACCCGGTCCGGGTCGGTCCAGTCCACCACCGGGCCTTTGGGCACATAGCCCATGCGCAGGGGAAAGCGAACGCTCGGCTGCCGCCAGAGGAACTGGAAAGCCGCCTCTGGCTCGCCCCCCGCGCCCGGCAACGCGACCCGCTCCGCCACCCAGCCGGTCTGGGCCTTGACCTCGCCCCACTCCCAGCTTTGGAGCACATGGGGACCGGGCAGGCTGGCCAGGGTCGCCCGCCACTGGCGCGGGTCGGTCACCGCGCGCAGGGTGTGAAGCTGGCCGTCCTGCCCGGTTCTAGAGCCGGTGACGGAGATGAGGGTGGAGACCGCGGCCGTGGCCGGGTCCAGTTGACGCAGACGGGCCGGCTGCGCCCGCAGTTGCAGGGCCGCGCCATAGGCCCGGTAGCGGTTGGCGTCCAGGGGCAGGTCCCAGGCGGCCACCGTGCGCACTACCTGGCCGCCGAACCCTTGCTTAAAACGATAGACGCCCCAGAGATCGTGCTCGGGCAAGTGGGTCATATCCATGGGCAGTTCGGCCGCGGGGACGCCGTCGGCGCGGCCGTTGCGGAGGCCGGCCGCCAGCAGCCCCACCTCATCGGGCACGCCCCACAGGTCGTAGCAGACCGCGCCCCGGGCCCTGGCCCAGCGGATCGCGGCCCACTGGAGCGCGTGGTTGGGCATGCGGTTGCGCTCCCGGTCGCTGCTCGCGCCCCAGAGATACCAGGCCATGTCACCCACGCTGAAGACCACGATGGAAGCCAGGGGTTCGCCCTCATATTCGGCCAGCAAAAAGACCCCATGCGCCGGGACCAGCAGTTCATAGGCCGCGGCGTAGTAGTCCGCGCTGTGGACTGCGAAGCCGTCCCGCTGGCCGGTCGCGCCCATGAGACGGTTGAACGCGGGCAGGTCGTCCGGCCCGGCCTCGCGTACCTGAACGCCCTTGCGCGCGGCCAGGCGGATATTGTAGCGCCACTTGCTCTTCATACGCCGGAGGATCGCGTCCTCGTCGCCGCTGATGTCCACCAGGATGGTGCTGGGCGGCTGGACCGTCTGGCGGTCCGGTCGCAGGTCATAGCCGTGGAGCATACGCCGGTTCTCCGGCGTGTCGAACAGTTCCGGTTCCAGCTTGAGGAGGGCAGCGCCCCGTTCCCGGCTGCGGGCTTCCAGCGCGGCGAGGAGGGCGCGGGCCAGGTTCGGGTCCGTCCAGTCGGTCAGGGGACCGCGGGGAACGTAGGCCACGGTCAGCCCCGCGGCCCGGCGGAAGAGCAGGGTCGCGCCGGCCCGCACCTGGCCGCGCGCGTCCACCAGAGTCACCCGCTCCGCGTCCCAGCCGAAGCGCTGCTTGAGCGCGGCCCAGCCGCTGGTCTGCAAAATATGGGGGGTCGCGTGGGCGGCGACGAACTGGTCCCAGGTCGCGTCATCAACAGGTTGGATCGTATAGGTTGCGCTATTGTGATTCATGCGCGTTATGATACCATAGACGGCGCAGGGAATCGACAACGCAAAGGCGTAGAAATTCAACGCAAAGTCGCAATGGCGCAGAGAAACGCAAAGAAAAACAGTTCAATCTTTGCGTTTCTTTGCGCCTCCGCGACTCTTCGTCAAAAGCGGAAAGGATAACAACCATGAAGAAGACGGCGATCGTCGAGGCTGTGCCCAATTTTTCGGAGGGCCGGCGGCAGGAGGTGGTGGATGAGATCGTGGCCGCGATCCAGGTTCCGGGCGTGCTGCTGCTGGACCGAAGCAGCGACTGGGATCACAACCGCAGCGTGGTGACCATCGCCGGCCCGCCGGACGCGGTGGTGGAAGGCCTCTTCCGGGCCGTGAAGGTGGCGGCCGAGCGCATCAACCTTTTCGAGCATGAGGGCGCGCACCCCCGCCTGGGCGCGACCGACGTGGTCCCTATCGTGCCCATCCGCGACATCAGCCTGGAAGAATGTGTAGAGTACGCGCGGAAACTGGGCCAACGCATCGGCGAGGAACTGGAACTGCCGGTCTATCTCTACGAGGCCGCGGCCACCCGGCCGGAGCGGCGCAACCTGGCCAAGGTGCGCAAGGGCCAGTTCGAGAGGCTGGTGAAGGAAATCAATCAACCTCAGCGAAAGCCGGACTTCGGTCCCGCCAGGGTGGGCCCGGCCGGCGCGGTGATCGTGGGCGCGCGGCCCTTCCTCATCGCCTACAACTTCTATCTCAAGACCGACGACGTAAGCATCGCCAAGGAGATCGCGGTCACCATCCGCGAGAGCAGCGGCGGTCTGCCCGCGGTCAAGGCCATGGGGCTGCTGGTGGAGGGCCAGGCCCAGGTGAGCATGAACCTGGTGGATTTCAACCAGACGCCTCTGCACGTGGTCACCGACGAGGTGGCGCGGCTGGCCCGCGAGCACGGGACCGAGTTCGACAGGGCCGAGCTCATCGGCCTCATCCCCCTGGCCGCGGTGATCCAGGCCGCGGCCCACTACCTGCGCCTGCCGGACCTGACGGAGGAGCGGATTGTAGAGATGTCGATCGAGCGCGCGGCAAAGCATTGAACGCCTGACAACGATGCCGACCAAGTAATCTTTTACACGCATTTCTGAAGAAAACGCAGAAAACACCCAAGAAAGAACTGGCAATCGCTGAAGGACGATTGGCTGATTTTCTAGCGTATGAGGGGAAATCATGACAGGAAAAAGTGCGAGCAGACCTTTTCAAGAGTATTACCAGGAACAAATGAGCGATGCTGAGTTCGCCGCCGCATATCGGGCATTGGACCCGGAATTCCAGGTGGCCCGCCAGGTCATTCAATTGCGATTAGAGCGAGGCCTCTCGCAAAAGGAACTCGCCGCCCTGGCCAAGACGGGGCAGCCAAACATCTCCCGATTGGAAGGCGGAACCATCAATCCATCCCTACACTTTCTACAGCGGGTGGCGGAAGCGCTGGGCGCCGAACTCGAGATCAAATTCAGACCACTCGAATCTGGAAACTGAGGCCGTTCCGAGAAATTGAATCCCGCATAACGTATCTGCTCAATAAACCGGGGAAGTCCGTCGCACTGACCAGGGCGTATCGAGGAAATTCGGCCTGGCTTGGGTCAGTGCAACGCACTCCGCCCCGAAATATTGAGGTGATACCGCATAACGTCCCCGGCACTTGGCAGATGTCTCTGGTAAACATGGAAACTGGCGGTAAGTGCCGGAGACGTAAATTTTTGGAGCGGCCTGAGGGCAATCACGCACCTCCAAATTGGCGCAAAATTTGCATTTCCCAACCATTTGTGCTATAGTATCTCTGCACTGTACGGGGATGAAAGGCTTCGACGGGGCAGGAAGTTCAGTGATTGCAAGCCGTAGTGCGTCGGCTACGTTAAAAAGGCGCAAACCATACAAATGCCAACAGTGGCATGACCTTTGCTTTCCCCCGCACCCAGAGCATGGCTTTGGCTGCGTAAGAAAGCAAACGATCCCGTAACAGGGATCGCGGCCCGTTCCGATGCCGCTCTCAGGTCGGACGTACGCTGACATAAACTGTTGGGCTGCGGTGGGAATACGCCGATACACCCACCTAAGCTGAATCGGCTCAGCCGGGCTTCGGAATCCTGGTCGCACGGAGTCCGCCCGGTGAAACACCAAATGCGCGACTAAGCTTGTAGACGTCACTGGACAAATGTTTCGGACGCGGGTTCGACTCCCGCCATCTCCACCTCCTGAAAGGCCCGGCAGTCAGCCGGGCCTTTTTCATACCATCCCTGCGTATGCCGCCCCCGGGGAACACCGGGGAACAGACGACAGGGCGCACCCGTTTCTTGAATGAATCACACCGTTCACCAACGACGCGCCAACGCCAAATCCGACGATTTCCTGTCAAACCGCCACCAATTTGCAGCAAATGTTGCAGCAACGGCATTTTGCCCTTGACGGGTTGCGCTCACTGATGTATAATGTTTACGTCAAGTCGTTACGTCAACTAAACAGTTGGATTTTCATGATGGCATGACGGGACCGAGGAGAGAACGGATGACGGCCATCCATGGAGTGCGCTTCACCAACCAACAACTGATCGACGCCTTTTACAACGCCGCCAAGGCCAGAAACCTGGACGATCCCTGGGCGCTGCTCATCAAGGCCGGCCTGGACCTGAACGCGCTGGCGACGGCGCGCCAAGCTCCCTATGGCGGAACGCCCGTCGACGATCTGCCCGTACTCAGCGACGACGAACGCGCGCTGGTGAAAGAAAAGCTGCTGGCCGAGCTGGCCAAGGCTCGCCTCTGGCGGGGGCTGGTGGAAGCGCCGGCCGGGCTCTCCCTGCGCGCCGGGCCGGACACGAGCGCCGAACGCCTGGCCATCCTGGAAGACGGCAGCCCGGTCCAGGTGCTGGAAGAGGCCGGCGAGTGGCTGCGGGTCCTGGCCGACGGGCGAATGGGCTTTGTCTTCCGCCGCTTTGTGGCCATGGATGACGGCGACGAACAACCCGCACCGCCCCAGGCCCACTATCTCTGGCAGGATCCGGCGCTGGCTGACATTCTCCTGGAGCCACCAGCGGGCCTGACCATTCCCCTGGACCAGGGAGGGCTCAGCGGGCGAGCGTTCTTCCTGGCCCGCATCTGGAACCGGTATGGCGGCCTGCTACAGGCCCTGGCCGGCCGGCTGGGCATGGACCCGGGCGTGGCCGTGGCCGTCTTCGCCACCGAGGCCGGGGGCTATGCGCTGGCCGAAGAAGAGCGCATGGTCATCCGCTTCGAGAACCACATCTTCTTCAACGAATGGGGCAAGCGCCACCCCGACAAATTCGCCCAGCACTTCCGCTTCAATCCCGCGCCCGGCCAGGCGTGGAAGGATCACCAGTGGCGGCCATCGCCTGACCAGCCCTGGCAGTCATTCCACGGCGACCAGGAGCGAGAGTGGGCGGTGCTCACCTTCGCCTGCACCCTGGATGATGACGCGGCCAAGCGCTCTATTAGCATGGGCATCGCCCAGATTATGGGCTTCAACTGCCGGGCGCTGGGGTACGCCACGGCCGGGGAGATGTTCGACGCGCTCAGCCGCGACCTACGTCGGCAGGTCTTCAGCTTTTTCGACTTCGTGCGCCAGCAACCGGGGACGGTGGAGGCGCTACGCAGGGGAGATTTCCGAACTTTCGCACGCATCTACAATGGACCGGGACAAATGGACACCTACGCAAAACTGATCAGCGACGACAACGAGACCTTCCAGAAAGTCAGCCCACAGCCTGTGGCCGCGGAAGCGCCGGCGGAAGCGCCGGCTCCCAGCCAACTGCCTCTCCCCGCGGTCGGCGGCGAAGTGGACGAGGCCCTGCGGGAGGCATGGCGCGCCCACATCAAACAGGGATTCGAGAACAACCAGAAGATGTTCAGCCAGATCCTGGACGCGTTCATGAAGCCCTATTACACCACCGTCTGGATGTATCGCATCCTTTTCGCTGTAGGCATCCTGGCCTTCGTGGCCGCGCTCATCTTCGGCTTCACTAAGCAGGATTTCAGTTTCAGCCTGGTCTTCGGCGGCCTGAGCGTGGCCAGTTTCCTCACCTACTTCCTGAGCAAGCCCCTGCGCTCGCTGGAGGAGAACCTCCAGTTCATCACCTGGTTGGGCATCATCTACAACACCTACTGGACCCGCCAGGCCTTCATGCTCGATCAGGGCACGGTCCAGGCAGATCTGGAACAGGCCACCCAGCAGGCCATCGACCAGTTGCAGCAGCTGATCGACAAGAACGCGGCCCTGGATGACAAGCGACCTGATCTGGGCGACGATTCTTAATAGAACGCGGATTTGCCGGATTGAGCGGATCTTCGCGGATTTTTTTAAATTCGTGAAGATCCGCTCAATCCGCGTTCTATTCTATTGGCAATCCCCGCCCATGGGGGTAGAATAGTGGCGAATCTCGTTTTGATGCAATCGCCATTGGTCTATCGCCCATGTCACGCTTGTCTTGCCAACTGTCCCGCCGTCGTCTGCTACTTCGTGGCAGCCAGGCGGCCGCCGCCAGCCTGCTCATGAGCTGCGCTGCGCCGGTCGCGCCCCTGGTCGTGAACGCCCAGGAGGCTGCGCTTCCGACGGGGAACGTCACTGACCCGCGCCCCCCGCTGCCCGCGGACATCCGCTCCGTCTATCCAACGCCCATGCCCACACTCGACGCCAAGATCGGCCAGATGCTCATGGTCGGCTTCCGGGGGCTGACCGCGCCCGCCGACAGCATGATCATCCGCAACATCCGCGAGCAGCATGTGGGCGCGGTGGTGCTCTTCGACAATGACACCGCGCTCAACTACGACCGGCGCAACATCGCCTCGCCGGAACAGGTGAAGGCGTTGGTGCAGCAGTTACAGGCCGCAGCCGGCATCCCCCTGCTGATCGCCATCGACCAGGAAGGCGGTAAGGTCAACCGCCTCAAGGAGCGCTACGGCTTTCCCCCCACCGTCCCTGCGGCCTACTACGGCGTCATGAACGATCTGGAGAAGACCGACGCCCAGGCCGACCTCATCGCCAGCACCTTGGCCGACCTGGGGATCAACCTCAACCTGGCCCCGGTGGTGGACCTGAACGTCAACCCCAACAATCCCATCATCGGCAAGTTGGGGCGCAGCATCTCCGCCGACCCGGAGATCGTGACCGCGCACGCCGCGCAGTTCATCAAAGCCCACCACCGTCACAATGTGATGTGCACGCTCAAGCACTTCCCCGGCCACGGCAGTTCGGTGGGCGACACCCACAAGGGCTTTGTGGACGTGACCGACACCTGGTCGACCGAGGAGCTGGTCCCCTTCCAGGCGCTCATCGGGGAGGGGCTGGCCGACGCCATCATGACCGCCCACATCTTCAACGCCACCCTGGATCCCGATCTACCGGCCACCCTCTCCTATCCGGTGATCACGGGTTTGCTGCGGGAGCGGATGGGCTACGACGGCGTGATTATTTCCGACGATATGCAGATGGGCGCCATCAGCAAGTATTACGACTTCGAGCCGGCCGTCCAGGCCGCGGTGCTGGCCGGGGTGGACATCATCGCCATGGCCAACAACATCCGTTTTTCGCGCAATGTGGCCAAGCGCGCGGTCAACGCCATCCGCGACTTGGTGGAGACGGGCAAGATCAGCGAAGCGCGTATCGACCAGTCCTACCGCCGTATCATGGCCCTCAAGCTGCGCATCCGACTCAGCCAGACATAAAATTAACCATTCACCATTCACCATTGATCATTACTGAGGACGCCATGAACCTGAACCTGACCAACCGAGTCGCGGCCGTCGCCGCATCCAGCGCGGGGCTGGGCTTCGCCAGCGCCCTGACCCTGGCCCAGGAAGGCTGCCGGGTCGCGATCTGCGCCCGCCGGCCGGAGAAGCTGGAAGCGGCCGCGCAGTCCATCCGCGACCAGACCGGCGTGGACGTCCTGGCCCTGCCCCTGGACATGAGCCACAAGGACGCGCCGGCCCGCTTCATCCAGGCCACAGTCGACCATTTCGGCCGGCTGGACATCGCCGTGGCCAACGCCGGCGGCCCGCCATCGGGGACTTTCGCCACCCTGACCGACGAACAGTGGGAGCTGGCCCTGGAACAGAACCTGATGAGCGCGGTGCGTCTCTTCCGGGCCGCGCTGCCCCACGTCCAGGCCAGCGATCAGGGCCGCCTGATCGCCATCACCAGCATCAGCGCCAAGCAGCCCCTGGCCGGCCTGCTGCTGAGCAACGCGGCCCGGGCCGGCGTCCACGGCATGGTCAAAACCCTGAGCCGGGAGATCGCGCCCACCGGCGTGACCGTCAACATCGTCGCGCCGGGCATCACACGCACGGACCGCATCACCGAGCTGGCCGAACAGACCGCGGCCCGGGAGGGCATTTCGGTGGAGGAGGCCTACGCCCGCCGCGCGGCCTCGGTGCCCATGGGCCGGCTGGGCGATCCCATGGAATTCGGCGCGGCCGTCGCCTTCCTGTGCAGCAAGCAGGCTGCCTTCATCTCCGGCGTGGCCCTGCCCGTGGACGGGGGCTTCCTGGCCGCGCTGCCGTGATGGAACGCGGAAACTCCGGATCGGGCGGATAACAGCCGGATTTTTTGAGGAGAAATTCGTGTTGATCACGAAGTGGGCGCAAAGCGCCATCCGCCCAATCCGGAGTTTCCGCGTTCTATCCAAATCACGAGTAAAGGCGACGCTGATGTCTGCAACTATCTACCATCACCTACAACAACTGCTCAACCAGGGCCTGACCGTGGCCGCGGCCACCATCACCGAGGTCAAGGGATCGGTCCCGCGGGAGGTGGGAGCCAAGATGGTCGTCCACCCCTTGGGCCAGCACATCGGCACCGTGGGCGGCGGCTGCGGCGAGGCCGACGTTATTCGCGCCGGGCTGGACGTGATGAGCGACGGCCAGGAGCGCAACGTGCCCGTGGACCTGACCGAGCCTGTCAGCATGGAGAGCATGGGCGTCTGCGGCGGGATGATGAACGTCTTCGTGGAGCAGTGGCGGGCCGCGGAATTCGGCCCCATCCTGGACGCGCTGGTCGCGTCCATCGATCAGCGGGAGCCAGTGGCCCTCCTGTCCGTCACCGACGCGGACGGCGGGCTAGTCGAAGCGCTGGGGAAACGCTGCGTGGTCTGGCTGGATGAGTAGCGGCCGCCGGTGGGCGAGCTGGGGCTGGGCAAGTTGGAGGCCCAGGCCCTGGCCGACGCCCGCACCGCGCTGGCGGAGCGAACCCACCGTCAACTCACCTATGCCACCGAGGCCGGGACCGTACGCGTTTTCGCGGATATCCAGGCCCCGCCGCCCCAGCTGATCATCGTGGGCGCGGGGCACATCGCGGTTCCCCTGGCGCGCATGGCCAAAATCAATGACTTCCAGGTTGTGGTCCTGGACGACCGCCCCCAGTATGCGCACCCGAACCGCTTCCCCGACGCCGACCAGGTCGTGGCCGGCCCTTTCCGGGAAGAGCTGGCCGCGCTGCGCAACGGGCGGGCCGCCTTCGACCCCAACACCTACATCGTCCTCGTCACCCGGGGGCACCAGCACGACGTAGAGTGCCTGCTGGAGGTGCTGGACGACCCGGTGGCCTACATCGGCATGATCGGCAGCCGGCGTCGCATCCGCGCGGTCTTCGAGTTGCTGGAAAGAGAGCAAGGCGTCCCAGCGCACAAGTTCGACCGCATCTACGCGCCCGTCGGCATCGACATCGGCGCGCAGACCCCGGCAGAGATCGCCACCTGCATCATGGCCGAGATTATCAACGTCCTACGCGGCGGCCCGGCCCCCTCGTTGAGCGACGAGATTCGCGAACAGCGGCTGGCCCGGCGCGCGCGTGGCAAGGTGACAGGATGACAAGGTGACAGGATGACAAGGTGACGCCCTCGCTTGCAAAACGCCCCCGTTCCCCCTTATACTTTCACCATTCCCCGGAGATGGCTATCCAGGCGGGTTCCGTATTGCGTCGTCTCATCCCTTGCCATTCAACCAATCTAACCAAATACAGATCGAAGGAGAGCACACCCATGCAAAAACGTTTCATCGCCATCATCACCCTGTTCGCGCTGCTGACCCTGTTGCTGGCTGCGTGCGCTGCACCGGTCGCCGCACCTTCTGCCGGCGAGGAAGAGGCCGCACCGGCCGAAGCAGCCCCCGCCGAGCCCGCAGAGAATA
>Ga0114931_10009332_pt1 | contig 11770 bp, 10 predicted proteins | sample 2SBtaG_FD_89579 | JGI IMG/M metagenome (GOLD analysis project Ga0114931, IMG submission 89579) | Deep subsurface microbial communities from Kolumbo volcano to uncover new lineages of life (NeLLi) - 2SBTROV14_V59a metaG | ecosystem: Environmental > Aquatic > Marine > Volcanic | place: Kolumbo...
GTCAAGCGATATATTTTTCGCTTTTTTTGGCTGAGGGTCGCTGCGGTCGCTTTTGCAAAGGGGGCTTGCATCCGCTTGAAAAGGGCTTGCGCCCGTTGCTAAGGGCTCGCTCAGGAATAAGTTCGCAGATTTTTGGTGTCGCGGCGCCCGGCTGGCAAGGCGCGAAAGTGCAGGCCTATCGGGAATATGCCGAGCTTTCGCAACGTAGCCAGTCGGGATGCAGCGGCGATTAAAATGTGAAGTTATTTTTGAGTGAGCCCTAAAGGTGCGGGGACAAACTGGCGCCTTGCCATCGAACCCCCATCTGTGCTACTGGAGACGCCCCCCCGCCGGCGCACCGCCGTGCGGTGCCGGAATTCGATATCGACACATTTATGACGATCTCGTAAAAAGTCGGAAATCCGAATCACAACCACAACATATAGGCATAAATACTATTCAAAAACGCATTATATTGTGTATCACAAAAAATTCCGGGACTTTTTACGAGTCCCTCATTTATGGAGAATTTTTCCCATGCATCAAAATCCGGTTGAAACGATTGCCGCGGAGACCGGCCTGAGCACAGCCCAGGTGCAGGCCGTCGCCGACCTGCTGGACAAAGATGCCAGCATCCCTTTCATCGCCCGGTACCGCAAGGAAGCCACCGGCAGCCTTGACGAAGTGGCGGTCACGTCCATCCGGGATCGACTGAAACAGATCGGCGCGCTTGAACGGCGGCGTGAAGCCATCATCAACTCTTTGGCAAAACAGGAAAAGCTGACCCCGGAGCTTGAAAGCGCGATCATGGCAGCCGGTGATATGGCGGTGCTCGAGGATATTTACCTGCCGCACCTCCCCAAGCGCCGCACCCGCGCCACCATGGCCAGGGAAAAGGGTCTGGAGCCGCTGGCCCAAAAAATTTTCGCCCAACAGGGAGACGACCCGGTTCGCCTGGCGGCCGGCTTTCTCGATCCCGGGAAAGGTGTCGCTACCGTGGAAGCGGCTCTGGCCGGTGCCCGCGACATCATGGCCGAGCAAATCAGCGAAGATGCCGATGCCCGCGCGCGCCTGCGGCGGCTGTTCGGCGAAAAAGGCCTGGTCCGGAGCACGGTAGCCCGCGGCCAGGAGGAAAAAGGCGCCAAGTACCGGGATTATTTCAACTGGCAGGAGCCGGTGGCCGCCATCCCTTCCCACCGCCTGCTGGCCATGCGGCGGGGCGAAAAGGAAGACATCCTGAACCTGACCATCGCCCCGGATGCCGGGGCGGCGGTGGCTCTTTTGGAAGAGATGTTCGTTAAAAGCAGTGGCCCGGATGGCCGGCAGGTGGCCCTGGCGGCCGCCGACAGCTACAAGCGCCTCCTGTCCCGTTCGCTGGAGACTGAAATCCGCCTGGACTGCAAGGAAAAAGCCGATGCCGTGGCCATCGGCGTGTTCGCCGCCAATCTGCGCAAACTGTTGATGGCGCCGCCCCTGGGGGCCCGACGGGTGATGGGCATCGATCCGGGCTTTCGCACCGGCTGCAAGGTGGTGTGTTTAAACCGCCAGGGGAAACTGCTGCACCACGAGACGGTCAATCCGCACACGTCGGAAAAGAAGCGGCAGGATGCCGCGCAGAAGATCCGGGAACTGTGCACCAGGTTCGGCATCGAGGCTGTGGCCGTGGGTAATGGCACCGCCGGCCGGGAAACCGAGGCGTTTGTGCGCCGGCTTGTGACGGAGGGTGTTCAGGTCGTGATGGTCAGTGAAAGCGGGGCCTCGATCTACTCGGCTTCGGAGGCCGCGCGCCGGGAATTTCCAGATCTGGACCTGACCTTCCGGGGTGCCGTTTCCATCGCCCGGCGGCTGATGGATCCGCTGTCGGAGCTGGTCAAGATCGACCCCAAGTCCATCGGTGTCGGCCAGTATCAGCATGATGTGGACCAGGATGCCTTAAAGCGGGCCCTGGATGATGTCGTGGTCAGCTGTGTCAATGCCGTGGGGGTGGACGTCAACCGGGCCAGTGCGGCGCTGCTGGCCTATGTTTCCGGCCTGGGGCCCCGTCTGGCGCAAAATATCGTGTCCCACCGCGATGCACATGGCGCCTTTCGCACCCGCGCGGAACTAAAGGGTGTGCCGCGCCTGGGGCCCAGGGCATTCGAACAGGCCGCCGGTTTCCTGAGAATCGTGGATGGCGACAATCCCCTGGATGCCAGCGCAGTGCATCCGGAAAGCTATCGGGTGGTGGCGGCCATGGCGGCCGACCTCGGCTGCCGGGTGGCCGACCTGATGACGGATGCGGCGCTGCGGCAACGTATCGACGTCGGAAGTTACGTCAGCGATACGGTGGGGCTGCCCACCCTGCGCGATATTGTCGCAGAGCTGGCCAAGCCCGGACGGGACCCGCGGCAGCGCTTTGAACCTTTTGCCTTTGCCGATGATGTGCGGGAGATCGGCGACCTGAAACCCGGCATGCGGCTGCCCGGCATCGTCACCAACGTGACCGCCTTCGGCGCCTTCGTGGATGTCGGCGTGCACCAGGACGGCCTGGTGCACATCAGTGAACTGGCCGACCGTTTTGTCACCGACCCGGCCGCGGTGGCCAGCGTCGGACAGAAGGTGACCGTGCGCGTGTTACAGGTGGAGCCGGAGCGCCGGCGCATCGCGCTTTCCATGAAGCCCGGCAGCGGCGCGCGTGAAAAATCACCGCGCCGACGTTCGGCTGCAAAACCTGCCCCGCAAAAACCCAAAAGCCCGCCGGTTCCCTTCAACAACCCCTTTATCGAACTGTTGCAGGATCGCAAGCCGAAATAAGGCCCTGACGGTCTTTTCAGGGCTGCCGGGCAGCAACCGGCCGGACGAGGTGTGGGCGGTGGGCGGCGGCAAAGGTGAGGTGCCGGGCAAACATTTCTTCGTGGGATGCCAGGTAACGGTCGAGGTTGTCGACGCCGATGAGCGCCGTGGTGGATAAGGACAGGGTCATCTGCGGAATCCGGGAAAATGCCGGGTCCAGCGGCTTGCCGCCATTTGCCGGCGTGACCTTGTTCAACACGATGCAGTTTACCGGAATGTTGATCTCCTCGAGCCCGTTCAAGATGCGCAGCGATTCTGCCCGTGACAATGGATCAGGATTTAACACCAAGTATATCCGTGTGTTGTCATGATCTTCGAAGATATTCTTTAAGGTTTGATACTCCCGCATGGACGTATGGATGCGGTTGACGATTTTGTCCTGTTCGATTTCTCTTTTGACCAGTTTGATTTTGGTGATCAGTTCGCGTTTTTTGATGATCTCCCGCCGCAGCGCCAGCAGATGTTCGACCCAGATCAGCGACAGGCGCGGCAGGTTGAAAAATTTCAGCGACAGTGCCGTGGGCGCCATGTCGAAAATCAGGACGTCGTGATCGGCATAGCGCCGCAGGATTTCCTGATACGCCAGGATCAGGGCGTACTCTTCCAGCCCCGGTGAATATTTGATGACCTTGAAGTATTTTTCCAGGTTAAACGCCGTCAGGTAGGTGTAGGTATGCTGAATCTGGCGCTGGATGTCTTTCAGGTAACGGCGGATCCAGTATGCCTGGTCGACCTCGATGCCCTCAAGGCCCGGCACGATGCGGTGCGGTTTGTCGGAAAGGCGGGTTTCGAAGATATCCGCCTGGTTGTGGGCCGGATCCAGGGAAACGACCAGGGTGCGCAGCCCCCGGCGGGCCAGAAAAAGGGCCGTCAGGGCCGCTGAGGTCGATTTTCCGACGCCGCCTTTGCCCAGGAAAAATATGTTTTTGGCCTTTGCATCCATCACGGCTCCATTGTACATCGACCCACCTTGAGCGCTGGCCGGCATTCAGTCAATATCAAAAACCGAAAAAAGTTCGGCCAGCGGTGCGTTGGCGGTATCGACTTTCTGCAGCATCAAGATCAGTTCACGCTCCATGTAAGGCATCAGGTCCAGGGACACCTGCATGGGTGGTGACGGCATGCCGATAAAGGATCCCAGTACCAGGATGCCGAAGATGTTTACCATCTCTTCCAGTTCGTTTTCGATGGTGTCCACGGCCTTGCCGCGGGCCATTTCGTCGCCGGTTTTCCAGGCACGGAGCAGCTTTTTTTTCAAACCGGTCCATGCTGAACGCAGATCCATTGAAATTCCTCCACCCTGATGACGCTGCCGCCTTACTGTGGGTCAGGTGACGCGAAACAGCCGCTTTTCGTAGCGCAGTTTCCTGCGCGACGGATAGTGATAGTAAACGGCATAAAGCGCTGCCAGCATGCTGCCGGCGGCGTAGAAACGGGGCACCTGCAAACCGTAGGCCAAAAGGGCCAGATAAGGTGCCGACAGCGCGGTCAGGATCAGGCGCCGCTGCAGGCCCAGCAGGGCGGATGCTGTAACGCGCTGGCGGCCCTTTTGCCGGTAGGCAAAAAGGGCGCGCCATAAAATAGGCAATGCCACGGCAAAAGCCACAGCCAGCACAAAGAGCACGATCCCGATCTGAGGTCGCCAGGCGGCCGTGCCGGCTGCCATCCACCCGGACTGAAGGGCCCCGGCCGCCAGAACAAATCCGGCCATGGCCGGGGCCAGTACGATCCAGTAGGTTTTTCGCAAGCTGCGATCCACGATGGTTTCCTTGAAATTTGTAGCGCGCACGCGGCGCATGGGCCGGATCTTTGCGCAAGATACGCCGCGCGCCGGTTGCGTTAAACTGCGGCGGGGTGCGGCTGTTGGGAAGCCGCGCCGAAACGGGCGAAAAATTTGATCACGCCTTCGACTAGAATCCACACCGCGATCACCAGAATCAGGATGTTGATCACTTCCAGCAGCAGGTTGTGCGAGTTTAAAAACTTGGTCTGGTTGATGACCAGAGCCCAGATGGTCATAAAGGACATGAACAGGGCCGGCAGTCCGGCGACCAGCCACTTCAGCCCGCCCTTTTGCTGCAGGTAGAGCGTGGCCACGATCAGAGCCAGGGCCGCGAGCGTCTGGTTGACGGCACCGAACAGCGGCCACAGCGTCAGCGCCCCCTTGCCGGAAGCGCCGGTGATAAAGGCCAGCGCCAGGGCGCTGGCCACGGCGATGAAGGTGGCCGTGTATTTGTTGGCCAAAACGTCTAACCTCAGATCATGGGCCAGCTCGGCGACTACATAGCGCTGCACGCGCGTGGCCGTGTCCAGTGTGGTGCCCGCGAAAGAAGCCACGAAAACGCCCATGATCACCAGGCAGATGCCTTTGGGAATACCGAGCATGCTCATCATGTTGGCGGAGCCCACCACAAAGGCGGTAATCTTGGAGCCCAACCCCTTGGCCGCCGCCCAGGAGGCGTAATGCGTGGTCCAGGCAGCCGTGCCGGTCAGCAGGGCGCCGCCCTTGGTGGTGTACCCCATGCCGATGCCGGCGGCCACGGCGATGACCACCAGCGTCGCCAGCGCCCCTTCCATGAGCATGGAGCCGTAACCCACGAACAGGGCGTCTTGTTCGCTGCGCACCTGTTTGGAGGAGGTGCCCGAAGAAACCAGGGAATGGAAGCCGGAGATGGCGCCGCAGGCGATGGTGATGAACAAAAAGGGCCACATGGGCGGTGCCTGGGCCGGGTTGAAATGCACGGCCGGCGCCACGATGGCGAGCCTGCCGGCAAAGGCGGAAAAAACCACCCCCAGCACGAGCAGCGCCATGGCGATGATCAGTTCATGGGAGTTGATGAAATCGCGCGGCTGCAAGAAGGTGGTGACCGGCAGCACCGAGGCGATAAAGGCATAGATCAAAAGAACGATGGTCCACACGCCGGTGGGCGGGATCCCCAGGATCGCCGGCATTTTGAGCGGGATGAAATACCCTATGACGACGGTGAGATACATGGCGATGATGGCGTAGATCGACCAACTCATGATGCTTTTGCCTTTTCTGTAGACCATGTACCCCAGTGTCACGGCGATGGGGATCTCCAGCCAGACCGGAAATACCGAAGCCGGGAACATGTGGAAGATGATGGCGATGACCAGACCGAAAATGGCGATCACGATCCACAGTTCGAGAAAGACAATGGCAAAAAAGAAAATCTTGGTGCGGTTGTTGATGTACTTGGCCGTGAATTCGGACAGCGATTTGCCCTGGTTGCGCATGGAGATGATCAGCGCGCCGAAATCGTGCACGGCCCCCATGATGATGCTGCCCAGAAAAATCCACAGCATGGCCGGCACCCACCCCCAGATGACGGCGATGGCCGGGCCCACGATGGGGCCCGTTCCGGCAATGGACGTGAAGTGGTGTCCGAAGATGACCTCTTTTTTGGTGGGCACGTAATCGATGCCGTCTTCCAGCTCCACGGCCGGCGTTTTGGCGTCGGCGCGCAGGTTGAAAATTCTGCGGCCGATGTACTTGCCATACAGCTGGTACATGACGATGTACCCGGCAAAGGCAAAAACCATGATCAGTAAAGCGCTCATGACAACCTCCTTTAAGTGGGTTGGATAAATACGAGCGGCTGTTGATCCGCCGCTAAATGGCCGCCATCCGCCGATGGAATAACGGTCGGTACTGCATCCTGATGGGGACGGCCTGCATTTTGCCGCCCGGCATCGTTGCCTTTCGGTATCGTGACGGCCGTCTGTCGCTTACGGGGCAGGGCGGGCCGGCCGGGGATTGACAAACGCACCGTCGTTCCGCGCTTTGGCCGGCCATTGACCTTAAGCCTGCAGCCCGGCCCGTAAATATGCGCCATGCGCTGGCGGATATTGGCCAGCCCGATGCCGCCTTCTCCCTCCGTCTGACGGAAGCTTGTACCCGTCGGGTCTGCCGGCATACCGACGCCGTTGTCGCTGACAAGGACCTGCAGCAGGCCGTTGCGCTGTTTGGCTTCAATCCACACGGCACCGCCGCTTTCCAGCCCGCCGATGCCGTGCTGGACGGCATTTTCGACTAGAGGCTGGATGACCAGCGGCGGGATGGGCCAGTCTTCACATCCCTTCTGGACATCGATGAAGGCTTTGATGCGATCGCCGAAACGAGCCTGTGCAATGGAGAGATACGACCGGACTTGCTGCAGTTCCTCGGCCAGGCTCACGAAGTGGTCGCCGTGGTCCAGGTTTTTGCGCAGATAGGTGGACAGCTCCAGGATCAGCTGACGCGCCTTTTCCGAATTGGTGCGGCAAAAAGAGCCGATGGTATTGAGGGCATTAAACAGGAAGTGCGGGTTGATCTGGGATTGCAGCCGTTTGATCTCGGCGCAGGCCAGCAGTTCGGATTGGATCTGGATGTCTTCGAGCTCCAGCTGTGTTGAAAAGAGCCGCGCCAGGCCCAGGGCAATCTGGAAGTCGATCGAACGTAAAAGGCAGCGGCGGCTGCCGTAAAATGTCAGGGTGCCCACGGTGAGTCCCCTTTTGGTAAGCGGGACGATGATGGCGGACTGCGGACGGCAGCCGTCGGTCCGATAGGCGGTCATCTGCTTTTTATTCAAAAAGAGCGGTTTGGCGGAGGCGATGAGCTTTTGGGTCAAACGGGCCTGAATCTTTTCCAAAGCCGGATGATGATCCCGGTCGGCGCCGACCAGGGCCAGGATGCGAGCGGTGTCGGTGATGGCCACGGCGGCCACCGCGGTGCGCTCAAAGATGATGCGGGCGCTGGCGGCGGCGGATTCAGGTGTCAGGCCGGATCGCAGATGACTGACCGTTTCGTTGGCGATGGCCAGGGCCTTGCGGGCCTGGATGGCAGCGTGTCGCAAGCGGTCCCTTTGAACAAAATGGATCATCTGTACAAAAAGGGCGGCGCCGCTGGAATTGACCAGGATCATGGGCAAAGCAATCACTCTGACCAGCATCCAGCCCTGGGCCAGGGGCCTGGTACTGGACAGAATCAGCAGCATGTGCAGGCATTCCCCCAGAAATGCGGCTGCAAAAGCCACCTGCCAATTGAGCACGGCGGCTTTCAGGCGCAGCGATAGCAGACCGGCTGCCAGACCTTCCAAGAGGGTGGCCAGGGCCGATGAAGCGGCCGTGAATCCATGAATGTCCATGAGCATACGGTGCCCGCCGGCGATCAGACCGGCGGCCGTTCCCACCAGTGGACCACCCAGCAGCCCGCCGGCGATGACGCCGATGGCGCGCAGGTTGGCAATGGCGCCCCTGACCGGTGTGCCGGCGTAGGTGCCGAGAATTCCCAGGGCACCGAAAAAGAGAATCAACACCACTTTTTCGGACAAACTGGTGTCTTTGTGAATCAGTTTGGGAAGAGGGCTCCAGCTCAGGAGCAGGAAAGCGGCCGCCACGATCAGGCCGTAGTGTTCCGCCAAGGTCAGCAGAACATTGAGGGTGTTCATCAGTTGTGTGAAAAAAGGCGCCATGCCGGCTTCCACGCTGTTGATTTAACAAAAAATAAGCAGAACAGTCGGTGCCGGCAAGGGAATCGGCATGAACGGTATATTTTGGGGTATCAGCGGCCGGGTTGCCGTTATGAGAGGATGCGCAAAACCTGGAGGGGGTTAGGGGAGATGGTACAGGCCCAGCTGTTGCCGGACGGTTTTGGCGCGCCGGCGGCTGACCGGAATCTCGGTGGCGGCGCTGTCGGCCATTTTCAGCACGTAGCGTCCGTGGAACCAGGGGATGACTTCAGTAACATGCGCCGGGTTGACCAGGTAGGCCCGGTGGGTGCGCAGGAAAGCGAAAGGCTGTAGTTTTTCTTCGAGTTCGTCCAGGCTGCTGGGTGCGTGGCGGGTAAAAGTCTCATCGTGGGCGAAGATCAGCACCTTGCGTTCTGCGGCCTTGCAGTAGACGATATCGGCAGGGTTTAAAAGGATAATGTGGCCCTGCCGTTCGGCGGGCAGGCGGGTGAGGGGGTATTCGCGCTCTTGGATGAGCGCCAGCAGGTCCTGCAGCCGGTCGGCAGCGACGCCCCTGTCCCGGTTGCGGATCCTTTCCCGGACACGCTGCAGGCTTTTGCGGACACGGTCTTCGGAAAAAGGCTTCAGAATGTAGTCCACGGCGTCCTGATCAAAAGCACGCACGGCATACTGATCGTAAGCCGTGGCAAAAACGATGCAGGGCGGCCTGGAAAGGGAGGCAACCTGTTCGGCTACGTGGAATCCGCTTCGGCCGGGCATCCGGATATCGAGGAAAATCAGGTCGGGTTCGAGTTTGCGGGCGGTTGCAACGGCTTTGGATGCAGATTCTGCCGTGGCAACGACCTCGACGTTCCCGATTCGGGAGAGGATGTAGCGCAGTTCGTCCACAGCCGGGGGCTCGTCATCAACGATTATGCATCGGATCAGCATTGGCGGATGCCTCCTTAATACTATATGCCCCTAATCAGGTACAGCCGTCAAGTCCGGAAAGGCGAAGGCGGCAAACCCGTCGTAAAACGGATCCCGGACGGCGCGGTGGCACCGCTCCGCCCCTTTTCCCGGTTTATCGCTTGACATCTGAAGGCGCTTTTGGCAGATTTCGGCATGCAAGGTTGGCCGCATGGGCCCTGCAACACAACGCATTTTCTCTCCCTTCGCCGGTATGCCAGGCTTCAAAGCGGAGATTCTTGTTTTCCGGCTCAACTTTTTCTGTCGATACGTTACGGCGGGTTGCATGCGCGCACTGCCGGCGGATTGCGGCCGGGGTGGTGTCGCGGCACGGGAACTTTATCGACATGTAGACCGCCCGGAGTCGGCAGCCAGGCAGCTTTTGGTACCGGCGTATCCGATGCTTTTAACGGAAAGGGACTGCAGATAAACGATGCAGACAGCAGAGAAAAAAGTGCTGGTGATCGATGACCAGCATGCCCAGCAGGCCCTGTTGCGCGAACTTCTGGAAAAGCTGGAGTATGCGGTGACAACACTCGACAACGCCGAAGAGGCGCTCTATCTGTTGGAGACCGTCGATATTCCGGTGGTCATTACGGATTTGAAGATGCCCTGGATGGACGGCGCGCAGTTTTGCCGACAGGTGAAAAACATCCGGCCGCAGACGGCGGTTTTCCTGCTTTCCGGGTACATCGACCTGTATGACCACGAGCAGCTGCAGGCCGCCGGATTTGACGCCATTTTCAAAAAGCCGGTCAAGGCCGCGCAGCTTGAAAAGGCGCTTGACGAGGCTTTCCGGAGTTCGGGCTGGCAAGGGTGACGGAGGCGTAAAAAGCCGGTTCCGGGCGCACTTCAAGACTTTGCGGTAAAATGCGCTGGGCAGGCTTGCGCGTTAAAATCCCGAGCCCTTAGAAGCGCGTGGCGCGAACGTTGACGGGATTTGGCCAAACGGCGCACAGCTTCCGAAAAAACTTGCGCCAGCGAAAAATCCGGACTTTTGACGAAATTATACCGATTGCGACCCTGCACGAGGGCCTTTTCAACTGCGTCGGCAGGCGTGCCGCAGAACCGGCGGCGGTTTATAGACCATGATCTATCTCAAACTGCTTTTGACGGCCGCCTTCTGGGGCGGCACCTTTGTTTCCGGCAGGATGCTGGCCGCCGATGTTCCGCCCTCATCGGCGGCCTTTTTGCGTTTTGCGGTAGCTACCGTGTTCCTGCTGGCACTGACCTTGAAGCAGGAGGGCCGCCTGCCGCGTCTGGCGCGCCGGCAGATCCTGCCCATCGTGCTGCTGGGACTGACCGGCGTTTTTGCCTACAACATCCTGTTTTTCAAGGGGCTCAAACTGGTTTCGGCGGGACGCGCCGCCTTGATCATCGCCACCAATCCCATTTTCATCACCCTGCTTTCAGCCGCCATATTCAAGGAGCGCCTGGGCATTGTCCAGGCTGTGGGCATCGTGCTTTCGGTGGCCGGTGCCGTCGTGGTGATTTCAAAAGGGAATCTGGCCCTGCTGTTTAACAGCGGCATCGGGTGGGGAGAGGTCCTGATCTTCGGCTGCGTGGCCAGCTGGGTGAGTTTTTCGCTGATCGGCAAGGCGGTGCTGTCCGGCTTGTCGCCGCTGGTGTCCATTGCCTATTCTTCGGCGGTGGGGGCGGCGGCGCTCTTTGTGCCCGCCTACCTGGAGGGGATTACGCGCGACATCACCCATTACGCCCTGATCGATTGGGGCAACATCGTCTACCTGGCGCTGTTCGGCACGGTGGTCGGCTTTATCTGGTACTACCAGGGCATCCGGGCCATCGGGGCCAGCCGGGCCGGGCTCTTCATCAACTTCGTACCGGTTTCCGCGATCATCCTGGCTTTTTTCATTCTCGGGGAAGCGGTCACCGCATCCCTTGTTCTGGGGGCCCTGCTGGTCAGTGCCGGCGTGTTTTTGACCAACTCCCGCATCGGGCTGGGGTGAAACCAAATTTTCGCTTGCGCCGATGACACCGTCCGGGGACTGGACAATTCACGGACGGGGCGTTATGGTTTTACCGGCAGGCGGTGCGGGTTGCATATTGCGGCCGCTTAAGATTTCTTTCTGACTGGATCTGGGAGATACCCGATATGAACGATGCCATTCCCGAATCGGATGCGCGCGCGGACCGGGCCGCCGACTGCCGTCCGCCGGCCTTGAACTACTGCAGCCGCTGCGGCCAGAAACTGAGCCACGCCGTCCCGCCCGGTGACGACCGCCTGCGGTATGTCTGTAGGGCCTGCGGGCAGGTGCACTACCAGAACCCCAAGCTGGTGGTGGGCACGATTTCCGAATACGACGGCCGCATCCTGTTCTGCCGGCGGGCCATCGAACCCTGTGCCGGCCTGTGGACCCTGCCAGCCGGGTTTTTGGAAAACGGCGAAACCGTGGCCATGGGCGCGCTGCGTGAAACGCGCGAAGAAACCGGTGCCCAAGTGGACATCATCGCCCCCTATGCCCTGTACAACATCTGCCATGTGGGCCAGATCTATCTGATGTTCCGCGCCCGCATGCGCA
>Ga0114931_10009333_pt1 | contig 11770 bp, 7 predicted proteins | sample 2SBtaG_FD_89579 | JGI IMG/M metagenome (GOLD analysis project Ga0114931, IMG submission 89579) | Deep subsurface microbial communities from Kolumbo volcano to uncover new lineages of life (NeLLi) - 2SBTROV14_V59a metaG | ecosystem: Environmental > Aquatic > Marine > Volcanic | place: Kolumbo...
AGAACATTCTGCCCTTCAAGTCGAACGGATGTCAGAACCGATTGAAGGTGAACCTCTGTATTTGATTCTGCTACAGTAACCGTTTCTTTATTTCCATTCAAGGATATATCTGCTTTTGAGTTCTCATTTGTAAGATTGAAATCAACATCCACCTTGGCATCTGCAAGGCTTGATGGTAAGTCATCTATTGGCAGCATGAAATTCCAAGTAGCAACATAATTGAGTGAAAAGAAATCCTTGTGCTCAAGGAGATCCAATCTTGGAAATATGCTACCTTCTATTTGGTTATCACTCATGTCCACAGAGTACCTTGTCCATTGTGCCATTGCCTTCCCTTCCGTGGCACCAACTACTGATTCGTACAAAACTAAATACAGAGACATGCTTATGTCCTTACCGTTGAAATAGCTCCCAGTGTATCGAATTGTAATGTACCTGTCTGTGTACATCTGATCAAGAATAACCTTTCTCGCTAAAGGTATGTTTAGCTGCCCTTGGACAACAATATCTAGCTCCAGTTGCATCCTCACTGTGGAATTCGACTCGAAGTCTATCCAGAAACTCAGTGCTTCCTTCGGACTGAACTGAATCCCACTGAAAATAAGATACTCACTACTTTGCTCCTTCCTCTGTAATGAAAGACTGCTAAGATTTACGATCTGTACATCACTCGACACATGGCTGAAGGGAAGAAGAGGAAGGACCACTAAGAGAATAAGAAAATAGGATTTCAACTCTGTCATCTTAATACAACCTTCCCTTTGATGCAAAGTCCAAGAAGAGTACCAGTCCAATGGTTCCAATGACATTCAGAAATGTCATCTTCAAGTTCTCGATTAACTTCATTCTAGTCTGTATCTCCTTAACACCTTCTTGGTTTTGATCCAGCCGACTTGTGGGGAATAGACATAATCCTCTGCATCACGATTTCGCAGATTGGTGCAATGTACATTCCATGAAGCTCTCCCCTTCAATTTCTCTATAATCATCTCTCCTAACTTAGATAATTCTCTCTTGTATGGGATACTGCTGGTATCTTTGGAGAGGAGTTTCGATTCTTTAAGATCGTACTCTCTTGCTGACTCAACATAAATATCAAAATTGTAATCCCCTTGGATCGCAGACTGCTCAATTGTCTCAAGCAATTTCATGATTTCAACCTGTACACGATGACTGAATTTCGATTCCACATTCCAATAGTTTCCCCTCTGGATATCTTGGAAGATCTTGGTAACCTCCGTCCAAATCTCCATGTTGAAACTCTTCGTCTCTAATTCCCAGAGACTGTCAACGTCTGCTTCAACTTCCTCAAGGATCGTCGCTTTTTCTATTATGGAAGGAGTGTAATCAAGTACCCTAATCCTTTCATTCAGACGTTTCGAGCGATAGTCTACTCCATATTTCTCTACAAATTCTGCCTCAAACTCATTGAATCTTCGGTTGTAAATCTGCTCTTGGATATCATAGGGTGACATAGCTTTGAGATCATCTGAGATATAATTTGAGAGGATGAGCTCAGAAAATTCTGGAAAGACCATTCTAGTTCGTGAACCAAGAGCTGGCATCTGATATTTTAGAAAGAGAGAGAGCTTATCCATGGTATTGAAGTATTCATGTGGGACCAAGGTCACCTGCCGTTCCCGTATCTTGTTGTTAATGAGCTTTGGATGAATTCCAATGGAGGCATAAAAAGCATAAAGGGACTTGTAACTACCAAACCATAAAATCTTCTCGTCACTTTCATCAAGGGCTTCAATCGAAGAAAGAACTTTTGCTCCTTTATCTCCAAAGTACAGATCCATCTTTCCTTCTTTCTGATACTCTCCATCTTCACTCCGACCTAGGAGTTTTGGCCCCATCACCGTCCAAGCAATCCAAACTAAGGAAGTGTGCACGAGGATCTTAGAGACCAAAATAATTTTCTCATTATGAAGAGTATTTCGAGCGTATGGAAGGAGATAGTTAGCTTGTTGCTCCAATAATATACCTGGGACATCTGGTTGGTACCTCTTGTAATTCTCAAGCGTCAATGTCTCAAAGTTTAGATCAACAAAATTGTACCGGAGAATTGGGTGAGGGCTTGTAATCTCCTTTTTGTTAGAGAGTAGAATAAGTGCCCTGTCATTATTGTACTCCCTCACCCAGTTCGGACGAAGTACTCCAAACTCGTAATTTGAAAGTTGTTTCTCGAAGCGTAACCAGTCTGCATCATCAGCAAGAATTACAGCTGATTTTCTTCTTACCCAATCCATAGCTATTTGGATAAAACCTTGGCTTGGTACTGCAAGTTCTGATGAAAAGTCCAAATTCTCATTCCAAATAAGTTCTGGGATCTCTTCGATATTATCATCTATAGCAGCCATAGGAGATATCTGACGTTTTTGAGGTTTTAATGTCCCTACTACCTCAGCTGATACGGTCACATTCTGGATGTGATCTTCGTTGGCAGATACTATCTCATTCACCATGACATCCTCATGCACATGATCTACTGGCTTGGTAAGATATTCACAATGATCAACTTTAATCATGGAATTGTACAATTCCCTAAGTTCAGGAAATTGCAGCTTGACCTGGTGAAACTTCTTGATGAATTTGGAAGACTCATCACTTTCCAGTCCAAGTGAGTCTGCAATAATAGAAAGCTCAATAAATTGCTCGAATTCCCAGTTATCGAGGAGAGTGAAAGTAAAGAGTACTTCCGGTCTGAAGGCAACACCTTGTTTATCCATATTGTATTTACTGTAAGTTTCTGGGATCTTCCTATAGAATTGAGTGGCATCAATCCCACTATACTCTTCAAATCTCTGAATATAGCTTCCTGCTCTCTCAATTGAGACCATTTTCTCATTCAGCTTATTGTCAAAGTACACTGAACTAATGATACCTCCTTCAACCAATTCAGCTTTCTTCTTGAAGTAATTCTTCCCACCGACATTCAACCTCTCCTTGAGATTGGACATCTCTTTTGCACTCATCCTTCTTTTCTTGACTGTCTGGAAGATGTAGCCTACAATGTGAATGAAATAATCACCAATTGAAGACGACTTCAGGTGGGAGTGAACATTTGGTAATTCGTTTATGAATCTCATGAACTTAGCATGGTAGTAGTACTCATATTGGTCGATAGCAAAGGTGAATTCAGATCCTCGCAACTTTGAGATGAATCTATCGATCTTCTTGTTGAATAGAATCTCATCCTTATATTTTGGATCCGAAACAAGGTAGTTTCGAATTCTCTCCGCATACTTCTTTCCACCAAGAGCTGCTATAGTTTCAAACTCATGATATTCAAGTCCTCTGTACCGTTTATAGCCTCTCATCGGACTTGGGAGGTACTCCGGGTTTCCGTAGAACTCATCGGATATATTTCCGTACTCAGTAGTTTTTATATTGTTCTGGTAATCATATGTATATTCCATAGATACTAATAGTCGCGAAATCTGCGTGAATGAAGGGTTGTGCTATTCCGATATTCGCAAATTACAATATAGAAAATTAACTATACCTATTTCCTACGTATAACTAGATAAAAAGAGGTATTATTAATTATTAATTTTATTATGTCCAATATTCAAAATATTAATATATTTCTCCCAATAATCCAACAATATACTATGCGCAATATTCATGTAAAATTCAAAAATTGTACAATATATCCTAATTGAGAATTATAGTACAAAGTACCACCGCTGGTAGTACTCTAGTTGAAAAATCAGCCGATTAGCCACATGTCCGATTTTCTTAAAAAATATTGAAGTTTCAAGGAAAAAGAAATATACGATATTAGTACCATATACTCCGAAATATATCTTATAATTTATTGATGTTGTATTAGAGTACGCTTAATGTTGCAGATAATTGTTGAAATTCGTACTGACAATCCACTCTGTGGAAAAAAGGTTAAATTCTAAAAGAATTAATGGATTTCAGTGAGTACAGCGAGGAATCCTTTTGTTACCACCTTGATGATCTATGACCCAGATCAATCCAAGCCATCACTCCTGAAATTCCTCTCTTCACCAGTAAATCTTCTCATCTTCCATTTGCTCGCTAATAACAAGTCAATGAATGGTAAGTGGATATACTGGGACAAGCGAATGATTCATGCGATTCTGAAAATATCACAGAAAACAATAAATTCATTCTTTGCTCGATTATATGATTTGCGGCAAATAAAGCAATTATCAACATTGATAGACAAAACCTCTGTTAAGGGTCAGGAGCATTACACATTCTCACGTTCAAAGGAAAACAAGCTTATTCCCATGGATAAACATCCCAAGTCCAGGAAGATCTACGGTTACAGACTATTCACCTCGAAAATTGATTTTATATTCAACCAGAATTATGAGATTGAACAGGATCAATTGTTTGAGTTGAAAATATCTTTGGGATCGAACAGAAACTATCTAGAAAGTGCAAACACTCTCCTTTATCTTCTCTCAAATCCAGCGATGAGATCACTACTCGCTGCATTTAACTCCTTCGACGAGGAATTGACTCTGAAGGAAATTATCAAACGGTATGAGGAAAAGGAAGAGACCTTTCGAAGACAGTCATTTTCAGAGATTATCCTACCGACTATGAAAACGCTTCCCAGCTATATGCAACCTTTGAAGATCCTGATGATGCCGAGGAAGAGAAAGAAGGAAATTCGGAAAGAAGCCGTGTACCGTATCAGACCTAAGTTCTTTGCTTTGAGATTAAATTTCTTATCCAATGAATATCAAAAAATTCTCAAATTGAATAATATGGGAAGATTCTTTCATGTCGGAGGTTATGTTCTATAGAACTCGAAATGCACTTTCAAATCATGAAAGTAAAAGTAAATCCATTCGATGAGTAATTGACTGTCATATAAATCTTGTTGCAAAATTCACAAAGGGAGAGTTTTGAGCCAGTAAATTCAAAGATTTTCAATTTAACGGGAATCAGATTCTCTTGCTAGTCTAAGATAGAATTGTAGAACCTTTTAAGGAGGGAGTTCATTGTGGACTAGTGTTGCCATAGATTCTAGACCCTCTTGTTCTAAATGAGTTACTTCAAGTTCACAAACCGATTCTTAGTGTAACTTCCCTGAGCAAAAAAATGAGTAAAAGAGACCGTTCGAGAATTGGATGCTTCTTGCAGGAATTGTCGCATAATCGATACGAGATTCTCTTCATCCCGTTTTCGAGGCATCCCCACAAAATACTTGTAGAGGAGGTGAGTACATACTATATTAATTTTAGACTAATTTTGCAACGGCTTCTATTCTATCAGTAATTCTTTCGAATCTTCCTTTTGTATTGCATCATAGCTAGCATGGGAATTGCAATGAGAGTAACCAAGGAGAATGGGGTAGGAGTTGTGGTGCTGGTGGGAGTTGTGGTACTAGTAGGAGTTGTACTGGTGGTAGGAGTGGTGTTGATGATAGGAGGTGGGTATACTCCTCGATCAGAGATTAACCATCCAAAAGTATTAATAATAAACTTCCTTGCGGGTTCTCCTACTGTCTTACTGTATTTAGAATACCCTGCATCAAATGGAACTCCGTGCTGAAGATTAAGTGCTGACCAACCAGTCAGGATATTATCGTAATTTGCGATTGAGAGAGTGACCTGGTAGAACATCTCCACCATTGTGGTAACCTGTGAGACATTCCAGTTTCCGAGTGGCTGGTTGAAGGAGTTTGCACCAGAGAACATCCGCCCCATATAAGTCACCTGCGAGACATTCCAATTTCCAAGAGACTGGTTGAAGGAGTTTGCACCAGAGAACATCCACCCCATATCAGTCACCTGCGAAACATCCCAGCTATTGAGTGGCTGGTTGAAGGATATCGCATTATCGAACATCCCCCGCATATTATTCACCTGAGAGACATTCCAGTTATTGAGTGAATGGTTGAAGGAGTTTGCACCAGAGAACATCCACCCCATATCAGTCACCTGCGAAACATCCCAGCTGTCGAGTGGCTGGTTGAAGGAGCGTGCACCTGCAAACATCTCCACCATTGTGGTAACCTGAGAGACATCCCAGCTGTCGAGTGGCTGGTTGAAGGAGCTTGTACCTGCGAACATCTTCGCCATTGTGGTAACCTGAGAGACATCCCAGTTTCCGAGAGGCTGGTTGAAGGAGCTTCCACCTGCGAACATATACCCCATATCAGTTACTTGTGAGACATTCCAGCTATTCAGATTCCCAGTGCGATTTAAACTACTAGTCCCATAAAATGCGTTGCGGAGTGATGTTGTACCTGTGAGATCTAAGGTATCATTTGCAGTAAGGCGCAGATTTGAGCTACCATAGAAATAGGATCCTGAATTACCCAAGTGTAAATCTCCCCACTGAGCGATTTCCATGAGTTTCAGCCGATCCCCACTATTGTTGAAACTCCATCCGATGAGAGTATTGATTATGGTAATATTGTACAAACCTGAAGTGGAGTAACTGTGGGTAACTGCCGTGTCATTATATTTTGTTATGGTATTACTTGATCCGTCTCCCCAGTATACGCTAAAATTGTATGTACCTGAGGACTCCAAGGGGAGTTTTATCTGATTGTCTGAACTTGAACCACTACTAGTCAAGGAGGTATTCCAATAGGAGACGAATGCAGCAGGATCAACGACATCGGGGTTGATCCCTTGGGGTTCCCAGTTAGTGATATGATTCTCTGAGGGATCAGAATTCTTTGAGGGGTCTGGATTCATTTGTAGATTAAATTGATCATTCACATTCTGATTTTTCTCAAATCTATGAATTTTCTCATTATGAATTTGATCTCTGAGATTTATCGTTCGAAAGTTTTTGTCCATTGCAAGATTATTCTGAAGTACAATAGATGCAAAGAGGATAAAGGTAATTAGTATGACTTTTACCAATTTCATCTTGAGCATTCTTGAAAGAGAATACATTATATTTTTTTTGCCATAGTTATTTAAAACTATTGTGGAAAACAAATGAAATTTGTTGTAAAATTAGTCTAAAATCCCTTCATTCCCTATATCTACATTTTTGGAGATTGTAAGAAAATAGAAATATCTACTTATTTTTGCATTTATGTCACTGAATCATTTCTGATTAATATTCAACTTTTAGGATAATTTTCTGCAAAAATTGATACCAAAATTTCCCCCTCACCTAAAACCACCTGCTTTGAATATACTTTTTTTCAACACAGACAATCGCTCATATCCTTCGATTTCTGACAAATCAGAAATCATTGAGTTTACTGGCTTAAAACTCCCTCAGTGAATTATGCAACAAGCTTCATCTAATTAGTCAGCAGAGGCTGCTAAATCTTCCTCATTCTCTAATTTAGAGGTCTTATTCTGCGACAATCCTCGTTTCAAAAGATATTCGTTGATATTGAGAGTAAATGCAGATTTGGCAATTGGCTCACCCAGGTGATTGGTGAGTTCATCAGCACCCTTCTTCTCAAGAGCTTTAAGTAATTTCTTGACGTCAGAAATGTAACCGGTGTCATTTGGAAGAATCCCTACTTCTGAGAGAAGGAAGTCTACATCGAAACTATGTAACCATCCACAGTCCTTGAGCTGCATATTTCTTACCTCCATTCCAGCTACGGCTTTTCTCTTCCTCAAGTAGAATCTTAGATCAGAGGCATGACCTACTGTGTCTCCTCCAAGTGGGACAACTGAGGGGCCCATTCCAGCACCTCCAATATTTGCCATGACATGATTTGTGTACGCAGCAATAAGCTGATGGGAGGTTGCCAGGCTCTTCAATTTGGCAAGGGTCTTACCTAAGAGAGATTGGCGGGGGGCCATTCTCTTGAGATCACTTCCTGTGACCGATGCGAATTCTGCTCGAAATGGTTGAATAATAGAATCTACAATTATTAAACCGACATCGTGCTTGATGACCTCTTGGTCAATCGTGTCAATAACTGCGAATAAGTCATTTCCAGACGTCACAGTAACTGGTTCGATGAGGAAGAATTTTCCTTCAATGTCCTTCTCATTTAAACCCCAGTACCTTGCTGCACTAAGGAGTCTCATAGCAGAAAAAGCACCTTCTGTATCGATGTATATCACTGATCGACCCCACCCACCCTTTTCTGGGGGAAGCAGACATCTAATTGTCATATCATACATCCATTGTGTCTTCCCCATCTGTGGCTTACCGTAGAATTCTATTAGAGTTCCAGAACGAAATCCAAGCTCATTTCCATCAAAGAGATTGAAGTTCAGATCTTCAACTTGGGTCAGGAGGTACTGTCTCTTTTTGTTGTCTTCCACTTGATCATTGATAGTCTTGAGAATCTTCCCTTTGGCAGAGACCATCCTCTTGTGGTGGAAGATAACTGTCGCAGTTTCCTTACCTACATTCTTAATACTAGCAATTTCGTCAAATGTCTTCTTCTCGAAATTCGAGAGATGAACCCATTTCTTTTCGATAAAAGCCTTCTTGGCTTTTGTTGCCATATTGGAAGAAATCAACTTCGCTCGAGCCATATCTGCGAAGAAGACTTCTGTGGAGGGGTTTGCAGTATATAATTCTCCCTCGTACTCAAAGGTCTCTACATTCGCATCCTTGGCTTTCGCCTTCTTAGAGCTCTTTGTCTTTTCCTTTGTGGTCTTCGGAGGATTCTCTTTTTGATCCTCCTTTTTCGTTTTAGCAGCTGTCTTAGATGCCATTCTACAATTGAATACAAGAATGTATTATAAGACAAGGAGAGTTGTGTGCTAAAATCATAGCCTATTGTCTGCCCACAAGTATGTTGTATAGGACAGTATCCAAATTATGAAGAAGAACACAATAACCCAAGTAGAGCCAGAGATAGAAATACCGATTGAGACAAAGGTCATGACTTTCGCTCCATGGAAACAGGCGTGTAACCACTGGTATGGTACTTTCTCCCTTTGCAGAAGGAATAGGTACACAACCCATGCAACTAGGTAGAAAGAAACCACCCAAATTATTGCAAGTCTGGGAATTCCAACGAACACCGATGAGAGCAGATTCTTTGAATTAATTACAGTGTCAGCTGTGATATTACTCAGGATCAGGAGGAATGACGTACTTATGAATTGTAGTACAAGGACAATAAGATTGGTTGCTCTAATCCCGTAAATCACTGGAAGAGTTCTTACATCGGCTACCTTATCCTTCAGGATGTCTCTCACATCTCCAATGATATGAACCTGTAAATCAGTCAGTCCGACGAAGATTGCGAGGAGAATATCAAATACTGTAAGACCAAAATAACTGGAGATCACGAGGTACAATGCAAATCCTGAGAGAGTCCGAAAGCTGTATGTAAGAATAGTTCGCTTCTTGTGCTTGTAGTACCCATAGGCAGTTGCAAAGATCATGAGGAGAATAAGAAATCCAAGTGTCAGTATGTTTCGTAGACCAGCCAAGAGAATGAGTAGGAGAATGAGGGAAGTCAGGATAATTGTCAGTTGCCGTTTTGGGATGTCGAGAACTGTGAAGAGTCTCTCCCTTTTCATCTTCTTGTCCTCCTCAAGATGAAGAAGGTCATTGATGGAAAAGAGGAGAGGCATCACTAAGAAGACGATGATCCAGACGGTGAAGAGATCCAATGGACTTACTTTACCCAATATCCCTTTCACTGATAGTGCCATGAAGATCAATGCCCATTGATGAACAATATGAAATGGTCTTACAAGCATCAGAGACATCCTTGAAATGGTACGCCACTTTTCCATAAGTACAGAGATAAGAAGCACTATAACAAGCCAACGATCAAAATGTACCCATTTGGAATGCTAATTAAGCCCAAATTGAATAATGGAATTGTGGCGAGAATCACTGTTGATGGAAAGGAAATTCAATTTGAGATAATTTACTCTAAAAGGAAAACTCTCGCCATCGAGGTACGACCACCAAGTACCATCATTGTCAGGGCACCTCAGAGGACAAACCGTCAGAATATTGATGATTTGGTGAGGTCTAAAATTAAATGGATAACTAAGTCCTTGGAAACAGTATCAATGGTAGAACAGCGTGAAAAGATACTATACTCTGAAGGGAGTGAGGTGACTGTGCTTGGCTTTCCGAGAAGAATCAGCATCGTACAAATAGTGGGCAAACTCCCTCGTAATGCCAGATTCCAGCTGGGACCAACATCGCTGACAATTTCTTATGACAGAGCTAAATTAGAGACCAATGAGCACGTATTTCTAAAAAAGAAGCTTGTCAAATTCTTCAAGAATAAATCCTTGGAATATCTGAAGGAGAAGACCTACAAGTATGCGGAGCTGATTGGAAAAGGACCGAGTGAAGTAACTGTAAGATATTTTAAATCGAGATGGGCGTCCACATACTCGACGGATAAGATCAAGTACAACTATCGTCTCGTCATGGCGCCTGTACCTGTGATTAACTATGTGGTTGTCCATGAGCTCGTTCACTTGGTGCATTTCAATCACTCACCTAAGTTCTGGAAACTCGTTGAGACATACATTCCAAACCGAAAGGAAATTGAGGAAGAATTGAGAAGAAAATCAGATGTCTACAAGCTGTGAAGCTATAAACTCGAAGTCAATTTTATATCTGATGCAGGAAATTGACTTCTCAAAATACCGAGCTTGGTTCTTTGATGGTGACGGGGTACTCTACACTGGAAATACTCCAATTCCTCTTGCAGATAAATTCCTCGAATACCTGAAATCTTCAGGTGTGAGTACTGCACTGTTGACGAACAACTCCACCTCTACACTTGAACAGTACAAGAGCAAGGTACAAAAGATGGGAATGCAATTCGACGAAATACTCACCTCTGCCTATACTGCCATTGATCTCCTTGATGTGGAGTCTGCATATATCATCGGTGAGGAGGGAATTTTCAATGCGTGTAGGAAAGCAGGTATTCGGATTGTTGAGGAAGGAACAGTCCCAGATGTTGTAATAGTTGGAATGGACAGAACACTAACCTATGATAAGCTGAGTACCGGAGTATGGTATATTCTTCAAGGAGCGAGATTCATCGCAACAAATCCAGATCGAACTTTCCCACTTAATGACAGAATTGCCCCAGGTGCAGGGGCAATGATTGCAGCAGTCACTGCATGTGTCGATAAAAATCCAGAATTCATCGCGGGAAAACCCTCTCCTCATCTGTATATACAAGCTCTTGAGAGATTCAATTTACAACCCTCTGAGGTTGTGATGGTAGGTGATAGGTACGAAACGGATATTCTCGGAGCTGCAAAGTTAGGTATTGATTCTATACTGGTACGTACTGGAATTGCATCTAGATATTCTGAATCTAAATTGAATGAGATAAGAGATACTCCCTATCCACCGACGTATATTGTCGACTCACTTGACTCTTTACGAATTCTTAATTGACAGTACCTGATTCAGAATCATGGACTCTCTGAGAATGCTGACATCCAGTCTGGAAACACCAGAAAAGAACCTCGCATTAGAGCACAGCATTATTGAGAGCAAGATTCCAACCTTAAGACTCTGGAGGAATACAGATACTGTGGTTCTCGGAAGGACACAGAATTACCAGAAGGAGGTTAATCTTCCATATTGCTCAGAAAACAAGATAGCTGTTAATAGGAGAATCTCATCAGGTGGTACGGTATTCCATGATCTAGGAAACTTGAACATCTCCTTTTTTCTTCCTCTCAAATGGCTTGGAAAGGATATTATGACAGGCGTAGGTAGACTTACACTTCTCCTCTATGATTCCTTATCAGGACTCGGAATAGAGAATTTAGCAATCCATAATCTATCAAATCTCACCTTCAAGGGGAATAAGATCTCGGGATCTGCACAATAC
>Ga0114931_10009334_pt1 | contig 11770 bp, 17 predicted proteins | sample 2SBtaG_FD_89579 | JGI IMG/M metagenome (GOLD analysis project Ga0114931, IMG submission 89579) | Deep subsurface microbial communities from Kolumbo volcano to uncover new lineages of life (NeLLi) - 2SBTROV14_V59a metaG | ecosystem: Environmental > Aquatic > Marine > Volcanic | place: Kolumbo...
CCTCCAGCTGTTTCTAAGATTCCCAATATTAACTGGAATCGTTGGTGAAGTCTTATCCATATCCGTCCGTATCACTGTAGCTGCTTCTATCAATCCCTTCATAGAAACCAATTTCATCTTCTGTAATTTCTTATTCAAATTACGCATCACCTTATCTGCCCCTATCAATCCTCCTTGTTTCATATTTTTGCTACTCTAATGAATTGATCTTTATGATGTAATACTGGGAATTTCAAAAACCTTTTAATTTCATAAGCAGAAGGCACCTTTTTAGGATCTGCTTTCTGTGCCGCTGTTAAATCAGTCAACGGTCCTAGGTAAAGCATCCCCTCACTATCAAGATCCTGTGTCACATAAACATTCATTCCAATCGTATCTCCAGTTGCACGCACTAGCTCTCTCCCTTGGCTGGTTCTAATGAGTTCCTCTGAGTTGGTCCAGAATCCTAAGATTTCAACTCCAGTAGGAAAGGTATTGGTACCATCATTTCCTACCGCAGGAGTACTCCAATATACAAGCTCCCTATTTGCCGTCCTCTTTATGAAATTAACCAAACTCATTTCATTAGGTATTAATTTGTTTTATCGCATTGAATGAAGTTCTTTTCTTTTCACTTTCTTGAAACTTCCCTGACGTATCAAGGAATAAGACCATCTGTCCATAAGTTGTTTGCTCCATAATCCCATCAGGATTCTTATGGTACAGTGCTTCTATCTGCCCAACCTTCTCTTTCTCAGGTTGTCGTTCTTTTGTGATAGCAATTAGATGGGCTGTCAACCAAGTTTCAATATCTTTCAATAATTCACTCGTCAAGCCTTCCCCTCCTACCTTCCTTGTAACAATAAGATTGGCTTGATTAATTAGTGAGGTAATATCCCCATCAATTAAAGAAGTCTCTATCACGTTCTTCACGTCTGTCAATGTCGTTCTTACTGCCATATCGTTATGCTATTTTCAATCCAACTTTTCTTCTCGTCTTCCATAATTTAGGTTCAATGAATTCCATAACCTCTTTTGGTCTCCATGTCAATCCTAACCATTCAATGGCTTCCCGTAATTGTGTATAATCACCATTGACTAATCTTTCAGGCCAAACAATTTTCACATTGCAACCTGCCTGTATCATTTCCACAAACTTCTCCTCATGGTGTCTTACCCATTTTATCCACCCTTCAAAATCTTGGTAAGCATCCATAAACGAAGTATTCAAACAAGAGGAGGCAATATCCGCCGATCTGCGGCGAACTATTATCCACTTGGCATTAGGATAGGCATAATGCCATACGGGCCATACAAGGCAACATCTAGCCCCTTTATAGAACCATGAGCCGCCTTGGTAACCCTCTTCAACAATAATCCTATCAACTTTCTGCTTCCAATCCGATGGAATAGGCAATTTAGAAGTATCAGGTAAAGGCTTCTGCCCTTTAGGATCCATCTTTAACTCACGGAGATAACCTTTGTCAATGGCTTCACGAATACGCTGATTCTCAAACATTCCTTTAGCATTGTACTTGTTAGGGCCATACAACTTACCACCGAAAGAACCACAGATATTAATAACCCCAGCAACCATACTGGTTCCACTCCTAGCACATCCTGTGATAAGGATTGGTGATTGTTCTATTTCCAATTGTTTGTTCTCCATTCTTCTTCAATTTGATGAGGCCTAGGACTTCCGTGACAACTAATGATCCTAGCGTTATCAGGAACCCCTTTTCCTCTGACATGGTGCTTATAGCTAAATATTTGCTTAGGAGCAACATCATCCCATGTCTCAGGATGCTCTCCTATCGTTCTGTCAATCCAATATGGTTCGTATCCATTTGTGGCTTTGACAGCAGCCAACGGATCTTTTATCAACGGATCCCAAAATATCTTTTCATTCTCTTCCCCTGCTTGAAAGCTGACGATATCCCCTGCTCCTTGATGCTCCTGGCCAGGTATCCATCTGTTCCTAACACAATATTGACCACGGTAATTCATCAAGTCATCAAGAGGACCTACGATCACTACATCTAAATCTAAACACAAAACCTGGGTATCAAATAATCCAGCGTCTTTGCTAAACATATAGAACCTGGCCAATACTCCTTTCTTGCTTACCAATTGAAACGGCCGAAGTTGAATATTCTCATTGACCTTTAACTCTTCATTGGTGAAGCAAATAAAATTAAACGGTTGATTTGCCCACTTCTTAATTCCTAGAAACAAATTATCTACATATCTTGCAGCTAAGGCATCATTCACAGGCTCTACGGTACGCAAATATCGTTCGTTAACATAACCCTCATAATTAGGTTTTTTGTACTGCCAACGTTCTCCTTGCCAGAAAAAACAAATTACATTGAGCACCTTTTTCATTCTTCTTTTATTTTCATCCAAGTATTATCGATTCCAGTCTCCTGGTAATCTGGAATAATATCTTGTAAGGCTTGTTTAACTCCTCCCCAATGAACATCGTGTCCGGATAATAATCCTCCTTTTTTTACCTTCGGAATCCAAGCTCCTAAATCATTTGCAACACTGATGTAATCGTGGGAAGCATCAACGAAAATAAAATCCAAGGTTTCATCTTCTACCCGTCTAGCTACTTCCCAAGATACTCCTTTCAAAATTATGACCTTAGAAGAATAGTTCCTCACCACTCCTCTGAAATCTTCCTCCATAACAGTACTATCAAAAATACCACTGCCTGGGACAGGTCTCCAATCATCAGCGACATATAATTTTTTCAACTTAGGACAATACTGAAGAACATAGCCTGTGGTCAGTCCGATGGCTGCTCCAATCTCTGCTCCTATGGTATAATTATTCTTCACAATTTCTTTTGCCAACCAAATTGACCTTCCTCTCATTTTTTCAATACGTCTTCTAACCTGACTTTCTTGAATTCTTTAATGGCAGAATCTTCACAGACATTCAAAATTTCCACTCCTTGTAACTCGGCATCGTGAGCAACCTGAGGCATCCATTCCAAAAATCTATCAAAGACCATACTTGTACTAGGTTTATGATATCCTTGAAATCCTTGATGCCAATGAGTACGATTATCCTTCTCATTCTTTGACTTCATATCAAATCCAAGAAGATAAATTCTATCAACCCCAGCCAGCATAGCAAAATTAATTGCAGCAACCCCACTATTGAAATTCCATCTAATTGTGTCATTCTGAGAACTCAGTCCAGGACGATCATCCCGTTTCAGTCTCTTGATGTTCGTTGTTAATGGTTCCAAATCAGGATCAATCTGCGGCACATCTGTAACCTTAAGATTCTTGAACTGTAGAATTCTATCTTTATGCACTCTAAAGAATCCTGCATCAGAGAAATATAAAACGGATACCCAGTCACCTAACATAAAAGCAATATTGACTCCTATGACGTTCTTATCGTGTAAAGGCTTCAGGTATTTAGAATAGATAGAAATAGGCTTCTCACCAGCTTCTACTTTTTTAATTACCTTGTCAGGAATATTGAATTGATAAGGCAAGGACCATCCTCCTCCTATTATCCAACATTCACCTTCTGGCCATATGTTAGGTACCCGCCACGAACCCATTTTATTCAGGGAATATTTCTCTGTCAAGTTCAGCCTTTAATTCCTTAGCAACATCTTGGCGTAATTTAGAATCATTCATCACCTTCCCTGCTGGTGAAAGTACATTGTACCAGCCAGCTCCAGAATGTTCTACAGTGTATTCTTCCTTAGGCTCAGAAGGAATTTTCTCTTCCTCATCATTACCTGAAGACTTTACCTTCTTGACATCCTTTATTTTGAATTCTTTCTTTCCATTCTCTACCAATTCAAAATCATCAGAAAATTTTTCAAGCTCATCTTGAGTGGCCCTAATACTTTCACCAGGCTTCACCATCCGATTCCTACGATCTGGAAAAGGATACAATACACCGGGAGTGATTTTCTTCCATAAAGGCTTATTCTCATTCTTAGTTCGTTCCATAATTTTTTCTTTGTGAAAAGACTTGATTAGTCTATTTCAATTAAACATCAATTCTAAGCTAACAGGACGATACCTGAAGCATTGTTATAATCAGATTTAACCCGTGGTACCTGAATTGTCATTACCTTGTAGTTATGAACGAATCCTCCTTCGGTATCCCATTGGATATTCTGGAATGGTGATCCATCAATCAAATCTACCACATCAGTACTCATCGTCACCAAAAGAACATTATTGGCAGGGAGTCTATCAACAACCCGAACGCCTTTAATCCCATCTATGGATTCAATTCGTTGACGGATAGTCTGTGTGCTTGTTCCACTGACATTATAATCATCATCAAGTACTGTTTGGTAAGCTGTTGGAACATAAAGCATCCAAGGACCATAATAATTAGCGTTGATACAAGCTTGAATCATTGCTAATACATCATCCTTAATAGCTACTCCGGTCTTTCCAGAAGCATCCCAATTTGATCCTAATGAAACAGTATTGATATCAGGATGTGAAAGATAAGAATGGATAGTACCTCCACCATATGTCAATGTCGCAGTAGCTCCAAATAACATATCTTCCAGCTTCTGTGCAACCTTACGGGCTGCCCTTTCAGCATTCACGGTATCTAATCCAGTTCCTCTATTTCTAGATTCCTGAAGAATACGTTCACTCAACATATAGTCACTATGGACTATCGGAATTGGAATATGAGCAGTATTGAAATCCACCGTATCACCTTTGCTCTTACGAACAGGATCAATAGATACAACGGCTTCCATCGCATCACTCATTTCCTCCCAAGTCAGAACCGTAGTTCCCATTGCGTTGGTCAACGGTCGAACAAGACCATTGGCTTTAAGGTCATCAAAACCAATCAACCTTTGTTCAGCCACTTTCACAACTGCATCATCCAATTGCCGCCATTCATCATAACGCAATGTAGCATTTGCTACCAATTGGTGCCCATAATTTTTTGGGTCTTTAACATCACCACCTTTATGGACGATTATGTATGGTGCTCCATCCTTACCTATAAAAGGCCTCTTGGAGGCAATACTATCTCGCCCTAGAAAAGATTGTGCTTCTTGAACTCTATTGTTTTTCATTTCTCAATTATTTAAGATTACACAATTTCAAGAGCAAATCGAACACCAGCGCCTGCGGCTTCCAATGCTACTCCAACAATACTATTAGGGAATTCTGTGACCCCGGCACTAGAAGGGGCCAACTTTCGAAGGCTTCCATCTCCTGCTGATTCCAAGAAATCACCAATAGCTATAGACGTTCCTGATGTAGAATCAGAAATCCCATATACCTGCTCACCCGGAACAGGTCTCAAAAGTGACACCGTGTCACCTGATGCATAAGCATCTGTCTGTTTCTTCCCTTGTGCTGCATCTTCCAATGCAAACAAAGGAGCAACAGAACCTCCTGCAGTAGCATGCTTTCTCACCTTCCCAGTAGTCATCCTTTCAACAAGGTTACCAGGAGTGATTGCCGCATTTGCTACAGCTTCATCTCGTATATTAACATACGTTTTCGCAATTACTGAATTTGCCATATTATTTCAATTAAATTAAAATTCAACAATTATTTTCCTTCTGAATCTACTGGTAATCCAATCATTGCGGATACTTCTTCAGAATGTTCTTCTTGATTAGCAGCGATACCATTGCTACCTAATGCTGAATAATCTGCATCAGGAATAACAGTTTCATGCAATGCTTTCAAATCCTCATCAGCCCAATCTTTCAATTGCTCTGGTTTGAATGCTGAATTAGCAGTAATCTCTGTAATCAATTTTGCCCTGGTATCATTGTACATCTTCAACCCGGTTTTCATCTGCCCTTTCAATCCTTCTGGCAGAAACTTGTCAATGAAGTCTTCAGGATCAGTAGTGCTATTAAACACTTCCCTAATCTTTTCATCCATTGGCACATCATCCGATCCATCTTTGTTCTTGTTCACCGCTGGGGCTGAATCTGCATCCCCTTTTCCATCTTCTGGAGTTCCTTTTCCATCACCTGTTTCTGCATTCACAGTAGGTTTGATTTCTTTAGGAACCAAGAGCTTTCGCTCATCCTCAGACAAGGCGGTTAACCATTCGCGATTATCCTCTGTGAATTGTGTCGCTTCATTTGCAATCAGCTCATCAACTCCACAAGGACATTTCTCGTCTTTCATTTTTCCTCCTTTTTTATTTGAAACATTATTAAATTTCGTTCTTTGAATTGAGGTGTTCACATTCACAAAGGAAACCTCTTTTCGCACCTCCGTGGGGTCTCCTTTAAATTCAATACTGCCATCAGCATTGACAACGTAATCTCTACGAAATGTCATAGATTCTTGCGTTTCATTGTTGACGACGCGATACACAAAATTGCCATCAAAAACATCTTCCAGAAAATGAACTCTCACATTGTTATCCAACTGGTCCAATTTCTGTTGTATTGATGACATAATTTCTCTAAACCCTTGTTCATTAGTAATAAACTTGGGTAGGTATCCTTTCTCAATTAAAGGAATCAAATGTTCTCCTTTCATTAAGACAAGATCCTTTGGTTTCTTTTCATCTTTCATCTCATATCTATTTGCATTTTGGTTCAACTTCTTTCCTTTTTCATTAGTCCTAATACCACAGCCATCATCCCAGCTACAGGCTCCAACAGCATTAGGCAATAGAGCCAGGTGATCCGGCCTTATGTTTGTAGCCACAGCTTGGTAACTTTCTTGATTAAACTCTCCGGGCTGGCCCGTACCTTCTAGAAAGGCTCCTATACTTACCTCCAATACCATATGCCCTTCTACTCGCTGGAAGGTATCTTCAGAGACATGCTCCAGTTGATTGGTATTCAGCCATGCTTCTCCTTTCAATTTGTCCCCCTCCATATGTACATTGAAAAGCCTGCCTACTATTTCTTTCGCTAGAGAAGGCTGATTGGCAGAAACAAAATTATTATCTTCCTGGGGGTGGTTGACTACGACTGGGATGCCATTCCATGCTGAGGCAAATTTTCCTAGTTCTTCAGCCGTGTATAACAGTGGTCCTTCACTTCCTGAATGAACACCTTCCACCATTAACACCACAGGAACCACCCAATGCTGAACTCCTTCTAATTCAGCTTCCCTCAATTCATAGTCTGTGAGTGAGTTGATATGTAAGAAAATCTGTTTCATTTTATTAAAGTTAACATAATATAATTCATTTCTGTTTCTTTGCCCTGACAAAATCAGCAATTAATTGTATTGCTAATATGAACCCCCCTGCCAATACATATACGAAATCATTGAATGGCCAATCCTTTTTGAAGATATCCATAGCAGTTGCCCACAACCATTCCGCATATGGAACAGTGACTACCAACAGCATGCCATTGAATAGAGCCGTAATCCAATTCTTCTTCACATATACACCTACTTCTTTCAAACCTAGTCCGTTGTGGTCAGCATCATAGACATCTCTGTACCACCATAACTTGCCTACCATGTATAAGGCCCATCCAAAAGCTGCTTGCCCATAATGGATCATAATAGAATGCTGGTCAACTTGTTCCGGAGTAATCATTTCTTTGTATTTTGCATTTCATTCAATCTCCTATCGATCCTGTCTAATCTTGCATTCACATTCAAAAATTGAAGATCCATTTTTTCTGAGGCGTGTTCAATATGATCGTCCAACTTCGTTTCCTGAACCCCTAACGATCTGCCTCCCCAGAAAGATACAAGAATCAAAGCTATGGCCAATCCAATAGAGATAAAAGTATGTTTATCTAGTCCAATTTTTTTCATTTTCTCTTCCATGTTCATATGTTCAATTCAAAAAGCGCCAACCAATAGAATTAAGTTTATATTGGGTCATTTATTGTTACTGATGAAAAATTTACTTCATGACTTAAAACCCATGTTCGTAAATTGACATTTGAAAACCTTGATTTAATTTTATTCTTTTGGGTAGTTGATAACTTAGAATAAAAACGTTTTAACTTAGTTGAATTTATAACGTGTTTATTTGTTACCGCTTCTTTTGAAGTCATTCGTTTATCAACTGTAACTGTTAAAATATTTTCTTCGTTAGAATCTAACGTTTCACTTTTTATGAACAAATAATTATCAAAAAATCTATTTAGAATAAATTCTAGTTTATCAAGTTGGTTGTCTGTTAATAATAAAACCTTCATAATCCTAAAGAAAAACGATTATTAATATAATTGAAAATTTTATCTCTTTCATTCGTTGTTGTTTTTACATTTTTTATTATTAAAGAATATTGTTCTTTATTTGGGTAATAAATAGGAGCAGCAATTTGCTCACTTCCAACAGTTGCAATATTTACCAATGCTTTATTAACCAAACTTCCAACAAAATTACCAGTATTAGAACCTGAAACTAAAGTTAAACCACTACCAACGGTATTTAATACATTATCAATAACCATTGAATAGTTAACACCATCACAAATAAATCCAATGATATGTTTACCAACTGATAAAACACTTGATTGAACGTTGTCATTTATTCCTGAATTATCATTTGAAATGATGTTAGCTTTTCCAGTAGCATCAACATTAAATTTTACACGATCATTTATATTTCCAGCATTTTTATTAAAAGAGATAGGGGTAATTTCATTGACATGATCAACATCAACAATGCACCAATATTCAAAGGTTGTTAAATTTTGAAAGTTTGTTGCATCTACTACGAGCTTTAAAAAATCCCCAACACCGTCAAAGGTTACGACATCGGCGGCTAGTGAGGGTAAGGCGCTTGTTGTTTTTTGATATATGTCAAGGTTAGTATCTTGTTTAAAAATTTTGAATTTGGAAAAATCTAATTCCGTAGTTCCAGACGCCAAAAGTTGAACTACTAAAACAGATGTATAACTGGTATCAATCCATGAATAATTTAGAATACTAAATCCTTCCGAATCAACAGGCAATGAAGATATAAGAAATGTTTTAAAACCACCTATATATAATCTAATATTATTTTCGCCTGATATTTGTTTTACTTTTAATTCTATTCTTTTTTCTAATAATCCACTACCTAAGCCCGCGCCGGAAAAATTTAATCCATTCCAACCCGGATTTAATTGTGATACCCAATAATAATTCCCGTTGGCTCTTTTTCCTGAATCAATAAAATCAGCAGCCCCAGCATCATAAATAGAACTATTCCCAAAACCGTCTGGTACATCCCATGTACCAGAAGCATCTTTCCGCAAAGCGCCCCCTGTTAACCATTCACCTAAAACAGTTAAAGCACCTTTAGTATTTCTATAGATAAAATATGTTGTGGAATCAACAACTTTGCTTTTTTTGGCATCCCAAATAGCCAAAGAGTTAGCTAACTTTGAGGGGTTAAATAAACCTCCTAATGTCAACAATATGTTTTTCTTCTTACTCATCATTAGTATTCGATGGTAAAAGCATCATTCTGTGCTGCTGCTAGGAAATTTAATTTCCTAGGGTGTCTTCTACCTCCTCTTAGAATTGCAATATACGGCTCACTTGAACTTGTATAAGCAGGTGAACCAGCCACCGCCGGCGTCCCTACTGCAAATTTCACCGTCCCTACCGTTACGCGAATAACGGCTTCAACCTGTTCTTCAGTATCTAATGTTACCACACTATTTGCTGGTACCGCATCCGTCTCCACCACCGTGTCTGGATGTTTTGTTAATGTTGTATCTGCCATATCATTCTTATTTTATTGTTCATTGTTTTCAATCACATAGAATCCTGGGGTATTCTCTAGCTTCTTGAGCTCCTCAGTCTTACCCTCTTTGAGCAACCTAGCGGCCCTTATCCAATCTCCATTCATTGCATCAGCTTCAAGGTTAAATGACTTCACTTTATTATTGTCATCTATCGTTACTGCGTTCACTGGTACTTTCAATAATGTCATAATCCTATCCTTTTAAAGAACTCACTTAATCCCTCGGTAAAATCTTTTATGAACCCTTGGTCATTATTGATGAGGTTAAATTTCATATCCTTCATTCTTACCTTTTCCTTTCCTTGACCAAAAATGATAGATTCTTTTTCTCTTTCTAATCCTCTCGTAACCTTATACAAATCTGGGATAAAAATGTCTTCCTTTTTCACCACTCTTCTTATTGTTATTCCTTGAAACCTTCTACTTGCCCTTACTGCTCCAAATTTATCTGCTTGTTCTAGACTTGATGAATATCCTGCCAACGACCCTTCATTAAACGTATAAGAAGTTCTTTTCAAATCCAATCTCAAAGCATCAATCATCTTATCAGCGATGCCTCTACGCACGCCTCTATATAAAGTCATTTCCTTTATTCCTTCAGCTTCCATACGGACTTGAAAAATGGCACGAGTCATAAAATAACGAGTATCACTAAATTCAGTGACAGCTGCTCTCATTTTCTGTATCTGGGAATCTCCAATTAATCCTTGATACATATAAGTCTCCCCTACTCCTTTCTCCATTAATTCAGACTTCATCTTAAGGACCATTGAAGGAAGATCAGATGGAGTGCTCTGCCATGAATCAAGCAAATTAACAGTCTTATCTAGTTCAGGAAATTCTCTTAGAAAACTATTAAAGGTTTTACCTTCTGCTTTCCACTTCTTCCACCTCTCAGCCATCTGTTGTTTGATCCTGAAATATTCTCTCCCATTTTCGGCCGATTTCATATTTGAAGCTACCGCATCTTGTCTCCATGCTTCCTGTTTGAGATTCTCTTCTGTCACTTTGAATGGTATCCAAGCACATCTGCATTGAGGATGTAATGGTATCATATTCCTGGCCTGGTCAATAGTGAAAACACTTCCTTCAAGATCAGCACATTGTTGGCATACTCTATTATCTCCTGCGGTCACCCACTCCGCCTTTACTGTCACTCCTGCTACCTTCCAGTTTTTGAATTCTTGTAACTGCGCTTCCGCATGGGCACGAATTATTTCCGTACGTGCTAGTACCTCTGCTCTTCGTTCCGCTGGTATAAACCTCCCTAAGGTGTCAATAAGGCTCAAATCACCCCCTGTCCCTTTAATTACGGCATTCAATTGCCTTGCCAATGTAGAAGGTCCTAAACCATCCGCAAGTCCCTGAGACAGTACGCGACTAATCTGCTGGTCCATGGCGTCTGTTATTCCTTTCAGCTCGTTAAAGACCCTGGTAAACAGTAATCCTACTCTATCTATATGTAACGGAGTAGACATCAGAGCTCCTAACCCTCCTGTGCTTTCTAGGGTAGGTACATCGAATCCCCCACGTACTAATTGTGAACGAGCCCGCACTGCTCCTCTTCTATAACTATCTAGTATGAACTTATTTGTCCACGGATCTTCTATTCCTGATCCTAGCTGGTTGATAGATCCTAATTGCAATATTCCTTTCTCCTCTTGTTGTTTCAGCCAGTTCATAAAAGCATCTAACTTATCTGCGGTCCTAGGAAATGCAAATTTTCTCCTTCCAGGTGTCTGCATGGCTACCACCTTCATCGTCCCCTCTTTCTTAAGGCCGAAGACATCTTCATCAACGATAGCTTTCGTTATTAGCATACGCAGATGCCTGAACCTTCTTTTAGCTTCCCGGACAAATGCATTCCGCAGTACTGTGGTCCTGGAAGGATCACGGTTCACTATCAACTCATGCGTATTCGTTGTAATATGCAAATGATTATGTTGATATGTCTGTACTGCCGTGTTCATATTACTTGTGTTGCCCCCACATGGCCGGGTTGAGCCAATAACCATCCCCAGGCCTCACTAATTAATGTTGTTACCGCTGCCATTTGGGTAGCTGTAAGATCCGGAAATGGTTTAGGATATTCA
>Ga0114931_10009335_pt1 | contig 11768 bp, 13 predicted proteins | sample 2SBtaG_FD_89579 | JGI IMG/M metagenome (GOLD analysis project Ga0114931, IMG submission 89579) | Deep subsurface microbial communities from Kolumbo volcano to uncover new lineages of life (NeLLi) - 2SBTROV14_V59a metaG | ecosystem: Environmental > Aquatic > Marine > Volcanic | place: Kolumbo...
CGCCACCCCGACGACAAACCATCCATCGGGATCATCCTTTGTAAGACCCGCAGTCGGGTGATCGCCGAATACGCCCTGCGCGACCTGGCCAAGCCCGTCGGCGTCGCCCGCTACAAGACCCGGCTGGTCGAGGCCCTGCCCGACAACCTCAAAGGCGACCTGCCGACCGTCGAGCAGATTCAGGCTGAACTTGCAGACCCCGAAATACCGCAGACGAAGAACTCGTCCGGGAAACGCGCCCGCCGACGCAGGAAGGAGGCGGGCGATGGGGAATGAGTGGAGTATGAAGCCATTGGAAGAAGTCGCCCATGTCGTCATGGGATACTCACCGAAGGCCGAGACATATAACAATGAGGGCAAGGGCGCACCTCTACTCAACGGCCCAACGGAGTTCGGCGCTCATTCCCCACGGGCGACGGTTTTCACAACCGACCCCAGTCGCTTTTCTGAACCCGGAGACATCCTGTTTTGCGTGCGAGGTAAAGGGGACGCTACCCTTTACGGCCTACGAGGTAAAGGGGACGCTACCCTTTACGGCCTACGGTAAATGGGACGCGACCCATTGCTGAGTATTTGGAGTGTAAAGGGTAGCGTCTCGTTCACCCATCAAGGGTAGCGTTGCCTTTACTCATCACTCTTCCGTGAGGAAGCCGACTCGCCGGCGTAGCGGCGCTGATCCCTGGCCCGGCTCCAACCCGCGATTACATATACAATTCGACCAATACCCGAAATAGACAAACGGACATGCTAGAGAAATCGACCGGGACCGCGCGGATGACAGCGGAGCAAATCGGTTTGCAGACCCTTTGGGCACTGCTGCAAGGGTCGCCGCTGGCAATTTTTGCGGTCGACCAAGACGGCTCCGTCCTGATCTGGAACCGCGCCGGCGAGCGCCTGTTCGGCTGGCAGGAGCAGGAAGTGCTGGGCCGGGCCAATCCGATCGTTCCGGAGGGGAGGGAGGAAGAATTCCGGCGGTTGCGGGATCGCGCTCTCGCCGGAGAGATTTACACCGACATGGACGTACGCGTCCGCAGGAAGGATGGAGCGCTTATCGACATCAGCATATCCACCGCCCCCCTGCGTGACGCATCGGGCGCGATTGTCGGGCTGATGGCGGTGGTGGCGGATATCAGCGAACGCAAGCGAATGATGGAGGCGTTGGACGACAGCCTGCGGAGATCGGAGAGGGTGTTCGATGAAACCATCCATGCCCTGGCCTCGGAGGTGGAAAAGAGAGATCCCTACACCGCCGGGCACCAGCGACGGGTCGCCCGGCTGGCCTGCGCGATCGCCGAAAAAATGGGCCTTCCCGCCGCTCAGATCAAAGGAATCCGCACCGCTGCCGTCGTCCACGATATCGGCAAGATTTCGATACCGGTTGAGATCCTCTGCAAGCCGGGGCAGTTATCGGACATCGAGCAAAGCTTCCTCAAAACCCATCCGCAAGCGGGCTATGAAATTCTGGAAGGGATCGAGTTCCCGTGGCCGGTCGCCCGCATCGTCCAGCAGCACCATGAGCGGAGCGACGGCAGCGGCTACCCCCTGGGACTGAAGGGCGACGAGATCCTGCTGGAGGCGAGGATTTTGACCGTAGCCGATGTGGTCGAAGCCGCCGCCTCGTATCGGCCGTACCGACCCGGCAACGGTATTGCCTTCGCGCTGGAGGAAATAAGAACACACAGGGGCAACTATTACGCCCCCGAAGTCGTTGATGCATGTCTGCGCCTGTTCGAACAAGGGTTCACCTTGGAACGAAGGGTGGCGTCAGCACCAAACACAGACACGAGTTGAACCGGTCGAAGACCGGCGGTAGCAGTCCTTTACCGGACCCTTGTGCGATGCGACCTGCGTCGCACGGTTCCTTGACGATGCGCCAGCGGTATCAGTCCAACTATGCCGGATTATGATAATAAGTAGCGCCCCTTTGCTGTTGAAAGTCTTGAATAGGGGATTAACAATCCCCCGCCTTCAGGCGGCATTAGCTCTTTGCTCCTTCTCCCCTGTTGGAGGGGAGAAGGTTGGGATGAGGGGTGATGGGCGCCGAAGCGAAAGCATGAACCCTCACCCCGGCCCTCTCCCGGTTTCGGGAGAGGGAGACACCGATGAGTTGATCGAGATCAGCACGAGCTACGGCTTCGCGGTGCCCGCTGCGCAAGGCGTCGTTCTGCGGGGATTGCCGGAGGGGTCAGTTCTCGTGTTGAGTGATGGATGACACTCCGGTATTCTACCGCGCATGGCCAGACCGTTACGTATTGAATTTCCGGGTGCGCTCTACCATGTCACCTCGCGGGGTGACCGGCGTGAGGCGATATTCGAGGATGACGAGGACCGGGCGGCGTTTCTTCAGATCCTCGGTGGGACGGCGGAGCGTTTCAACTGGGTGTGTCATGCCTACTGTCTGATGAACGACCACTATCACCTGGTGGTTGAAACGCCGGATGCGAGTCTATCGAAAGGCATGCGTCATCTGAACGGGGTGTACACTCAGGCGAGCAACCGTCGCCACGATCGGGGTGGCCATCTTTTTCAGGGTCGCTTCAAGGCGATCCTGGTCGACAAGAATAACTATCTGCTGGAATTGTGCCGCTACGTGGTGTTGAACCCGATGCGGGTGCGAAAGGTTCGTGCCCCGGGGAATTGGCCGTGGAGCAGCTACCGCGCCATGGTCGGGGAAGCGGAGGCGCCGAAGTGGCTGGGGACGTCCGCGATGCTGGCGCAGTTCTCGAAGCAGCGTGCGGCGGCGCGCCGGCGCTATAAGAAGTTCGTGGCCGAGGGGGTGGGTGGAGATTCGATCTGGTCGGCGCTCCGCCAGCAGATCTACCTGGGCGACGATCGCTTTGTGAAACGGATGCAGAAAAAGGCCCGGGTGCGGGGTGATGAGTCGAGTATCCCGCGGGTCCAGCGGCGCCCCCCGGCGCCGTCCATCGCGGCGATCACGCGCAAGCACCGCGACCGAAACGAGGCGATCGCGGTCGCCTACGCCACCGGTGCCTACAGCTATCGGGAAATCGCCGAGCATTTCGGGATCCACCTCGCGACCGTCGGGAGGATTGTTCGGAGACGGGTTTGATGGTCCGGTCTGCGGTGAAAATGGGCGCCGCCGGCGATTCCGCCTGAATGACACCGGCCAAGTCGTTTGGCGATCGCGACGGGCAGCGCAAGGCGCCGGCAAGTTTGTAGTCGACGATGCAGGATGAACGTGGAGCGGTTTACGGCGTATCCGGCCTGCCCTGGCTGCGAGAGACGCTGATTTCGGCGGCGAGCCTCAGACGCCAAATGCCGGAACTGCCGCTGGAGTTGCACATTAATCGGGCCACTTGCGAACTGCTTCCGGATGGGGTGGCGCTGGAATCGTTTTTCAATTTCATCAGCGAATCCGAGTCTTTTCCTCACTGGCGCGGGCCGAAATTCGCGGCGCTTCGCTCCACTCGGTTCGTCAACTCGCTGTACCGGGACGGCGACACCTATGTCACGGCGAGACTCGACGAGCTTTTCGAGCTTCTGGACCGATTCGATATCGCCGCGATGCCGGCCCCGCAACGTATCCATCGGCGCGCGTTGGCCTGTGGTCTGTATGAGATGTTTCCGCCGGTTCCAGCCGCGTTCCCCGAATACAACGATGGTGTGATGCCCTTCCGCCGCAGTCGCCTGGTGGGTGAATTCTTCGATCATTGGCGCGCTTTGGTTGAACAGGGTCTGGAGGCAAAAGGCTATCGGATGGATCAAGCCACTTTCCGTGTGGCTCTTTATCATTCCGGTCTTCGAGTGTGCGCGCTTACGCCTGAGCACAATCTGCGCGCGGGCGTCCCGAATGTGGTCAAGGGCGAGGTGAAGGTCATCCTCGCGCATGGTCGGCTCGCGCAACTGGCCCAACACGTGAACACCGCGAGTGCCGGGATGCGCGTGTACATGCCGCGTCGAGATCTGCTCTATGGGTTAATGCCCAAGGGTGTGAGCAGGCCGGGCGAAGCAACGACCGACGAACTCAAGCAGCAGATTGCCGCGATACAGTGCACAATCGATAGCCTGAAGCCGTCATAACCGGAGGGTTTCATGAACACCGAGCTTTTTTACCTGGCGTTAGTGACCGCGCTCACCGGTCTGCTGTGGGTGCCGTACATTCTCAACCGGATCGCGGTGGGTGGTTTGCTGGAGGGAGTCGGATACCCGGAAAATCCGACGCCGCAGTCGCCCTGGGCGCAGCGTTTGATGAAGGCGCACGCCAACGCGGTCGAGAATCTGGTGGTATTTGCGGCGCTGGTGCTCGTTGCCCAGGCTGCCGGGGTCGCCGGCGCGGCAATCGCCGGGGCCTGTGTCGTGTACTTCTGGGCGCGGGTCGTGCACGCGATTGCCTACACCTTTGCGATCCCGTGGGTGCGAACGCTTGCCTTTGCCGTGGGTTTCGTCGCGCAAGCGGTTATCGCGTGGCAATTGCTGGTCGGCTAAGCTGCCGGCCGTTCGTCTATCGACTCCAGCGGGTTGCCTGCGGTGAGCGCTGAACGCCGGTCGTGTGCTTCAGGAGCACCACGCTGGTGAGAGTTGAAAAGCCCAAGCGGGCCACGCGCACCTATACGCAGCGGCTTGCCGCGGAGCCATCCAGGGTCTTCCCGTTGCTGTGCCCGGTTCGCGAGGCGGACTGGCTGGAAGGTTGGGCTCCGCTGGTCGTTTACAGTGAGTCCGGGGTTGCCGAGCCCGGTTGCGTATTTCTCACCGAGGCGAGTACGAGCAACGCGGTTTGGTACGTCACGAGGCACGAACCGGGTGGCGGCCTGGTGGAGATGATCAAGATTACTCCGGAAGTAACCGCCTGTAAGCTGAGCATTCAACTGCGGGCGGTCGAAGGTGGATCCGAAGCGGAGATTACTTACGCCCACACGAGTCTGGGGCCGGCAGGCGACACTTTCGTCGAATCGTTCAGCGACGAGTATTACCGGCAGTTCATGCGCGACTGGGAGACACGCATCAATCATTTCCTTACCCATGGCAGGATTTTCCGCACGGCTGACGATTGATGATCGACCGGACGCTCAAATTACCGGCGTGGGGCGCCTGTAGTCTTGCCCGCGGGCCGCTCGTCCGAGTCGCGTAGGGCGGTGACCCGGCGATGGTATTGACCCGATCTCAAGCGCAGGCGTTTTATGACCGCTTCGGTAGCAAGCAGGATGCGCAAGGCTACTATGAAGACGCGGCGCTGGACGACTTGGTCGGTAATGCGGCGTTCGAGAAGGCCGCAAGCGTATTCGAATTCGGCTGCGGCACCGGACGTTTCGCGTACCGCCTGCTGAGCGGTCATCTCCCGCCATCCGCCGCGTATCTCGGTATCGACTCAAGCCAAACGATGATCGAGCTCGCCGCGCAGCGCCTATCGAATTATGCGCCGCGCGCGAAGGTTGCCCGGTCGGACGGGGCGATGCGCTTTCCGTGCCCCGATCGTTCGGTTGATCGGATGGTCGCGACCTATGTGCTCGACATCTTGTCCGAGCAGGACATCCGAGAGGCCCTCCGCGAGGCGCGTCGGGTCCTCATGCCGGAGGGCAAGGTTTGCCTGGTAAGTCTCGGGGGCGGGGTGACGCTCGGGTCACGGATCGTCGGCGCGCTTTGGTCCGCGGTATTTCGTTTGCATGCCCCCTTGGTCGGGGGCTGTCGCCCGATTCGGCTTGATTCATTCGTTGATCAGCGCAATTGGTCCGTCGCGTATCAAAACGTCGTGAGCCGGCTCGGCGTCGCTTCGGAAGTGCTGATCGCGAGTCCCCGGCACACCCGGAAATGAGTTCGGGCCGATCGCGTGTTTTCGATCCAGAGTGGCCGGGGAGTTTCAAGATCGCTTGAACACTCGCGCGGATGACCGGGATCACGCTTTGTTTCAACGGCATGAACGGGCCGACTCTCCATAGCCGCGAGGTGCCGATGGATTCCGCGCACCTTCCGCGCGACGGGCAACCGTGACCATGGGCGGGCGGGCGCCGCGCGTTGCCGCGCTGGTGCTCGCTGGCGGGCGTTCACGGCGAATGCGCGGCGCCAATAAGCTGTTGAGCAAGTTCGATCGGCGCCCCATCATCACTCGCGTGGTGGAGGCGGCGCTCGCGGCACGCTGCGCGCCGGTGCTGGTGGTCACCGGGCACCAGCGCGCGCGCGTCGAGGGGGCGCTCGCCGGGTACCCCGTATCGTGGGTCCATAACCCGTGTTTCGCCGCCGGCCTGGGCGCATCGCTTGCGGCCGGCGCGCGCGCGCTGCCTGAGGATGTCGACGCGCTGCTGGTATGCCTGGCGGATATGCCGCTGATCCGCGCCGCGCATATCGAAGGCCTGATCGACGCCTTCGATCCGGCGGCCGAACGCGCGATCTGCGTGCCGGTGCACGGCGGGCGGCGCGGTCACCCGGTGCTTTTCAGCCGTCGATTTCTTGCCGAACTGGGTGCGCTGGACGGCGATCGCGGCGCGCGCTCGTTGCTGACCCGCCATGCGCACCTCGTGCGCGAGGTCGAGGCGGACGACGACGGGGTGTTGATCGATATCGATAGCCCGGAGGCGCTCGACAGGCTGCGAGCCCGGCGTTTTCCCGGTTGATCCCGGGCCGTCATTCAGGAGCCTGTTGGATTCAGGGATCTACGGCTCGATCACGGCGTTGTAAAGAATATTTGATGCTCCGCGCTCGCGCGAGAAATCCGGCCTAGCTCTTTGTAGCTAGTGCTCATCCGGAAACGGCCATCCTGGCCGTTTCCGGGATCGGAATCGAAAAGTCATTTTCCGATTCCTCCCATTTTCAACGACTTGCAGTCGCCGAAAATGTCGGTGCATCCCTGCACCGGACCTAGTGCCCGCCTTTCCGGACGGGCACTAGCTAAACGATTTCGATCGAACGATCGTACCCTGCGACCGTCCGGTGAACGGTGTGCGGCGGTCTTCGGGGTGAAAGTTGTCAGAATTCTTTACAGTTTCAGTCTACATTGAAAGTAACGCTATAACTATTTGATCCATGGATAGTTTAGCCGTGAGAACTGTGCCGGATCCCGGCAAATTCCGCAAAATTACACGGTTGTTGACTGCGATGAGTAAAGAGGATTTTACATATCCACCGCGTCACAAATTCATTAGCCGGCTGGGAAAAAATAAAAATCATTGATAAATCAATCATCTGGAGTCCGTTTTCGGGATTGCGGAAGTGTCTTGGAATGAGAATTGCTTGTAGATCCGGACAGGCGCTCGTATCAGGTCTGTTGCGACATAAACGCATTAATTGAGGAGGGATCTCATGCGTACCACACGAAAACTACTGGCGGTGGCGGCGGGCCTCGCCGCCGCGCTGCCGGTGCTGGCCGATCCGCCGCCGGCGTCGGATTTCCCGTTGCCGCCCAATATCTTCTGCTTCCGGATCACCGACGTGGAGCGGCCCTTGAACGCCTACGTCGATGATAACCCGGCGAATGCGCTCAAGGCCGGCGCCGAAGGGCGTTTCCTGTTCGAATTCGAGGTGTTGAACTGGACCAACGAGAATGCCATCGGCCTGCAAATGGCGATGAATACCGGCACCAGCGCCGGCGTGGGCTTGACCGACGCCTTCGTTGACAAGGACGGCCGTGGCGGCACCGCGGGTTCAGCGAGCGATTTCAAATTCGGGGAAATCGACGGCCAGAAAAACAGTGCCGGCACCCGCTCGGCTACTTCCGGCCACACCGATGCCATCGCCCACCAGAGCGGACGCGGCAACACCGACTTCGACAACACCTGGCGTACCCTCAATCAGGACGCCACCTCGGTGGTCTGGGATGCGAATGTCGAGCAAGACGTGGGTGTGTACCTCGAGGGTGGTGGCAGTCGATCGGCCGACGGTTCAGAGATCAAGAATCAAGATCTGCTGAATTCGAGTGTTTTCGGTGGCACGATACCCGGCACCGGCGAGGACGCGACCGGCGACACGGCGATCGATGGCGGGCCCGGTTGTGCGGACCCCACTGCGGCCGACGGTTGCGGTGGCTCCGCGCTCACCACCGGTGGCGTGCCCGCCACCGGGGCGCCCTACGTTCCGCGGACCAGCGATGACTTCACCAAAGGCACGAACGGCGTTGGTGGTAATCCCCTGGTCGATGGGATATCACCCGTACACGGCGACGGCAACGTGCTCGACGGATTCGTGATGGAGATCGACGGCCTCGATCTGGGCAAAACGGTGTCCTTCAACTGGAACTTGCTGGGTAGCCAGTTTTTCTTCGGGGCGTCGGCCGTCATCGGAGGCGGTGGTGGCGGTACCTTTACCGACTGCGCGGATCTGGTGGGAACCGACGGACTCTCGACCGCGTTGAACGAGTGCTTCTCACCAATCGGTACTTCGGGCTTCGGCAACCAGTTCGGTTTCGGCACCTTTACGCTCACCCGGGTCGATCCGGGTCCCAATCCGGACTTGCCGGGCCCGCTGTTCGTGGGCAGTTCGCCGGTCAGCCAGAACGCCTTCAACTTCTTTGTTGACGGCAAGGGAACGTCGGTGTCGCAGGTGCCCAATCCGGCCGGATTCGCGTCGAACCCCGGCGCGGCGCAAACCGCCCCGTTCCTGAATCCCGCCAATAACGTATTCAATCAGCAGGTCAATACGCAACTCAGCGTACCGGAGCCGGCGAGCCTGGGGCTGATGGGCGCCGGCCTGTTCGGCCTGCTGGGGTGGGGCGCACGCCGCCGTCGGCGGACTTGAGTTCAATCGTACCGGCCCCGGGCCGGTAGCGCCGCATTGACCGAGGGCCCGGAGTGTTTTGCTCCGGGGCCTTTGTTGAGGAGCGCTCGATAGACGTGATCTGCGCTTGATATTCACAAGCAATCGATTGCCGACGCGTCGTCGTGTTCGATCGTTCCCTGAAACGGTTGCCACCGCCCGTTTCAAGAGTGAGCGAACGTAAACCCGATACGATTCTCCTGCGGTCATGCCATTCCCGTCGCCTGGATACAGCGCAGCGCAATCCAGGAGAAAACTCTTCGGCGCCAACCGACCCCGGATTCCGTTCACGCTTGATCCGGGCTACGCCCCCGCGCACCTCTGGATCGAACCACCGAGAGTGACCTCGGCCCGTATCGCGAGCCGATCCCCTTCCTCGTGACGCCAGGCGTCGCCACCGCATCGCTTTCCACCCATGAACAATGCTTGCTATTTGCGTCAGGTATCTGAGAGACGATCAAGCGGAGGCCGCACCCCTCCCGATTCTGAGCGCGGGGGCGGGATTGCGATCCTCAGGATCCCGCCGGCGGGAGTTTGGCAAGCAATGCGCGTGCCGCCTTTCGTTCGTCTAACTTTTCCTTGTAAGCGAGTGCGCGTTGCAACGCGCGGCGCGCCTTGTTCGGCTGCTCGAGCGCGACATAGGTGCGCGCCAAGTGATAGTAGAGCGCGGCAAAGCCCTTGAGTTCGGTCGCTTTTTCCAGCACCTCGCGCGACTGCGAGTAGTGCCCGAGGCGGTAATGCGCGACGCCCTCCGTGTCGAGCAGATGGGCGTCGGCGGCCCCGAAGCGGCGCGCCAGGGCGACGCTGCGCAGCGCCTTGGTCGGGTCTTTTTCGTGTTCGAGATAGAGCCACGCCAGCCACGCCGCGGCGTCCCGGTAGAGGCGATTGCGATAGACGTTTTGCGACGGGATCATGCCCAGCACTACGGCCCGATCGGGCGGCACGTCGAGCGCCGCTCGAAACTCCGCGAGCGCGGTGCGGTAGTCGCCGTCCGCGACGCTCAAACGTCCGAGCTCGAGATGCGCGCGCGTGAAGTACGGCTCGCTTTGCAGCGCCTCGCGCAGCACCGCCTGCGCTTTGGCGCGGTCGCCCTGGCGTCGATAGACGTTGAACAGACCGAGATAGGTGTCCATGAAGTGCCGGTCGAGGTCCAGGGTCTTGCGAAAGGCGGTGATCGCCTGCGCGAAGTCGCCCGTCTCCGCGTACAGGTGGCCGAGCATGGTGTAGGCCTTGGCACGCGCTTGTATGCCGGTGATACGCGGTAGCTGGGACCTCACCGCCTGCAGTGCGAGGGCCGGCTCGTTCAGGCCGCGGTGCACCAGCACGATTTCGCCGAGGACGTCCACCCGGTCCGGATTGGTCTTCAAGGCCGCCGCGAATTGGTCGAGGGCGCGGCGGTAGAGAGGTCGCGCATCCGGGCCGCTTGCGGCGCGCCGCGCGTCCGCCTGATGTTTCAGCGCACGGCCGAGTTGATAGTGCGCACCGGCAAGCGCCTTCGCGTCGCCGCCGCGCCCGCTCAGCGCCACGACGCGCTCGAGTTCCGTGACCGCCGCGCTGAGCTGCCGGGCGCGCGCCTCGCGCTTTGCCGGGTCAAGCAGGCGCTCGATGGCGAGGCGTTGCGAGGCACTGCGATACAGCAGTTCGACGTTGTTCGGGGTGCGTCGCAGCAAGCCCTGGTAGTCGGCCAGTTCGCGGCCGCGGATCCGCGCTTCCTGGTCGCGGGTCAATCCGGCGGCACGGATACGCTGATAACTCGCGGTGAGCACGTCGAGCGCGTTCTTGTCATCGGGCACCGCGCTTAGCGCGCGTACCGCCAATTTGTGTGCCTGAAGCGGATCCCGATCGAGATAGGTGCGCGCCAGCAGCACCAACGCCTGTGTATTGCGTGGCTCGGAACTGAGCAGCGCAATGAGCTTTGCCCGCGCCCGGTCGCCACTCCCGGACGCGATGAGCGCCCGCGCCTCGGTCAGGGTGTCGCCCGCCGAGGGTGGCGCGCCGGCCGGCAAGATGGCCAGTGCCAACAATAACGGTATTTGTGCTCCCATGGACACCTGGACCTTATCCCGTGATATTCCGCTCGCGGGACGCAACTTAGCATTTCGTGCTCGGCGCTGACCAGCATCCGGCGTCGTTGCGCCGGGTCTTCGGCTAAGATCGCGGGTCACGCCGCCTTGTGCTTGCGAGGCGGCCTCGCTACATTGCCGCGCGGCGCCCGAGAAAATAATCGAGGACAGGGACATGAGTGATATCAGCAAGGAATTGCACGGTTACTATTTCGACGACCTCGAGGTCGGTACCAAGGGCGTCTTCGGCAAGACGGTAACCGAGGCCGACATTGCCAACTTCGCGGGCGTATCCGGCGACACCAACCCGGTGCACCTGAATGAGGAATTCGCGGCCACGACCCGTTTTGGGACCCGAATCGCACACGGAATGCTGTCCGCGAGTTTCATCTCGGCGGTGCTCGGTACCAAGCTGCCTGGACCGGGCTGTATCTATCTCAGTCAGAATCTGAAATTTTTGGCGCCGGTCAAGATCGGCGATACCGTGGTGGCGCGGGTGACGGTGACCGAACTGCGCCCCGAGAAGCGCCGCGCGATGCTCAAGACCGTGTGCACGGTCGGCGAAACGGTGGTCATCGACGGCGAGGCGATGGTCTACGTGCCGCCGCGCAAGTAGGCTGTTTCGGGTACACGCGCCGCGCTGCCTGCCGGGCCCGATATCTCGGGCTCGTTGTAACGGTCATTCCACGCGTTCTCGATCCGAGGTGGGGTCGTGCCCACCGGCTTCCCCGGCAACTACTCCGGCGCCGGATTCAAGGGTTCAGGTGGCAGGTTGAAGAACGCGAAAACGAATGATCCGAAGCGTTGCAGGCGCGGCGTCCACACCGACAACGTAGGACGGGATAAGCGCGCAGCGCGTTCCCGGCGCTGCGTTCGGGATCTGCCGGCAACGCGGCGCTTATGCCGGCCTACGGGCCTCAGGTGCCGGATTCAAGGGTTCACGGTTACAGGGTGAAGATCGCGAAAACAGACGATCTGAACCGTTCGAGGCGTGGCGACCACACC
>Ga0114931_10009336_pt1 | contig 11768 bp, 10 predicted proteins | sample 2SBtaG_FD_89579 | JGI IMG/M metagenome (GOLD analysis project Ga0114931, IMG submission 89579) | Deep subsurface microbial communities from Kolumbo volcano to uncover new lineages of life (NeLLi) - 2SBTROV14_V59a metaG | ecosystem: Environmental > Aquatic > Marine > Volcanic | place: Kolumbo...
CCGTTGCTGCACGTGCAGGTGTTGCAGTCGACGGGGAAGGTTTCGCCGTCCTTGTACGTTGTGTCGTCATAGGTGCACCCTGCCGGCTGATCCGTTGGGTAGCCGCACTCACACTTCCCGTATTTTTCGACGCAGTAGTCGTACGTGCCGACGCACTTAATCGGCGCCTCGTCCGTGACGCCGAAGCACTCATTTACCGTCTCCCTGCAGTCGGACTGGCAGGCGCGTGTCGTGCACCGGACCTGGCCGTTCTCGCAGGTGCAGGTGTTGCAGTCGACGGGGAAGGTTTCGCCGTCCTTGTACGTGACGCCCGCATACTCACATGTCGCCTGCTCCTTGTAGCCGCACTCGCACTTCCCGTATTTCTCGACGCAGTCGGCGTAGCTTCCTTCGCACCTGACCGGCGTGACCGGCTGTGATGCCGCCGTCGTAGTGGTTGTGGGCAGGTTTGTGGGTGGGTAGCAGGTCTGGACGTCCTAGTCGCATTGGACGCAGGGGCGCTCGGTGCAAGTCACCTGACCATTCTCGTTGCAGACGCAGACGTTGCAGTCTTGCTTGAACTGCTCGCCGTACTTGTAGCGCTGGTCGTTATACTCGCAATAGTCTTGCTGCTGGTAGTCTTGCTGCTGGCATGTGATAATCCTACAGTCCTGGCCGCACTGCTGGCCCGGAGGGCAGATGTACTCCGTCGCTCCCTGGTCGCAGACCGTGACGCGGCAGCAGTAATAATCGGGCGTCGTCGTTCCCCTCAGTCTTGACGTCGTTCCGGACCCGCCCGGCGCGGTTCCTGGAGCTCCGGTCGGGGGCTCTGCGCCGTTCGGCTGCCCTCGAAGGCCGCCCTGCGGCTCCGGCGCGTTGCCCCTGTTCTGTTCGCCTGTGCCCGAACCGTTCTGTTCTTGGCTCTCGCCGTTCGTGGTGTCCCTGCCCTGCTCGATGCCGAAGAAGTTGAGGACGCGCGTGAAGAAGCCCTTCGGCTTGACGCACCTTCCGTCCACGCACTGCAGGTCGGGGCAGCACGTGCTGCTCACCGCGCCCGCCGACGTGGTCGCAGCGCATGCGTCGCCCGCGCCTGCGCACTGCACCGTCGGTGGCATTGTGCCAGGATTTGGTGGCGTGTTGCTCGCCGTGTTGGCTGCGATAACGCTCACACTCATCAGGACGATGAGCAGCACTGACAGTATCAAGACGGAGCTCTTCATACGCATCCCTCCCACTGATAATCCAACAGGATGCTTCAAGACATCGGTGTTTATAAAAATGTCGATGACTCTTAAATCAGCGCGTCACCTGGAACTAGGCAACCTGTTCCTGGAGGCGCTTGGCCTCTTTGTCCTTCGCGAAATGCTTTCTGATGGGGTCGAGGAGGCGGTTGATGTACTTCGCAGTGGCTGTCTTGAGGTCCATTGGGTGGAGCTTCTTCTCCGTGAAGGCGCGCTCCAAAGCGTCGTAGTCCTTGAACGTGACGTTGCCACCAAACTTCTCTGGACGTTCTATCCGGAACGGTTCGTTCCACTCCTCTAGCTTGGCGAAGACGATGTACCGGCAGTACTCGAGGATAGGGTTCTCGTTGGCTTCGCCTTCCGGGCAGTACGCTTTCTTCAGCTTTCTTTCGACGTCCTCCTTGCTGTCCGTGACGAAGATGGCGGTGTCCGGCTTTGATTTCGACATCTTCATCGCCAGAGTTCGTTCTATCGTTGTAGTCAATCGTCGGATATATGCTCTTATTCGACCTTTCTTATCTTGTACGAATCTTATATTCAGATATGGGGAATGCTCATCTAGATCGCTGTCTCTTTCTATTTCTTTGTTTAGGTCAAGATTATTTTTCCTAATGATGTGTCTCGTTAACGTGGTATTGATTTTCTCAGAGTCATTATATTTGAAAATAACAGTATTATTTGAAATATCTTCAATCTTAAGGAAATAGGGGAATAGAGCTGCTATTTCATCTCCTTTGCTTAATCCCTTATCTGCAAGTTTTGGAAGGGTGTTGATGATTGAGGGACCCAATGGTTCTTGCAATCCCATCAGCATATGGTGGCTGACGATAATCGGCTTCTTCTCGTTCAGCTTGCCCGCCAGCTCCCGCGCGAGGACATTGACCTTTCGCTGGTCCATCCCGAGCTGGCAGACGTCCGCCTTGAGATGGAAGATGTCTGCCGCCTGCATGCACGGGTAGAGGATCTGTGATGCTTGCAGCTGGTCGTGCTCGGAACGACCCATTATTTGGGTGGTGCGCAGGACGCGCTTCAACGTGGTGGCGGTCGCTACTTGCATGACCTTCTTCCAGTACGCGTCGTCCTGCACCAGTTCGGACGCCCAGATAAACGTGACATGCTTCAGGTCCATACCTGACGCTTTCCAGACTTCAATGAAGTATTTTCCTGTGGTCTGAATCTTTTCTAAGTCGCCGCCAAGCTTGTTGTTCGCCCAGGCATGCCAATCCGCGACGAACATGGTGAATTGGGCGCCCGCCCGTATCATCCGGTTGACGTTGATGGCGCGGAGCACGGCTTGCGCGATGTGGATGCGGCCGCTGGGTTCGAAGCCGTCGTACGCGACGAAGGACTTCTTCTCCTTGAGGAGCGCCTGCAACTCCTCCTCGCTGATGATCTCCTCGCCGACCTGCCGGATGAGCGCGAGGCGCTCGTCAACCGATGCCATGCGCCTGAGAGGGGAGAACCGATTTAAATAGGTGGTGGTGATTATGGCCGCGATGAAAGATCAACCGCTCCGGCGCTGCTCTCAGTCTTCCTCGCTTGGTCTTCCTCGCCGGTCCGATCTTCTGCCTACCACAGGTGCATCTCTACTACGTCCGTATCCTGCAGCGTGTGCTGCAGCATGAGCCGCTGCCCGGGGAACTTCGCGCTCGGGCCCCAGACGCGGGCGAACTTGAATTTCTTCTCGAAGTCCTTGTGCAGCTTGCGCGCCAGGTCGCGGATCGTGGCGTTGCGGAAGATGATGAGTGGCACGTCCATGTCCGCGGGCTTCGTAGGCTCCTTGAGATAGACGCGGATTAGGTCGAGCTTCTGGAAGATGGCCTCCTTAACCTCCTCGATTCCAATCTTCTCCTTCGCGCTGATACAGAGGTCTGCGTTCACCTGCGCGCGCACCGCGCGCAGCTGCGCCTCAGTCAGGAGGTCAATCTTGTTCAGCACGATCAAAGCCAGCAGGTACTTCCGGTTGGCCTCGACGCAGTCGATGAAGTCGTCCGCGTCAATCACGGAACGGATCGTCACGTCCGCGTTGTTGATCCGGAACTCCTTGAGGATGTCCACCACGGTCTCGTTGTTCAGGTCGGGCGTCGCTACCGTCCGGCCGATCCGGATGCCGTCCTTGTGGGTGCGCCTGATCCGAACGTCGGGCGCCTTCTTGTTGAGGCGGAACTTGGCGTCAAACGCCTCCTTGAGGATGCTTCCGAGCTCCTCGGGCCACGTCGCATCGACCACGATGAGAGCCATGTCGGCGGAGCGCATCGACGCCAACACCTCCTTGCCGCGTCCCCTTCCAGAAGCAGCCCCGGCGACAATACCGGGGACATCGAGCACTTGGATCTTCGCGTGCTTGTACTTCATCATGCCCGGCACGACGTTCAACGTTGTGAAGGCGTACGCGCCGACCTCACTCTCCTGGTTCGTCAGCACATTCAATAATGTCGACTTGCCCGCGCTCGGATAGCCGAGCAACAGCACCGTGGCGTCGCCGGTGCGCTTCACCTCGTAGCCGCCGCCCGACACGCCGGTGCCCGAGGAACGCTTTTCTTGCTTCTCCCGCAATTGCGCGATCTTCGCCTTGATGAGCCCGAAGTGGTGCTGCGTCCGCTTGTTGTACTGCATCTTGGCCATCTCGGCCTCGAGCTCCTTGATCCTATCCGAATAGTCGACCATCTGCGTTCCTGAGAACAGGTGATTTATTTAAGCGTTTGTCCGCAACGAGGCGAGCGTTTCCTTGAACGGGGGCTCCGCAACCCGGGAAGCGTGGCAGTAAAACTCCTCGAAGACGCCACATCTTTTCCTGCCGTAGATCGCCGCCCGCATAATCATCTCGAAGATCTCCACTGGTCTCGCGAACCGCGCCTCGAGGGGGTCTGCTTACTCATGCGCTTCACCTGCTTGGGCAGACATGCCGTAGGCGGAGCGTCGCCGACCCGGGCCTCGCACAGGTCGTGGACGACGAAGTAGAACTTTTCTATAGATCTGAGACAAGCAATACCTTTAAGTAGTCCTGCGTTCTGGTCCAATCGATGGATCTCGCTTCTGACCGAATCGTCAGGGATGCCTCGCTGCCCGAAGACTTCTTGGGGCAGCACCAAGAATACCTCAAGCTCTTCCGCAGGTTGCTCACGGAGAACCTCGGCGCGACCGACGAACGCATCCTCATTCTGAACGACAAGGGCGAGCCCGGCCGACGCATCGCGCCGATGCTCAACGCGCTTTACGCGAAGGCCGCAGAGGAAATGGGTTTCGCGGTGACTGTCGCCACGCAGTTGGTCAAGACGAGAGGAGACACGGCCGCGAAGCACGTCCTCAAGGCGCTGGACGCGCACCCGGACGGCAACCTCATCCTCCTCAACGTTTCCGGACGGCTGGGCAACATGGACACCCTCGGGAAGTCCTACCGGACCTTCTGCAAGGAACGGCAACACCGCTTCTTTTCGAGCAGCAACTGGCACCTTATCCCCGAGACGCGATTCAGCGAGGTCCTCCAGGCATTTGCCGCAGATTACCGGAAGATCAGCAAGGAGGGTGCCGCATTGAAGGAGCGACTCGACGCGGCCGAACACGTCCGCATCACGACGCCGGCCGGCACGGATGTCACGTTCCATACGCGAGGCATGACTGCTATCAACAATGACGGCTTCTATCGCGAGCAGGGCATGGGTGGCAATATGCCTGCGGGTGAGGTCTACATTCCCCCAATGAAACGGGGCGTCGACGGTCGCATTGTCATCGACGGGAGTTACCGGACGAAAGACGCGAGCCTTATCCCCCAGGAGCCGATCGTCATCGACGTCGAGCGCGGCGACATGGTCCGGCTGAACGACAGCCCGGAAGCGAAGGCGCTCGAACAGACGCTGCGCTGGGCTGAATCCCGAGCGAAGTACCCGTGGGGCATCCGGCGCGTCTGCGAGCTCGGCATCGGCCTCAATCCGGGCGCCAAGCTGATCGGCTGCACCATCCTGGACGAGAAGGTGCGCGGCACGGTCCACTTCGCGCACGGCAGCAACAAGTGGTTCGGCGGGGACGTGAGCGCAATCATCCACCTTGATCATGTGCTGAAGAATCCGAGAGTCTTCATCGACGGCGAGGAATGGGTTCTGCCGGAGTAACATTTTTATATTGCCGGTCGGCAGGAAGGACTATGGAAAGCGGTGGGCGGAAAGGCAGCTACTTCTTCGTGATAGACGCGTTCGTAGCCGCGGCCATCCTCGCCATCACCGTCATCGTTGTCCTCAACTTCTTTGTCGGCCAGCGCGCGCCGGCGCAATCCTTCGCGTACGCGCGTGACTACCTTGGCTTCCTCAGCTCGACACAAGTCAGGGACTTCCACAACGAGGTCGTCCGCCAGCAGATCGCGGACGGAAACATCACCGATCCACGGAACACGATCGCGACGCAGCTCCTTCTGTATCACAACGAGTCAAAGGACGACCTGGCCTGGCAACTTCTCAATGCGACTGTGACTTCCCTGCCCGCGGACCTGGCGGTGAATGTCAGCATCGACGATGGGGGTGCGGGATTCGTGCTTTACAACCGGACGGACAATATGCTCGAGTACCGCAGGACACACCTCGCGGTCAGGTCCATCGAATACACGATCATCAACCAGACGATCTACGGCCCCTACGTGCTGCTCGTGGAGGTGTGGGCGTGAGGCGCGAAAGGCACGGGAAGGGGGTCATCTTCAGCCTCATCAGCATCCTCATCGCGGCCTTTATCCTTCTCCTCTTTTGGAATGCGAACGCACCGAGCCTGGACGTCACGCAGCCGGCCGTCGAGACCAGGGTGACGGTAATGGACCACTATCTCGCGAGCTGGGACGCATATGTCGGCGATGCGACGCGCGCGACGACGCGCGCGGCGCTCTACGGCCTCACGCAGAGGCTCGCCAACAACCAGACCGTTTACAGCCTCGTTGCCATCCAGGGCAACCTGAGCGACTGCCTCATGACCGGCAGTGCGGATTTCGCCGCGAACGGCCCGTCTTCCTGCTTCTATGGTGGCGTCAGCGACAGCCTCGACGCGCGGCTCGCCAACTTCAGCCGACTCGCCAAGGATGAGCTCGGCATCGACACGAAGTACGCGATCGGCGGCATCTCGGTGCGAGACTCCGCACCGTTCGAGATTGAGCTGCGCTTCACAATTAACTCCACGATCACGGATCCAAGCTTCGCCTCGTGGAACCGGAGCAAGGAGTACGACACTTACGTCAGTGTCGAAGGTCTGCCTGACCCGCTCTTTGTTCGCGGCGGCGACAGCATCATGAAGCCAAAAAGGAATAAGTATGACTTGCGGCGGCGCAACCTCACCCAGTACCCGTCGCCGCGAGAACGGCTCAACAAGTCGGGTGTCGTGAACCTCGTCACGCAACGGCAGTACGTTGAGGACCGAAGGCTCGCGCCTACGTACCTCGAACGTCTTCGGGGAGATGTGACAAGCCTCGATCCGCAGAACATCAGCGGCATCGAGACGCTTATTGCGCCCAGAGACACCACGTTCTCCTCCTCTATCTACCAGAACCTGAGCTTCACCTTCCATCAGCTCTACGACTACTACTACAACGGCGGGAGCATGTTTGTCTGCGGGAATGATAGTGGGAACGCTACCTATCGGATCGCGGGCTTTGACTATCAGAATTTTGCGCTTGACGTCCCGCACCTCGCGGCGTACAGCTTCAACGGCAGTGTGTACAACAATTGTAGCTGAAACCCGATGAGTGAAAGGGCTGCGGTGAAAAGGTCGAGCGGCGATCCTCCAGTCACTGCATTCCGGACTTCGTGGACACGCCGCGAACCGTGGCGGCTCGGCTGGACCGCTCGCGGGTGCACGATGATCAGCTCACACACAGTCTACCCACAAGCAATCTCTCACGTGGTGGCCGCCGGAGCGCGACTGAGAGATTTCCACCGCGATCTAGGGAAGGGCAAACTTTAAATAGGCATCTGCTGGCTTGTCTGTCGGTGAGCCTCTCGACAGTTGTCGAGGCGGAAAAAGAGGTGGTGTATGGGCGACGACGTCATCAAGACAGGAGTGGACCAGCTCATAGCGTATCTCGACGGCAAGGAGAAGATGCAGCTCCTCGACGTCGCCGCGGCGCTCCATGCCGACGTCGATACGGTTCAGTCTTGGGTCGACTTCCTCGTCGAGGAAGGCATCATCGGCATCGAGTACAAGTTTACCAAACCCTACATCTACCTCAACAAGAAGGAGCCGGAGAAGGCGAAGATCATCGGCGAGGAGGAGTTAACCTTCGACGCCTACCACAAGGCGTTCCTCGAGAAGGCGCATGAGAAGCGTATTCCTGACCTCAAGGCCGACTCGCTCTGGAAAAGCCACGTTCTCACTGTCCTCGACCAGAAACACGCCTTCTTCCTGGACGAGGCACGGAAACGCTCGCTGCCCGAACCCGAGAAGGCCTGGAACGACTACCGAACAAGGATCCTGATCAAGATATAGCTACTATGGAGATCGAACAGTTCATCGAGGAGGATATCCGTCGCTATCTGGATGCTCGCCAGGCGGAGTTCGCACAAGAGCCCGGAGTCGAGCCGCCCCTGCCGAAGGACGGCGTGCTCGCCGCAGAGGACCTCGGACTCTACGCCCCCGCGAAGGACTACAGCGCCGACCTCGATGCCGCGCTGCACGAACACGATCTCTCCAAGGCGAAACGGATTCTCCAAGAGCTGAAGGAGCGTTTCGACTCGTTCCCAGAGGATGCGCCGGAGAAAGGCGAACTGAAACGTGTCTTCGACCAGCTCTACCGCACGTTCCAGGAGGCTGTGGCAAAGGACAAGGAGTCGCAGGAGGCGTTCCTCGAGGAAGAGCTCCGGGAGCTGCCGCCGCCGAAACCGTCGCCGGCCAAGACGCCCGCTCCCGAGCGGGCCTCCCTTCCTGTGACGTCGTCTGAGCCCGCGCCGCCGAAATCGTCACGGACCGCGTCGCCTCCCCCTGCGCAGTCCGCACCGCGGCCGCCGCAACGCCTCACCGAGGACGAGGAGCGCGCGCTCGAGGCCGACATTATGCAGGCCGAGACGCTACTCGACGAGCACGCGTACACCGCCGCGATCAAGGCCTACCGGAAGCTCCGCCGGAACGTGTTCCTTGAGCATATGGATCCCGAGCAGCGCGCCCGTTACTTGCCACGGATCAAGGGACTCTATGCTCGCATCGGCGAGCTCCTCGTCCGGAAGGCCGAGCAGCCGCCCGCTCCTGCGCGGCCCTCTCAGGGTCAGCCCTCTCCTGTCCTTCCGACGCTTCCCTCCCCTTCCGTGCGGGTCGCGCCTCGGCCGGAGCCGGCAGCGCGCCACCGGCTGACGCTCCATCTCCGGAGCGCGGAAGAGGCGGCAGACGCGGATGACATCGCCGAGGCGATGGAGCAGTACCACAAGGCGCGGATGCTCTATGACGAGCTCCCCCCTGACGAAGGGTCGAAGCGACGGCTCCAGGAGCTCTACGGACGCATTGCCCGGGGACGCCGCGCATCCCCCGCGACCGGAGGCCGGCAGAGCGCACGCAGCAAGGAGCTCATCGAACGAGAGGAACGCCGACTCACCGGCACGTCACCATGAACCAGGACAAGGGCCGACAGGAAGATACGAAGGAGACGCTCGATAAGTACAGCATAGAGATTAACAACATCATCGTCGATGTCGTCATTGAGACCGACCCGCAGGAGGCGGTGCCGCTCTACGAGGTCAGCATCGCGAACATCTCGCCGACGACGAAGATTATCCTGGAGAAGATCCGTCAGGAATTCGTCAGCCGGATGAACATGACCGACCTCGAGCAGTTCGAGACCGCTGGGGAGAGCGCGAACGTCCGCGAACAGTTCAAGAAGGAGATTCGCGAGCTCATCACCAAGTACTTCCCGCACACGGACGAGAAGACGCTCAACATGCTCGTCAATTATCTTCTCGAGGAGAACCTTGGTCTGGGAAAGATTGAGATCCTTCTCAAGGACGCGGGGCTCGAGGAGATCGTCGTCAATAACCACACTGAGCCCGTGTGGGTCTATCACCGGAAGCACGGATGGCTCAAGACGAACATCCTCATCCCCAGCGAAGCCAGGATTAGGCACTTCTCCACGATGATCGGCCGAGACGTCGGCAAGGAGATCACCGCGCTCAACCCCCTGATGGATGCCCACCTGACGACGGGCGACCGGGTCAACGCGACGCTCTCGCCTATCAGCAACAAGGGCAACACGATCACGATTAGGAAGTTCGCTGAGGACCCGTGGACGATTACCAAGTTCATCAAGCAGAACACGATCAGCATCGAGGCCGCCGCCTTCATCTGGCTCGCCATCCAGAACGAGCTCTCCATCCTCATCAGCGGCGGCACGGGCAGCGGGAAGACGAGCATGCTCAACGTCGTCGCGAACTTCTTCCCCCCGAACCAGCGCATCATCTCCATCGAGGACACGCGCGAGCTGACCCTACCGGGTAACCTCCACTGGGTGCCCATGGAGACTCGGCTGCCGAACCCTGAGGGGAAGGGTGGCGTCACGATGCTCGACCTCCTCGTCAACAGCCTCCGTATGCGACCCGACAGGATCATCGTCGGTGAGATTAGGCGTCGGGAGGAGGCGGAAGTCCTCCTCGAGGCGATGCATACTGGCCACTCGGTCTACGCGACAATCCACGCGAATAACGCCGATGAGGTCGTCACTCGCCTCACCAACCCGCCGATTGACATTCCCAAGCAGATGGTCTCCTCCCTCAGCCTCATCATCGTCCAGAACAGGAACAGGCGGACTGGGAAGCGGCGCACCCTCCAGATAGCGGAGATCCTACCGGAGGGCGACCCGAAGGTCCTGCTCCGGTACAACGCGCAGAAGGATGTCATCGAACGGATCGCGCAGTCGGATGTGGTCATGGATCGACTCCAGCTCTACACCGGCATGAGCCGCGAGGAGATAGAGTTCGACCTGAAGCAGAAGGTGCAGATCCTGAAGTGGCTCACCCGGAAGAACGCGGAGAGCGTCGACGAGATCGGCCTCCACGTCGCGAAGTACTACACCGGCCGCCTCGTCCTGGACTAGGAGGCAATATGGCGTTTTTCGACCAGCTCGCAGCAAGCCATCCGGACCTGAAGCGGAAGCTCATCATGGCGAAGCTCCCGCCAGACCCTACGTCCTACGTCCGAAAGACCCTCCTCTCCGCCTTCTGGATTAGCGCGACGCTCACGTTTAGCTACCTCCTCTTTATCAAGCCGTTCAGCCTTCCAATCCTCGGCCTGCCCGTCGTCTTCGTCATCGTCTTCTATTTCTCCTATCGTCTGCTTTTCCGGTCCGTCGACGTCAAGATACGGAAGATTGCAAAGGACATCGACCGCGAGGTACTCTTTGCCGGACGGTTCCTGCTCGTCAAGCTCAACGCGGGCCGGCCGCTGCTCGTCGCGCTTACCGAGGCCTCGAAGAGCTACGGCGTTGCGAATAAGTACTTCAAGGAGATAGTCCATGAGATAGATGTTGGCACGCCCCTCGAGGAGGCGCTCGCGCGCGCGAGTAGGTACAGTCCGAGCGAGAAGTTCCGGCGCATCCTCTTCCAGATCAGCAACGCGCTCCAGATCGGGGTGGATGTCACGAACTTCCTCGAGGCGATCCTGGATGAGATTAGCAACGAGCAGCTCGTCGAGATTCAGCGGTACGGGAAGAAACTGAACAGCCTCACCATGTTCTTTATGCTCCTCAGCATCGTCATCCCCAGTCTCGGGATTACGCTCTTCACCACGATTGTCAGCATGATGAGCGCCAACTTTGACCTCAGCTTCTTCCTCTTCCTCGCGTTCATTCTTCTCGTCATCCAGTTCCTCTTCATCAGCGTCTTCAAGAGCATCAGGCCGACGGTGAACATCTGATGGAAATCTTCTTCCTCTCGGACTTCGGCAAGGCCTTCATCCCGAAACGGGCGCGGCCGCACCTGCGGCTCTTCTTCGAGAAGACGGGCCGAGACGACGTCCCTTACCACACGTTCGGCGTCGTCTTCTGGGTCGCGGCTTTCATCAGCCTCTTTATCTACCTGACGCAGATCTACCCGGCCCTCCGTGGCAAGGTGTTCGCCGTCTTCTTCATCGTCACCTTCATCTTCTTCGCCGGTTTGATGCTCCTCATTCTCTTCATCCTCGGCATGACTGGCTACTTCTACCTGAACATGCGCATCTACCAGCGCACCAAGGAGATGGAGTCGATGCTGAGCGATTATCTCGCGCTCGTCAGCACGAGCCTTAAGGGCGGCTACAGCTTCGAGCGCGCGCTGTGGAGTGCGATCAAGCCCGAGTTCGGCATCCTCGCCAAGGAGATAGGGTTGGTCTCGAAGCGCGTCCTGACCGGGAATGACGTCTCGGAGGCGCTCACGGAGTTCGCGCTGAAGTACGACAGCCCCATCCTCAGGAGAAGCATCGATCTCATCATCGGCGAGGTGGAGTCCGGCGGCAAGATCGTCGACGTCATCGAGCGCGTCATCATGGACCTGAAGAAGACCAAGGCGCTCAAGGAGGAGATGGCAGCGAACACGTTGACGTACGTCATCTTCATCTCCGCGCTCG
>Ga0114931_10009337_pt1 | contig 11768 bp, 9 predicted proteins | sample 2SBtaG_FD_89579 | JGI IMG/M metagenome (GOLD analysis project Ga0114931, IMG submission 89579) | Deep subsurface microbial communities from Kolumbo volcano to uncover new lineages of life (NeLLi) - 2SBTROV14_V59a metaG | ecosystem: Environmental > Aquatic > Marine > Volcanic | place: Kolumbo...
GGGGAGTGGGTTCTCCTGCCGTCACGAAGGTTCCCGCCTTGATGACGTTGCTCAGCCTGGCGGGCGTGCCCTTGATGATCGCCACCCGACCCGTGACCTGCCCCACCAGGCTGTAATCCAGGGTGGGGCGGGTAAAGAAGAACAGGCTGGCGGCCAGCAGGATCGCTACGGCGATAGCGAAGCGCAATAGGGTGTGGGGGCCGATCTTCAGGATGAGCAGGCCCGCCAGGACGATGCCCAGCACCGAGGCGCTGAGATACGCCAGCACGGTGACGAAGATGGTCGTTCCCAGGCCGGGCATGATGAAGACCAGGGCTCGCTGGTAGCTACTGGTGGTTATGAACAGGTAGAGGACAAAGGGAACTGCGGAGAGCAGGATCAGCTGACTGGGGCGGACTTTGGAGAGGATGGTGCGCAAAACAGGTGCACGCTGGGCTTTTTTCACGGACCGGACCCCTTCCAGTTGCGGGGCTTCCCTGCGGCTCGGCCTAGGAAACGGAGGTTCGGGGCAACCCGAACCTCCGCAACAGCTGCTGGCTTATACTACCCTCAATTACCGAACCATTTGGCAAAGATTTCGTCGTAGGTCCCGTCATCCTGGATCATTTTCAGGCCGGCGTTGATGGCATCGACCAGCTCATCGCCCTCCTGGAAGACCAGGCCGTAGGCTTCGGTATCCTGACCGGTTACTCCGGAGATGCCCACCACGACCTCACCGGCATACTGCTGTTCGAAGGCTTCGCCGGCGGTGCCATCTATCACCACGGCGTCCACGTCGCCGTTGATCAGGGCCAGGATAGCGGCGTTGAAGTCGTCATAGAGGCGCAGTCGATCGCGGCCGAAGAGTTCTTCGGCGAGGAGGGCGTTGGTGGTGCCGACCTGCGCGCCGATGGTGAGGTCGCTGGCCTTGATCTCATCGAGGGTCAGGCCGTCATCCTCGGTCCGCAGGGCGATCGCCTGGCTGGCGAAGTAGTAGGAATTGCTGAAATCCACGATCTCGTCACGTTTGGCGGTGATGGTAACGCCGGAAACGACCATGTCGAACTCCCCGGCGGCCAGGGCGACGAAGATGCCATCGAATGCCGTGGTCTTGAACTGCGCGACGCAGTTTATCTTCTCGCAGATGGCATTCATGATATCCACATCGAAACCGACGATCTCGCCACTATCGTTGACGCTTTCGAAGGGCGGGAAGGTGGTATCGGAACCGACAACGAGGACGCGTCCCTGGAGATCCTGGGCGAGAACTACGGAAAACAGGACGGCAGCCAATATTACAAGAAGCTTTTTCATGCGCACCTCCTTTTCAGGGTATGAAATTCCCTGTAGAACATAACAGTAGCATTTTTTACCGCACAAGTCCTCGATTTCCGGCGTTTCACCGACCTGCCTCGCCTGCCGGGGACTTCCAGCATACCAGTCGCGCCAGGTGAGAGGGGGGTGAGGAAGTGTGCGCGTACCCCGGCGTCGAGTCCGAGCAATGCGCCACGGCATCGACAAAGAAAAGTTGGTATAAGCGCTAAACTCTAGGGAATGGCTACCATTGAAGAGCTGCGTGAGCGACTGAAGAAACCCCTCCTCCGCGAGCTGCGTGGCGGTTGTCGTGACGACGTGGTGCTGGGTGGAGTGGAAAAGCTGGTTCGTACCGTGGGCCGTCCCTTTGCCGACCTGCTGGAGGTGATGAGGGGTTACGCGAACCTCGAGCCTGCCGAGCGCGAGGCTCGGATCGAACGGGCGCTGGCCCTGCTGGCTCCGCAGCAGCCGTCGCCGACGACCCTGCGGCCAGCAGCAGCACCCTCCCAGGAAGAATCGGCCGCGGTCCGAGCCACGGGGTTCCTGGATCATGCTCTCGATGAGCGAACCATCGAGTTGGGAGCCCAAGCGCCCCGCAAGCTCGCCGCGGTTGGCATTGCCACCTTTAGAGACCTCCTCTATTACTTTCCCCATCGCTATGAGGACCGCAGGGCCTTACCGCACTTCGGTGCCCTGCACGACCTCGACAGCGCCACGGTGGTGGGGACCGTCACCGGCCGCAAAGCCGTCAAGAGCCGCCGGGGAATGGTGGTACTGAGGGCTTTCCTGGAAGATCGTTACGGAGGGCGTCTGAACGCCGTCTGGTTCAACCAGCCCTGGTTGGAAAAACAGCTCTACCCCGGACAACGCCTGATCGTGTCCGGCAAGGTGAAGCGCCGGGGTCGCCAGCTGGAGATAAACGTGGCCCATCACGAGGTGGATGAGGAGGGAGAAGCGCTGTCGGCGGGTCGCATCGTCGGCATCTATTCCAGCACCCAAGGGCTTTCCCAGGCCTATATTCGCCGGGCGGTCCATCGCCTGCTCCGGGCTCTCGAGCCTATGGTGGATTACCTTCCCCGCAGCGTGCTGCAACGCTTCGAACTTGCCCCCCTGGACACCTCTTTGCGGTCCGCTCACTTTCCGGAATCGGAGCGACAGCTTCAGCAGGCGCTGCGGCGCCTCAAGTTCGATGAGTTCCTCTTCCTCGAGCTTCGGGTGCTCCTGAGCCGCGGCACCAACCTGCTGGGCATCCGCTTTCAGGTGCGTCGGCGGGACGTGGAAACCTTCGAAACGAGTTTGCCCTTCGTCTTCACCGAAGCCCAATCCCGGGCCCTACGAGAGATCCTGGATGACATGAAGCAACCCCGACAGATGGCCAGGTTGCTGCAGGGTGATGTCGGTTCGGGCAAGACGGTGGTGGCTGCCGCCGCTGTCTTCGTGGCCACCCGCAACGGCTATCAGGCGGCGTTGATGGCGCCGACCGAGATCCTGGCCCGCCAGCACTACCTGAACCTGACGCGCTACCTCTTTCCCCTGGGCATCCGCTGTGATTTGCTAATCGGCACCATGACCGTCGGGGAGCGCCGCCAGGCTCGAGCCAGGATCGCTGCCGGGGAGGTGGACCTGGTGGTGGGGACCCACGCCCTCATCCAGGAAGGGGTGGAGTTCGCTCGACTCGGTCTGGCGGTGATCGATGAGGAACACCGCTTTGGCGTGGAACAACGCCGGAAGCTCTTGAAGGGACTCCCGGATGTGTTGGTGATGAGTGCCACCCCAATCCCCCGCTCGCTCGCCCTCACCTACTACGGTGATCTGGAACTAAGCATCATAGATGAATTGCCGCCGGGTCGCCGGCCGGTCAGGACCAGGCTGGTAAGCGACGCCAAGCGGCGCGAGGTATACCGCTTCGCCTGGAGCGAGATCCAGAAGGGGCGCCAAGTATATCTGGTGACCCCTCTTATCGAGGAGAGTGAGGCCCTGGAGGGGATCGTCTCCACCACCCAAATGTTCGAGGATCTCCGGGCCATCATGCCGGAGGGCTGCCGTATCGAGATGCTCCACGGTCGCCTGGCCGGTGAGGAGAAGGACGCCATCATGGAGCGTTTCCGGCGTTGCGAGATCGACCTCCTGGTCTCCACCAGGTGATCGAGGTCGGGGTGGACATCGCCAACGCCAGCCTCATGATCATCGAGAATGCCGAACGTTTCGGGTTGTCCCAACTTCACCAGCTCCGTGGTCGCGTAGGTCGAGGCGAGTACGACAGTTACTGCGTGCTGGTTGCGGGGGACCGGAGCAAGAAGACCCAGCACCGGCTCGAGGTGATCGAGAAGTATGATGACGGCTTCGTGATCGCCGAGAAGGATCTGAGTCTGCGTGGGCCGGGAGAGCTTCGCGGGACGCGGCAGTCTGGCCTACCCGATCTGGTGCTGGGCGATCTTTCCCAGGACGGTGACCTCATCGAAAAAGCGCGTGACCTGGCCAAGCGCATGCTGGAGGCCGATCCCAAGCTCGAGGCGCGTTGGGCGGAGCGCCTCAAGGAGGAACTCAGGCGTCGCAGTCAGGCCATCGGTTTCCGGGAGATCATCTGATAGGGTCTCGGCCTCTGATAAGATCTCGACCGTTTTTTAACCCAAGGAAGGCGAAGCTTTGCTACACTGCGGCTGTGCGCCGCTTGTGCTTCCTGATTCCTCTGATTTTGGTGGCCTGCGCCCCGCGTTCCGAGATTCGTAGCGCCGAACCCATCGTCGAAATAAAGGCCCCGACCTTCAGCCTCGTCACCGGTCAGACGAGTATCAATCGCTTCGACCCCCCAGGAGCCGGGGCCAGCGTCGAGTTGATCATCGGCACCATCGTCACCAATCCCAATGTCTTTCCGGTTCGTCTCAGCCGGGTCGAGTACGATATCTTTCTCGATGACAGCCAGGTTTTTCGGGGTGTGCTCGAGCCGGAACTATTTCTAAGTGAGAACGGCACCGCCCCGTTACGCTTCGATATCGATACCGAACTCGGCGATCGTTCCGAGCTGCTGCGGGCCGTGGTTCATGCCTTCGCCGACACGCCTTTGCCCTTCAGGATCGATGGCCAGCTGACCTTCTCCTCTCCCAGCTATGGTTTCCGCACCAAGTCTCGTACCCTGGTGGAGGGAACGGCGCTGGCCCGGGAGTCGGTACTACCCCCCAGGCTACGACTGGACGAAGGGGAGAGCCAGGTCTATATGCTGCAACCCGGGGTTCCCGTCATCCAGGTGGTGTTGAACGCCACCAATCCTGGTGACATAGGGTATTTCCTCTACGGCAAGGATCTCAAGGTACTCCTTGGTGGCGAGGAGTTGGCGGTGGAGGACATGCTGCCCGTGCCCCTCCCGGCGGGAGAGAGCAGCCGTATCGATATCCTCTTCTATCCGCTGGAGGTACAGCTGGAACAGGGGGCGCAGCTGGCGTTGGACGCCGCTCTGCAAGGGATTCCCACCTCGCTTCAGCTCGAGGGACAGCTGCTGATGGATGTCCTGGGGGTGGATACCTTCGACGTCCCTGCCGGCAGCTGGGAGGTGTTCGGGTTCGTGGATACCGACCGTTGAAACCCAAGGCGACGATGAAGAAGTCGGGGCGGGATTCTCCGGGGTCATGAAGCCGAGGGGCATTGCGGGTCGTCTCCGCCTTTGCCCTGGCAGTCGTAACTTGCTATAGTTTCGCGCGTATGATCCGGATTCTCGTTAGCGACACGATACAGCTGGGAGATGCGGCCTATCCCGGTATCGATGTCGATTACCAACCCGGCATAGGCCGTCAGGAGCTCCTCGCAATCATTCCTCATTATGAAGGCCTCATCACCCGAAGCCGTACGCAGATCGATGAACCCCTCATCCGTTCGGCCACCGGACTCAAGGTCATCGGTCGTGGTGGGGTCGGGGTCGACAACATCGACCTGGAGGCCGCCAGCCGCCATGGCATCCTGGTGTTGAATGCCCCGGAAGCCAACAACGTGTCGGCGGCCGAGCTGGCCATCGCCCTGATGCTCTCGGCGGCACGCGGCGTGAGTCGTTCGGATCGCCTCATTCGCCGGGGGAAGTGGGATCGGAAGTTTCTAGGGCGGGAGCTAAAGGGCTCCCGCCTGGCCATCATCGGCCTGGGTCGTATCGGCTCCCTGGTGGCGCGCCGCGCTCAGGGGTTGGGCATGAAGGTCATGGCCTACGACCCCTACGTTTCCAGGCGCCGGGCGGAGGAGTTAAGGGTGGAACTCCATGACGAGCTGGATACCATCCTGGAGCACGCCGATTTCCTGACGGTTCACACTCCGCTGACCAACGAGACCCTGGGCATGATCGCTGCTCCAGAGCTAGCCCTGCTGCCGGACGGTGCGGTGGTGGTGAATGCCGCCCGCGGCGGCATCATAGATGAGCAGGCCCTGGCGGGGGCGCTAACTAGCGGCAAGCTGTTCGCTGCCGGCCTTGACGTCTATGCGCTCGAGCCTCCTGACTCCGGCAATCCCCTGCTGGCCTGTGAGAACGTGGTGCTTACCGCCCACCTCGGCGCCAACACCGTCGAAGCGCAGGCGCGGGTCGGCGCCGAGATCCTCGAGCGAACCGCCATGGCGCTGATGGGGAACGCTTCCAGGGGGATCGTCAACGCGCCGGCCCTGGATCCCGAGGTGATAACGGAACTCGGTAGCTACCTGAGACTGGGAGAGATCCTCGGCAAGACGGTGGCGCAACTCGCCAGGGGCCGGGTGCGGGAGCTGCAGGTGGAGTTCTCGGGCACCTTCCACCGCGATCCCGACCCCATCGCTATCGCTGTGACCAAGGGCTTCCTGGAACCCTTCCTCGACAAACCCCCCAACTACATCAATGCCCCGTCGATCGCCAAGGAGCGTGATATTCGGGTATCCAAAGTCACGGCCTCTCGCAGCCGGGGGTACACTGCCCACGTCATGGTTACGGCCAGCGGGTCGGCAGAACACGTCAGCGTTGGTGGTACGGTGCTCGGCGATGATCCGCGGATCGTGAGTATCGATGACTACCCTATCGAGATCAAACCCGAAGGAACGATGTTGATCTGCACCAACTATGATAGGCCGGGGGCCGTTGGGCGGGTGGGAACGGTGCTGGGTGATGCCGGCATCAATATCAGCAGCATGCAGCTTTCGCGCGTCGATGGCAACGGTCTGGCAATGTTCGCCCTGACGCTTGACCAGCTTCCTGCCGACGGCGTACTGCAGGCCCTCCGGGATCTCGGCGAGGTTATCCGCAGCCTGCGCGTGGTGAGGCTCTAGGTGGCATAGTGAAAAAGCCCCGCCTCTTTACTCCAGGTCCCGTCGAGGTAGCGCCGCAGGTCCTCGAGGCCATGGCTCGGCCCCTCATGCACCACCGAACGGCGGCCTTCCAGGAGCTTTTCCTGGGGGTACGGTCGAAGTTGGCGGCCGTAAGCTGCGTTCCCGATGATGACGTGCTGGTGCTGGCTGCCAGCGGTACGGCGGCTTTCGAGGCCGGGCTGCTGGCCTGCGTCCCTGCCGCTTCGAAGGTGATCGCTGTTACCGGCGGTAAGTTCGGTGAGCGCTGGCTGGAGATGGCTCGCCGTTACCGTTACCAGGTGGTAGAACTGCCGGTTTCTTGGGGGGAGGTCGCCGAACCGGACCGGCTCTCGCAGCTCCTTGCCGCCCACCCCGATGCCCTGGCCGTACTCATCACTCACTCCGAGACCTCCACCGGAGTACTCCATGACGTGGAGCACCTGGCAAGAGTCGTTCATCAGCAGAATTCCGAGGCCTTGGTGCTGGTAGATGGCGTCACCAGCCTAGCTGTGACCGAACTCCACCCGCGTGAGTGGGGCCTCGATGCCGTGTTCTCCGGCTCGCAGAAGGGCCTCATGACCCCCCCGGGGCTGTCGTTCGCCTGGCTGTCGGAACGAGCGTGGGCGCGCGGGGAAGCGCGCAATCCCAGCTTCTACCTGGATCTTCATCGTGAGCGTGAGCGGCAAAGGCTGGGCCAGACGGCCTTTACCCCGGCGGTCAGTCTGCTTCGGGCCCTGGAGGTGGCCCTGAGTATGCTGCTTGAAGAGGGGCTCGAGAACGTCTGGCGGCGGCGGCGACGGAACAACCTGGCGGTGTTGGCGGCAGGGGAAGCGCTGGGCTTTCAGCGCTTCGCCGCCAGACCCACGCCCGCAGTGGCGGCGCTATGTTCACCAGCAGGGATCGCGGCGCCGGCGGTGGTCGAAGGCTTCGCCAGGCGCGGGGCACGCATCGCCGGTGGTCAGGATCACACCCACTCCTATCTCATACGCCCGTCGGTAGTGGGTTATGCCGACTCTTACGACGCCCTGATCGTGGCGGCGTTGTTGGAGGACGTGCTTCGGGATCTGGGTCGCGAAGTGCCGATGGCCCTGGGGGTGGCCGCGGCCATGGAGGTTCTGCAGTCGACGTAGCGATAAAATCACTACGATGATAGAGTCACTACGACGATAGAGGCACTGCCCGGCATGCCGTAGAGCCCTTTGCGTTCGGAATCGAACTTGACTTTATCCCAGGCCGCATGGAACGCGCAAACAACCGACGGGTCGGTGAGCACACCAGGTTGGCGGGAAGACATATCAACCGGCAATCGATTTCCCGGAGAGGTTGGTTGCCAGCACTCCTTCCAGTTGCTCCAGGGAAGCAAAGCCTCGGGAAATCATCTGCAGCCTTTCTCCCGTTAGCAGCAGAAGGCTTGGGAAGCCCGTAATTCCCAGCTGCCGGACCGCTTCGAATTCGCGGTAGGTTTCTTGGTGCAACTCGGGCGAGCGAAGAGCCTCCAGGAAGGTGTCGCCAGCCACTTCGAAGGGTGCGACGAGTTCCGGGTACACTTCGTAGCTGGTGAGGTCGATCGACAGCTGGTAGAAGGCGCGTTGTAGGTGGGTGAAGAAGGGGAAGAGTTTGTCGGGGAGTAGCCGGCGCATAGCCACCACCGCCTTGCAGGCCAACTCGGTGTCATAGAGCCAATCGCGACGTTGCAGGAGCCGGGAGTCGAACGGTTGGCCGCTGAGGTCGTGAACCCTCTGCCAGTGGCTGCGGAGGTAACCCCGCAACTCATCATCGAGAGGACGGGCCGCGGCACCGGGCCTAAGGCCACCCACCAGGATGCGCAGCGGCAACCGGGGACCGTAGCTGGCTCGCAGCTTGTCGAGCGTAGGAGCAAAGCCCCAGCACCAGGAGCACATGGGATCCCCCACATAGATGAGTTCCGCAAGTTCGGGGTCGTTGTGGATCATGAGGAGGTTGGCGTCAGCGGTTGCAGGCGACCGCCGGCAGTGATGAGATAGACCTGTGCGGCTGCCTCGGCGAGAGCCCGGCGATGCGCTATCACCACCACCAGCCGAGTCGCAGCCTGTTTCTTCAGGGTCGTTACCAGCACCCGCTCGCTGTGTTCGTCCAGGTTGGAGCTCGGCTCGTCCAGCAGGAGGATGGGGGGTTCGCCCAGCAGGGCCCTGGCGATGGCGAGCCGTTGTCTTTGGCCGCCGGAGAAACCGGCGCCATCCTCGAGGAGCAGGGTGTCGAGTCGTGCCGGCAGGGAGTTCACGTGCTGTTCGAGGTGAACGGCTTTCAGGACCCGCCACAGCTTGGAGTCGGGAGCACAGCGGCCCAGCAGCAGATTATCGCGGAGCGAACCGCGGACCATCCCGGTCTCCTGGGGAACGTAACCCACCAGGGCGCGGAGTTCCGGTTCGGGCAAGCCATCGAGCGGTTTGCCGTCCCAACTTATCACCCCCGCCGTCGGCGTAAGGAAGCCGAGGATGAGGTGGAACAACGTTGTCTTGCCCTGACCGCTGGGACCGGTAACGGCAACCAGGCCATGCCGGCCGAAGCCGGCGTGCAGCTGCTGAAGGAGCGGTGCCTGGCCCGGGTATGAGAACGATACGCCGTAGAGTTCCAGACCTTCACCTGCTTCCCTCGCTGGGGAGTGGGTGGGTGCGGGGGTTGGCGTCGGCGCCTTGCGCAACTCCTGTAAGCGGGAGCGAGCGGCTCGAGCCTGCAGCAACATGGCGTAGCCGCGGGGCAGGAGTTGGGCGGGGGTCGCCAGCAGTGCTACCAGGGTAATGAAGGCAACCACCTCGCCGGTGGTGAGGGTCCCCTGTGCGATGCTGCGAGACAGGAACGCCACCAGCACCCCGATGGCGGCGAAGACCATCACCTGCGCCGTCGGTACCTGCAAGCTGGCGAGCCAGTTGCGACGTACCGTGGTGCTACGAGTCTCCTCGCTTGCCGCCCGTAGCCTGGTCAGAGCGAAGGAATCGGCCAGGAAGGCCCGGATGACGGTGTGCAGCTTGAGTCCCTCCTGCAGCTGGGCACCGACCTCCTCGGTCGCTGCCTGCGAGGTCTTGGAGGCGACCTCGAGTCTTTTTCCCAGGCGCTGCAAGGTCAGAATAAGGGGGGCGCCGAGCAGGAGCAGGAGAACGGTCGCCTGTGCTTGGGTGGCCAGCAGCACCAGGAGGATGGCGATCAGCGTGAAGGTTTCGGCGACCAGCGTTCCCAAACCGTAGCGCAGGTAGCTTTCGATGTCTTTGAGGTCGGTAAGGATGCGGCTGGTGAGTCCGCCGCTGGTTCCCGGGAGCGTTCCCGGCGTCAGGCTCAGGAGCTCCTGGAAAGGGCCCTCGCGCCAGCGGGCCGCTACCTGCGCAGCCTCGCGCCCAAGGAAACCATCTTGCAGAAGTAGCATGAGGGAACCGGCGATCACCACGCTGCCGGCACTCATGAGAAGCCGAGGGAGCGCCGCGGTATTGCCGTCCGCCAGCACCCGGTCGAAGACCGGTGGTACGAAAAGAGGCACGATGGCTACTCGGGAAACGGCGTTGAGAACCGCCGCCATCAGGCCGAGATAGGCCCAGGGAGTGTGGGGCCACAGTAGTGGTGGTAGCCTGTTACCCGGCATCGGCAAGAACGGCGCTCACCAGACGCCCGGCCGCACCCGGCTGAGGCATGGTTTCGCGGAGTCGTGCACGCCGGTATTGCAGCCCCTGGGGATCACTCAGGAGTTCGGTGACGACGCCGGCGACCTCCGGCACCGATACCTTGCCGGTGATCTCGCGCATCAGGGCTTCCCCACTCAGTTGATTCGGCAACGACACCGGGTAGGATAGGCCCTCGACGAACAGCTTCACCGCTCGTCGTTTCAACTGCTTACCCACCAGCGGAACCAGGGAGAGCCAGTGTCCGGGTCCCTCGAGCGGTATGATCTCGGGCTTGTTGAGGGGGAGCATGACCACGCTGGGAGCCCCGGCGATACCGAGCTCTAGAGTATTGGTACCGGGGATGGTGATGGCGAGATCAGCCGAGCGCATGTGGGCGTAGCGCTCGGCTTCCGCTACCAGCTCGATACGGGCGCCGCTCGGCGTCATGACCTCGTCGCCCTGCCGCCTGCCGGCGATGCCTCCGAGCGTGGCTTTTTCATGACCAGCGATACCATCTCGCACGGTTTCCTCTCGGAGGAGCCTGCTCACGGGCCAGATGAAGCGGGCGTTGGGAAGCTCTTGGACCAGCTGGTCTGCCAGTGCGATCATGAAGGGTATCAGGTGAATGGCGAAGGTGTCACGACTTCCAGGGAAGAGCAGGATGTGTGGTCTTCCGGGGTGTTCTGCTACCTCGGTTACCCGTACCGCGTCGGCAACCAGGTTGCCGATCACCTGGAGCTTGTTGCGGGGTGCCCCCAGCAAACGAGCCTTGCGTAGGGTGCGCCGGTCGTGAAGAAACAGCTTTCGCAACCTGCGATCCCAAAAGGGCACGAAGCTGTAACGGAAGGTGGGGTAGCCGAGTTGATCGCTCAACCGCAGGGCAAAGCGGGTGTTGCCCCCCAGGCTTATCACGAAGCCGCTGTCCGCCCCCAGCTCCTTGGGGCTCCGGCCGCTGGCCAGGCAGCCGAGGAACTGATTGGGGGTGGTAACAGCGTCGGCTTCGAAGCTTCGGGCGATCTCCGCCTCATTGCCGCTGGCAAACTGACAGGGGATGAGGCTGATGCTGACCTTTACGTCGGGTGCTTGCCGACGAAACTCCTGCAGCACCGGCCTGACCCAACCGTAGAGTTCCCCGGGGCCGTTGCTGACCAGCACCGCTTCACGCACGCCTACTGCTCCCACTGGTAGCGAAGCCGGCGATACCACGAACCGAGGACTCGCGGAACTCCCGTATTATTCGCACGTCGTCACTGGCTTCCGCCAGCTGCTCGAAGGCCTTCAGGTCCCGTTGCCTCAGGGCTCGCACCGCTCCTTCCAGGGTGCGGTAACGCTCGCCGGAGATGCCGTGGCGCAGCAGCCCCACCCGGTTGAGCCGAAAGTGACGGGCGAAAATGCCCTGCGCCATGCTGAAGGGCAGGATGTCCCTGGCGGCGGCGCTGGCCCCACTGAGCATGGCGTACGGCCCGACGCGACAGAACTGGTGTACCAGGGCCGTGGAGCCTAGCACCGCGTAATCGCCGACGATGGCGTGTCCGCCTAGCTGGACATTGGTGGTGAGGA
>Ga0114931_10009338_pt1 | contig 11768 bp, 9 predicted proteins | sample 2SBtaG_FD_89579 | JGI IMG/M metagenome (GOLD analysis project Ga0114931, IMG submission 89579) | Deep subsurface microbial communities from Kolumbo volcano to uncover new lineages of life (NeLLi) - 2SBTROV14_V59a metaG | ecosystem: Environmental > Aquatic > Marine > Volcanic | place: Kolumbo...
CTTGGAAAACGGAATCCAACTGTTGGATCAATCCTGCGTTTTCTACGTGGTTGGCGAACAGCAGACTGCATGGTTTGTTGAGGATGTCCTTGCTCCCATACCCTGTGAGCGACTCCGCGTAGGGGCTGAAATAGGCGATCGATTGATCACGGCGCAGGACTACGATCATGCTATTGGCAATCTCGATGAGATCGAACAGCTTTCGTTTGCCTCGCTCACGTTCAAATTCGCGCTGACGCTGTAGATATTCCTGGGCATAAGCCTCCTGGGTAACGGCCAGATCCAGGTCGATCAGTTTGTTGAGCGAGCGCATGGAGGCCGCCATGGCGGCCGGGGAATCCTGCCAATCACCCGCCACGACGGCGGTCAAGTGATCGCGTAAACGGGTAAAAGCCATGTTGGTGTAGAGCTGATCCAGGACAATCTCCACATGGCGATATCCCACCTGCCAGCGCAAGCGAAAGTAGGAATCGTCGTAAGTGCCCGCCAACAATTGTTCCAGCCATTGCCGCAGGCTTGCTTTCAGGCGGGCAATCTGCGGAGCGGCGCCCGTCAGCACACCGGCAGCCTCGGGGTGACGCAATATCGTGGCGTAAAAATCTTCGACCACCGAGACGGTGTGGGGGGCCACGAGCGGCTTGAGTTTAGCAACGCGACGGGCATCGTCTTCGCTCCACTCGATATAAGCCTTCATCTCTCGAAAGCGTCTCTTCAACCGATCCCAATGCATAGGAAATACGTCTCCACCGTCTGATAATTCGTTCGCGACTGCCATTCTACCAGATCGTGTGCCGTGGCCCATGGGGAAACGACAGGGGGCAACTCGGGAGGGAGGCAAAGAATCCGGCTCCCGGGATATTAGCTCCCTGGCATAGAATATCGGATTCCGTGGCAGGCATAGGGCCTTCAGAGAATACATCGGCGGCGATCTCGGCCCTGAGATGAGAGTAAAAAAGTAAGATTTGACTGCAAGGAAATAGAGTTATAATGGCTCCCTTTCGCAGTCAAGCGGCCTGGTGCCCTGCTAATCATGGGAGCCAATATCTTCATTATAAGCGCGCTGCAGCAATTGATTCTCCAGCGATTCATGGTGCATCAGTCCTTTGCTGTATTCGTGGAACTCTGCTTTCAGACGTTGCCACCATGGCTCGCTCCCTTCGCAGGTTTCCGCAGTGGTGATCAAGTCTCGAATCCTCCCCAAGAATTCTTGATGCTCTTCCTCCAACAGCTTGGTGTCCGATGCGAGCCGTGGCGCTCGTTGTCGAATCATGTCGAAGAAGCCGCCTTTCTCCTCTTCGAGAAAGTGTTCCTGAAGTTCCTCGGAAAGCATGGAGAGCTGAGAACCAACGAGCTCGGGTTTATCCGGCTGGCCTTCCAGGGTCTTCCGGATCCCGGCAATCCTTTCGCGCAGGGCTACGTGCTGCGAGTCGATGCGTTGGGAGGCAGCGGTTTCTGGGATGGTGCGAACTGGCGGCAGTCCGGAATCCTCTGGTTGCTCGGTCATGTCGCGGTCCTTGGTGAGTGGTTCGAAAAAAGCACAACCACAGTAGTTCCAAGAATGGCCAATGAAGCCGACCTGGCAGTATGCTGGCAGCAAAACACCGGCTTCCATGCAGCCTATAACCCTGAGCCTCACAAGGCTGAGTGATAATTTGGAAGTACTGAACCGGCTGTTGTAGTGCAATCATTGTGCCAATCGACCCAAAGGATCGGACCGGCCAGATATGCTGCTCTGGAGGCTCATCGAGCGGCAAGACTGGCGCGCCCATGCGATACGAAGTGTGCTCTTTGGCGCGCTGCCTGAATGGAATCTGGGCAGTAACATCCTGGCACTATCGACAGTAAATTCCGGAAATCACCAGTTGCCAGTCCGGTGGGCGCATGAATTGCATGTAAAGCATGCTGTGAATATCCGTTCGCTTGGCCCATGCGGGGTTTCCAGGCTGGCTAGAAAGAGGCTGGGTGTGGAACTTCGGAGGCATCCGTGCTAACAGACGCCCCATGCAACCTGAAGATGACTCCCGTGGCGGAGATGCTTGCGCTGCGGGAATCGTATCCGGAACGGCCGAAACGGATCAAACGGCTGGAGACTCCGTTTTCCTGGCTCTACCTTGTAGATCGTCACGTCTACAAACTGAAAAAGCCGGTCAAGCTTGGCCAGCTCGATTTTTCGTCGCAGATCCTGCGGCGGCAGGCATGCGTGGACGAATCGTGGCTAAATCAACGGCTCACCTCGGGAGTCTACCAGGGGGTCGTACCGATCAACCGCGACACTCGAGGCCGGCTGTCCCTGGGAGGTTCTGGAGTGCCGGTGGACTGGACCGTCAAAATGAGGCGGTTGCCCGAAGAAAGAAATCTCGGCAAACTGCTGGCCGGCAATCGGCTCCAGAGCCAGGATATCAGGGCGGTGGCCGAAACACTGGCCGTTTTTTATCTGAATCGACCGCCGGTCACAGTGCAGTTGGTAGCCTTTCGCGAGCATCTTGCCGGACGAATTCATGCCAACCAGATAGCCCTGGAGAACGGGGTGCGGCCCGGATTGTGTGATTCGGTACGCCATATCCATGACTTGCAGCTGAAGTTTCTTCTTGCGGCGACCGAACTTTTGAACGCCCGTGTTGGGGATGGACGAATTGTCGATGGCCATGGGGATTTGCGCTCCGCACACATCTACCTGGAGCACCAACCTCAAGTGATCGATTGCATTGAATATAGCCGTGCGTTGCGCCAGGTCGACGCGGTGGATGATCTTTGCCGGTTGCTCATGGAGTTCGAACGCTTGGGCCGGGAGGACCTGAGCGAGGCTATTCTCGCGGAGTACATTCGCCGCACCTCCGATCACATCCCTGAAAGACTATGCAATTTTTACAAGTCCTATCGTGCCTGTGTGTGGGCCAGATTTATTTTGCTGCGTGCCGGGCTGAACATTCAGTTTGAGCCACGAGTCCGTAAAGATCCTACCGTCGCAGGGGAAGAGGAGTTATACTTGCACTTGGCGGAAAAATACGCCGCCACGTTGTAAGACCCTTCCCCAGGAGCCCAACCATGACTGCTTTTTCTAAACAGACGATCATTGTCCCGATCGACTTCTCGGACGACGCGGATGGTGCTGTGAAGGTGGCTCTGGAAATCGCCACGGAGCCTTCCCGTATAACGGCCATCCATGTTGCGCCTCCATTGGCAACGCTTGAGCCTGGAGTCGTGTGGGAAATGATTAGCGATGAAACGCGAGTGCAACAACTGGAAGAGGCCTTTCGCAAACGCTACCACGAACCCCAATATTCCCCCATCGGATTTGAGGTGCGATTTGGCGACCCAGGCAATGAAATTACCGCCTATGCCCAGGAAGCGAAGGCCGGGCTGATTGTCATGCCTTCCCATGGGCGGACCGGTCTGGCGCATCTGCTGATCGGTTCGGTCGCCGAACGGGTGGTACGGTTTGCCCATTGCCCCGTGCTGGTGCTGCGGAGCTGAGCAAGAGCAGGTGGCTTGAGGAAGCCCCTAAAGAAAGGGGGCAAGAAGAATAACAGGGGGGGTGGGGGTGAACACCCCATAATGAACTGCTAAATGTGTATCCGTCTCTTCCATAACAGATTGTGCAGGAAAACCCGCATGGTATTCATGCCCAGTGATTCCGCCCAACCCAATTCCCGGTCGATCGTGGGCAGGTCGAAGGTATCTGCCTGCCACATTTCCAGTTGGTTGATGGCTGTGCTGGGAATGAAATTGCTGCCGACCAGCCACGGTTGCCGGGCAAGCCATCGGTTGGCCTTCTCGGCCGTCCATGGTTCCCGCCCCTGGCATGTCGCGGCAGCCAGTAAAGTACCGAGAAAAAGGGCCAGGCAAAAAAGTTCCGTAGTTTGGAAATACTGAGGCTGGGATTGCCGGCTGGACACCATGGAGGGATTCCCTTGTTCGGGGTTTCATGTTCGGGGTTTCATGTTCCAGGCCTTTCCGGGTCGTATCCATAGCGTTCAAAATAGCTGGCCCAGCGCGTGCGGACAAGTTGCCGAGTGGCCCTGTCCAGGTGAATTTGGCTGGGGCGATAGTTTTGGACTTCAAGCAGGTAGCTGTCCACCGGGCCTTCGGCACGAGAAAAATCGCCCAGTTCGAGCTGTTGATAAATGCGTTTCAGCTCATGTTTCGTGTTGGCGATAAGGTCTTCGTACCGCAATTCGACCAATTGGTGATCTCCAAGCAGCGTCCGGTCTTCGGCAAAGGCCGCGCACATTCGCTCCAGCGAGTCGAGGACGTACTCGGAAAGCCACTGCTCGTTTTTCGGCACTTGGAGCCCTTGAGCCAGGTGCAGCGATTTCCAGAGCCGCATGGTCGAAGCGTAGAGGGCATAGGGTTCGCGCACCAGATGGACAAATCGTGCCGTGGGGAACATTTCCAACAAGGTCCGTACCCTCGCCGTGTGGGGGGGCGATTTGACAATCAGGCGGCGTGGGTCCCGGTAACTCAAACGTCTGAAGAAATAGAGCAGCGCCGCTTGCCATCGCCCGCGCTCGGCTGGGGTCAAATCTCGCAAGTCGAGGTACTCGCGGCAGGCGGGCCCATCGTTGGGAAACATCATCGACAGGTAGGGCGTACCGATGCCCAGGCTGCCCAGCGCGAACTCATCTTCCTGGGGACGCTGCCAGCCGGCTACCATGTTATCCATCGGCCGGCGCCGCGGCAGCAAAAACGAGGTGATCGGCGCAAACCACGATTCGGTCAGCACAAAATGATGCGGGGCGAAACATTGGTAGGTGGTGGGGTAGTTGTGGGCCGGATCACGAATCAATAACTCGTGCAGAAAAGTCGTGCCTGAACGCCAATGCCCCAAAATGAACAGAGGCGATTCGGGCAGCCGGACCTGGGCGATCTTGCGGCGGTAAATCAGTTCGTCCACTTTTGCGAGCGTCGAGTTGATCGCTCCCAGCCCGGTAATTCCCATGGCGAGTGGGATGCGGCTGGGGGAGATGGCCAGCCGGTGACGGCCCAGTTGACGCAGCCAGGTCCCCATTCGCATGCCATGCCAAAAGCGGGGCGAGTACCAGGGAAACCGGTTGTTGACGATATGCTCCGTTGTTGGCCCGGGAGGCGACGGCTGCCTGTTGGAGGATTTCGTCTTACTGTTGGAGAGCCGACTCATCAAGGCGATCGATCCTCATGCGTATCGAGCCATTGCGGGGTCAACCCCGTGGCAGGCAGTCCGCGGATTCGCAGCTGCTGGCGGGTTCTACGGTCTCGTCGCGCGTGCCAAATCATGGTTGCCCAGAGAGCTGCCATCAGCGTCAGAAAACCAATCCCAGCCGCCAGGGGCCACCGCCCTGCCTGGGCTGACGAAGCAGGCTGGCGCTCGGCTGCCGCTCCGATAACGATGGGAACGGAAAGCCGTGATCGATGTCCAGTCCTATTGTGGTCTTTTGTTTGCCGAGTCCGATAGAGCCAACTCTTAAAAAAAACTCCGGCCACTCGAACCGGCTCCCGAATGGAATCTCCACATGGAAAATGTTCCGGCAGCCGGGAGATGCAGCAAACCACGGGCAGATTCTGCGAGTCCGCGGTAAAAACTTCCAACTCGTAATAGCAGGCGGGAGCGGGCGGGAAATGGCCCGGGCGGGCGGGCGAATCGTTTTGGAGTGGGTTGGCATTCACCAGATCAGGCCACTGCTGGTCTGCCCGCTGGGCGGCCGGTTGTGCCACGTTGGCTTTGTCGGCACTCGAGGAAGAAGCCTTCGCCGCTTGCCTTTTCGCTGCCTGGCTGGCTGTCGGGGAGCCGTTTTCCGCTCCGATCACAATTTTCACCGCCCGGCGGGCCACACCTTCCACCATGGTCAGACAGCCCACTTGGGCCTGGGGTTCCAGGAACAATGGGGCAATCGAATAACCGTTTTGGGAAGCCCGTTGCAACACGGCGGAGGCCAAGGCGATGCGCTTGTCGGTCGCTTTTCGCTTCCGTTCAAGTTGTGGAAGTTGACGGGCCCCCCAGGTTTCCCCGCCGCGGGCGGCCACAATTCTCTTCTGAAGCGTCTGCCGGCGCCGCTTGCTCTCAGTCAGGATCTTGTCCCACCGCCTGGTTACGGTGGGAAGAATTTGCCGTGCCAGGCTCGCAAGCTCACCCGGCCTGGCCTGGCCAGTCGCTGCCAGGCAAGCATAAAAGGCCTCGCCTTCTTGGCTGACACCCGGTTTTACCCAGGGTTGCCGCTGGTGGACTTCGTCCAACAAAGCGATATCCACGCCGTGCGCTGCCAGAATAATTGGCCTGATGGAGCCCGTTGGGTGGGAAACCATGCCAGGTGTGCAGTGAGTAGTAACAATGCTTTTCGGCCCTGGCTCCCTGGGACCGGATTTTCTGGAGCCAAACTTTCTTGGGCTTGACTTTTCAGGGTCTGGTCTCCTCGAGTCTGGCCCGTGGCCGCCGCGGATAAGGTCCCAAGTAATAAGCCCCGCAGCCGAACCGGCTGAGGAAGGGTGCCGGAAACAAGCCAGCGTTTGGGTACGTTGGCGGTGATCACGGTCGCACATGCCCGCTGCGGTTCGATTTCCAGCTCGCATCGATAGAACCGTTCACTGGGCTGGATTTGAGTCGTGGAATCGGCGCCTCGAATTTCTTCCACCGCGCGCACCTTGCCGGTTATCCAGGCCAGTTCCGTTCGATGGCTATCCGGATCGTCCAACCAGGCGGACACGGGCGGAGCCGGCTGGGTCCAACGATCCAGCCGGCCGGTCTCAACCTGGCGCAATCGAAAGAGCAGCCGTTGCATCAGGGGCAGGTCGGCTGCCGTGAAAGACGTACGGCCGGTTGGCGCGGCCCAGTAAGTGTCGTCGGGGTAGGCCAGCTTGAGTAGCTGGCGAAAACCATCGCAGGGACCTTGTGGAGTTCCGGAGGTGGCGGCCGCCGATGGGGCAGAGCCGTTCGGTAGGGTCGCATCCGTTTCCACCGCCAGACCGCGCACTTCCTCGATGCGGGTCATGGCCAAAGCCACAAGCAGGCAGCATGCGCCGAATTTGAAACTACCATATTTCATTTTTCACGTGACTCGCGCTCGGAAAGTTGGCGTAGCGTATCATGAATCTGCTGCTCGGTCTGGCATGTTGCCGTTCCGGCCGTCGTTGGGGAATAACGGCCAGTTGATCTCCAGGCCACCTTCAGAACCAGCCCGGCAAACAGCGCGGCTGCCAGCGTCGCCAGCAACAGCAGTTTCCAATCGGTCCATGGCCGTTCACCCGCTGGCGGCAGCGCGTTGCCATGGGCCGCCTCCTGCAGCCAGCGAACATTTTTTGCCAGGACCACCGGCGCCAAACCCAATCCGTCCCCCCAGGAATAAGACCAATTCTTGAAAAAATATCCGCGCACTTCAATCCGAGCTCGGATTGAAGTGCCGCGCGGGAAGTTCGCTGGAAGTTTCAGCGCATAGACAACAAACGGCCACTCCCCACCGCCGGACGGTTGCAGAATCAGGCGATGATAATCGAGAATGCCACGGGAATTGGTTGGTGCCCGGAGTGGTTCCTCTCGCAGTACGGTTCCGTGCAGCGTAACGACCTTTCCTCGATATTCAGCCGGTTGTCCGAGAAGTTGAGCGTACGACAGGTTGCCCACCGATTTCTGTTGTAAGCTGGAAGGCGTGCTCTGCTCAAGCAGCGCCAGCAAGGCGAACCAGGCGGCTTGTTCCTGGGGCCGGAATGAAGTGTTGTCCTGGACCGCCTGTAACAATAGGTCGAGCTGGAGCGTGCTGTTTTGCAGGTCACGGTGAAAATCGCCAGCGGTCGGAGCGAGGGGCCCGAGAGGATGCTTCGGGGTCTGGTGGACAGAAGACAAGGCTCCAGCTTGGGAGACTTTCTCAGCCGGGGCGGAAGCCGTGCCAGCCGCTTCCGCGCGGGCGCCCGTCTGCTGGGTGTCCAAAGGAGTGGTGGCAAGATCGCCGGGCAGGGGTGTTTCCAAATGCAGCCATCGCTGCAGATTCTGCTGACCTTGGGGTTGTCCGATCTGCCGCATTGCCAGCAGTACCAGGCCCAACGCAAACACCAAGAGCCAAAGCCGCAATCGTTCGCGCCGCGTTACACACCGGACACCGCGTGGTGTCGACGGGGATTCTGGGCGAAATCGCGGCATGGTAACTCCTTAAGGGACGAATTCCATCTGCAAGTCTAACCATGCAGGCGGGATCGTTCCAATCGGAATAATCGTTTAAGACGGTGCGAAACCCTCGTCGGAGTGCCGCGGCCCGCCCTCCCCTGGACTGAAAAAAACCGTTGACTGGTGCAATTCGCTTCCTACGATAAAATAGGCCTGGGTGTTCCAATTTGGCGGCTGGAGCGGATCTGACCAGCATCGCCCATGGGACAAAGCGCATGGCATGCGGCTCACCGGCGTGTCGTCGGTGGTTCGCCGTGGGTTGAGCGTCTGCAAGTCCAAGAAAACATACCACACCGCAGGGGCCCCCATTCCTGTTTCAGTACTTCCAAATTGCCACTCAACCCTACGAGGCCCAGGGCGATAAGCCGATGCAGAAACCGGCGTTTTTCCTGCTAGCACGCTGCCCGGGTCGGCTTCATCGGCTATTCTTGAAACTACGGTGTTTCCCCTTCCACCATCCGTCATACCCAACAAGCCTATGCCCCGCTTTGCCCTTCTGCCTTGCATTCCGCAGGTCACGGCCCGTTTGCAGCGTGTCTTCTTGATAGGTCGCAAGGCCAATCGGTGGCAGTCCGCGGGCATGCGAAACCAGGCTGGGCTCTCGTGCCAGGCTGGCATGCTGGCTGTCGCGATACGACTGGGCCTCCCTTTGGGTTTGCTCGCTTTCCATGCCCAAGGACTTGCACAGAGCCAGGCGGAATTCGTCGAGACCTTGCGGCAGCGCGGTTGGTACGATACGGCTCAGGAATATCTCACCGACTACGCGGCGGACGATCCGTTGATGACGGACCATTTTCGCCAACGACTGCCTTACGAACTGGGGCGTACATTCGCCGAGCGGGCCAGACATTCCTCCGATCTTCGCGCCAGGACCCAGTGGCAACAGCAAGCGGTAGAGCGATTTCTGGAATTTGCCAAGGCCCAGCCCGCCATGCCCGCGGCCCTGGATGCGCTGCGCCAGGCGGGTAACCTGCTGGCCACCGAGGCCCTGCAATCCATTGCGAAGATCCAAAAACTTCCGCCTCAGGCTGAGGCGGAACGCGACCGTTTGCGGACCGACAGCCGGCGGTTGTTGGCTGAGGAACAGACGGTTCTGAAGGATTTGAAAAAGGCCTGCGACGAGCGTTTGGCCGGGTTGCCAAGGCCGGCCGTGGCCGCAGGCGATCCGAACCTTGGCAGGCAAAAAAAACATTTGCGCGGAAGGCTGGCCGAAGCCCGTTTCTTGCTGGCCAAGCTGGCTTTTGACATGGCCCAGACATGGCAGGAAGGCACGCCACCCTATCAAAAAACGCTTACCGAAGCAGCAGGCCAGTTCGCCCAATTGGCGAAGGACTATGCAAGAAATCTGACCGGTTTCTACGGTCGCTTGTACGAAGGACGTAGTTATCAGGCCTTGGGCGACACCAAACGCGCATTGGCCAGCTACGAAGAGTTGGTGTATCAGCCGATTCAGAATGCCGTTTTTCGGCAACTCGTTACCCGGGCTTACCGCCGCCGGGCCGAGTGTTTTCTGGCAGAAAGACTACGACCAGGCGATCGGTGAATGCCAGGAGTGGTTGGACCAGTCGCGGGCCAACGAATTGGCGCGCGCGGAATGGCTCGCTTTGAAATATCAGTTGGCCATGGTCTTGCTGCAGAAGTCCCAATCGTTGCCCAAGCCGGATGTACAGCTAACGACCAGCGCGGACCGTCTGCTGACAGAAGTTTCGCAACAAGCAGGAGAATTTCAACAAGCGGCCCGGGCGGCACTCGCCGCCCAGGCTGGATCCGCGGCAGGAGATGGTGGGCCTGGCCCAACGGCCATGGATGTGGCAAAGATCAAAAGTTTTTCGGTGGCCGTGAATGCCGGCAAGGAGGCGATGGAACAAATGAACGCCTCCAAGCTGGCCACCCGTTTGGCGAAGGAAAATAACCCGGCTGCGGTCGGGTCGCTCAAACGGCAAGCCGAAGGGGCCCGGTTGCATGCGCGGCAGCTCTTTGAGCGGGCCCTTCATCTGGCCGATCCTGACCGAGAGCATACGACACTCGATGCGGTTCGCTACTATCTTTGTTGGCTGGACTGGGAAGATGGCCGCCTGCAGGAAGCGGCCATCCTCGGAGAATTTCTGGCTCGACATTACCCGGAAAGCAAGTACACGCCCATCGCGGCCAAGGTGGCTTTGGCCTCCTACGAACGTCTCTACAACCAGTCACGCAAGGCCGGAAGCGAGTATGCCGGGGAACATGAGCCTGAGAAAAAAGGGCCCGAGCAAAAGGGGCCCCCAAAAAAGGGGGCCGAGCAAAATGTGGCCGTGGGCGATTCTCGCTACGAGGCACGACATCTGACAACCCTGGCCGAACTGGTTGTCCAGCGTTGGCCAGACTCTCCGGAAGCCGCTGCGGCAAGTCAGCTGCTGGTCAACATGGCGGTGCGAGATCAGCGCCTGGGAAAAGCGGCGGCCCTGCTGAAGCGGTTGCCCGAATCAAATCGGGCGGCTGGCCAGATCCAGCTGGGAAACGCATTGTGGACCAGTTACCTGCAGGCCATTCGGACCACAACCGGAAAACCGAAGCCAGCCACTCTCCAGCAACGGCAGCGGGCGGAAACTTTCTTGCGGCAAGGCCTCGAAGGAGTCTCGTCGATTCGTGCGCTGACACCTGCCCAGGCGCAAGGGGCCCTTGACCTGGCCCAATTGTTATTGAGCCAGGGGGACTCAGGACAGGCCCTTCAGGTGCTCGAAAACAGCCACTTTGGGCCACTACTTTTATTGCGGGAAAGGCCTCTGTTTCGGCAAAAGGAAGGAACCACGGCTGAACCACAAGAACCGTCGAATACAGGCTTCCCCCAAAGAGGATTTGCGGAAGAGACTTACAAAACGGCCCTGCGGGCTTATGTGTCGGTATCACCCCCTCAACGAAAGCAGGCATTGGCTATGATGGACGCGTTGGAGCAGGTGGTCGGGCAAGGTGGGGACGAGGCGGACAAGCGCCAACTCATCCGTGTGTATGTGAGCCTTGGACTCCAATTGCAAAAGCAGCTGCATCAGCTGACCGCCTCTGGCCAAAGTGAAGAAGCGGGCCGCGTCGCCGCTGCATTCGAGGACTTTTTACAGCGCGTCGCGGAGCGGTCCGAGGCGGAGGATTGGAATGTCCAGCTCTGGATCGCACAAACCTATCAGCAGCTGGGCACGGGCCTGCTGGTGGGCGCTCGGCCTGCTGATACGGGTGCGGTCGAAAAGTCTTCCCAGGACGCTGGCCGACGTTATTTCGAACGGGCGGAAAAAGCGTATCAGTCACTCTTGGATAAAGCACGCAAGGATGCCGATTTCGCTCCCAGCCCGATCCGCTTGCTGGGCGTCAAGAAACGATTGGCGGATTGCCAGCGTCTTATGGGACAGTATGGCGAAGCGCTCGAAGGGTATGCGGACATCCTGCGACAAAAACCAAACATGCTGGAGCTGCAGCGCGCGGCTGCCATGACGTTGCAGCAGTGGGGAGTCGAGGAGCAGCGAATCGAACCGATCAATCAGGCGATCCGTGGTGCAAAGCCTCAGGCAAACCACAAGAATCTCATCTGGGGCTGGTTGCGATTGGCTTCGATTGTGGACTATGCCATTAATAAGACAGGGGCCATTAATAAGACAGGGGCCATTAATAAGAC
>Ga0114931_10009339_pt1 | contig 11767 bp, 8 predicted proteins | sample 2SBtaG_FD_89579 | JGI IMG/M metagenome (GOLD analysis project Ga0114931, IMG submission 89579) | Deep subsurface microbial communities from Kolumbo volcano to uncover new lineages of life (NeLLi) - 2SBTROV14_V59a metaG | ecosystem: Environmental > Aquatic > Marine > Volcanic | place: Kolumbo...
GGAGGTGCCCGCCGGATGCACCGCGGGTACCCATGGCAACGAGGAGGAGCTCTTCCCATGATGCTCAAGCGCAACCGGCAGCGAGGTTTCACCCTCATCGAGCTGCTCATCGTGGTAGCGATCATCGGTATTATCGCCGCCATCTTGGTCCCCAACCTGATCGACGCACTGCAAAAAGCAAAGCAGAAGCGGACCGTGTCCGATCTGCGAAACGTCGGCACGGCCTGGATGTCCTGGCTCACCGACCAGGTCAGCGCCGCGGCCGCTGGTGGCCAGCCCTACGCCCAGTCCCAACTGACCGCTGTCACCTATCCGACCCTCTTGGAGTACTTGAATCCTGCGGGTGACGCGACATTCTACTACATGCAGGACATTCCGGAGCTCGACGGCTGGAAGCATCCCTATGTCTTCATGGCCAACGTCAACCTGCTCGCGAGCACCGTGCTGGCGCTATGCAGCCCGGGTCGCGATGGCACCGCCCAGAAGGCCTGCTTGGGCACCGATCTGGTCGCGGCTGACACCGGGCCCTTCGTGGCCACCAACTACGACCACGACATCATGTGGGCAGACGGCTTCTTCGTCATGAATCCGCTGGGTACCGGCACGGCCGCAGCGGCCGGTCCATAGCACCCCTCACCGGCGCAACGTCGACCCTCGCCTCCCAGAGAGGGTCGCACCCAAGGGCACCGCACTGCGCGGTGCCCTTTGCTCATGGGCCCCATACAATGAGCCCGCCGTGAGCCTCGACCTCTTTCTTGGCATCTATGCCGGCCTGCTCGGCCTGGTGGTGGGAAGCTACCTGAACGTCGTGATCCACCGTCTGCCACGCCATCAGCCGACCGTGGTCGAGCGCTCCCGCTGCCCGCATTGCGGAAAGGCCATTCGTCCCTGGCACAACATTCCGCTGATCGGCTACCTCATCCTCGGCGGCCGTTGCTACGACTGTCGAAAGACCATTCACTGGCGCTATCCCGTGGTCGAGGGTCTGGTCGGGATCTTGTTTTTTCTCTGCTACCGGAACTGGCACGCGAGCCTGGCAGCGCTCGCCGCGGCCGCGCTGTGCGCGTTGTTGGTCGCGCTCGCCACCATCGACCTCGAGCACTTCATGCTTCCCGACCGGCTGACCCTGCCGGGTATCGTGCTCGGCCTCTTGCTCCAGCCTTGGTTGCCCTGGACATCGCTCCCCGCAGCCTTCGCCGGCGTGATGCTCGGCGCCGGCTTGGTGCTGCTCGCCGGCGGCACTTGGCGCATCCTCTACGGCCGCTGGGGAATGGGCTTCGGCGACGCCAAGCTGCTCGCCATGATCGGTGCCTTCCTCGGCTGGCAAGGCGTGCTCGTCGCGCTCGCGCTCGGCTCGTTGCTCGGCGCTTTGACCGCGGCGGTCGGTGCGCTCGCCGGCCGGATCACCTGGGGCTCACGCCTTCCTTTCGGCGCCTTTCTCGCCGCTGGCGCCCTGGCGGCATTGTTCGGCGCGACCACCTGGCTCGACGCCTACTTGGGACTCGCGACACCATGAGCGCCATGCCGCGACGCGTGCTTACCCCACTGCGCACCGAAGCGGTGGTGCTGATTCCCGGCGTCTTGCTGTTGCTCGTTAGTCTGTCGCTGTTCGTGGTGCTCTCGTACCGCGAGACCACCCGCCAGCTCCTGACCGAAAGGGGCGAGCAGGCCGAGCGCATGGCGAGCCGCGTGGCGAGCCGCATGGACGATGGCCGCTTGCCGCAGGCCGAGACCCTCCACGCTTGGGCGGAGCCGGCCTGGGCGGTAGCCGTTCTCGATCGCAACGACGTGCCGCTGGTGGTCTACGGCGACCTGGCCACGCAGCCTGCGGTGCGTGGCCTCACCCCGCCCAACAGCCGCTGGGCCTTGCCGGCCCGCACCTCGGACGACGTGGTAGCGGGTCGCGCGGCGCTCCTGCCGGGGGGGCGTGCGGCCAGCGTGCGGGTCGACTTGCTGGCACACCGGCTGCTGCGCTCGGCGCGCGCCTTGCGGGTGCTGGTGCCGATGGTAATCGCCGTCGACGTCGGCTTGCTGGTGCTGCTCTTGATCTACCTCCGGCGGCTGGTGGTGCGCTTCGACGATCTGGTGGCGCGGGTCCGGCAGGCCGGCGCTCGTGGGACCGACGGCAGCGACCCCGGCGACGAGGTCGCGCTGTTGGTCACCACCATCGATCGCGCGCTGGCAACGATGGCCGAATCTCCGGCCGGCGAGCTGGCCGCCTTCGAGCGCGCGGTCGCACACAGTCTCGACGGCGGTGTGTTGCTGCTCGACGCGCTGGGAAGGGTGCTGGCGGCGAGCACTGCAGCGAGCGATCTGCTCGCCATCGCACCGGCGCCCAACGCCCCGCTCGCCAGCGTGCTGGCCAGGCATCCGGGCCTGGTCCGCATACTCGTGGACGCGGTCGAGGGACGCAGCGTGCGCCGGGAGGAATGTCTCGTCGACACGGGTGAGGGGCCGCGTACCCTCGGCCTCAGCGCCCATCCACTGCGCCGGGAGGATGGATCGAGCCGGGGTTTCCTGGTCTTGTTCGCCGACCTCACCGCAGCCCGCGAGCGCGCCGAGCGCGAGCGCCTGGCCGACCGCCTGGCTCATGTCGGTACCCTGGCCGCTGGCGTTGCACACGAGATGCGCAACAGCCTGGCCACAGTGCGCGGCTACCTCGGCCTCGCCGAGCGCGCGCACGGCCACGAGCGTGACGAGATGCTCGCCGAGCTGCGCCTCGAGACCGATCGCCTGGAGCGCGTGCTGGAGGACTTTCTGCGCTTCGCCCGGCCGGGGAGCGTGCGCTTGCAGCAGGTTGACCTGTTGGCGTTGCTCCGCCGTTGTGCCATGGACCCGGGCCTCGGCGGCGCCACCGTCCGGGTGACGGTCGAGCCCGCCGCGGCCCACCCGGAAAGCGCCATCACCGAGGCCGATCCCCATTTGCTGAGCCATGCGCTGCGTAACCTGCTGCGCAATGCGCTCGAAGCACACTCGTCCAACGCCGCGAGCGAACCGGTGGTGGCCGCGCTACGCTTCAACACCCGGTGGCTGGAGATCGCCATCGGTGATCGCGGTCCGGGCATCGACGCGCCGCTCGCGAAGCAGATCTTCGAACCGTTCGCTGCCGGGCGTGCAGGCGGCGTCGGGCTCGGCCTGGCGATCACCCGCCGGATCGTCGTCCTGCACGACGGCGAGATCAGCCTCCGGCCCCGCGCTGGCGGCGGCACCTGGGCCCGCATCCGACTACCCCGACCATCCGGCCTTGACACATCTGATACCAAAGGTAGCGATCCGGCGGCCCGTTCGGCCGAAGGACAAGCTCCAAATCCGAGCGCAAGTGACGTAGAATCAGCAGGTTAACTCGTTTTTCGCCGCTTTGGCATCGACCTTGCTCTATACGTCGGCATGCGATGCACCGAGAGCTGGCGACCCGCGAGCCACCGTGTCGACCACCGTGTCGGCCACCGTGTCGGCCACCGACGTCTCCACCACGATCCGCGCGCCCGGCGCCGAGGCTACACCCTGATCGAGACGCTGATCGTCCTGGCGGTGATCGGCATCCTGGCGGCACTGAGCCTGACCGCGCTCCAGGTTCTGATTCCGCGCTGGCGGCTGCAAGACGCCGGCCGGCAGCTCGACACCATCATCAAGCGCGCGCGGCTGATCGCCATCCAGCGGCAGATCACGGTCGACATCCGTTTCGAAGACGACGCCGAAGCAGCGATCGCGCGCGCGGACATGAACCGCTTCACGACCTACACCCTGGTCGCGCGAAACATGGCGGACAACGCCCCGGTAGCCCGGATGCCGGTCTCCGCCCTGAGCGTCGGGATCGACGTCGACACCAATACCTTTCCCGGTGAGGTGATCCGATTCGACCCCCTCGGCCAGGTATCGAGCACGGGAGCGATCACTTTCAGCTATCTGGCCAACGATCCCCACCGGCGCTTGCTGTCGGTCGCGATCACGACGTTGAACGGGTTCACCGCGGTCACGGAGAGCACCACATGATGTCCAGCCCTCAACGCCATGCCGGTCAAACGACCCGCGACCAGGCGGGCTTGTCACTGATCGAGGTGCTGGTCGCCGCCTTCTTGGTGGCGACGGTAGCCGTCTTCCTGGCGCCGCTGTTCGTACGCGCTGTGGCCAGCAACATCGAAGGGAATGAAGCCTCGATGTCGATCAACTTCGACAAGGGCTTCCTCGAGCAGGGCGCGGCCATGCCGATCGACCAGAGCCTGTTGGATGTCCGGCAGATCGCCCCGGGTGCGGCGGATGACACTGTTCGTCGCACGCTCAGCCTGGTATACGACACCGGACCCCACGACCGCGGCACGCTCGAGCGTGAGCTGGGCGACGAGCGTTGGCGGACCCGGCTGCCGCCCGATGAAGCCAACGCCAGTATCGAGCTGACCTGGGACTTCGATCTCGACCTGCGCGACTACTCTTACTTCGACATCGTCAGCGCCCAGCAAAGCTCGCAGAGCTTGGGCGATCCGGCCGACCCGGGCAATCCCCTGACCTTGATCCAGAGTATCGGCAACCCGGACGTCTTCGACAATCCGCTCGGCCAGGCCATCCAATCGCCGCACCGGCACCTCAAGGAGTTCACCGCCCGCGTCGACTCACGGCGCGCAGGCGGCCCGCTGGGGAGTTCGAAGATCACCACCGCCGCCCGCATGCGGTCGTACTGATGCGGGGGAGAAGAGGCACCATGCGAGGCGTTCCAGCAACCCGGCGACCGACGACAGGCGCCCCCGAGGCGGGCTTCTCGCTGCTCGAGCTGGTGATTGCCATGTTCATTCTCACGGAGGTCATGGGCGCGATCCTGCTGTTGTTCACCGGCCTCAGCGACATTGCACGCGCGCAGACGAATATCGCCGAGGTCCAGCAAAGTCAGCGCATCTCACACCGCAATCTGACCCAGATCATTCGCGAGGCCGGCCTCGGCGGGCTGCCGGTCACGGTCGCGGGTCCGCAAGGTGCTCCGGGGGTCTTCCCTGATGGCCTGGCCATCGCGCTGCGCGACAACGTACCTGCAGACAGCCGTATCTTGCCGACCGTCGCGACCAGCGATCGTGTGCTCGAGGGCAGCGATGTGCTGATCGTGCGCGGCGTGTTTTCGACCCCGGTCTACTACCTCACCCCCCAGGTCGAAACGCGCGACGTCGCGAACCCACTGACCAGCTTGCTCACCGGCGCGGCCGAGCCCTTCCTGCTCTCTGGGCGGCAGCTCGTCATACCAGCACGATTTCTTCTGGTCACTCAGGACTTTCAGCCGCTGATCGATGCGCTCACCGCGCAGCCACGAAGACTTCTCATCGTTCGTGACCTGCTCAATCCACAGTCCTACGGCCTGCTCGAAACCACGGGCATCGCTCAGCTTCCTGCGGCAAGCCCCGCCGGCAACCTGACCCTCAACGTCACCTTCAGCGACTCGGCTGACGCGCTCTTTTACGCCGAGCTGGTGCCGCCGCGCCCCGGCAGCTTCAGCGTCCAGCTCGGCGCCGGTTCCGTGCCGTTTCCGAAACGGATCGGCGCCGTGGGCATGCTCGACGAATTCCGTTACTACATCCGGCCCGACGAGGGCCGGCAAATGGGACTCGGCGACCGCTCGACCACCATCCCCACACCCATGCTTTCGCGCATCTCCGTGCTACCAGAGACCGACGTCCAGATCGGCAACCGGCTCGATATCGCGGACAGAATCTTCGACCTGCAAATCGCGGTGGGCATCGATACCAGCCCGGAGTGCCCGCCAGTGTGCACCCCCGCCACCCCGCTGACGCGCGGCGTGATCGCTGAGGACGGCACCGCGGGCGATGAGGTGTTTTTCAATCATCCGGCCGATGCACCGGGCAACCTGCCGAGCTTTGTCCAATCCTCTACCGGCAGACCGGAGTTTCAATTCGTGCGGCTGACCACGTTGCAGCTTGCCGGCCGCATCGAGCGTGGTCACGTGGGCACCCCGATCGGACAGATCGAAGACCGCATCCGGCGCCTCGACGAGGTCACCTTCGGCAGCGGCATCTTCAGCTACTCCAACAGCCTGCGCAACTACCGGCGACGCTTGCTCTCGACCGTTGTCGACCTGAGGAACCTGAAATGAGCCTCCCTCCGCCCAGCGTTCGCCAGCACCACCTGCGTGACGCCGGTGGCAGCGCCTTTCTGCTGGCCTTGATCGTCATCGTGCTGCTGACCATTCTCGGTGTCTCCATCGTGCTGGTCACGGAGACCGAGATGGCACTCGGCAGCACAGAAAAATCTATCGACCGCTCACGATATGCGGCGGAAACCGGCCTGTGGGCGCAGATCGCTGGACTGGTCTTGACCGACAAATGGCATGATGTTCGCGTGGCGATCCCGCTTCAACCCGACACCGGGCGGCCGATCCCCGGCAAGCAGATGGCCTTCGCCGTAAGCACCTCGAAGCCGCTTTCACTCGCCAGCGGCTGCCCAGCCTGGACCGACTGTGGGGAAGACGTGCCCGAGAACGAGCAGTTTGCGTCACATTTCGTGATCCTGACCTCCACCGCGCAACGCGTCGCCTACGACACGGCCGCGCCCTACGATCCGGCGGATCCAGCAACCTTCGAGTCGCCATTCGCGCACAGTGTCAATCCCCTCGACCGGACCGAGGACCAGCGCTTTGCGTACGACGCCACCAACCTCCAGATTCTGGGCCAGGCCAGCGTCGCCACCGGCTTCATGGTCAGCCCGTTGCGCGGAGGCGGGCAGGATACGAAAACCAACGCCACGGACGCCACCGTCTCCGATAACAACGGCGCTTATAAAACGTCGCCACCTGCACCGCCTTGACCGCATGCGAACCTTCTTCACCCGTCGGCAGCAAGCGCCCGGACACGCAACGAGAACACGGCCGTCCCGAAACGGCCGCGGGAGGTCCTCGATGAACGCCACCATGATCCCACGTCAGTCGCCGCGGCCGTTGTTCGCCGCGTTTCTCGCGCTGCTCTCCGTGACGGTGGCGGTGGCGCTCGAGGCCGATGATCGCGATCTGCTGCGCGAGCGCGCGGCCGACCCCTATGTCTTCATCCTGTTCGACACCTCAGGATCGATGAACCTGTCGCCGGTGTGCAGCGCCGAAGACGCATGTGAAGACATCGACCCCTACGATCGCGCCTGCACGTCGGTGTGTGAGCTGGGTGCAGCGTGCCCCCAAGTCTGCCCCGATCTCGGCTGCATCGACTTCAGCGACGTGGACGCGGTACCGCCGATCGAGGTGCTGGTCGACGATACCGGCGGCGTTTCCGGTGGGCCGCTTCTCAACCCGGCCGTGACCATCAACGGCGCCTGGGCCGCGGACCCTTCGGCAAGCTTGCCCTTTGGTGGCTCTGCAATCACCGACGGCAATGTCGACAAGGGCGGCAAGAGTGTGATCTTCACCGGCACCATCGTCCAGCCGGAGCCCACCCGGCGCTACAAAATCTTCATTCATGTTCCGCAGTCGGAAAGCTGGGCGACCAATGTGCCGGTGACCGTCAGCGGTACGGTCAATGCCGAAACCGCGACCGTCAACCAGCGCTTCGTGCCACCGCCGCTCAGCACCACCAACCCGACCGCACCACCGCCTCCCTACAAGCCTTGGAAGCTGGTCGGCGTGTACGAGCTGGCGGCCGGTGCCCAGGTGAGCATCCGCATCGACACCGACAACACCGACGGGCCGGTGGTGGTCGATGGCGTGCGCCTGCTGTCGGAGGTCAAGGTTTGCAACCAGACCGGCTACCGCTGCGCCCTACCGCTGTGCCCGAACGGAGACTGCCCGGTGCCGCTCAGCGGCGATGACCCAGGATCAAAGTTCTACCAGGCGAAGCAGGCCCTCTACGACGTGCTCGGCAACATCCCCTTCGTCCGTTTCGGCTTTGGCAGCTTCGAACAGGATTTCCTGCGGGTGCAGTCCAAGCACTGGCTCTACCAGGTGCGTGAGTTCGGGCTCAACCCAGACGGCACCGCCACCACCACACCGCAGCCGTTGATCACGCTGCCGGAGGGAACCATCTTCCCGCTGCCCGGCGCCGATGATGTCTTCGGTCTCAGCGGTGAGGTCGACTTCCAGTTTCTGTGGCGCTGCGACCTGTCGCTCTTTGGCTTTCCGCCGCTTCCGGGATGCAGCGTCAACCAGCCCGCCGACCTCTCCGACCCCTATGAACTCGGGCGTATTCACCGGGTGCCGAAGCTCGGCACCGGCAAGAACCGCACCTCGATCCTGTGGGCCAAGGAGCGCGCCAATGACCCCGACACCTTCCGCCTCACCTACACACCCGTCCCCGGCACCAACTACGGTGACCCGACCTTCGCGGTCGACCTGGCAGTCGATCGTTGCACCGACGCGAGCTGCTCCGCCTCCGTGCCGGTCGGCCTCGAGCGTATCGTCTACAACCTGCGAAGCGACTTTCTCGGCTGGGATACAAATGCTCCTCCCTTCGGCTTTCAGATCTTCAATGGCCTGGACTCCTTCGCGGACAACAGTTGCGGCTTTGGCAACGGCCTGCCGCCCAATGGCTGGGATCCGAACGATGACACCGAGCCAGACGCCACATTCAACTCGAATCGCGCCTACGACAAGGCGGGCATCGTCAATCTGAAGTTCCTGACCACCGCCGATGCGGCCGGTCGTAGCACCGCCTCCAACGGCCGGGTGTTCGACACCGGTGATGTCATCCCATGGGATTGGCAAGCTGGTGCCGATCATGCCCAAGATATCCGCCTTCGCTTGGCGCCCAATACCGTGACTGATCCGCTGGCAGCACCGGACTTTCGTGTGGCCCCCTACCTGGTAGACCTGCCGCAAGCCGGCGACAGCGGCCTGCTCCGACTGCGCGATGCCGACCCGACCAATGGCGTCGAGCGACCCCTGCTGCCGCGCGGCGCCACTCCGCTCGGTGCCTCCTTGTTGAGCTTCAAGTCGTGGTTCGACAGCTTCTCAGCCGAGGCCTCGCAAGGCGGTACGGTCGCGTATCCGGTGGTCGACCTCGACTGGTCTTGCCGTGAGAAATTTGTGCTGATGCTCACCGACGGCGACGAAACCTGTGGCGGTGCACCGTGCGCGGCCGCGACCACGCTGGCGGCCGACCAGGTGCGCACCTTCGTGGTCGGCTTCGGCCTCGAGAACCGTCCGGGCAACCAGCTCTCCTGCATCGCAGCGAACGGCGGCACCGATCGGCCGTTTTTCCCCCGCAACAAAGCTGAACTGGTCGCGACGCTGACCGACATCTTTGGCGAGGTGCAGGCTGAATCGCGCTCCTTCGCCTCGGCATCGCTGCCCGCCGTGCAATCGACTGCGGCGGACAAGATCTACTTCTCGAGCTTCACACCGCTGCCCAACCGGCGTGTCTGGCCTGGGCGCATCGATGTGTTTCGCGAGCCGATCCTCGACCAGCAGGATCCGCCCGTTTGCCGGAGCTGTGATCGCCTCGACCTCGACAGCGGCTGCCAGGTGTGGAACGCCGGCGACACCATCTTGGCGCAGGCGCCGAGCGACGCGCAGATCAACGCCAGCCCACCCAACGCCAACCTCGGTGAGCTGCGGGACCAACGCCGTGTGCTGTATCCGCCGGACTACCGGCCAGCCACGGCCGACGGTACGATTCCCCAGCCGCTGCCACTGCGTTTGTTGACCCTGCCCGACCTCGACGCGCCGCTGGTCGCTGATGAGCCGATCATCGAGGATTTGGCCAAGGTCCTGGTGCGGCCATCGGAGTTCGATGCCAGCAAAAGCGCGGTCGCCCAGCTTCCGATCATCGGGGGACCGATCAAGGATCTGTACCGCAACATCTTCCGGGTCAAGAACAGCGTCGACCTGGCCGACACCGTCTGTCCCAACGGTGCGCCGGTGGGCGCTCCTTCAAGCTGGCAACCCGGAGACTACTTGCTCGGCGATGTCTTTCACACCACCACGACCGTTATAGGCGGGCCGCAGAACCTCGCCTTCCGGCGCCAGGACCTCTGTGGCGCTGGAACGCAGCCGCAGCCGAACAACTGCGTTTCGTTCGCCAGCAACCAGCAAGACCTGGCCGCCGCGCGTGGCTTCCGCAACTACTCCCGCCGCGGCGGCTGGTACCGGCGCATGCTGAGCGTCGGGGCCAACGATGGCCAACTGCACTTCTTCGACGCTGGCGTACGGCGCGTGGTCGACCAAAAGGAGGTGTTCTCCGACGGGCTCGGCGTCGAGCTCTTCTCGGTCATTCCGCGCTTGGTGATGCCGATCGTGCGCGAGCAGGCCCGAGACGACAACGACCGACAGATTTTCTCGGTCGACGGTGGCTTCTCGGTCGACGATGTGTTTATCGACCCGGCGTTCGCGGCCGCGCCTGCAGACAGTGAGCGCGAGTGGCGCCGGGTACTGGTCGGTGGCCTGCGCGAAGGCGGCGATCGCTTCGACGACAACCGCGGCATCGAGGGCTTTGTCAGTGGCTACTACGCGCTCGACATCACCCAGCCGGACGGCCTCGACGTCGTCGAGAACGACATCACCACAGTCAAGGACAACGAGTACCTTCCCGACGACCGCAAAGAGCTCGGCGTTCTTCCCTCGTGCCTCGAAATCGACGGCGACGGCAACCTGGTTCCGGACGCATCGCCGGGCTGCAGCAGCACGGCCGGTGCGAGTCTGCCCTTCCGCCTTCAAATGGGAGTTCGCCGACCGTATGTACTTTTTCGACAATCCGCTGCCGGGCCAACCAGACGGCTCTGGATGGTTCCTGCTCGATGAGGATCGCAATGGCGAACATGACCTCGCGAACACCTGGTCTCGTCCGTTGATCGGTGCCGTCCGTGTGATCGAAGGTGGTGTCGAGACCGTGAAGTGGGTCGCCATCTTCGGTGGTGGTATCGACCCCGCCCACAAGGACCCCGCAACCACCGGAAACTGGCTCTACATGGTGGACATCGAAACCGGGACCGCGCTTTATAAGCGACAGGTGAGCGGCGCAGTACCTGCGGACATCACCGGGCTGAGCGACACCAACGGAATCCTCCGCGCGTTGTACTTCGGCACCACCGCTGGCTTGATGTACAAAGTCGACCTGCGAGAGGCCATGCCGGTGGTGCCGCTGGAGATCAAGGCGGCCGATATCCTGGGTTGGCCGGGTCCCACCGAGGTGCAGGTGCACCGCGTGCTTGATTCGCGGTGGGACCCGTTCCCAATCTTCGACACCCAGGGCAAGCCGATCTACCAGACGCCAGCGGTGGTGCAGGTGCCGGTGATCGACAAGGCGGCGCTCGCCTGGGGCATCGGTGATCGTGAAGATCTGTGGAGTCGCGGCGCCGTTGCAGGCCGCTTCTACGTGATTCTCGACGATGACTTCGTACTACCCGCCACCGGCATTCCTGACCCGCCGCTCACCGAGCGTGACTTTGTCACCTTCGATTTCAGCGCGCCCCTGGTCGGTGTCGACATCAACGGTCTGCCCCTGGCCGACCCACCGAACTTCTTAGAAGACGACAACCTGCTGACCAACGACGGCCAGCCCGCGGCGCGCGGATGGATCATGCGGTTCCCGCTCGAAGCCCGCATCACCAGCCGCGCATTCGTGGTCAGCGGGGTGCTGGTGTTCACGGTCTTCCAGCCACGCTTCGACCCGCTGACCAATACCGAGCAGCCGTGCCGCCGCAGCGGCCTGTCACGAACCTTCGTGCTCGACGCGCGCAACGGCGATGCGCTGACCACGCTCAAGAACCTGCGCGACGCGACGCTGGCAGAGGACCGCAACCTGGTCGGCGGCGACGGTGCTGCCGCATCCGGGATCAACGTCGTGGGCGGCCC